>Ga0182738_1002158_pt1 | contig 23668 bp, 17 predicted proteins | sample eDN5th30CBELigMG_FD_128876 | JGI IMG/M metagenome (GOLD analysis project Ga0182738, IMG submission 128876) | Enriched Miracle-Growth compost microbial communities from Emeryville, California, USA - eDNA 5th pass 30_C BE-Lig MG (version 2)... ...
ATATCCTCAAGCGTGACCTGATCGCGCTCGACACGGGTGACGGCCCGGCCACGATGGGCATGTTCTTCGCGGCCGGCGCGCTGGCCGACACGCTGCTCTACTGCCGCCACAAGCTCTATCCGCTGAAGATGCCGAACTGGCTGGCGCACCTGCTGACGGTGATCGCGGGGCTGATTTCGGTGCTGACCAACAGCACGTCCCGCCTGCTGCCGCCGATGCCGCGTGAGGCGAACGTCACGATCGGCGGGCGCAGCCTTTACGGCCGCTTCCAGGTCCTGATGGTGAGCACGCTCCAGGCCTTGGTGCTGACGGGCCGACTGGCCCCGCCGCGCGACGGCAACCTTGGCCTCGTGGCGATGGAGCGGAAGCGCGCAACCGTGTTCCGCTCGGTGTTCGCTGCATTCGTAGGCAAGGTCGGCTTCAAGCCGATCCCCGGGCTCCATTTCGAAGCCGGCCCGGAAATCCGTCTGGGGACCGAACTCGAAGACGCGATCATGGACGGCGAATCGTTCCATGCCGCTCCCGGCCATGGCATCCAGTTGCGGATCGGGCCCAGCGTGCGGTTCATCGACCTGACTCCCGGCGCGCGCGCCCCGGAGAAGGCGGCTGAAGAGAGTCCCTTTTCGGCCGCTTCCGGTCCCCGACTCTCCACGCTCACGCCCTTGTGGAATTCGCATTCCCGCCCATAAGGGGCCGGATGGCGAGCCGGTCCCGCATTGAAGCCTTGGTGCGGAGCGAATTGCTCCAGCCTGTCGACGCGCGCGTGGCAGGTTTCGCGGAGGCCATTGCCGCGCGTTACGGCGATGCCGCGCGGGCGGTGCTGTTCTACGGCTCGTGCCTGCGGGAGAGCCAGCTCGACGGGCTGATGCTCGATTTCTACATCATCGTGTCGGACTATCGCGCCGCCTACGGACCAAGCTGGTATGCCTTTGCCAACCGGGTCCTTCCCCCCAATGTCTTCCCTGCTCAGCATGACGGGCTGGCTGCGAAGTACGCGGTCTTGAGCGAGTCCGATTTCCACGAGCGCTGCGGGCCGGAAGCGGGCGACGTTTCCGTCTGGGCCCGGTTCGCCCAGCCTTCGCGCATTGCCTGGTCGGCCGATGAAGCCGCGCGCGAGACCGCGATTGCCGCAGTTGTCCGCGCTGCGCCGACCCTGCTCGCCTATGCGAAGGGTGTGGCGCCGAACGCCGAGCCCATCGACCTGTGGCGCGAGGGCTTCACCCGCACTTATGCCAGCGAACTGCGCGCCGAGCGTGAGGATCGCCCGGCAAGGATCGTTGCCCAGGATCCGGCTCGCTACCAGTCGTTCGCGGAAGCCGCGCTGGCCGACGGATTGCCGAAGGTGCAAGGCGCGTCCGAAGCCACCTGGCGGCGGTTCGCGCGCCGGGGCAAGCGCCTGAGCGTGCTGCGCCTGCTCAAGGCCCTCACGACTTTCAGCGGTGGCGCGGATTACCTGGTGTGGAAGATCAATCGCCACGCCGGGACGAGGATCGAACTCAAGCCGTGGCAGCGCAGGTGGCCGCTCGCCGGCTCGCTGGTGCTCCTGCCGCGCCTGCTTCGTCAGGGAGCGGTCCGCTGAGCACTTCTCCCGATACCGTTCCCGTCTCGTCCATCTCCACCCGCGAAGTCGCTCGCGGGGCGGGGCTTGCGGCGATGGCGCGCCTGAGCATCGCGATCGAGGCACTCGCCCAGCCATGGTACATCTGGCTCTTCGGCCTTTCGACCTACGGGCTCTACGTCGTCCTGTGGGGCGCGGTGAACTTCATCTCCAACTTCCTCGACCTGTCGATGACGGCGGCGCTCCAGCGCGAAGTGCCGCGGCAGGACAGCGAGGCGCGGGCGCACGCGGCCGTACGGTTCGCGCTGATCCTTTCAGTGGGCCTCACGTTCCTCGCGTCGATCGGCATTTCGCTGAACGCGGAGACGATCGCGCAATACGTGTCCGCTTCGCCCGAGGATACGGAGAAACTGCCCCACGCCATTGCGCTGTTCGCATGGGCCCTGCCGTTGTGGACCTTCGTCGAAGTCTCGACTTCCGCTGCCCGCGCGCGCCGCGCGTTCGGCCCGGAAATTCGCCTGCGGGTGTTCTGGGAACAGGTCGTGCGGATCGTGGCAGCCGGTCTCACGTTCAGCATCGGCTTCACCACGGACGGCATTCTGATTGCGCATCTGGTGTCGCTGTCACTGACCTCGGTTCTCTCCGTCCGGCTGCTGCGGCGCTATTACGATCTCAAGCTGATCCTCACCGCGCCGATCGACCGCAAGCTGGCGCGGACGATGGTGCTGAGCGGGCTGGCGCTGCTCCCCTCGGCCATGTCGACGCGCGCGCTGATCGACGCGCCGCCGGTCCTGCTCAACCTGATGCTGCCGGGTGCCGACGGTGCGCGCGCCGCGGGGCTGTTCGAGATCGGCCGCAAGCTCGCCACCGTGCCGCAGATCGTGCGGCAGGCGTTCCAGTACGTGCTCGCGCCGCTGACTTCGGCGCAGGTGCGCGCGGACCGCACGCGCATCGCACAGCTCTATTCCTTCGCCAGCCGCATCTCGACTGCCCTGGTCCTGCCGCTCTCGGGGCTGATGATCTTCGCCTCGCGCGACATCATCAGCATCTACCGCAAGGAGGCGCTGCCGGCTGTCCCGATCCTTGCCCTGCTCGCCACGGGACGGGCAGTGGAGTCGATCGTCGGCCCGGCAAGTTCGATCGTGGAAATGGCCGGCCACCGGCTGCTGCCGCTGATGAACGGCGCCGCCGCGGTGGTGCTCTGGATCCTGCTCGGGGTCCTGCTGGTGCCCGACTACGGAGCATGGGGAATGGCGATCGCGGTGGCCTCGGCCTCCGTCCTCTCGACTTACCTGGCGGTGATCGAGCTCAAGGCAAGTGACGGAGTGTTGCCGTTCGACTGGTGGGTCGCTCGCGGTGTGGCGATCGCCCTCGCGGGGCTCGCCGCGATGTGGTTTGCCGAATACCTGTTCAACGGTCCGGTCCGCTTCGTAACCTTGGTGCTGATCTGGGCGACCACGAGCTGGGTCGCGATGCGCTATGCCTTGCCGCTGGATGACCGGGTCGGGCTGGGCAAATTGTCGCGCGCCCTGCGCCTGATTCCCCCGGCAGACCGGTCCGCATCCAACTAAGCGCGTGGCGCTTCCTTGGTAGCCTCAAGGGCTGCGTCGAGATCGTCCGGCAACTCGTAATAGTTGCCTGACAGCGCATCGTAGCGGCCCGAAGCGAGGTCGACACAGCGCTGGGCACAGCGGGCAAGATCGGTCTGTGCCGACGGATCGTGATCGACCTTGCGCAGGCGCTCCACGAAACCGCCAAGATACTTCTCTGCCTCCGGGCTCTCCATCGTGGAGCGCGCCAGTTCGGTGAAGGCGAAACCGGGATCGATGGCGAACACCGCGACGCCGGTCCCTTCCAGCTCAGCAGCGGCTTCGGCGACGATCCGGTTCTGCGCGATCTTGCCGGTGCAATAGGCAGAGAGGTTCGCGGCGACCATGCGACTGGCGATGGCGGAAACGCAGATCGCGTGCCCGCGCCCGCGCTCGATCATTCCCGGCAGGAGACGATGGAGCAGCAACATCGGCGCGCGGATGTGCACCGCCTGTGCCTGCCACCACTCTTCCGGATGGACTTCCCAGATCGGCCCGAACGGCCCCGGCACACCGGCGTTCGACACCAGCAAGTCGATTGGCCCCAGTCCGGCTTCGGCCGCGCTCGCCGCCTTGTCGACCGAAGCGGGCTCGGTGACGTCACCTTCTACTGCGAGCGCCTCACCCCCTGCCGCGCGAATGGCGTCGACCACCTCGTCAAGCTGGCCTTTGGTCCGCGACATGACCGCGACTTTCGCGCCCTCTGTCGCAAAGCGCTCGGCAATCGCCCTGCCGAACCCTCTCCCGGCGCCGGTGACCAGCGCCACTCGTCCTTCGAGTATCCCCATCTGCGAAGGGCTAACCCTCCATCGCCGCAGTGTCGAGCGCGCTCCCGACAAGCGCTTGACACCCGGCGCGCCACCGCTATCGGGAGGATATGTTATATCATGCTGGAATGCGCGGCCTGTTGAACGCCGCGCCCCTGACGCTTGCCGCTCTCCTGATTTCCCAACCAGCCCTCGCCGAGGAGCCCCCCGCCCCGGACGCGGACGAATCCGGGCGCGTAATCGTCGTCACCGCATCGCCGCTGGCGCACGCGATGGACGACACGCCCACGATCACCGCCGTGGTCGACAGCAACGACATCCGCAAGGCGGGCGGGGCCAGCATCGCCGATGCGCTGGCGAAAATTCCCGGCGTGTCCGGCACGGGCTTCGCTGCCGGAGCCAGCAGGCCGATCATCCGCGGCATGGACGCACAGCGCGTGCGGCTGCTCGAGAACGGCACCAGTGCGTCTGACGTGTCCGACGTAGGCCCCGACCACGGGGTTCCGATCGATCCGCTGGCCGCGCGCCGCATCGAGGTCGTGCGCGGTGCCGGCACGCTCCGCTACGGCAGCCAGGCCATCGGCGGCGTGGTCAACGCCATCAATGACCGGGTTCCGACCTCAATGTTTGCCGAGCCGATCGCGGGTGAACTGACGGGAAGCTTCAGCACCGCCGATAACGGCCTCCAAGGCTCCGCCCTGGTCGATGTGCAGCTCGGCGATTTCGCGCTCCATGCCGACGCCTTCGCCCGCGACACGGACGATTACGACACCCCGCTCGGCACACTGGATAACAGCTTCTTCCGCGGCCACGGCGCGGCGCTCGGCGGCTCCTATTTCGTCGGTTCGGACAAGGAGAGCCACGTCGGTGCGGCCGTCGAGCAGTATGATGCGAAGTACGGCATTCCGGGCGAGGACAGTTTCATCGACCTGTCACAGACGAAATTGCTGGCGCGCTCCTCGTTCGCGCTCGGCTCAGGTCTGCTCAAGGCGTTCAAGCTCGACGGCAGCTATGCCGACTACGAGCACTCCGAAATGCATCACGGCCACGCCCACGCGACCTTCAAGAACCGCGAGTGGAACGGGCGTGCCGAACTGTTGCTCAATCCGATCGGCGCCGTCGCGCAGTCGGCGGTCGGCTTCGAATACATGCACCGCGACTTCACGGCGCTGGGCGAGGCGAGCAGCTATCTCCTGCCGACGGAAACCGAGACCGTGGCGGGTTACGTATTCACGGACATCGAGCCCCTCCCGCGCCTGCATATCGAGGCCAGCGCACGGCTCGAGCACGCGCGAGTAAGCGGCACGCCTGCTTCCGACGTGTTCACGCGGCGGGAGTTCACTCCGCTGAGCGGTGCTGTCGGCGTTCTCTACGAAGTGAGCGACGCGGTGAAGATCGGCGCCACGGCATCCACCACCGGTCGTGCGCCTGCGATCACCGAACTCTTCGCCCGCGGCCCGCACGAGGGATCGGGGACCTTCGAGTTCGGCAACCCCGGCCTTTCGACCGAACGTGCGAAGTCGCTCGAAGCCACCTTGCGCGTCGATTCAGGCGCGTTCGAATTCGAGGGCAGCATCTACGGAAGCTGGTTCGACAACTACATCTACGGGCACCTGACCGGGCGGACCTGCGAGGAAGACGGGTTCTGCTCAGATGATCCCGACGGAGAGATGCGCGAGCTTCTCGTTCGCCAGCAGGGCGCGCATTTCCGCGGCATAGAGGGACAGGCGAGCTATGCCCTGATCGATTCCTCCGCCGGCAAGCTCGAAGCCTCGCTTCTGGCCGATTACACCCGCGCCACGTTCGACGACGGCAGCAACGTGCCCCGCATCCCGGCCTATCGTGTCGGCGGCGGGCTTGAATGGACCAGCGACGCCTTCGATGCGGGCGTCTCGCTGATACATGTGGGCGACCAAAACAGGTTCGGCCCCTTCGACACCCGCACGGAAGGCTACAACTCTCTCTCCGCCCAAGTCGCCTGGCGGCCGTTCCGCAAGCAGCCGGGCATCGAGTTCGCCATCGTTGGGCAGAACCTGACCAACGAGGTTCAACGCAACGCCGCCGCGCTGAACAAGGACTGGGTTGTAATGCCCGGCCGCACCGTCCGCTTCATGGTGCGGTTGGCGACCTTCTAGGCGACCGGCCTAAACGATCGGCTCCCTCGCCCGCAGCGCACCGTCGGCCACGCCCTCGGCGTGCGCCCGCTCGATCTCGGCGCGGTGGCGCCTGCGCTCCTCGCGCACGGCGTCGAGCGTGCCGCGTACCTGCCCGTAGGCGAACACCGCCAACAGGCCGCCCGCCATGGCGAGGTTCTTGAGCGCCTGGGTGCCCTGCATCGGGTCCGCGAACTGGTTGTGGAAGAAGAAGATCGTCAGCAGGCAGAACCCTGCCAGCAGGATCGCAACGAGCCGCGTCATCAAGCCGACTGCGAGGAGCAGCCCCGCGATTAGCTCGAATGCGCCGGTCGGCAGCGCGAGGCTTGTCGGGAGGTTCGTGGAGGCGAGCATCTGCGCTGTCGGGCCGGGATCCATCAGCTTCTGGATGCCGGACAGGATGAAGATCACCGCGATGAGAACTCGGCCGATGACGGCGGCAATGGTGGACATGGGCTACTCCCCGTGCGGCGCCGATGCGCGCCCTGGCGCATCAACGACGCGGGAGCGGCGGGGGTTCCGGCCTAGAGCTTGGGCAGGGTGACCCCGCGCTGGCCCATGTACTTGCCCGCGCGGTCAGCATAGCTCGTCTCGCACGGCTCGTTCCCCTTGAGGAACAGGAACTGGCAGGCGCCTTCATTGGCGTAGATCTTCGCCGGGAGCGGGGTGGTGTTCGAGAACTCCAGCGTCACGTGCCCCTCCCACTCCGGCTCGAGCGGGGTGACGTTCACGATGATGCCGCAACGCGCGTAGGTGCTCTTGCCGAGGCAGATCACCAGCACGTCACGCGGGATGCGGAAGTATTCGACCGTGCGCGCGAGCACGAAGCTGTTCGGCGGAATCACGCACACGTCGGTCTTGCGGTCGACAAAGCTGTTGGACGCGAAATCCTTCGGGTCGACCACCGCGTTGTCGACGTTGGTGAAGATCTTGAATTCGTCTGCCACCCGCGCGTCGTAGCCATAGGAAGAGAGGCCGTAGGAGATGCACCCCTCACGACGCTGCGCTTCAACGAACGGCTCGATCATGCCCGAACGGCGGGCTTCGCTGCGAATCCATCGGTCCGAGAGAATAGTCATGCCGAAAGGGATTCCGGACTGACGCAGCCGGAGCAAGGTGGTGGCGGACTTATCCCCCGGCCATCAGGCTCGCATTGCCGCCCGCGGCCGTGGTGTCGACGGTCGTTACCCGCTCCGTGGCGAAGCGCAGGGTGTAGTGCGGCCCGCCGGCCTTGGGCCCGGTGCCGGACAATCCCTCTCCGCCGAACGGCTGGCTGCCGACGACCGCGCCGATCTGGTTGCGATTGACGTAGAGGTTGCCGACGTGGGCGCGCGCCTCGACCAGCCGCCGAACCGCATCGATGCGGCTGTACAGGCCAAGGGTGAGGCCGAACCCTGTCGCGTTGATGTCGTCGATCACCTGTTCGAGCTGGTCCGCCCTGAAGCGCGCGACGTGGAGCACGGGCCCGAAGTTTTCCCGGCTCAGGTCCGCAATGGATTCGATCTCGATGATGGTCGGCGCAACGAAGGTGCCGTTCCTGCAGGACGGCAGCAGCTTCTTCTGCCACACCTTGCGCCCCGCGCGCTTCATTGCCGCGATGTGCTTTTCGAGCGCAGCCTTGGCTTCCGCGTCGATCACCGGCCCGACATCGGTTGCAAGGTCGGCCGGGTCGCCGACGACGAGAGCGTCGAACGCCCCGCGCACCATCGCCAGCGTGGACTCGTAAATGTCGTCCTGCAGGTAGAGCACCCGCAGGGCCGAGCAGCGCTGGCCCGCGCTCTGGAACGCACTCGCCGCGACATCGCGCGTGACCTGCTCGGGAAGCGCGGAGCTGTCGACAATCATCGCGTTCTGCCCGCCGGTCTCGGCGATCAGCGTCGCAATGGGCGCGTCCCGCGCGGCAAGGGCGCGGTTGATCGCGCGTGCTGTTTCGGTCGAACCGGTGAAGGCGACCCCGGCAACGCGCGGATCGCTGGTGAGGAGCGCGCCAACCGTGCCATCGCCCGGCGCAAGCTGGAGCACGTCGTCCGGCACGCCCGCCTCGTGCAGCAGGCTGACGGCGAGTGCGGCAATGAGTGGGGTCTGCTCCGCAGGCTTGGCGATCACGGTGTTGCCCGCGGCGAGCGCGGCAGTGGTCATGCCGCTGAAGATCGCCAGCGGGAAATTCCACGGCGCGATCGTGGCGAACACCCCCTTGCCGTGCAGGCGCAGGCGGTTCTCCTCGCCGGTCGGGCCCGGCAGGGGCAGAGGCGCCGAAAACAGCATCCGCGCGTCGGCGGCATAGTAGCGCAGGAAGTCGACCGCCTCGCGCACTTCCAGCACGCCGTCGAGGATCGTCTTGCCCGCCTCCCTGCGGCAGAGGGAGATGAATTCGGCGGTGTGCGCCTCGAACAGTTCCGCCGCGCGGTCGAGGACTTCAGACCGCTTTTCGCCGCCAAGCGCGTCCCAGCCCGGCTGCGCAGCAACGGCGCGGCCGATCATCAGGTCGATGTCGGCCGCGCCGGCTTGAAGCGCCTGGCCTGCGACCCGGGCGGTATCCTGGGGTGAACGAATTTCGCGAACGTTTCCGGCCCCGCTCGCAATGGCGATGGCGGTGGGGGCGGCGGCCCATTCGCGGCTTTCCAGCCCCGCCAACTTGGCAAGGAGCGGCTCGCGCACATCGGGATCCGCGAGATCGACGCCCGCGCTGTTGGCGCGGCCGGGGAAGATGTTCGCCGGGAGCGGGATGGTCGGATTGCGCTTGGGCTCGAGCGCGGCAAGCTCGGTGACCGGATCGACCGTCAGCTCCGCGACCGGTACCTCGGCATCGGCCATGCGATTCACGAACGACGAATTCGCGCCGTTCTCCAGCAGCCGCCGCACGAGATAGGCGAGCAGGTCCTTGTGCCCGCCGACCGGCGCATAGACCCGCACCGGGGTGGGATCGTCACCCTCCTCGTCGGCGAGGACTTCGTAGACATCCTCCCCCATGCCGTGGAGGCGCTGGAACTCGAACTCGCGCCCGCCCGCGAGCGACTTGATCGCGGCGATCGTATAGGCGTTGTGCGTGGCAAAGGCCGGGTAGATCGCGTCCTCCGCCGCCAGCAGCTTGGCCGCGCAGGCGAGGTAGGACACGTCGGTCGCGATCTTCCGGGTGAACACCGGGTAGTCGGAATAGCCACCGACCTGGCTCAGCTTGATCTCGCTGTCCCAGTAGGCGCCCTTGACCAGCCGGACCATCAGCCGCCGCCCATGCCTGCGCGCAAGCGATGCGACCCAGTCGGCCAGCGGCGCGGCGCGTTTCTGGTAGGCCTGCAGCGCAAGGCCGAACCCTTGCCAGCCGCCCGCGAACAATGCGTCGTCGGCGACCAGCGCCTCGATCACGTCCATCGACAGTTCGAGCCGCTCGGCCTCCTCGGCGTCGATGGTGAAGTGAATGTCCGCCGCGCTTGCCGCCATGGCGAGCTCACGCACCATCGGCACCAGAGCAGCCTTCGCCGCTTCGGCGTGGAAGAAATCGTACTTCGGATAGAGCGCCGAGAGCTTCACCGAGATGCCGGGATCGGCCCGCATGCCGTGCTTCGCCTCGCGCGCCAGCCTCGCGATCGCCTTGGCGTAGGACTTACGGTAGCGCTCGGCATCGTCGAAGGTCATCGCCGCTTCGCCAAGCATGTCGAACGAATGCGTCAGGCCGCGCTTGCGCTCCGGAGCGGCGCGCTTGAGCGCTTCGTCCATCGTGCGGCCGAAGACGAACTGCCCACCGAGGATACGCATTGCCTGCAGCGTCGCCTGCCGGATCACCGGCTCGCCCAGCCGGCCCACCGCGCGGCGCAGCCTGTTCGCCAGCCCCGCTTCCGCACGGGTGCCGCCGCGCAGCACCTGCCCGGTGAGCATCAACGAGAAGGTAGCCGCGTTGACGAAAGTGGAGTTGCTCTCGCCAAGGTGTTCCGACCAGTCGATCCCGGCGAGCTTGTCGCGGATCAGGGCGTCGGCGGTTTCCTCGTCCGGGACACGCAGCAGTGCCTCGGCAAGGCACATCAGCGCGATGCCCTCTTCGCTACCGAGCCCGTAGGTGACGAGGAAGGCGTCGATCCCGCCCGCCTTGCGTGCGCGGGCGCCTTCGATCAGCCGCCCGGCAAGCGCCGATGCTTCGGGATGGACATGGGAAGCCGGCGCCGCCTGGCGAAGGCGTTCCTCCACACACGCGGCCTCCTCCATCCGGTAGGCTGCACGGAGCGCGGTGCGGTCGAGCGGCATGGAACGAGCTTTGGGCTCGGTTTCATCTGTAATCAAGTCACGCAGGAGATTGCTGCCGGAATGTGGCTCCGAGTCCCGGCAGGACAATGAACACGCCGCTGTGAAAAGCGCTCACGATGAACCGACGCCAACGCCCCTTGCGAAACGGCAGGGGCCCGATCAAAGTCCCGCCGCCGAAGCAGGAGTAACGATTTGACACGCAAAGTCGCGCTGGTGACCGGAATCACCGGGCAGGATGGCGCCTATCTCGCCCAGTTGCTGCTCGAGAAGGCCTACGTCGTCCACGGCATCAAGCGCCGCTCGTCCTCCTTCAACACCGGCCGCATCGAGGACATCTACCAGGACCCTCACGAGGAGGATCCGCGCTTCAACCTGCACTATGGGGACCTCACGGACTCCACCAATCTCATCCGTATCATCCAGGAAACCCAGCCGGACGAGATCTACAACCTCGCCGCGCAAAGCCACGTGCAGGTGAGCTTCGAAACCCCGGAATACACCGCCAATGCCGACGCGGTCGGTACGCTGCGCCTGCTGGAAGCGATCCGCATCCTCGGCATGGAGAAGACGGCGCGCTTCTACCAGGCTTCGACCTCTGAGCTTTACGGCCTCGTGCAGGAAACCCCGCAGCGCGAAACGACGCCGTTCTACCCGCGCAGACCCTATGGCGTGGCGAAGCTCTATGCCTACTGGATCACGGTGAACTACCGCGAAGCCTATGGCATGCACGCTTCCAACGGCATCCTGTTCAACCACGAGAGCCCGTTGCGGGGCGAGACGTTCGTGACCCGCAAGATCACCCGCGCGGCCGCCGCCATCAAGCTGGGGCGGCAGGAGAAGCTCTACCTCGGCAACCTCGACGCGAAGCGCGACTGGGGCCATGCGCGGGAATACGTGCGCGGCATGTGGCTGATGCTGCAGCAGGACGAGCCAGACGATTATGTCCTCGCAACCGGCGAGACGACCTCGGTTCGCGATTTCGCCGGCTGGGCTTTCGAGGATGCCGGCATCCCAGTCGAGTTCCGCGGCGAGGGCGTGGAGGAGAAGGGCTACTGCGCGAAGACCGGGAAAGTGCTGATCGAGATCGACCCGCGCTATTTCCGGCCGACCGAGGTCGACCTCCTGCTCGGCGATCCAAGCAAGGCGCACCAGAAACTCGGCTGGCGGCATGAAACGAGCGTGCGCGAACTGGCCCGGGAGATGGTAACCAGCGACCTACGGGTCATGCAGAACGCCCCGATCGCGAAGGATTCGTAACAGCGCATGGCCTATTCCCTTGCGGGCAAACGCGTTTTTGTGGCCGGCCATCGCGGGATGGTCGGCTCTGCCATCCTGCGGCGGCTGGAAAGCGAAGACTGCGAGGTACTGACCGCCGGGCGTGACCAGCTCGACCTCATCGACCAAGCAGCGACGCGGGCATGGTTCGAGCGGGAGAAGCCGGACGCGGTGTTCCTTGCGGCAGCACGTGTCGGCGGCATCCTCGCCAACGACAGCTATCCAGCCGATTTTCTCTACGACAACCTCATGATCGAGGCGAACACGATCGAGGCAGCCTACCGCACGGGCGTAGGCAAGCTGCTGTTCCTCGGCTCCTCGTGCATCTACCCCAAGTTCGCCGACCAGCCGATCCGCGAGGACGCGCTGCTCACCGGCCCGCTCGAACCGACCAACGAGTGGTATGCCGTAGCCAAGATCGCCGGGATCAAGCTGGCCCAAGCCTATCGCCGCCAGCACGGCTGCGACTTCATCTCGGCAATGCCGACCAACCTCTACGGCCCGGGCGACAACTTCGACCTCGCCAGCAGCCACGTGCTGCCCGCCCTGATCCGCAAGGTGCACGAGGCCAAGCAGGCGGGCGCGAGTTCGTACACGATCTGGGGCACCGGCACGCCGCGGCGCGAGTTCCTACATGTCGATGACTTGGCGGACGCCTGCGTGTTCCTGATGCAGAACTACTCGGGCGACGAGCACGTCAACGTAGGCTTCGGCAGCGACATCGCGATCATCGCGCTCGCGGAGCTGGTTGCTGAGACGGTGGGCTTCACCGGCACCATCGAGCGGGACGAGACAAAGCCGGACGGCACGCCGCGCAAGCTGATGGATTCCTCGCGGCTCAATGCCATGGGCTGGTCGCCGCGCATCGGCCTCGACGAAGGGGTCGCTGCAACCTACCGCTGGTTCCTCGAAAATTACACCTGAACCCATGCGGTTACTTTTCCTTGGCCTGAACCACGCTCCCGAGGAAATCGGGATCGGGCCCTACACCACAGGGCTGCTGCAAAGCTGGTGCGAGGCCGGGCACACGGCAGACGCGGTTGTGGGGCAACCGTATTATCCGCAGTGGCGGGTGCTGCCCGAGTATCGAGGTGGTTGGCAGGCGGCTGAGGAGAACGGCGTAAGCCTCCTGCGCTGTCCGCTCTATGTGCCCGGTCGGCCGACCGGGCTGCGGCGCATCCTGCACCACTTCTCGTTCGCGGCCAGTAGCCTCATGCCGATGCTGCGGCGGGCGGAGCGGGGACGGCCCGACCTGGTGATGACGGTCGCACCGTCGTTGATCGCGGCGCCGGTGGCCCTGCTCGCCGCACGGTTGGCTGGAGCGAAGTCCTGGCTGCACGTGCAGGACTTCGAGCTCGAGGCGGCGCAGGCCACCGGCCTCGTGTCCCGCGGGCTGTTCGGGCGCATGGCGGGTGCGTTCGAGCGTTGGGTGCTTCGCAGCTTCGACCGCGTGAGCACGATCAGCCCGCAAATGTGTGCCCGGCTGGAGGAGAAGGGCGTTTCCCAGGACAGGATCGTCGAGTTGCGCAACTGGGCCGAGATCGACTCGATCCGCCCGCTCGACGGGCCCTCGCCCTATCGCGACAAGTGGAACGTCCGCGCGCCGCACGTGGCGCTCTACTCGGGCAACATCGCCAACAAGCAGGGGATCGAGATCGTGCTGGAGGCCGCGCGCCTGTTGGCGCATCGCAAGGACATCGCTTTCGTGATCTGCGGCGAAGGGCCGAACCGGGCGAACCTCGAACGGCTGGCAGCGGACCTGCCGAACGTTACCCTTCACGACCTGCAGCCGCGCGAGCGGCTGGGCGAATTGCTGTCACTCGCCACCGTCCACCTGCTGCCGCAGCTCGCCAATGCGGCCGATCTCGTGCTGCCTTCGAAGCTGGCCAACATGCTCGCCTCGGGTCGGCCGGTGGTAGCGACAGCCACCCCCGGCACAGGCATTGCCGACGAGGTGGACGATTGCGGAATTTCAGTTGCGCCGGGTGACGCCTGGGGCGTGGCGGTGGCAATCGAAACCCTCGTCGATGACGAAGCGCGCCGGGAGGCATTGGGCCGTGCCGCCCGAAAACGTGCCGAGCAACGCTGGAGCAGGTCAGCGATCCTGGAGCGATTTGTCGCGCAGGCGAGCGCCTTCATTTCCGATCGGTGAAATAGCTTTCCTACAATAACCGATTTGGTTAGCCCCTGATTCGTCAAAGCGAATCAGGAACCCAGCTCATGTCCGACCTGCCCATTCACGCTCCCGCTGCGTATTATCCGCCGTCCGCCCTGGTGTTCTCCGACAGTGAGGGCAACGGTGTGATTGTCGATGCCGCCAACCCCCTGCCGGTAACGGTGACCCCAGCCGCGCCCGAAGCGGGCACCCCGCTCGCCGGGACGATCTCCGATAGCGAAACGGTGGGCCCATTCGCGCCGGTCGGCGGGCGCACCATCTGGCTCTCGCTCTCGGGGACGTGGGCCGGGACCGTCACGGTCCAACGCTCGGTGGACGATGGCGAGACCATGCTTCCGCTCACCGTTGGGGGGCAGCCATGGGCAACCTTCACCGGCAACGCCTGCGAACCGGTTGCCGCCGATGACAGCGGCGCGACCTACTACCTGGACGTCACGCTCGCATCGGGTGAGCTCACCTATCGCCTCGCTCAGTAATCGGCCCCGTGGGGGCAGCTTGCCGCTTGAGCACCTCGCGCAACTGCCCCCTGGAGGCCCGGCGGCCGGGACGAGGATGATCCCGGCCGCCGTCGCAATCGCTCTTGCTCAGACGCTCACCGCCGTCTTGCCGTGCTCTGCGATGAGCCGGCGGATGGCGGGCTTGCACGAGCCGCAGTTCGTTCCGGCCGAAAGCACCCTGCCCACGGCATCCACACTCATCAGGCCGTGACTCTCGACCGCCTCTACGATGGTCTTGAGCCCGACATCGAAACACACGCAGACGATCGGGCCACGGTCCGGCCGCGGCGCGGCGGGGCGGCCCGCGACAAGCTCGATCGGAGGGGCCGGTTCCCCGGCTTCAAGCTGGGAGATCAGCCATTCGCGGTCCGGCAGCCTCCCCTCGCGAGTGATATAGAGCGCGCCCGTCAACCGGCTCTCACGGTCCAGCACGGCCACGCGCAGGCTTCCCCGCGCCGGGTCATCGATTTCAATCCGCTCCCCCGAGGGCAGCGCCGCCCGGACAAGCCGCGCCGGATCGCCGTTTCCGGCCAGTTCGACGACCCATCCGCGCCCAGCCCTTGCCCTCGTGTGGTAGTCCGCGGGAATCTCGTCCGGCAGCGCGCGGGCGATGAGGAAACCGCGCCATTCGAACGTCGCGCGGGCGATCTTTGCGGGCGTCGCCTTGAAGCCGGGTTGCCCCGAATGCGGATCGACCAGCGCACGGGGCAGCAGGCCGGTTCGGCCGCCGCTCGACTGCCGGTCGGTCCAGTGGATCGGGACGAACACCTCGCCGCGCCGCTGGTTCTCGGTGAGCAGAGCGCGGAATATGCTGGTGCCCTGTGCGGTCGTCACTTCGACCAGGTCACCCGCAGCAATCCCCGCACTCTCCGCATCGGCGGGATGCAGTACGGCAAGCGGCTCTCGCCGGTGCTGGGATAAGCGCGGCGACTGGCCGGTGCGCGTCATCGTGTGCCACTGGTCGCGATACCGTCCGGTGTTGAGCGTCAGCGGCCACTTGGCAGGAAGGGCATCCAGCTCTCGCTGAATGACCGGGACCAGCCGCGCCTTGCCGTCGGGAGTAGGGAAGCGGCCATCGGCGAAGGCTTCCCCACCCCACCGAAGCGGCTCCATCTCGTCATAGGTCGGGTTCGAGATCGCGGCGTGGCTACCGATATCGAACAGCCGCTGCCCGCCATTGCGGAACGCCGACAGGCGGGCATGCTCGCGATAGATGTCCGCCGGCCGTTCGTAGGGGAACGCATCCCGCCACCCCATCGCGCGCGCGACTTGCGTGACGATCCACCAGTCGGGCTTCACTTCGCCGGGGAGCGGGAACAGCGCGCGCTGGCGGCTGATGGTCCGCTCGCTGTTGGTGACGGTGCCGTCCTTCTCCCCCCACGCAGCGGCTGGCAGCTTCACGTGGGCGAAGCGGGAGGTGTCGGTATCCGCGATGCAATCCGACACCACCACGTATGGGCAGGCGGCAAGCGCCTCCCGTACGAGGGCCGCATCCGGCAGCGAAACCGCCGGGTTGGTCGCCATGATCCACAGCGCCTTGACCCGGCCTTCCCGCACCTGCCGAAACAGGTCGACGGCTTTGAGCCCGGGCTTGTCCGCAACGCGCGGTGCAGCCCAGAAGCGCTGCACGTCGGCGACGTTCTCCGCCGCGAAATCGCGATGTGCGGCAAGGGTCGTCGCCAGTCCGCCGACCTCGCGACCGCCCATCGCGTTCGGCTGGCCGGTGATCGAGAATGGCGCGGCGCCCGGTTTGCCGATGCGCCCGGTGGCGAGGTGGACATTGACGATCGCGTTGACCTGGTCGGTGCCACGGATCGACTGGTTGATCCCTTGGCTGAACAGGGTGACGGTGCGCGGCGTGGCGGCGAACAGATCGAAGAAGCGCCGCAAGTCCGCGGGCGGCACGTCGCAGGTCGCGGCAGTCGACCACAGGTCCGTCCCTTCTACCAGCCCCTCCCAGAACCCTTCCGGCACCGCGACGTGAGCGTCGAGCCGCGCCTGATCCAGCACCCCTGCCTCACGGCAATGGGCGAGCAGACCGTTCATCAGCGCGACGTCGCTGCCCGGCCGCAGTTGCAGGTGGAGATCGGCATCCTCGCAAGTCTCGGTCCGTCGCGGGTCGATCACGACCAGCTTCGCCCCGCGCCGAGCCCGCGCGTCCATGATCCGCTGGTAGACGATTGGATGGCACCACGCAGTGTTCGAGCCGACGAGCACAATGAGGTCAGCCTCGTCGAGATCGGCATAGCTGGCGGGCACCACGTCCTCGCCGAATGCGCGGATATGCCCGGCAACCGCGCTAGACATGCAGAGCCGTGAGTTCGTGTCGATGTTGCCGCTGCCGATGAAGCCCTTCATCAGCTTGTTGGCGACGTAATAGTCCTCGGTCAGCAGCTGGCCAGAAACGTAGAATGCCACGCTGTCCGGCCCATGGCGGGCGATGGTGTCGGCGAACCTGCGCGCCACGTGGCGGATCGCCTTGTCCCAGCTCGCGCGCCGGCCATGGACCTCCGGGTAAAGCAGCCGCCCTTCGAGCCCGACCGTCTCGCCCAGGTGGGTACCCTTGGAGCACAGCCTGCCGTGGTTTGCCGTGTGATCGGGATCGCCCGCGATCTCGACCGACCGGTCTTCGCCGACTTTCGCAAGTATCCCGCAACCGACACCGCAATAGGCGCACGTGGTGCGAACGGTCCGCATCGGTCAGGCGGCGCGCCGGGTGGGCAGCACCGCCTCGCGCAGGAGGTAGAGCCGCCCGGCGTCCACCTTGAGCGGGATCGTCGGCACGCAGCCGCTGTCGTCGCCCAGCGCCTCACCGCTCCTCAGCGAGATGCGCCAGTTATGCAGCGGGCAGGTGACGCTGTCGCCGTGGACGATGCCCTGGCTGATCGGGCCGCCCTTGTGCGGGCACTTGTTGACCAGTGCGTAAAACTCGCCGCGCGCGGTGTGGAACACGGCGATCTCCTCCCCGCCGAGCACGGGCAAGGTGCGGGCCGTGCCGGGTTCGATCTGGGTGGTCGGGCCGATATCGAGCCAGGTTCCGATCATGACTGGGTCTCCAGCTGGAGTGGGCGCATCTCCGCGAGGTGCGCGTGAAGGTCGCGCCGGGCGCCGCTTGCACGTTCCGCCCACGGGTCGTTCTGGGAATACTGTTGCGAGAGACGGAAACGCGCCGCGAGCTTGCGTACTTCGTCTGGGTCGGAGAGCCGCTCCTTCACGTAGTCGAGCCCGACCCGCTCGATCCACGGCGCGGTCCGCTCCAGGTACCAGGCATCTTCCCGGTAGAACTGGATGAAGGCGGCGCACACCGTCAGGGCCTCTTCCTCGGTCTCGACCTTGCACAGGAGGTCGGTGACGCGGACCTTGATCCCGCCATTCCCACCGACATGGAGCTCGTAACCGCTGTCGACGCAGATCACGCCGAAGTCCTTGATGGTCGCCTCCGCGCAGTTGCGTGGGCAACCGCTGACGGCGATCTTGAACTTGTGCGGCATCCAGCTGCCCCAGGTCATCTTCTCGATCTTCACGCCGAGGCCGGTGGAGTCCTGGGTTCCGAAGCGGCACCACTCGCTGCCTACGCAGGTCTTCACCGTGCGCAGGGCCTTTCCGTAGGCGTGGCCCGAGACCATCCCTGCGGAGCCAAGGTCGGCCCATACGGCGGGCAGGTCCTCCTTGCGGATGCCGAAGATGTCGAGCCGCTGGCCGCCGGTGACCTTCACCATGCGCGCATCGTATTTCTCCACCACGTCCGCGATCGCACGCAGTTCCTGCGGCGAGGTGATCCCGCCCCACATCCGCGGCACCACGGAATAAGTGCCGTCCCGCTGGATGTTGGCGTGGAGCCGCTCGTTGACGAACCGGCTCTGCTGGTCGTCCACGTACTCGCCGGGCCAGGCGCAGAGCAGGTAGTAGTTGAGCGCCGGACGGCACGAGGCGCAGCCGTCGGGCGTGGCCCAGTGCAGCTCCTGCATGACGTGGGGGATCGCCCGCAGGCCCTTCTCGAGGATCAGGCGCCGGACGTCGGCATGGCCGAAGCTGGTGCAGCCGCAAATCGTCCGCGCCCCTGCCTCGACCTCGTCGCCGAGCGTCAGGCGCAGGAGGCTTTCGACCACGCCGGTACAGGAGCCGCAGCTGGCCGAGGCCTTGCACTGGGATCGCACCGCATCGAGGCTGTGCGCCCCGGCGAGGATGGTATCGACGACCCTGCCCTTGGATACGCCGTTGCAGCCGCAGATTTCCGCGTCGTCGGACAAAGCTGCAACGGCGCTGTCAGGGTCCGCGGAAGCGCCCCCGCCCAGCGCAAAGGCCTGCCCGAAGATCAGGCCGTCGCGGATTTCGGTGATGTCCTCCTGCTTCTTCAGCAGGTCGAAGTACCAGTTGCCGTCCGCCGTATCGCCGTAGAGCACCGCGCCGACTAGCCTGTCCGCACGCACGACGAGGCGCTTGTAAACCCCGCGCGCGGCGTCGCGCATGACTATGTCCTCCGCCCCGTCGCCGCTGGTGAAATCGCCGGCGGAAAACAGGTCCACGCCCGAAACCTTAAGTTTGGTTGAGGTTACCGAACCGGCATAGCCGCTGGGGCTGCCAGCGAGGTGATCCGCCAGCGCGCGGCACATCTCCCACAACGGCGCGACCAGCCCGTAGCACTGCCCGCGATGCTGGGCGCATTCGCCGACAGCAAGGATCGCCGGGTCGGACGTGACCATGTTGTCATCGACCACGATGCCGCGCTCGACTTCCAGCCCCGCCGAGCGGGCCAGCTGGACCTTGGGCCGGATGCCGACCGCCATGACCACCAGGTCGGCCGGGATTTCCCGCCCGTCCTTGAGCCGCACTCCGGCAACATGCCCTTCGCGTTCGAGGATTTCCTGCGTGTCCGCTCCGGTGAGAATGGTCTGGCCGCGACGCTCCAGCTCCTCCCGCAGCAGCCATCCCGCCGCCTCATCGAGCTGGCGTTCCATCAGGGTGGGCATCAGGTGGATGACGGTGACGGCCATGCCCCTGAGCGAGAGACCGTGCGCCGCCTCCAGCCCCAGCAGGCCGCCACCGATCACCACCGCGCTGCCGCCCCGTTCGGCGGCCGCGAGCATCTTCTCCACATCGTCGAGATCCCGGAAGCCGACCACGCCCGGCAGGTCCTTGCCCGGCACCGGGATGATGAAGGGATCGGACCCGGTCGCGATCAGAAGCCGGTCATAGACCTCGATGCGGCCCGAGACGGAGACAACCGCCTGCCGCTCCCGGTCGATGTGTACGACGGGATCGCCGGCGACCAGTTCGATGCCGTTGTCGTCGTACCACTCCCGCGGGTTGATCACGATTTCCTCGAAGGCCTTTTCGCCCGCAAGCACCGGGGAGAGCATGATGCGGTTGTAGTTCACCCGCGGCTCGGCCCCGAAGATCGTGATCGCGTAGCGGCCGGGGTCGCGGGCCAGCAGTTCCTCGACCGCGCGGCAGCCGGCCATGCCGTTACCGATCACGACGAGCTTTTCGAGAGGTGCTTCGTTCATTGCCTGTCCTCCCTCAGATCCGTGCGCTGCCGGAGTTCACGCCCCAGCTCGCACGCCACCGGTCCTTGACCACGGTGAGCGCCAGGAGCGCCGCGAGGGCGAGTCCGGCGAAGATGAGAAATCCGGCGGCGGGGCTGCCGGTGAACTGGTGGGCAAAGCCGAGCGAGACTGCGAGGTAGAACCCGCCGACGCCTCCGGCGAAGCCGACCAGCCCGGTCATCGTCCCGATCTCGCTGCCGAAGCGCTGGGGCACGAGCTGGAACACCGCGCCGTTGCCGATGCCGAGCGCAATCATCACCCCGATGAACAACACCAGCGAGACGGACAGGCTGGCCGAGCCGAGGCCGATCGCGCCGAGCAGCATCGCCACCACAAGATAGACCCGGCTCAGGGTTCGCGTGCCGCCGAACCTGTCGGCCAGCGCACCACCGAGGGGGCGGACAAGCGATCCCGCGAACACGCAACCGGCCGCGCAGTAGCCCGCGCCTACCGCCGAGAGATCGAAGGCGTCCGCGAACCAGATCGACAGCGAGCTCGACAGCCCGACGAAGCCGCCGAAGGTCACGCCGTAGAACAGCATCAGCCACCACGCGTCTGCTTCCTTCAGCAGGTCGAGGTAAGCCGAGAGCGGCTTGGGCGGCGGCTGGTGCGGACTGTCTTTCGCCGCGACGAGGTAGATGGCGAGCACGACCGCGAGGGGGATCGTCGCGAGGCCTAGCACCGCGTTCCAGCCAAATGCTCCCGCGAGGGCGGGCGCGAACAGGGCGGCGAGCACGGTGCCCGAGTTCCCCATCCCGGCAAGCCCCATCGCCTTGCCCTGGTGCTCGGGCGGATACCACCGGCTGGCCAGCGGGAGCGCGACGGCGAAGCTCGCCCCGGCAAAGCCGAGGATGAGGCCGATCGCCAGCGTCCCCGCAAAGCTGTCGATGCCGAACCACCAGCCAACCAGCAGCCCGGCGATGACGATCACCTGATTGATCGTGCCGGTGAGCTTCTGCCCGATCCGGTCACCCAGCACACCATTGACGATCCGCAGCACCGCGCCGCCGAGCGTCGGCACTGCCACCATCAGTCCCTTCTCCGCCGGGTCGAGCGCAAGGTCGATGGCGATGATCGGAGCCAGTGGGCCAAGGATGACCCAGACCATGAAGGAAACGTCGAAATAGAGGAAGGCAGCGGCCAGCGTCGGCAAGTGGCCAGAACGCCAGAAGCTGCGGGAAGGGAGTTCTTGATTGGACGAGACTGCGGCAACGGTCGTCATCAACAGGCGCTTTCCCGGTCACTGGACCAGATCAGGCGGCGCCGTTGCCACGCGGTTTTTCAGATGTCGGAGGTTCGCCGCTCCCGCCGTTGGGAGCACCTCATTTGCCCAGAGGCTAACCGATTCGCCGCAGGTGCGTAAAGAGTTTTTTGCGCTGCAGCATCCTTCTCATCTCACGAAAACGCGGCGAGATACCCTTGGAGGTCGTCGGGGTCGAACACGCGGCCGTCGAAGAAACTGTTCTGTTCCAGCACCATGTCGCCCTGCTGGGCTGTCACCGCGGTTGGCTTTGCAAGGCTGCCTTCGACCTTCGAACTTGCCCCGGGCAAGGCATCGCCGGTGCCCTTCAGCGCACTGCGGTAAACATCCGGGCGGAACACCCGCCCCGCGGCAGCCGCATCGGCCTCGGAGAAATCGAGCCCGTCCCACCGGGCCATCTGCGTGTAGAGCCACTGCGCCTGGCTGACCCACGGGAAATTCGCCGCCTCGCGGTGCTGGAACATGAAGTCCGGATATGGAACCGGCGCATCGCCCTGCCGCAGCACCAGCCGGTCGGAGATCGCGTGGAGGATCAGGTCCGGCTCCGCCCCGACATATTCGGGCCGGGCGAGGATCGCCGCGTTAGCTTCCCAGTTGGCCGGATCGACGAAGTGAGCCCCTGCCTTGCGCATCGCGCGGATAAGCGCCTCGAATGCCGGGCGCCGCTCCTCGATCACAGCCTCCCGCGCGGCGAGAACCTTCTCGACGCCCCTGCGCCAGATCTGCGCCGTCGCCAGCACGATCGCGCCCACGCCGCGCCCGACGGCAACGCTGTTCCATGGCTCGCCGACACAGGAGCCGTCGATTTCGCCGCTCGCCAATGCGTCCGCGACGAATGGCGGCGGGATGGTGACGATCTCCATGTCCTCATCCGGCCGGATGCCGCAGGCGGCGAGCCAGTAGCGGAGCATGTAGTTGTGGCTGGAATAGCGATGGACCACGCCGAACCGCAGCTTGCGGCTCGCGGCTGCGCGCGCGCGCACCTGCTCGGCCAGCCGCGCGCCCACTTCGCGCGGGTCGCCCAGCCCATCTCCTGCCGCGATCTGCGCCGCGAGGTCGCTCCGCGTGGTGATCGCATTGCCGTTGAGCCCGAGCACGAACGGCGCCGCCAGCGGCTGGGCCGGACGTCCGCGGCCCAGCGTCGTGGCAATCGCCAGCGGCGCCAGCAGGTGTGCCGCATCGGTGTGGCCGTAAAGCAGCCGGTCGAGCACGGTCGCCCAGCTCACGTCGCGCTGGAAGGCGAGGGCCACCCCCTCTTCCTCGGCAAAGCCGTGCTCGTGCGCGAGGATCGGCAGGCACGCATCGACCAGGGGCAGGAAGCCGATGGTCAGTTTCTCCGTCATTCCCCGTCCCCTATGAGATCGTGCGCAGTGACGACCGCTTCGGCGATCTCCGCGAGCCTGCGGTTGGAGCTCATCGCCTTGCGCCGAAGCTCGGCATAGGCCTCCGGCTCGGTCATGCCCCGGCTGCGCATGAGGATGCGCTTGGCCTTGTCGATCGTCTCGCGCTCGGCGAGCTTGCCCTGCGCTTCGGCAAGGTCGCGCTGCAGGCGCGCGAAGGCGTTGAACCGCTTGACCGCGAGATCGACCACCGAACGGATGCGGTTCGCGTGGAGCCCATCTACCACGTAAGCCGACACGCCCGCATCGATCGACGCGCCAATCGAAGCCTCGTCAGCCTCATCGACGAACATGGCGATGGGCCGCGCGAGCGCCTTGCTGACGGCGAAATACTCCTCAAGCACGTCGCGCGAAGGGTTGCCGAGATCGATCAGCACGATGTCCGGCGCAATCTCGTCGATGCGCGAGGTGAGGCCTTCCCGCCCGTCGACGACGAAGATTTCGCACCCCTCAAGCTCCGCCAGCCCCTCCTTGATGATGGAGGCGCGTGCGGTGCTTTCGTCGACAATCGCGATGCGCATCGCCGCGACATTGCAGTGCACAATGCGTCTGGCAAGCTGCCCGTTGCCCGGACCGCGCCTTCAGCCGAAAGCCGGGCGCCCCTCGCCGCGCGCGTGGGTTTGCCGGTCGTGGCGCTTGCCGATGGCGTAACCGACCGCGCCCCAGACACCCGCGAGAACGGCACCCGCGACGGCCACTGCCCCGGCACCGGTCAGCGCGACGATGCCGGTGTAGGTCCAGCCGGCAATCGCATCGCCGCCACGGTAGACGAAAGTATCGATGGCATTCTTCGCCTTGTACTTGGTCTCCGTTGGGATGGCGGTGAACAGCATCTCCCGGCCCGGCCGCACCAGCGCATATTCGCCCACCCGGCGGACGATCATCACGAAGGCCAGCACGGGGAACGTCGCGGCGACGGCGAGCAGCCCGAAGCCGAACATCATCGTCACCGGAACCGCGACCAGCAGCACCGTCACGCCCAGTCGCCGCGCGATGCGGCCGGTGAGGAATATCTGGATCAGGATCGTGGCCGACTGGACCGCGACATCGATCGCCGCAAACACCTGCGTCTGCTGGGCGCGGTCGGGGAAGGTCGCTTCCACGATGCGGGCCTGCTCGAAGTAGAGGAACGTGCTGGCAGTGGTCAGCAGCAGCACGAAGCACGAGATCGCCAGAAGCACCGGGGACTTGAGCAGCAGCGTCAGCCCCG
>Ga0182738_1002159_pt1 | contig 23666 bp, 20 predicted proteins | sample eDN5th30CBELigMG_FD_128876 | JGI IMG/M metagenome (GOLD analysis project Ga0182738, IMG submission 128876) | Enriched Miracle-Growth compost microbial communities from Emeryville, California, USA - eDNA 5th pass 30_C BE-Lig MG (version 2)... ...
ACCTCGGACGGTGTCCAGCTCTACTACGAGGAGACCGGCGAGGGTGCGCCGCTGATCTTCCTGCACGAGTTCGGCGGCCACTATCTGAGCTGGGAGCCGCAGGTCCGCTATTTCTCGCGGCGCTATCGCTGCATCACCTACGCCGCGCGCGGCTGGCCGCCATCGGACGTGCCGGAGGATGTCGCGATGTATTCGCAGGCGCGCGCGGCCGATGACTGTGCCGACCTGATGAAGGCGCTGGGCATCGACACGGCGCATCTCTGCGGCCTGTCGATGGGCGCGACGGCGGGCCTGGAATTCGCCATCCGTCACCCGGGCAAGGCGACGGCGCTGGTGATCGCCGCCGGCGGCGGCGGCGGTGCGACCGACCCGGAAGCCAAGAAGCGATTCAAGGAGGAGTGCGAGAGCTTCGCGCGGCGCATCGAGCAGGAGGGCATGCCGGCGATGGCCGAGCTCTATTGCACCAGCTCGGCGAGGAACACCTACCGTTACAAGGACCCGCGCGGCTGGGCCGAGTTCAAGCAGCAGTTCGCCGACGGCTCGGCCACGGGCCACGCCATGACGATGCGCGGCGTGCAGGGCAGCCGCGTTCCCTTCTTCGAGCGCACCGAGGAGCTGAAGAGGATCACGGAACCGATGCTGGTGGTGATCGGCGACGAGGACGACTCCACGCACGGCCTTGCCGTCCACCTCAAGCAGCACGTGGCACGCTGCGGCGTGCTCGAGCTGCCGAAGTGCGGCCACACGATGAACCTCGAGGAGCCCGCCGCCTTCAACGCGGCGATGCAGGACTTCCTGCACGCCGTCGAGAACGACCGCTGGCCGGCGCGCGGCGCGAAGACCTACACGCTGATCCCGCCGAGCAACGCTCCGTTGCCCCGAGCGTAGCCGAGGGGCCTTCTCTCTGCGGCATGCCGCAAATCGAGGAGAGAAGGTCCCTCCACTTCGCCCTTCGGGATTCGGTCGGGACGACGGGCGCTTACTTCGGCAGCGTCGTGACCTTCACGTTCTCCGGACGCACGGCCCTGACCAGGTCCATGTAGACGTACTTGCCGTAGTCGAGCGGCGCCTTGAGCTTCTTCTGGTCGGCGAGCTGCTTCTCCGAGACCTGGATCGCCTCGATCGAGCGCGGCTGCCAGTCCATGTCGAACTCGACCTTGGGCATCAGCTCGGTCGCGAGCTCGAGCGGCATCTTCAGGAACTTCGCGACCAGCCTGGCGGTGGCCGGCCGGTCCTTTCCGATCATGTCGTTGGCCTGCATCAGCGAGAGCATGAACTTCTCGGCCGTCGCCCTGTTCTTCTCGATCCAGCCGCGGTTCATGTAGATGAAGTTGATGTTGTTGTAGATGCCCTCGGCGGTCTGCAGGATCTTCGTGCCCTTCACCGACATCAGCGTGCGGGTCGGCCACGGCTCCCACACCGCGAAGCCGTCGATGTCGCCGCGCTCTATCGCCGCCAGCATCTCGGGCGCCTCGACGTTCACCATGGTGAAGTCGGCGAGCTTGAGATTTCTCTTGTCCAACACCCGGCGCCAGAAGATCTCGCTGCCGGTTCCCATGGCGATGCCGATCTTCTTGCCCTTGAGGCCCTCGAGGTCGGGCACGTTCTTGCCGACCACGGACAGCCACTTGACCAGGTAGGTGCCGTCGGCCACCGCCACGATGTTGGGGTCGACCTGGTGGTTGATGACGCCGGCGAGATCGCTGCCATAGGCGGCCTGGACCTGGTTGTTGACCAGGAACGGGATCATCGCCGAGCCGGAGGGCCCGGTATTGATCGTGACGTCGAGCCCGTTCTTCTCGAACAGGCCCGCTTCCTTGGCGACGTAGAACTGCGAGAAGGCCGGATCGACGCCGGTCGCGATCGTCATCTTGGTGAGCGTCTGGGCCGCGGCCCTCCGCGATATGGGCCCGAGCGAAACCGGCGCGAGCGCGGCGGCGGTCAACAGAGTCCTTCTGCGCATTTTCCCCTCCGTCATGTCACCGGCGAGAATCGCCCGGCGAAAGCGTAGATTCCCCAGCGGAACAGCCGATCGGCGATGAAGCCGAGCAGCCCGAGCACCAGCAGGGCGACGAAGATCTGGTCGACCAGCATGTACATCCGCGAATCCCAGATCATCCGGCCCAGCCCGTTGTTGGCGGCAACCAGCTCGGCGGCGACGATGGTGACGAACGAGTTGGCCATGGCAAGCCGCATGCCGGTCAGGATGTAGGGTACCGTGGCGGGCAGGGCGACGAAGAAGAAGACCTGCGCCGGGCCCGCGCCGAGCGAGCGGGCGGCACGGATCTTGTTCGGCGCCACGGCGCTCACGCCGGCGGCGGTGTTGATGATGACGATGAATATCGTGGTGTAGATGATCAGGAAGATCTTCGAGCCTTCGCCGATGCCGAACCAGATCACCGCGACGGTGATCAGCGCCGTTGCCGGAATGAAGCGCAGGAACTCGGTGTAGGGCTCGAGCAGGCGGCGCACGATCGGGAAGGAGCCGATCGCCAGGCCAACGGGGATGCCAATGACGCTGCCCCCCGCGAAGCCGGCGGCGATGCGCGCCAGGCTGGCCGACGAGTGCTCCCACAGGGTGCCGTCCTCGGCCAGCTCGATCGCTTTCAGGATCACCTTCCACGGCGTCGGGAAGAGCACCGAGCTCAGCACCCACGTCGCCAGGACGTGCCAGATCAGGAACAGGCTGCCGAAGCCCAGCAGGTAGATTCCGACGCCGCGAAGCGAGGCGCGCATCAGTGCGTCCTCCGCAGGGCGATCGCGACCTCGTCCCGGATCATCTCGTGGACCTGGCGATAGACCTCGACGAAGCCGTCATGGGTACGCTCGCGCTCCTGCTCGTTCAGGGTCACCGGCACGATGCCCTTGAGTTTCGAGGCCGGGCCGGCGTGCATCACGCCGATCCGGTCGGCCAGGATGATCGCCTCGTCGATGTCGTGGGTGATGAACAGCACCGTCTTGCCGGTCGCGGCGCAGATCCGCTTCAGCTCGCGCTGCATGTCGGCGCGGGTATGGGCATCGAGGGCGGCGAACGGTTCGTCCATCAGCAGCATCTGCGGCTCGTTGGCGAGGACACGGGCGATCTGGATGCGCTGCTTCATGCCGCCGCTGAGCTCGGAGGGATGCTTGTGGTCCTGGCCCTTGAGGCCGACCAGCTCGATGTAATGCCGCGCCTTCTTCTCGCGCTCGTCGCGCGCCACGCCGCGCATGCGCATGCCGAACTCTACGTTGCCCAGGGCGGACAGCCAGCCGTACAGCGAATCGTCGCCCTGGAAGACCACGCCACGATCGGCGGCGGGGCCGGCGATCGGCTTGCCGCCGATGCGGATGTCGCCCGCGCTCACCTTCTCGAAGCCCGCCACCATGTTGAGCACGGTGGTCTTGCCGCAGCCGCTGGTGCCCAGCAGGCAGAAGAATTCACCGGCCTCGATGTCGAGGGAGAAATCGCGGACGGCAACGTAGTCGCTGCCTTGCAACGACCGATAGACCTTGCTGACCTGCGCGAGCTGAACGAGCGCCATGCCCCTGCGCTACCACGCAGCGCCGCGTGGCGTCTAGGAAAGGCTCATGGTCTTGCGGACCGTGGGCCTTCCGGCGCGCTTATGAGTCCGAGCGCGCAAGGGATGCGCGCGGTCCACATGAGATGGATCAGGTGCCGCAGAAGGTTCGGTAGGCGCGCTGGTCGGCGCTGGGCGGCTCGGCGTAGGCGGCGAATTCGGGCCGCTCCACGTAGGGCCGGGCGAGCACGGCCAGCAATTCGTCGAACGGGCCGTAGTCGCCGTCGTCGACCGCTGCAGACAGCACGGCTTCCACGCGATGATTGCGGGGAATGTAGAGCGGATTGGCCGCGTGCATCGCGTCGCGTCGCGTCGCCTCGTCCTGCGGTTCCGATGCGATGCGCGCGCGCCAGCGTCCGGCCCAGGCATCGAACGCCGCCGGCTTCTCGAACAGGCCGCGCGCGGTGCCATCGCCGAGTCGGCGGAAAGCCAGGGTGAAGTCGGTGCCGTGGTCGCTCAGGAGCTTCAGGAAATCCTGCGCCAGCTCGCCGTCGCCCTCCTGCTCGCCGAACAGTCCGAGCTTGCGCCGCAGCCCGGCCATCAGCTCCCGGCCGAAAACGGGCTGATAGGTTTGCAGCGATTCGTTGGCTTGCCTCAGGGCTTCGTCCGGGTCGTTCGAGAACAGCGGCATCAGCGCCTCGCCGAGTCGCGCCATGTTCCAGCCGCCGATCTGCGGCTGCTTGCCGTAGGCGTAGCGGCCGTACTGGTCTATCGAGCTGAACACCGTCTCGGGATTGTAGGCGTCCATGAAGGCGCACGGCCCGTAGTCGATGGTCTCACCGGCGATCGAGACGTTGTCGGTGTTCATCACGCCATGGATGAAGCCGACCGTCAGCCAGCGCGCGACCAGCGCGGCCTGACGGGCGATCACCTTTTCGTAGAGGTCGCGATAACCTGTGGCGTCCGCATAGTGGCGGGCGATGACGTGGTCGGCGAGCAGCCGCAGCGCCTCGACGTCGCCGCGCGCGGCGAAGAACTGGAAGGTGCCGACCCGGATATGGCTCGACGCCACGCGGGTCAGCACGGCGCCAGGCAGGGCGGTTTCGCGATAGACGGGCTCGCCGGTCGTCACCGCCGCGAGCGAGCGCGTGGTCGGGATGCCGAGCGCGTGCATCGCCTCGCTGATGAGGTACTCGCGCAACACCGGCCCGAGCGCCGCGCGGCCGTCGCCACGGCGCGAGAAGGGGGTCGGGCCCGAGCCCTTGAGCTGGATGTCGCGGCGGGTGCCGGTGATATCGACGACCTCTCCCAGCAGCACCGCGCGGCCGTCGCCCAATTGCGGCACGAAGTTGCCGAACTGGTGGCCGGCATAGGCCAGCGCAATCGGCTCCGATCCTTCGGCGATCCGGTTGCCGGCGAGGATTTCGACGCCCTCGGCCGATGCGAGAACCTCCGGATCGAGACCGAGCTGCAGCGCCAGCGGCCGGTTGAGCTTGACCAGGCGCGGGGCGCTGACGGCTGTCGGCGCGAGGCGCGCATAGAAACGCTCGGGCAGCCGCCCGTAGCTGTTGTCGAACGGCCAGCGCGCGACATCGGTCGATGCGGCGCGCGGCAGAGACATCTCGTCGGGCATGGTCAATTCCACATTGAGTCGTATTGCCTACGATACATGGTTATAAGGTCGCGTATGACAACCAGCACAAGCACGAAGCACATGGTTTGGGTCGAAAAGCCGATCGGAACCCGGATCGGCGTTGCCTATTCGACGCTCAAGGAAGCCCAGCTGCAGACCGTCGCCCTGGAGCGGGACGGCTACAAGATCATCGAGATCGTCGAGGCCACCCTGCCCAAGCCGAACGTCGGGTAGGCGGCGAGTACCTCTTTCTTCGCCTCCCTCCGGTGAGCGGGGAGGGAAAGGACCCAGCCAGGCTCCACCGAGCGCTTGCACCGGGTCATCCTCATTGGACCGCGCGCATCCTGCGCGCCCATGATCGAACGCATCCCTATGCGCGTATGAGCGCGCAGGATGCGCGCGGTCAATGATCATGATCGGGCAAGGCTCCGTCTCGGACCGACGAGACGTGCCCTCGTCGTCCGGAGCGTAGGACCTCACCGGACGATCGGACACGGGCCGCGGAGCTGGCGTGAGGTCCTCCACACGCTCAGGACGACCGGGAAGAGCATGAGCCTGCATATCCCCGTCCAACACCGGAAATTTGACGCAGTTGGATGCGGTTTGACGACCCAGTTGGAGCTAGATTACGGGGACGCGCCTTGCGGCGACGGCGGCGGGCGAGATCACGTCGACGTCGAGAGGGACCCGCCAGCGTTCGGTGAGGCGGACCTTCGGTTCGTCGCCGGAGGCGTCGAGGACGAAGCCCTCGAATCCGGCGCTCATGACCTCGTTGCATTTCTGCACATAGACGGGGAAGCCGCCGATATAGGGCATGAAGACGCGCGGCCGGCCGGGGATGTTGGCGCCGACGTACCAGGAACTGCAGGTCGAGCGGAGCGAGACCTGGGCCACCTCGTTGACGTGCGCGACCCAGGCGTCTTCGGCGGCGAGCGTGGGCTCGATCGACCGGGCGCCGATGTCGCGCATGTGCGCCATGCAGTCGACCATCCAGTCGACATGCTGCTCGATCGACTGGATCATGCTGGCCAGCACGGAGGGGCTGCCGGGCCCGGTGATGGTGAAGAGGTTGGGAAAGCCGGCCGACGCCAGCCCGAGATAGGTCCGCGGCCCGGCGCGCCACTTCTCGGCGAGCGTCAGGCCGTTGCGGCCGGTGATCCGGATCTTGTCGAACGAGCCGGTCATCGCGGCGAAGCCGGTGGCGCAGACGACGGCGTCGAGCGGATATTCGACGCCGTTCACCACGATTCCGTTTTCGGTGAAGCGCTCGATCGGCGCCTTCGAGACATCGACCAGCTTGACGTGTGGCAGGTTGTAGGTCTCGAAGTAGCCGGTATCGACGCACAGCCGCTTGCAGCCGAAGACATTGTCGGGACAGAGCAGGTCGGCCGTCGCGGGATCCTTGACGATGCCGCGGATCTTGCGGCGGGCGAAGTCGGCGATGGTGTCGTTGGCGGCCTTGTCGAACAGGAGATCGCCGTAGGCGCCGAGGAACGGCAGGCCGCCGCGTGCCCAAGCCTCCTCGTAGGCCTTCTCGCGCTCCTCGGGACTGGCCGCGAGCGCCGGCTTCATGTTGAAGGGGAAGAAGATGCCGGTCGGCCGGGCGCGGGCTTTCGCGCGCAAGGCCGGATAGGTCGCCTTGACCGCTTGCCGATAGTCCGGCGTGAGCTTCTCGTTCCAGGCCGGTACCGTGTAGGTCGCCGTGCGCTGGAACACCGTCAGGGCCGCAGCCTGCTGCGCAATGATCGGGATCGACTGGATCGCCGATGAGCCGGTGCCGATGACGCCGACCCTCAGCCCGGTGAAATCGACGCCCTCATGCGGCCATTCGCCGGTGTGATAGACGGGGCCGCCGAAGCCTTCGATCCCCTCGAAGCGCGGACGGTTGGGCGCCGACAGGCAGCCCACCGCCATGATGCAGAACCGGGCGCTGACCTTGTCGCCGCGGTCGGTCTCGACCCTCCAGCACTTCTCCGCTTCGTCGAAGCTCGCCGCGGTCACGCGCGTGTCGAAGAGGATGTGCCGGCGCAGGTCGAAGCGATCGGCGACATGATTGGCGTAGGCGAGGATCTCGGGCTGCGGAGAATATTTTTCCGACCAGTCCCACTCCTGGTCCATCTCCTCCGAGAAGGAGAACGAATACTGCATGCTTTCGACGTCGCAGCGCGCGCCCGGATAGCGGTTCCAATACCAGGTCCCGCCGACGCCGCCGCCGGCCTCGTAGCCGCGCGCCGTGAAGCCGAGGCCGCGCAGACGATGCAGCATGTACATGCCGGCGAAACCCGCTCCGACGACAATCGCGTCGAACACGGTGCCGACTTCCGCTGGACGATCAGTCATGTCTCGATCTTCTCCTCACACCGATACTATGGCGATCGGATCGCCCGCTACGCAACGGCGGGACGCCGCCGGTTTCGAAGAGCAAGCCGTCGCGGGCGATAGCGCTTGCCGGTGCAAGCGTCGTGCCCGCAGACTCCCGATCAACAATGGAGGAATGCATGTCTCGGACCCGGATTGTCGGCCGTCGTACCGTCATGGCCGCTGCCGCCGCGCTGGCCGCACCGGCAATCGCGCGGGCGCAGGCCTATCCGTCGCGCACCGTGCGGGTCGTCAACGCCTACAGTCCCGGCGGCACGGCGGACGTCATCTGCCGCATCCTCTGCGCGGGCCTGACGGACAAGCTCGGGCAAAGCTTCGCCGTCGACAACAAGCCGGGCGCGGCCGGGACGATCGCCGCGCAGATCGTCGCCCGCGCACCGGCGGACGGCTACACGCTGCTGTACGACGCCACGGCGCAGTCGGTGAATCCCTCGCTGTTCGCCGGCAAGCTGCCCTACGACACGCGGCGCGACCTGATGCCGATCTTCCTGTCGCTGCAGACGCCGAACACGCTGATGCGCAACGCGCAGTTCGAGGCGAAGACGATCGCCGAGCTGATCGCGCTGGCCAAGAGCAAGCCGGGCGGGCTCGATTGCGCCTCGACCGGGGTCGGCACGGTGCAGCATGTTTCCCTCGAGCTGCTGAACCAGCGCGCCGGGATCAAGATCAATCACGTGCCGTACAAGGAGATGGGGTCGGTGCGGAACGATCTGTACGCCGGCCGCATCCCGCTGCAGTTCAGCAACGTGCCGGGATCGGTGGCGGTGCGCTCTGCAAAGGAAGTGAGCTGCATGGCGCACACCGGGCCCAGGCCGGTGGCGGTGCTGCCGGGCGTGCCGGCCATCGCCGAGGTCCTGCCGGGCTTCGAGACCTGGGAGTGGAACGGCGTGTTCGCGCCGGCCGGCACCGATGCCGGGCTGATCACCAGGCTCAACGCCGACATGAACGCCGTCTTCCAGCAACCCGCAACGGCGGCGCGTCTTGCCGAACTGGGCGCGCTCGCGCCGGCCAACACGGTGGCGGAGTTCACCGCCTTCCGCGAAACCCAGATCGCGTTCTTCGCCGAGATGGTGAAGAGCGCCAATATCCGTATCGAGTAAGGAGTAGCGGAATGGCCGTCGACGATCCGCCGCTGGGCCATGGCCGCCAGGTCATCGTGCGCGAAGAATGGCTGCGGCTGACCGAGGAGCCGATCCTCGAGCCCGGCCTGCCGATCATCGATCCCCATCACCATCTCTGGCAGCGCGCCAGGGACTCATACCTTTTGCCCGAGCTGCTGGCGGACACCGGCAGCGGCCACGACATCCGCGGCACGATCTTCGTCCAGTGCGGCGAGATGTATCGCGCGGGTGGTCCGGCGGAAGAGCAGTCGCTGGGCGAGACCGAGTTCGTGACCGGCATCGCGGCGTTGAGCGCCAGCGGCCGCCACGGCAGGACGCGAGCCTGCGCCGGCATCATCGGCATGGTCGACCTGACCCTGGGCGACAAGGTCGATCCGCTGCTCGATGCGCACAAGGCCATTGCCGGCGCGCGCTTCTGCGGTATCCGCAACCGAACCGCCTGGCATCCCTCGCCCGAGGTGACGTCGAACCTGGTGTCGCCGCCGCCCGGGCCACTGGAAAATCCCGCCTTCCACGACGGCGCGCGCCGCCTCGCCAGGCACGGCCTGCCGCTCGACGTGTGGGCCTATCACACGCAGTTGCCGCATGTGATCGCGCTGGCTCGCGCGGTGCCCGAGCTCACGGTCGTGGTCGACCACGTCGGCGGCCCGCTCGGCATCGGGCCATTCGCCGGCAAGCAGGCCGAGGTCTTCCCGGAGTGGAAGAAGCTGATCCTGACGCTGGCAAGCCTGCCGAACGTGGTGGTCAAGCTCGGCGGCCTCACGATGTACGTCACCGGCTTCGACTTCCACCGCCGGCCCAGGCCGCCCGGCTCGGAGGAGCTGGCCACGACCTGGCGGCCTTATGTCGAAACCTGCATCGAGGCGTTCGGCCCCGACCGCTGCATGTTCGAAAGCAACTTCCCGGTCGACAAGGGCATGTGCAGCTATCCGGTCCTGTGGAACGCCCTCAAGCGCCTCGCCGCCGGCGCGGGGGCGGCGGAGAAAACCTCCCTGTTCAGCGGCACGGCGACGCGCATCTACCAGCTCGACCGGTTGCCCGCTGCGCTGAAGGTGGACCTCTGAGGCCTTTCTCGCCCGCGAAGCGCGGCTGTCCTCTCTCATGCTCCTCTGCCCCGAGAGGAGGAGAAGCTGGGAAAAAGGGCGGGCCTCTTCTGCGACCTGCCCCTTCCGCAATGCTCCTCACGCTAAACTTTCCTTCCCGCGCTGCGCGCAGGGAGGAAAGGATTGCATAAGGAAGAGAACGCCCGTTCAGTCCCTGAACGGATCCGTCATGAGGATCGTGTCCTCGCGCTGGGGAGAGGTGCTGAGCAGGGCGACCGGGCAGCCGACCAGCTCCTCGATCCGGCGGACGTACTTGATGCAGGTCGCCGGCAGCTCGGCGAAGGAGCGGGCGCCCTGGGTGCTCTCGCTCCAGCCCTCGAACGTTTCCCAGACCGGCTTCAGCTTGGCCTGCGCGCCCATCGTGAAGGGGAAGCGCTCGATGCGCCGGCCGTCGAGCTCGTAGCCGACGCAGACCTTGATCTCCTTCTCGCCGTCGAGCACGTCGAGCTTGGTCAGCGCGATGCCGTCGATGCCGTTCAGCTTGACCGCCTGGCGCACCATCACCGCGTCGAACCAGCCGCAGCGCCGGCGCCGGCCGGTGTTGGTGCCGAACTCCTTGCCGCGATCGCCCAGCCGCTGGCCGACCTCGTCCTTCAACTCCGTCGGAAAGGGGCCGTCGCCCACCCGCGTGGTGTAGGCCTTGGCGATGCCCAGCACGTAGCCGACCGAGCCGTTGCCCATGCCAGAACCGATCATCGCCTGCGCCGCGACCGTGTTGGACGAGGTCACGAACGGATAGGTGCCGTGATCGATGTCGAGCATGGTGGCCTGCGCGCCCTCGAACAGGATGCGCTTGCCGGCGGCGCGGAGCGCGTCGAGCCGCTCCCATACGTCCTCGGCGAACGGCAGGATTTGGGGCGCCAGGGCCAGAAGGTCGGCGGTGAGCTGAGCCGGATCGATCGTCGGCTTGCCCAGGCCGACGCGGAGCGGATTGTGGTGGGCCAGCAAGGTCGCGACCTTTGCCGGCAGCATGTCCGGCTCGCCGAGATCGCCGACCCGTATGGCGCGGCGCCCCACCTTGTCCTCGTAGGCCGGGCCGATACCGCGCCGCGTCGTGCCGATCTTGATGATGCCCGGGGCGTCCTCGCGCCAGCCGTCGAGGTCGCGGTGCAAAGGCAGGATCAGCACGGCATGGTTGGCGATCTTGAGGCTGTCCGGTGTCACCGACAGGCCCTGGCCGGTGACTTTCCTCACCTCCTCCAGGAAATGCCAGGGATCGACCACGACGCCGTTGCCGATGATCGAGAGCTTGCCCGGGCGGACCACGCCCGACGGCAGCAGCGCGAGCTTGTAGGTCTGGTTGCCGATGACCAGCGTATGGCCGGCGTTGTGGCCGCCCTGGAAACGCACGACGACTTCCGCGCGTTCGCTGAGCCAGTCGACGATCTTTCCCTTGCCCTCGTCGCCCCACTGGGCGCCGATCACTGCCACGTTGGCCATGGAATTTTCCCTTCAGACACGAAAACGCCTCCCCGAGGCCGATTCCGGGGAGGCGTGAGTTCGCATAGCACGCAGGGGACGGCGGACGAAGGGGAAAACCGGGCGGGCGGCAACGTGCCTCCGGCGTGCGACGTTATGGTTGGATGAGCATCGCCGTGCGCCTCCCGATCCTCGCCCTCGTCATGGCCGTCGCCGCCTGCAGCTCGGTCCAGCAGGCCCGCTCGACGGTGGATTTGCCGGGCGAGGCTCCGAAAAGACCGGGATTGCAGGTGCCTCCGGACGCCTGGGCACACCCCGCCGCGCAGACGGCGAGCGCCGCCACGCCCCGGTAGCGACCGCGGCCCATCCCGGAAATCGGACCCCCGAGGCGGCAAGAGCGGAAGAACCTGTAGACACCGGCTTGCGTTCGGATCGAGGGCAGGGCAGGAAGTCCGGACGCATGGCCCGCAAAACGTGGCTTCGGATGCTCAGCGAGCATCCGAGCTCCCATCTCATAGTGGCTCGTCCGATGGAGACGAACGCCGCGGAAATGGCCGGTCTTCTCGACAGGCTGATCGACCGCATGCGGCCCCGCGGGTCCTATGCCAGCACCCACATGAAGACGAAAGACTCGGAAGTGATCATGTGCGCCTTCGAGCAGGAGCGTGAAGCGCTGCGCATGGCCGGGACCATGAACGCCAAGCCCATCAATCGTTATGTCGGCTGGAGCACGCAGGTCGCCTTCGACCTCGACGGCACGCTGGCCGGCGCGATCGCCAAGGCGCTCGAGCGATAGCGCGGGCTGTCCCGGCGGCGGGCCGCCGGGACGCATCGTCTCAGCGCTTCGGCGTGACGGCGACGACCAGGAGCTCGGTCGAGATGGCCGTCAACCTGTCGCCGGGCTTGACGCGCGGCAGCTCGGCGCGGCCTTGCGGGGTGCGGACGTTGAAAGTTCGAATCTGGCCGCCGGCCGGATTGACCAGCGAGATCGTGTTGGCGGCAACGTCGGTGCGCACGACCGTCCAGGTCAGGACGGTCTCGCGTGCGGCGGCACCGGCGGGCACCTGGCCCGGTGCCGCGCGGACCACCGCCGAGAGGTCCCGGTCGCGCGGGGTCGCCGTATTCGGTCCGGACAGCACGAAGCTCAGGCGATCTTCATAGGCGCCGTCGACCGTATCGCCGACTCGGACCTGGTCGAGGTTCTGCACCGCGTCGCCCACCTTGTAGCTGCCGGTACGGCCGTCGGCGAAGACAAGCGTGACCCTGCGTGTGGCGGGGTCGATGGCGGTGACGCGCGCCGCGCCCGAATAGGTCGACACCGACGAGATGCCGCCGATCGGCGCGCCCTGGCTCCACGCGGTCGCGGCGCCGGACAGGATCAGGACGGCCCCGAGTGCGGCGGCACCGACAGTCTTGTTAGAAAGCATGAGCATCTTCCCCTCGTCGGATTCATTGCGCGCGATCTTCGCGCGACGCTTTCCATAAATCGACTGGGGCGGCGATAACAGTGCAAAAATCGGCCGTCTTCCGCGGAATGCTCCTGGGAGCTGTCGGGCGAGCAAGGCTGCGCCTTCCCGGCAAGGCGGGGGACTCATAGGCGCTAACTTTGCCACGCCAGTGATCGTGTAGACGTGTCGGCGCATCGGATTCCTCCCTGCGCGGAGCGCAGGGAGGAAAGGAGAGCACCCCGCCGCGAGGAGGCAGCCACGGCTGGAGCGGCAAGGTTAGCGCCTATGGGGGACGCACTCCCCTGGCGGAGGTCGCCAGGGGGAAATGGCGGCCGGTCCTCAGGCCTTGCCCGCGATGCTGGTCGAGACCGTGGACGTGATGGCATCGGCAACCTCGCCGACCTTCGCTTTCACGTCGCCGCTCGACACCTTGTCGGTGACCGAATCGGCCACCTTCATGGCGAGATCGGTGCCGAGGTCGGCCGCCTTGCGCGCGGCGCCGCCCATATAGTCCTGCTCGGCTTTCGTCATCGGCAGGCTCGCGCCGAGGGCTGCCCCGAACGCGACGCCGAGGGCGGCGACGAGGATCGGCTGCTCGCGAGCGAACTGCTCCAGTCGACCCTGTGCCTCGGCCATCATTGCCTGGGACTGCTCGATCGCGTGCTTGCCCTGCTCGCGGCCCTGCGCGCTCAGCTCCTCCACCGTGCTCCTGGCCTTGTCATACGTTCCCGCGGCGATCTCCGAAGCGTCGGTCGCCGCGGTCTTGAGCCGGTCGGCGGTGGCGGCGGCCGTGTCGGACACCGCACCCGAGGCGCCCGAAACCGCCGAAAGCGCGCTGGACGCCGCGCCGGCGATGCTGGAGCCCACGCCAGCCAGTGTGCTGGCGGTGCCCTTCAAGGCCGTGTTGCCCTTGTCGACCACGGCACCGACGCCGGAGTCCTTGTTGCCGCCGGTCATGAGCATGAACACCCCGGCGCCGATCAGCATGGCGGCGAGCGGGCTCGCCATCGCGCGATCGATCGCAGCGCGCGCCACGGCGGTGCTTCCTTCCTTGGCGAAGGTCATGGCGCCGTTGGTCAGCGCCGTGGTGGAGACGCTGTCGCGCAGATCGTCCAGCGCGGACGACAGCCCCATGCGGGCGGCGGAAGCTTCCTGTTGCAGATGGGCGCTCGACGTCATGTCAGTTTCTCCTTAACCAGGGCGCTGTCGCGCTTGATGTCGTTGAGGGTACGGTCGGGAACCAGCGCCTCCGCGCTGAGCTGCTTGCGGCCCGTCATCACGAAGCCGAGGCCGATGGCAATGGTGATTGCGGACACGATCAGGGTTGCCGCCACGGCCGAAAGGCCGACCGCCACGAGGCCGAGCACGATCGCCTGCAGCAAAAGGAAGAGCGCAGCCGCAAGCAGTACGGCCCCGACCATCACGAGGGAGAGGCCGGCGCCGGCACGGGCTGCCTTTTCGGCCAGCTCGGCCTTGGCCAGACGGAACTCGATCTGGATCAGCTCGGTCGCCCGGCCGATCGTCTCGCCGACCGCGTGGAACACGCCCGGCGCCGGCTCAGCCTGCATTGTCGCCTCCGAGGGCCGACATCGTGTAGGGCGGCTTCGCTTCGGACGATGCCTCCCCGGCCGGCGCATCCGCGGCTGGCAGCGCACTCTTGGCAATGCGCGACAGGGCGAAGCCCAGCACGGCCGCGCCGGCGAGCGTCAGGAGGGGCTGCTGACGGCTCCACGAAACCGCGGTGGAGAGCAGCTCTTCCGCCTTCTTGTCGCGCAGGCTGTCGGCGAACTTGTCAGTATATTGTGCGGCATTGCGCACGTAACCCGCTAGCATCGGCAGCGCATCGTCGAGCACCTGGGCCGCGCTTTCGGCCGCCTTGCCGACCGCATGGGCCGCGTCCACGCCGGACGCAAGAGACTTGTCGGCTACCTTGCCGGCCTCTTCGCGCAGGGCGGGTGCCACATCGGCGGCACGGGCCGCCGTTCCTGAAGATGGATGTCCGTCAGCCATGAATGTTCTCCTGATGTCTCGGCTGCGCAACCAACGTGGCGATCGCCCCGACGTTGCGTGAACATCGCCGTCGATGGGGCTTTGCCGAGGGCTCGCCGGGAGCCCGGAAATATCGGTTGAATTGCGCGACGATACGCAACGGCACGATCGGCGCGGCGTTGGTTGGGGCACCACTGGAAGGGACGAACACATGGCAAAGTCTGGAAAGTCGGATGCGATCGCTCTGCTGAAGGCCGATCACCGTAAGGTCGAAGATCTGTTCGAGAAGTTCCAAGCCGCCAAGGGGGCAGACCGAAAGAAGACGCTGGCGCTGGAGATCTGCACCGAGCTGTGCGTTCACGCCACGATCGAGGAGGAGATCTTCTATCCCGCCTGCAAAGGCGAAGTGGATGAGGATCAGTTGAGCGAGTCCTATGTCGAGCATGACGGCGCCAAGGTCATGATCGCCGAGCTGGTGGGCAGCTCGCCGGACGACGAGTTCTACGACGCCAAGATGACCGTGCTCGCCGAGGAGATCAAACATCACGTCAAGGAAGAGGAGAAGCCCGGTGAGGGCATCTTTGCCCAGGCGCGCGATGCCGGCCTCGACATGGATGCCCTGGGCGCCCGGCTAACGGAACGCAAGGAACAGTTGCTTGCGAAGTTCAAGGCCGACGGACTGCCGCCACCCACGACGCGCAGCTTCACCGGCCACAAGCTGGAGCAGGGTCACACGGTCGAAGCCAACGCTGCCTAGCCGAGCTGCTTCCCGACCCATCGGCTCATCATGTTCCTCCCTGCGCGTAGCGCGGGGAGGTGGCCGCGTCTTACGCGGTCGGAGGGGCCGTGCGGCCGCGGCATCGGCGCGGCCTGCGAGTATGGCTATGGCGTCGGTGGGGGCTCATGACCCCTCCGTCGCCGGATGACCGCGCCACCTCCCCGCTCTGCCAGGGAGAAGGGGAGAAGGGGAGAAATTTGCTCACAGCGGCACGGCACCATCCTCGATGAGGACGTGGGTGCAGCCGAGGCGTTTGGCTTCGAGGCGGAGATCGGTGGCTGGCGCGACGGCACGCACCACGGCATAGCCTTTGGCCTGCCAGGTGCCTGCCGTGCTCCACGGCGTGCCGACGGGCAGGAAGAGGCGGGGACGCTGGGGAACACGCTGAGAGGCGGCCAGCACCGCGTCCATGTAGAGGGTGAAGCCGGTTGCGGACTCGCTGACGCCGTCTTCGGGATAGCCCGCCGAATAGCGCCCGCCGCGCGCCAGTTCCTGGCGGCCGGCGAGCGAAAAGACCGCGAAGGAGACGCCGGTCTGATATTCGAGGCCGCGATAGTCGACGGCATCGAGGGTGAGCGGCAGCTCGGGGTCGGCGGCGCGGATCAGCGCCACGACCTCGGCCAGACGTGCAGCTTCGGCCGTGGCGGCAGCGGGGAGTGTCAGCTTCTCAAGCCGGGCGAGGGCAGTGGTTGCAGGCCCGGCGGCGCGCAGCAGCCCGACGAAGAGGTTGGTCGTCCTCCGGTCGTCCTCCTTGCCGGCCAAGGCCGTGGCGATCGCCGCTTCGTCCTTGCGGTCGAGCGCGTGGCGCAGCCGCGCCGCAGGCTCCGGCTCGAGCTTCAGTCCGGCCACAACGGCGGCGACGAGGGTCGGCAGGTTGAGGTCGACGGTGAGCGCCGAGACGCCGATCGCGCGCAAAGCATCGACCGAAAGCAGGACCGCCTCGGCGTCGGCCTCGGCACTGTCCACGCCGATCAGCTCGGTGCCGACCTGGGCGAACTGACGCTCCGGCTTCAGCGCATTTCCGCGCACGCGAATCACGTTTCCGCCGTAGGAGAGCCGCAGCGGCCGCGGCTCGTGCTTCAGGCGGGTGACGGCGATGCGCGCGACCTGCACGGTCATGTCGGGCCGCACCCCCATCATGCGCTGCGACACCGGATCCATCAGCCGGAAGGTCTGCGACGCCAGCGCGGCGCCCGGGCCGCCCAGCAGCGATTCCTCGAACTCGACCAGCGGCGGCTTAACCCGTTCGTAGCCGAAGGCGGCGAAGCGCTCGATGGCGGCGTCGACGGCACGCGCCTCGCACGCCGCGTCGGGCGGCAGGAGGTCGGCAAGCCCGGCAGGCAGGAGGCCGCGGTGGTCGTTGTCGTTGGCGGTCATGGTGCGGGTTTATCCGATTGTGATAAGGCTGCCCAGCGATGACCGACGCTGCCCGCCCCGTCCTCTCCGTGGTGGCGCCCTGCTTCAACGAGGAGGGCGTGCTGCCGGCTTTTCTCGCCCGGGTGGCTGCGGTGCTCGACCGAATCGGCGTCGGCAGCGAGATCGTCGTGGTCGACGACGGCTCGCGCGACGGCACCTGGCGGGTGATGACCGAGGCCTCCGCGCGCGAGCCGCGCATCGTCGCGGTACGGCTGATGCGCAACCATGGCCACCAGCTCGCCCTCACCGCCGGTCTGTCGATCTGCCGCGGCGAGCGCGTGCTGATCATCGATGCGGACCTGCAGGACCCGCCCGAGCTGCTGCCCGACATGATGGCGCTGATGGATGGCGGCGCCGACGTGGTCTACGGCCAGCGCCGCGCGCGCGCCGGCGAGAGCCTGTTCAAGCGGGTGACGGCCGCTGCGTTCTACCGCCTGATCGGCCGCCTGACCGATGTCGACATCCCGCCCGATGCCGGCGACTTCCGGCTGGTGACGCGGCGGGTGCTCGACATGCTGCTGGCGATGCCGGAGCGCCATCGTTTCATCCGCGGCATGGTCGCCTGGGTCGGTGGGCGGCAGGTGCCGATCGCCTACGACCGCGCGCCGCGCGCGGCGGGCGAGAGCAAGTATCCGCTGTCGAAGATGATCCGCTTCGCCGCCGACGCCATCACCGCCTTCTCGGTGGTGCCGCTGATGGCCTCGATGACGATCGGCTGGATCATGGCGGCGGTCGGCTTCGCCTTCTTCGTCTATTCGATCGTCGGCTGGCTGATGCACTCCACCCTGCCGGGCTGGACCTCGCTGATGGCCGCGATCGGCCTGCTGGGCGGCATGCAGTTCCTGATGCTGGGCGTGATCGGCGCCTATCTCGGCCGGCTCTACGACCAGAGCAAGGGCCGGCCGCTGTTCCTGATCCGCGACATCGTCGGCGGCGGACGATGAGCGGGGCGGAGTTCGACCGCCACGCCGTGAACTATGACGGCGGGCTCGACAACCCGATCAAGCGCCTGCTCGGCGATACGGCCGATCAGTTCATCGCCGTGAAGGCGCGCTGGCTGCTGCGCCGGGAGCCCGGTCTTCGGGCTGGGAATCCGAAGGAGGGCAGCCTGCGATTGCTCGACTACGGCTGTGGCGCGGGCGACCTGATGCGCGTTCTGGCCGAGCTCGGGGCCCGCGCATCGTTCACCGGCTGCGACGTGTCGGACGGCATGCTGGCCGAGGCGGACAAGCGCTGGCCGCGGCGCCTCGGTCCGTCGCCGGCGCTCGCCGCGCAGGACGGCGCGCGCACACCGTTCGCCGACCGCCAGTTCGACGTCGCGACCATCAGCGCGGTCCTGCACCACGTGCCGGTAGCCGAGCGTCCGGCGGTCTATGCCGAGCTCGGCCGCGTGCTCAGGCCGGGTGGCCGGCTCTACGTCTTCGAGCACAATCCGCGCAACCCGCTCGTGCGCCATGTCGTCGCCCGCACCCCGATCGACGAGAACGCCATCCTGCTCGATGCGCGGGAAGTGCAGGACGGCCTGCTCGGATCGGGCCGTTACGAGCTCGAGACCGACTATCTGATGTTCATGCCGCCGGCCATCGCCTGGTTGCGCTTCGTCGACCGGGCGCTGGCGTGGCTGCCGCTCGGGGCGCAATATGTGGTGGCGGCGAGCAAGCCCGCGTGACGGTGCTGGCCAGGGAGACGACCATGGATACGCATGCCTTCGAGTCCGAGCTCGCGCGCGACGGCTACGACGTCATGACCAGCACGACGCCGGGCGCCAAGGTCAATCCGGAGCACAGCCACCCGTTCGATGTGCGGGCGATGGTGCTGAAGGGCGCGCTCACGCTCAACCGCGACGGCCAGAGCCGGACCTTCAGGCCCGGCGAGATCTTCACCATGCCGCGCGGCTGCCTGCACTACGAGAGCTACGGCCCGGAAGGCGCCGTGGTGCTGCTCGGCCGCAGGATGTAGTGGGCTCACTGGCGACCATCCCCGTCGTCCTGAGCGCGGCGAAGGACCTCACCGAACGATCGGACGCGGACCGCGTGGCTGGCGTGAGGTCCCTCGCTGCGCTCAGCACGACGGCGGGGAGGACGAGGATACGAGACTGTAGCGATCGATGACCGAAGGACGCACGCCAGCGCTCGGCTGGCAGATGGCGCTCGCGTTCGTGCTGTCGTTCCTGTTCCTGGCCGGGCTGATCGGCTGGCTGCAGAACGTCCACATGATCACCGCCAACGGCATGTACAAGAGCATCCAGGCGGAACCCTGGATCGCCGATTTCGCGCATGCCCGGCTCGACCCCTCCAACTATCTGTACTTCCCGCTGTACGGCGCCTCGGCCCGGCTGCTCGATGCGCTGGGCGTGCTGCGCGGCGTGCCGTGGAAGCAGTTCGCCTGGCTCAACGCGTTCTGGGCAAGCCTTGGCGTGGCCGCCGTCTACGGCTTCGTCCATCGCCTGACCGGCGCGGCGAGGATCGCCGCTCCGGCGGCGCTGTTCCACCTCGGCTGCGGCTTCGTGCTGCTGCTGGCGGTGATCAACGAAGACATCATGCCCGGCTACACGCTGGTGCTGGCGTCGATGCTGCTCGCCGGCCTGTGGTTCGACAGGCCGACAGCCGCGCGTGTGATCGCGGTCGGCGTGATCTTCACGCTGGGCTGGCTGGTCGAATGGCGGCTGATCTTCCCGACCTTGCCCGCACTGCTGCTTGCGCTCGCCATCGCGCCGACGCCGGTCCTGCGCCGTGCGGCGATGATCGTGCTCCTCGTCGCTTCGATCCTGGCCATCGTCGTCGCCACGCAGCTCGTCTGGCACGGGCACAACGGCTCGGCGGGCGTCCACAATCTGCTCTGGACGGGCAAGGGGGTAGACAGCGGCTGGGCCGGCCTCACCTGGGGCAAGGCGTGGACCATGCTGTCGGGGATCGGCGGCTATCTCCTGACCTTCGGCGCGCACAACGACCCGGTGACATCGCGGCAGGCCGCGCTGCCCCTGGCGCTCTCCGTTGCGCTGCAGCTCGCGATCTTCGTTGCCTGTGTCGTCGCGCTGTGGCCGCGCCGCGGCGAGGCGCGGCTGCGCACCATCGCGGTCGTGTTCCTGGGAACGCTCGGGGCCGGGCAGGCGATGAACCTCTATTCCCAGCCGCACGACCCGCAGATGCAGATCAATGTCATGCCCTGGCTGACCGTGGCGTGGGCGCTGCTGCTGGCGGCGATGGCGGAGCGTCGGCGGGCCGTCTTCGCCGTGCTGGCCGTCCTGTCGCTGGCGCCGCTGCTGCTCAACGTCGCCTTCTTCTCGCGCTGGCGCGGCGGCGATGCCGAGGCCGTCGCCGCGCTTGCGACCATCGAGCGTCGCTTCCCGCCAGAATCGACGGTCTTCGTCTATTGGGGCTTCGAGCCCATCACCATGTGGCAGTACGCGCTGTGGAGCCGCACCTGGGACTGGGACGGCGCACCCGGCGACGCGAAGTTCAAATGGATCGCGATCGACGCCGGCGCGATCCGGCACGCCGGCTGGACACCCGCGCAACATGCCGAATCGATTCGCCGCGACCTCGACGTGGCCTTCGCGCTCGGCTATCGCGTCGTGATTTCCGAGGTCTGGACATGGAGTGTCCGGGAACTCGCCGCGCAGCTCTCCGGCCTCTCGGCCGGCGATCGAGCGCCCGCGATCCACGCCGTCCTGCACGACAACTACGACGCCACGCCGGTGCTCGACGTGCCCGCGGTCGGCACCTACTACGAGCTGCGCCCCAGACGGTAGCATCGCGGTCTGGGGCGCGAGCCCCGACCCTCGGTCACGACGGCGTGAACGGGGGATCATGGTCTCGACCGGATGGCGAAGGCGTCTTTCGGTGGTAGTCTCGTCGGCAACGCCGGGGCGACTTGACCCTGGAGGTACTCTCGGAGGCTTGCGGTGACGATGGACGTCCGCGGCTGGCTGATCGAGTTGGGCCTTGGCGAGTATGCGGAAACCTTCGCCGCGAATCATATCGACGAAGCGACGTTGCGCGGGCTTTCGCCCGAAGATCTGCATGAGATTGGCATGGCATCGCTGGGGCATCGCAAACGCCTGCTCAAGGCGATCGCCGAGCTCGGCGATCGGCCGGCCTCGACGCGGGCGGAGCGCCGTCAGGTCGTCGTCCTGTTCGCCGACATTTGCCACTTTACCGAGATCTCGGCGACGGTCGGCGCCGAAGAAGCCCGCCGTATCGTGGAGCAGTTCCTCACGCGGGCCGACGAGATCATGGCCGAGCACGGCGGCACCGTGGACAAGCACATCGGCGATGCCACGATGGCGCTCTTCGGAGCGCCGGTTGCGCACGATGACGATACGTGGCGTGCCGTTGCCGCAGCCGCCTCTCTGCAGCGCGCCATGCCCGCGCTGTCCAGCGAGCTTGGCCGATCGATAGAGACGCATGTCGGGATCGCAATCGGCGACGTCGTGGCCGGCGAGATCGGCAGCAGCGTACGCCGCGACTACACGGTCCTGGGAGACACGGTGAACCTCGCGTCACGCCTGGTGGGAGAGGCCGGGCCGGGCGAAACGGTGATGAGCGCCGAGGTATGGCGCGCGGTGGCCGACCGCATGCGCGGCACGAGGCTCGGCGAACGCACCTTGAAGGGCATCGCCCAGCCCCAGCAGCTCTGGCGGTTGGACGGCCCGCGCGAGGGGACATCCGTCTATCGCTTGCCCTTCGTCGGGCGAGAGCTCGAGTTCGCCCAAGCCGTCGCCGTCCTGTCGGCTGCACGGCCAGGCGCGCTCATCCATATCCGCGGCGAGGCTGGCATCGGCAAGTCGCGGCTGCTGGCGGAAACGATGGCCGAGGCCGAACGGCGCGGCTTTGGCCCGATCCTCGTGCGGGTCCTCGACTTTGGCACGGCGCGGCGGCAATCGCCCCTCGAAGCCCTGGTCGATCGATTGGCGAAGCGCTGCCCGGATTGGCGGACCGAGCCCTCCCTCGACTCCGGTCTGCGAGGTGCATTGCACGATGCGCTCGGCGAGCCTCTGCCGGCAGAGCTCGCCGCGCCGTATTTCGCCATGGAAGACGCCCGGCGCGCCGCGTTGCGCGTGCGTGCGGTCGCCGAATTGTGCACGCTTGCGGCCGCTCGGGTGCCGCTGGCGATCGCGATCGAGGATCTGCATTGGGCGAATGACGTCGTGTGTGCCCTGGTTGGAGCGCTGGGCCGGGAATGCCGGCATTTGCGTCTCGTGCTGCTGACCACGTCGCGGATCGAAGGCGATCCGGTCGACGCGGCCTTCCGCCGGGAGCTGAACGGCGCCCCGCTGGCGGTGATCGAGCTCGGGCCGCTGCGGGCCGACGTGTTGCAGCGCCTGACCGCAGTCGCGCTGGCCCGCGCGGACCAGTCCATGGTTTCGCTCCTGGTGGCCCGTTCGGGCGGCAATCCGTTGTTCCTGGAACAGCTTCTGGCCAATGCGGCCGAAGGGAGCCGGTCGCTGCCGACGACGATCCGGGCGTTGGTGCAGGCGCGGCTCGACCGGCTGGATCCTGGCGGCCGCAGTACGCTTCAAGCCGCCAGCGTGCTCGGACAGCGCTTTGCCCTGCCGGCCCTTCAAGCCCTCGTTCCGCAGGCGGACCGGTCGATCCGGTCGCTGATGGAAATCGGGCTGCTGGCGCGCGACGGCGACGGCATCATCTTCCCGCATGCCCTGATACAGGAGGCGACGTATGCCTCGCTGCTGGGCGAGACGGCGCGGAGAATGCACCGGCTTGCCGCCGACTGGCAGGGCGAGTCCGAACTCGAGCTCCGGGCCTTCCATCTCGACCGGGCGAACGATCCCGGCGCCGCGGCCGCCTATCGACAGGCCGCGGAGCGTCTGCGTGCGGGCGGCAATCTCGCGGCGGCGCTGGAGCATGCGGAACGCGGCTTCCAACTCGTGCGGACCCCGGCAGACGACGTTCGCCTGCGTTTGCTCCTTGGACATCTCAAGCTGGAGCTCGGCTCGGCCAGGGAAGCGCTGGCGCAGTACGAGGCCGTCCTGAAGAACGGCCCGGACATGCACGCCGCCGCCGAGGCGACGTTCGGCGTAGCCTCGTCACTGCGTATCGTCGACGACATGGCGGGTGCGGCAACCGCGCTCGATCGGGCGCAGGCGACGGCGGAAGCCAACGATCTGACGGCCCTTCGATCGCGCTGTCACCATCTGCGCGGAAACCTGTTGTTTCCCGCCGGCAGGGTAGAGGAATGCATGGAGGAGCATCAACGAGCGCTGGCGCTGGCCGAACTTGCCCGGTCTCCAGAGCTCGTGGCGCGAGCCCTGGGCGGCCTGGCGGACGGCCATTATGCACGGGGCCGGATGCGCTCGGCCTTGTCGGCGCTGGAACGCTGTCTCGAAAATGCCCGGCAAGCCGGTGCCGGCGCGGTCGAGATCGCCAACCGTCCGATGCTGGGCTTCGCGCAGTGCTGCATGATGCGCCTCGACGCCATGCGAGAGACGGGACATCTGTCGCGAACGATGGCGCGGCACGCACAGAACCGGCGGGCCGAACTCATCGCGCTGCATATCCTCATGATCGTCGCCTGGGAGGCCGATCGCCCCGAGGAAGGATTGGTCCATGTCGCGCCGGCGCGACAGATCGTGGCCGAACTCGGTGCCTGGCGTTTCGAAGGCGAGAACGTGGCCTTCGGTGCCCTGCTCGAGGCCGCAGCCGGCCGCAAGAAGGTCGCGATCGAAATGGCGCGGGAGGCCATCGCGCTCTGCCGGGAACATGCCCGGTCATATTTTGCGCCGGCTGCGCTCGGGGTCGGCGCCGCACTGTCGGACGATTCGGCCGAGCGGGCAGCATGGCTGGCGGAGGGCGAAGCGGGTCTCGCGGTACCGACTCTCGTGCACAATCATATCTTCTTTCGGCGGAATGCGATCGAAGCCGCC
>Ga0182738_1002166_pt1 | contig 23629 bp, 19 predicted proteins | sample eDN5th30CBELigMG_FD_128876 | JGI IMG/M metagenome (GOLD analysis project Ga0182738, IMG submission 128876) | Enriched Miracle-Growth compost microbial communities from Emeryville, California, USA - eDNA 5th pass 30_C BE-Lig MG (version 2)... ...
AGTTTGGGATCTTGCCGCGCATCGTTTCGGAAGTAACCGGCTCCAAGGCTCATGGACTCGCCATTTACAGCGGGTCCGCCCCTTCGAGTTATTACTTGTTCAAGCGAGCTCTCGATTCCGGTGCCCGCCCCAAAACCGTGCTCGTGGATTTTGCACGAGGAATTCTCGGAGATGGTCCCGCCTCGCGGACGCGTCCCTATCCCTGGCTCGATCTGATCAATTCTCAGGAAGCACTCGACCTGATCACCACCTCGCGCGACACGGAGCTTGTAGGGAATCTGGCTATCCAGTCCGTCCTGCATTCCACAAGGCGACGTGAGGTGATCCGTTCCTACATCATGGCGAGACTGAAGGAAGAACCCACCAACCAACGCGATATCACGCCCGCGCTGTGGCGAAACTGGAACACAAACGCAGGGGGACAGGCGAACTCCAAGGGGGAGGCATTCGAGGATGTCGTGATCCCGGACACGGCCCCCATTAAACCCGGTCAGTGGCGATGCGACCCCACCAACGAGATTTACCTGACTCGGTTTTTGGACCTCGCGAAAAGCCGAGGAATTCTCGTCTACTGGATGCTTCCCCCCGTTACCCCAGGCACGCTTTCGCAGTGGGTGCATAGCGGTGACGAGGGCCTCTATACCAAGTTCGTCCAGCAAGTCGCGGCACGCTATCCAAACCTCGTGGTGCTCGATGCACGGTATTCTGGCTACGACCGGTCATTGTTCGTCGATGGAGTTCACCTCGATCGAGATGGTGCCTCCGCTCTCAGTGCTGATGTCGCCCGTGCCATGAGCGAGGCCAATACAACCGATGCACAGACAGAGGTAACATGGATCCGGCTTCCCAATTTCAAACCCCAGGCGCCGCTCGCAGCCATTGAGGATGTCGGCGAGTCACGGGTTGCACTAAAACAGCTCTGGAGCACGGTGAAGTAGTCGCGGGCATTACGTTTATACGTAATTCTATGTAAGTGACGATCAAGAGTGGGTGCCAGTTGAGGAGCTCATCTTTGGATTTCAGAAGGTTTGAAAGCTCCCTTCGAAGAGCACCCCTTGGACTTTTGGGCATGATTTGCCTCGTTGTGACGCTGGAACGCTCTTACTTTCGCAATCATCCTGGACTTACAAACTCCCAGGCGGCGAGTTGGAGCTATGCAGCCCGGCAAGCGACGAGAGACGCGAAAACCTCCGAGATTTTGTGCTTCGGCGATAGTCTGATGAAGTTCGGGGTCCTTCCTCCCGTGCTCGAAGCGGAGTCTGGGCGTTCCGCGTATAACCTCGCGATGTTCGCGGCTCCCACCCCCGCGAGTTACTTCACCTTGAAAATGGCAATCCATGAGGGGGCTCGTCCCTCGGCGATTCTGTTCGATGCCGCGGCGGGACTCCTTCTGGAAGGGCCTGCCTCGGCACATCGGTCCTACCCCTGGGCCGATCTGATCGGCTTTACTGACGCCATTGACCTGGGTTGGACCTCGAAAGACGTCACGTTAATGGGCCACGTCATGATGGGCCGGCTCTTGCACTCCTATAAATGTCGGCATGAGATAAGGTCGTGCATTCTCGCCACACTACGGGGCGAGGTCAACCACCGCTCCATGGAGCTCACGGTTCAGGAACGGAACTGGAAAGTTAACCAGGGGGCACAGGCCCAGGCCTCGATGGAGTTTGCCGAGCCCTCGAGCGAAACTCAAGGTTTGATCAAATCGAACTGGAAGCCAAACGCGGTGAATCGTATCTATTTGCGTCGATTCCTTGAGCTCGCTCACGGCCACGAGGTGCCAATCTATTGGTATCTTCCTCCCTATTCGCCGGGGGAGCAGGCTCAGCAAGATCAACGGGGCGAAAGTACGCGATACGAACGTTTCATTCGCTCGATTCAGCGCGATTATCCCAGCATCGTCGTGCTTGACGGGCGTTACTCGGGCTTTGGCCACACCGAGTTCTTCGACCATGCCCACCTGAATCGAGATGGGGGGATCGCCTCAACGCAGGCGATTGGCCGCTTGCTCCTTGAACCTCAAGATCGGAACAGGCCTGGCACATGGATCGCGCTGCGGAAAACGGAGCCTGGCTCGTTTCCGATCGAAGATTCCACCCAGTCCATCGCCGCCGTGAAGCAAATCCTCTCGAAGCTGAGGCGTTAGCGTTTGATTGAGCCAGGTGCCCCGAAAGTCGATTGGCTCCCCAAGTCAATGCGCATGAAACGGCCGTTCAGGGTTCGGCAACTCCCCGAACGGCCAAGGGATGAAACACGACTCTGGCCAACCCAGCTCAACCCGCTCGGAGCTTCTCGCCATTGCGAAGGATCTCCCCAGCGATCGCGACCGGAGGAGCTTCGACGTTGGCGTCTTCGAGGGTTTGCTGGAGGTGATCGACCTGACGTTGAAGCCGAACGAGCTCACGAACAACGTGTTCCATGAGCGTGTTCGTTTCATCCGTGATCAGCCGTTCCGTCGGGCGGAGGCAACGGGCCAGATATTCCTCGAACTTTCGGAGGAACGGCCTCCGCAAGGGGAGGGTCGCTCTCCACATGGCCTTCGCAACCAGTTTCGCAAGTTTTTTCATCAATAACACCTGATTCAATCAGTGCCAGGAGTCGAGGGCGTGAACAGGCCTCACCACCGAGATGAGCGGCCACGGCTCAGGAGGTGGTCGCTCTCAAAGGCAAGCGGACAGGAGTGTTCTGCCGGGTTTGTGCTTTGGAGGTCATTCGCTGCCGATACGATCGCTCAATCGCTTCGACATATTGCGCTGTGACTTTGGGCCATTCATGAAACTGAACGCAATGGGCCCAGGCGGCGTCGGAAAGTGACTTACGCGCAACGGGGTTCGTCGCGAGGTCAAGAAGGGCCGCACGCAGTCCCTCAATCCCTTCGGACTCCCACTTGACCTTACGCACGACGTTGGCGGGATAATCCGAGAAGGTAGCGACATCCGTAACGATCGTCGGCACGCCAACGGCGAGCATGTTCAGCAACGCACCCGACGTCTCCCCATTAGTGGGTGGAAGGCGGAGATTCACTCCCACGTCGGTAATCGCGATCAGATCGGTGAAATGATTCCAGGCCTGGCGTCCGAGGAACCGGACACGCTCGTGTAAACCAAGCGCCGCGGCTTGCTTGCGGGCGATACCGCCGTCCGCGTCCTCACCTACGAAGAGGAACATCGCCTTGGGATTGGCCTGGGCCACCCCTTGAAACGCGTCGAGTGCCTCGGGGTTCATCTTATCGGGATGAATGAATCCGAAGCTCGCGACGAGAAGCGCGTCTTGAGGGAGGTCGAACCGATCGCGGATCGCACGTTTCTCCTCGTCGGATGGACGGCGGGGCCAGATGCCATGCGGAATGACCATCGCGTTCCGAGCATGCTCTGGCCGGGTCGCCTCCACCTGGGCCAGGCACCACGGGGAGTGAACTACCACCACGTTCTCGGAATCAAAGATTCGGCGATTCAAGTACCAACCGCGTTTCGCGCACTCTCGGGCGATCACTTCCCAATTCCACTCAACCGAGCGGAGCAGCGCATGAATCTCGGCCTCATGCTCCGGATACCAGAGCAAGAGCTCGTTCCGGATATACTCACGCTCCATTCCGCGCCGATGTCCAAAGTGCAGGTGGAAGCCCGCGAGGCAAAAGTCGTGAATCGTTGCCACGCCTGGATGGCGCAGCATCGTCTCATACATGTAGCTGTGATATCGCGAGTTGCCCATTTGGTAGACAACCGAATGGTAATTCTTGGTGCTGGCATAGAGGCCGAAAAGTCGTGCGTCGATGCACTCGTAGTCGTCGGTAGCCAGCGCGACGTCGGGACGGTATCCCACGTCGTGAAACAGGTCGATCGTATAATGCTTCTTCAACTCGTCGAGCAGGAACATCGAGTAATCGGATATGCCCGACTTGCGAGGAGGAAAAGGCGAGAAGAAGGCGATTCGAGGCTTTTTCGAGTGGCCGGCGTCAACCCGATAGGTGGACCGTTTGCGCGGGGCCTTCAAGGTTGAGAGGCATTTCTCGGCATGCTCGGCGGTGAGATCCCAACTGAACTGGCGCGACTGCTCGATCGCCCGCCCTCTGAGGGTCTTCGCGAGCTCGGGATCGCTGAGAATCTTCTCCAGTTTCTCGGCGATGTCGCTCGGGTCGCTCACGTTCGCGAGCAAACCGGCATCCCCCACGACTTCGATCTGGGAAGAGTTGTTGCCCGCGACAACTGGAACCCCACACTGCATGGCTTCGAGCAACGGAAGCCCAAAGCCTTCGTAATAGGAGGGGAGGACAAATGCGGTGCTGCGCTGGTAGAGCAGTCGAAGCGTCTCGTCGCTTACCTCATTCGTCCAGATGAGCGCATCGCCAATTCCACGTTGCGTGGCGAGCTCGCGAATTTCCGAGAACTCGGCCTCGCCCGAAGAGAATGTTAATACAAGCTGATGTTGGGAACGAATCGGGGGGGCGAGCCTGCTGAACGCCTCGACCACCCCGCGTGTGTTCTTGCGCTCGACCAATCCGCCGACGTTCAGAACGTAGGGCTTATGAATTCCCAGCGCTTCGAGAGCGACCCTTTGCCTAGCGTCGGGCTCTGGCGAAGAGGCCGGGTAGAAGAATTCCCGGTCGCAGCCCGCACCAATGGATTGGACCCGATGCTCGGGGAGGCCAAGCGAATCCAAGGTATCCTTGCGCGTGGCCTCGGAAATGGCGAGCAAAAGGTCGTAACGACGCAGGGTCTCGAGAGCGCGATAATAGCGCATCAAGATCGGGTCGTAATGATGCTCGTCGGGGAAGAGGAAGGGGATGAGGTCGTAGACGACCGCCGCCATTTTCAGGCCATTCAAGGGAGGGGCTGGCGGGCAGAAATGGTTCCAGGGCTCAAACGGGCTGAGCACGAGGTAGGCGTCGAGCTTGTCCGGGTTCTCGCGGACGAGCCGTTCCAGTTCTTGACTCACCGTCCCACGCCCAGCCCCTTCCGTTCGACCAATCAAGCGGCTGATCGCCTTGGGAGAACTGGGGATCCGCTCATGGCTGAGATCGTCGTGAACGTAAAGAACATACTCATGGTCATCATTTCGGGCCATGAGTGACGTCAGCAGGTTGACGCCGTAGCGGCCAATACCGCGATGACCATGGTGAGGGGACTGAACCCCAAGCATGTCGATACCAATTCTCACAGCAACGACCTCCCTGTCGTTTTTCGGCCTCATCTTGAGGTTCCGGGGGGGAAAATATCGCTTAACCCGTTTAACGTCAACACCAAGACAAGCTGATCCGCACGCTCGACCCGAGACACTAAACTCCCCTGCGAGCGTGGTTCCGCGGGTTGATCCGATTCGTGGCCCGAATAGGATAGTTGATGTGGATGACCCAGGCGCGAAAGGCCATGAGCTCGGTGCTTCAAGCTTCAAACAAAGGAATTGTCAATGACTTCTCCCGGTGCTCGACTTCGCGAGGCGTGGACGCGGAAGACGATTGCCATTCCTGGAGCATTCAATGCCCTGAGCGCTCGCATCGTCGAACGGCTGGGATTTGACGCGGTTTACCTATCAGGGGGAGCACTTTCGGCCGGTTGGGCCGGGGTGCCGGATATTGGGCTCCTGTCTCTCACCGAGTTCGTTCAGCAGGCCGAGATTTTGGCGAGCACGACCTCGTTGCCGTTGCTCTGCGATGCTGACACGGGGTTCGGCGAAGCTCTGAATGTCGAACGGTGTGTGGAGAAGTTCGAGCGAGCGGGCGCGGCGGGAATCCACCTGGAAGACCAGGTGCTCCCAAAGCGGTGTGGGCATCTGACCGGTAAGGCGTTGATCGGCACCGCCGAGATGTCGGCCAAGATCAGGGCAGCGGTCCGCGCCCGACGCGATCCCGACTTTGTGATCGTGGCTCGTACGGACTGCCGTTCCGTGCTGGGCTTCGACGCGGTACTGGAACGCGCGCAGGCCTACCGAGAGGCCGGAGCGGACATGATCTTCGCAGAGGCCCTCGAGACCGAGCAGGAGTTCTCGGAGTTCGCGACTCGATTCGACGGGGCAAAGCTCGCCAACATGACGGAATTTGGGCGGGGGCCGCTGCTTTCCGTCGATGAGTTGGGGGCTCTGGGTTATCAGGCGGTTCTATTCCCGCTCACGGCCTTTCGGGCCGCGATGAAAGCTGCGGAGGAGATGCTCAGCCTGCTCAAGACCTCGGGTACCCAACGCCAGCACCTCGCGCAAATGCAAACTCGCGCGGAGTTATACGACCGGCTCGGCTACACCGAATGGGAAGACCGAGACAAGGCCTACTTTGGCAACTCCGAAAGGTGAGTATTCTGAAATCTTTCGGTGTGCTCTACCTCACGGAGAATCGCACGAAAGAGTCACTTGAGTCGTTGCTCCGTGACACGCTAATTGACCCGACCGATGGTTCTGCTAAAGTGATGGGAACCTCCAAGCGGTAACGCTTTCGGAGTCTGGAATCGGACGAACGTTTCCCTCTAGGCTCGTTGAACGAGCCGAGTTGAGAGATGTGCGCTCGAGCTTATCGGATATTTTGACTTTCGGTCGCGCGGTCTGAACACTTAACTCTCCCGCGAAAGCAGGATGGTGGGGATTGGCCGGCGCTGAAAACGACTTTCCATTCTCTCTCCCCAAGGCGGAGGGCCGCGACGATGTTGGACATCCTCACGTTCTGGCTCATTGCCGCCCTCGGAGGGATTACGGTCGCTTGGCCTCCCGTGTGGCAACCTCTCAGGAATTGGGCGCAATGCGTGGCGCGTCAAACAAGCCGCGTGCTCAAAGCCCGACCTGATGACTTCAGCCCGTTCCAGTACTCTTGTGGACACCTCACACGAGGTCTCGCGACTCCGTGTAAGAGGCACACGACCAGCCGTCTGAATTTGATGATGACGGCTGCGCTTCGAGTCCCTTCTCAGGTCGGAGAACAAACCGGGAATGCGTCAACGGTGCCCGCTTGGGGACTGTTGAGCAGGAGCGAAGCGCCCCAGACGGGGCTCAATTCAGTCGTTTTCGGCGTTGGTGGCTAACCAGCTCATTTTCCACTCCATTCTGGAATTGCTCAGAGAGACTCGGTCAATCGAACCGAACGTGTCCTCGCGCGCCGGATGACGTCCTTAGTGGAAAGGCAAGGCGCCGACGTGCACGAGGCGACCATAGGCCTGGTCGGATTGATTCTGGGTCTCACCGCCGCGACGGCGGGGTCCGTGGCCTTATCTCGGTATCGAACTCGGATCGCGCGCGCCGGCGCCGAGGTCATCCTCGCCAACGCCCAGCGCGAAGCGGAAACTCTGCGCAAAGAAGCGGACCTCCTCTCCAAAGAAGAGGCCCTCAGGCGACGTGATGCCATCGACGCTGAAGCGGAAGTGGCTCGCAAATCCATTCGCGAACAAGAAAAACGCCTGGAAAAGCGGGGCGACCTGCTCGACCAAAAGCTCGACCTCATTAACCGCAAGGAACGTGAGTTCGAGAACATTCAGCGTTATCTGGCCGAACAACAAGAAGACCTGGCTCGCAAGCACCAGGAGCTTCAGCAGGCGATCACCGAACAACGCGAAGTGCTTCACCGGATCTCTCTTCTGAACCAGGATGAGGCTCGGAGCCTGCTCCTGCATCGTCTCGAAAATGAGCTCCAACACGAAGTTGGCGGACTGATTCTCAAGCACGAGCAATTGCTCAAGGAATCCTCTCAGCAAAGAGCTCGGGAAATCCTCGCGACGGCCGTTCAACGCTACGCCGCTTCTCATACGGCGGAAACGACCGTCAGCACGGTGGATATTCCCTCCGATGACATGAAGGGCCGGATCATCGGCCGGGAAGGTCGCAACATCCGCGCATTCGAAAAAGCGACCGGCGTGGATGTGATCGTCGATGACACCCCAGGGATCGTCATTGTCACGGGGTTCGACAACATTCGACGCGAAATTGCCAAGCTCTCGCTCGAGAAGCTCATCCTGGATGGACGTATCCATCCCACCCGAATCGAAGAGATCGTCAAGGAAACTCAGGAGGAGATGGAACTCCACATGCGTCGGATCGGACAGGCCGCCGTCCAGGAGGCCAACGTTCCCGCGCTCCATGAAAAGTTGCTCGACTTACTCGGCCGCCTCAAATTCCGCACGAGCTATTCTCAGAACGTGTTGCAGCACTCGCTCGAGGTTGCCTACCTAACGGGGATGATGGCCGAGGAAGTGGGGCTCGACGGGGCGATCGGACGCCGTTGCGGCCTCCTTCACGATATTGGCAAGGCCGCCGACCATGAGATGGAAGGGGGCCATCCGGCGATCGGCGCGGAGTTGACCAAACGGTACGGAGAGTGTCCCGAAGTGGTCCATGCGGCCCTTGGGCATCACGACGACCTCCGGCCCGAATTCCCGTATACCATTCTGGTCGCGGCCGCCGATTCAGTGAGCGCAAGTCGGCCCGGAGCACGTCGGGAGACGTTGGATAAGTATGTGCGTCGGCTAGAAGAGCTCGAGGCACTGGCCTGTGGTTTCCCTGGTGTGGAGCAGGCCTACGCGATCCAGGCCGGTCGAGAGATTCGGGTGATCGCCGATAGTCATAGGCTCAGCGACGAGGCCGCCGCCAAGCTCTGCCGCGACATCGCTCGAGCGATTCAACAACAACTGACCTATCCGGGAGAGGTCAAGGTGACCGTGCTACGTGAGACGAGAAACGTCGAGTTCGCACGCTGAGACAGGTCTGGCGGAAAGGAAACCTGAACGCTTCAATCCAAGGCCCGTCGACCAGCGAACCTGAGGACCGAGATCCCATGCCCTTGAAAGTTTTGTTTATCGGCGACGTCGTTGGCTCGCCCGGTCGTAAGGTCGTGAGCCAGGTCCTTCCGCGCCTCATTCGACGTTGGGACTTGGGGCTCGTCGTCTGTAACGCGGAGAACGCGGCGGGCGGGTCGGGAATCACGATCAAGTGCTACGAGGAGTTACTCGAGGCGGGGGTCGACGTTTTTACTCTGGGCGATCATGTTTACCGGAAGGATGAGGTCTTCGAGCTCTTCGACCGTACGGACCACTTGCTTAGGGCCGCCAACTTTCCCACGGATTCGCCTGGGGAGGAGTCAGTCGTCGCCACGGCCAGGGACGGGACTCAGGTGGGGGTGTTCACACTGCTCGGCCGGACGTTCATGAAGCCTGTCGATTGCCCCTTCCGCGCCGCGGACCGCGTTCTCGAACGGCTCAATCCACTCACGAAGGTCGTCGTGGTGGATATCCATGCCGAGGCGACGAGCGATAAGCAACTCCTCGGCCGTTATCTCGATGGCCGAGTTTCGGCGGTTCTTGGCACTCATACGCACGTGCCGACCGCGGACGAGTGCATCTTACCAAGAGGCACCGCGTTCCAGTCTGACGTGGGGATGACCGGCCCTCATGACTCGATCCTGGGTCGGCGCTACGACCGTGTTCTGGCATCCACGCTCACCCAAGTACCCCATTATTTCGATGTCGCCACGGGTGACCCTCGACTCAACGGTGCTCTGGTTGAGATTGATCCGGAAACCGGCGCGGCCCAATCAATCAAGCGGATCGCGATCGACCAGGCGGAGACCCAACGTATCCTGACGGAGTAACCACTCACCCGACCACCTGAGCGGCGAGGGTAATGAGACGGTCGAGTCCCTTGCGCACCCCGGAGAGCACCGCTGTCGGATCTTCAAAGGAACGTTGATCCACATAATGCCAGCGGATCCAGTGGCTTGCTCCCAGAAGCGCCGCGGAGCCTTCAAAGACTTCAATAAGTCGCTCCTCGGCGGAATCAAGTGGACGTATCTCGGAATACGCTCGCAACGCGACCCCTCGCGTCCAGGGGTCCACCAGGTTCCATTCCGCCAGCAACCGAGCGAGGTCTCCCGGAACCGCGTCGACACGCATCGCTCCATAATCGACGAGCCCGGTCAATTCGCTGGCCACGAACAGCAAGTGGTCCGCGCGGACGTCGCGTAGGCAGGGTTGGAGCCGACAAGGTATCGCCGAGCCCGCCTTAAGAATCGGGTGATACCTCGGCGCGATCTGCCTGGCGAGTTCCAGCCAGCTCAGCGCTTCGGCATGACCGGGCTCACCTCTCCCTGCCTCGATGGCGCGTTCAAAGTTCGCGAACCCTTCGCCCATAAGCCACTCAAGTTCATCGAGGCGTGTCTGCAAGCCTGGACTGGGGGCCTGTATCGTTCGGTCCCCGAGCTTCTGGTGAAAGCTGGCGATGGCTCGAAACCCCGCGACCAGGCATTCTCGTGAAAGGGAAGGCCCCACTTTTGCCGAACCCGGCATCCAAGGTGTAATTTCCCAGTAGCGATTCCGGTGCTCCTGAAGCGTTGATCCGAGCCGGTCTCGAAGCGGAACGGGGACGAACCCGAGATCCTTCGCCTGGTTCAGCCAACCATGAATCCGAAGCAAGTGCGTTCGATCGGTACGCTCTTCCGGCCAGGCTCGGACCACGAGCGGGCCCGCGCCTGACTCATACTTCCACAACTTGACCCCGCTGAAACCTCCCGCATTGCCCAGACTTACAGGGGGTTCGAGGGGCTCCAGTAGGGCTGGGTAAGTGCTCAGTACGGTGGAAACATCCGTCGATCCCAGGTCGCTCGCCATCGCAGTCCCCTTGCGAGTCGAGGGACGGTCTACCCACAGGGAAGACTACGGAGCGCTTGCCCCTTCTCCCAAATCTGCTTGGCTTGGGCCTCCGCCCAGAGTTGAGTTCAGCCATCCAATCGGTGTGGCCCACGTCGATCTGCTAGCCCTAGAGTCAGGAGGCCTTGGACCCTTGGCGACGCTTCAGGACCAGAAGGAGTGTAGCGGATACGCCCCAGATTGCCCAGGTTGTGGGTTCTGGAACGGGCTGAGCCAGAATCTCGAGGTCCCCTTCGATCTGGAGCCCTTGCTGAGACTGGGCACCACCTGAGTTCGGGGCGAACGCCGTTGCCTTCATCTCCGCGATCGCTTCCTCGCTGAATCGCGTGTCAGGACTGGTAAGCAGTTCCCAGGTCGCTGTGGCGGTATCCAGGAACTTGCCGGTGGTGTCATCATGGCCCGAGACGCCGAAGGCGTGCATGAGCTCGTGAGAAATGTTGTGGGAAACGCTCCACTCCAACTCGTCGAGGGATTTGGCGAACGAAAGCTTGTCGATAAACCCGAAGCCATCATGCCCCACGTCGGTGATGCCGATCGCATTCGGGTTTGGTCCGTATTCCGCTCCCGACACCACGCTCAAGGTATGGGAGCTACGTAGACTAGGGTCGAGTGTCAGCCTGGGTTGAAGCCCACTGAGCTGAAACGTGTGTTCCACGTTTCGCAGGACAGCGTTTGCAAAATCACTCTGTTGCTGGGCGTTGGGCTCAGCGCCCCCAAAGAAGGACTTGACCACCGGGCTCGAGAACCAGGGTTGTGGGTTCCCCGAGGTCAGGATGCTCGCTTCCGAGTAGGGACCAGGGCCAAAATTCAGATAAGCATCCATGGCGCCCAGGGTTGGGACCCGGCTGTCATTGAATTGCGAGAGGGGAGGAGGAGCCGTGGCGGGGGCTGAGGTGGGAGCGGGAGTCGCGGCCTCGGAAAAGTAGCTTGACGCGGCCGGGGTGACTGTGGGAGCCGGGGGGAGCGGCGGGACCGGTACAGTTGCTTCGACAGGCGACGCTGGAGGGGCGCTGGGCGCGGCGACACTCGGGGTCACCTGAAGGCCCGCCGCCGTCCAAAAAGCCCAGTTGCCTTGGTCGTTGGTAAGAAGTGGATCCGCCGAAGCCATCGTGCCAGAGACGCATAGGAGCAAGGCAAAATAACACCACGTCTTCGACACGGACATACGAACCTCCTGTTCGTCGGACAAAGGAAGACGCTTCCTTGCGTCATTCCTCCGCGGAATCGGATCACCCGGCGTCGAAGTTAGGAGTGGTTCAGTGTGGAGAAATCAGCGTGAGTCTTTGAGGAAGGGTGAGATCAACACAGTGCAATTTTCGGGCCAAAACAACCGGGTCCAGAACGAATTCAGAAAGCAAGCTCGCTCCAGAAACCGTCTGACCGCCGAAAGACCCCGGCGGCGTCAGAGGATACGCAAATCAGTCCGATCCAGAATTCAATCACTCCCACGAGGGTCTCGACCTTGAACTTCGGGCCACGCACCCGGCAGAACTTACAAACGCGTGGTAAAAACCTCACGTTTGGAAAAGCTTACCTTGCAAATAGGTTCGATATGAACGGTGGAGATCACGCAACACACTTAAACTTGATGATGGATCATCCAAACATGACCATGTTATCAAAGTCAATATTTTTTGGTGCTCGTCAGACGATTTCAGAAAGAGAAACCGTGTTAGCCCGGTTTTTGATTGCAGTTGGCGGAGTGTGAACCTATAATCTTCAACCGCTCGACTACTGTGAGGCAAACTGAAGTGTTGACTGTGTTCGTTCCATCAGGGACACACGGTTCCGGAGGTTGGTTTCTCCGGCATTGCAACCTTCGCATGCCAAATAGCACCGTGAGAAGATGAAGGAGTCAATTGGTGAAGCTCTTTAGCAAGTTCGGAATGGCGTTCTCTGGTCTGACCCTGTCCCTGGCCCTGATCAGCGGTTGCGCTCAGGAAGAGGCCGCCCCCGTTGACGCCGCCGCTCCGGCTGACGCCGCGGCTGCGCCTGGTGACGCTCCGGCTGCGACGGCTCCGGCCGACGCGCCCGCTCCGGAGGCTGACGCCGCGGCCAAGCCTGCCGAAGAGGCCAAGCCGGCTGACGCCGCCCCCGCCGAAGCGAAGTAATTTTGGCGAACCAGCTTCCGCTGGATCGTTCCAATCAGGCCACCACTTCCTGCTAATCAGCGGGATGTGGTGGTCCTTTTTTTTGTTTCCCCAGTTGGGAATCGCGACCAAAAAACTCGCTAGCATCCTTGGATCGCAACGTTTTCAAGCTGCCCGATACCATCAATTTCAATCCGTACTCGATCCCCCGACTGAAGCGTGAAATCGTCAGGCGGTACAATCCCGGTTCCGGTCAGAAGGACAGCTCCTTGAGGAAAGAGGTTGTCACGCCCCAGCCAATGAATCAGGTCCTTGAAGGTTCTTGCCATTCGCGCAAGTGACGTTCGCCCTTCGAACACAGAGCCTCCGTTACGCTCGATGCGGAGCTGGATGTTCACATCTGATATGTCAGGCATGGCTGAGGCGAGCGTAATCCAGGGCCCAAGCGCACAGGAGCGGTCGTAGAGCTTCGCCTGGGGCAGATAGAGCGGGTTTTCGCCTTCGATATCGCGTGCGCTGACATCGTTGCCGATCGTGAAGCCAACGAGTTCTAGCTCGGGTGTGAGGATCAAGGCGAGTTCGGGCTCGGGCACGCACCAGCGGGTATCCGCCCTCACCCGGATCGTATCGCCCGTCCCCACGACTCGGCTTGGTGTTGCCTTGAAGAAGAGCTCGGGGCGTTCTGCTCGATAAACCAGGTTGTAGAACGAGCCTCCTTGCTCCGACTCTTCCTGTCGGGCAACCTTGCTTCGTTCATAGGTCACCCCCGCGCCCCAGACCTCATGATCGTCGATGGGGGGAAGAAGCCGAACCTGGCCGAGACGATAGACCTTCTGGGTATTCGCCCGCGCGGAGCAGAGTCGCGAACCCAGATCTGGATCCGCGAGCAGGTCGCTCAAAAAGCCGTGCCCCGAGCCAATCGAAATCATCTCGTCTTGCTCGACGAGCCCGACTCGAGGCGGACCGTTGGGCTCCGCGAGAAACTTGGCGATACGCATGACCCGTGTTCCTGAACCAGTTGGTCGAGTCGTTCGATTTCCCCCGCGCGGACTTAATCCTTAATCCAGGTGGAACCGGACGTCAACGACGGGATCGGAAAAAAAGAAACCTTCAAGTTTCGACCAATTTTCCCCGATCACCTTCCAAAGTATCGACATCGAAGTCGGGAGCCCTTGCCCCTTTGGGAGCAAGGCCCGCGCAGGAGGCGCGCATGTCGGATCGGATCGTGATCGTTGGGCACTCAGCAGTCACCTGCCTTGGGCGTGATTTCCAGACGACCTGGGACAACTTGCTCAAAGGTCAGTCGGGGATTGCGCGTCACCCTCTCCTGCCCTCCGAACACTTTCTCCAGGATATCGCCGGAATCGTCACCGATTCCGGTCCTGGGTCCACCAACGAAGACCCCGCGCTCTCCAAGTTAGGGGCCCGTTTCCTCCATTTCTCGGTGGAGGCCGCCCACGCCGCGTGGCAAGACGCGGGGCTTGAACAGGCAAGCATTGATCGATCGAGAGTCGCCGTGGTGGTTGGCTCCGCGCTGGGGGGGCAAGACCTCCTCGAGGCGGAACAGGCCCGAATGGCCAAGCGTAAGAACCTGGCGATCAGTCCGTTCGTGGTTCCTGGCCTGATCATCAATCAAGCCGCCGGACAGGTTGCCCAGCAACTCGGCCTGTACGGGCCGAGCGTGGCCCCGGCCAACGCCTGTGCCTCCGGAGGACATGCCTTGGCCTTGGGAGCCATGTTCCTGAGAGGAGGCGAAGCCGACTTCGCCGTATGCGGCGCGGGGGAGAGCGCGTTCACGCCCGCGGTGGTAAATGGGTTCGCGACCATGAAGGCCCTGCTCGGACGGAAGCCCGAAGATCGAAGTGCCGAAGCCCCGGGCCAGGCGAGTCGGCCTTTCAGCCGAGATCGCGCGGGCTTTATCCTTAGTGAAGGAGCGGGCATGGTCGTTCTCGCGACTGAACCGGCAGCACGCAAGCTGGGCCTGACGATCCAGGCGGAATACCTTGGCCACGCGCTCAACTCAGACGGATTTCACGTCTCGCTTCCGTCGAAGGAAAAAATTGTTGACTGCTTAAATGCCAGCTTGAGCAATTGTAAGGTCTCATCAAGTGAAATTGATTACTATAATGCTCATGGCACAAGCACGATCATGAATGACAAGACCGAGACCGAGGTCTTGAAAGAAGTCTTCGGTGACTCAGCCCGATCATTGCCTGTCAGCTCGATCAAAGGGGCTCTAGGTCATAGCCTGGGGGCGGCCTCCGCGATCGAGGCCGCGGTTTGTGTACGGGCCCTGATCGACCAGGTGATCCCCCCCACGATCAACTATCTCGCGGACCCCGATCTCGATCTCGACTACGTCCCCAATGAGGCGAGACCCACGCGTTTGAATACGGTGATGTCCGCCTCGTTCGGATTCGGTGGAACGAACAACGCCCTGATCTTTCGGAGATGGAATCGATGAGCGACCCGAACCTGACAGCCGAGATCATTGCAATCGTCCGCCAGGCGGGGCGGATTCCGAACCAGGTGATGGTCACTTCCGAGTCGCGGATGGTGGAGGATCTCTCCATCGACTCGCTCGACCTCGTGAACGTGGTCCTGCAGATCCAGGATCAATTTGACATTGCCGTTGATGACGAAGATATGCCAAACTTGCGCCGAGTCACCGATCTCGTCGCGTATGTTGCCGCGCGCAGAGGTGCGGCCGCCGCTTGAACCTCGCGACCTGGCCCGCTGTTTAAGCCGACGAAGCCTGGGGAAGGAGCCCTCAATGGAGCGACGGATGCTCAACGTGCGCAAACACCTTCTGCGCACGATCATACCCCTTCTCAGAAGGCTACCATTACCGCTCGCCTCGCGCATCGTCGCTGGGATCGGACGGTCAGAGTATCGCATGGCCCCTAAGCTTCGGGTGGCGTTTCAGGAAGCGGTCGAGCGCGCAAGCGAGCAACTTGGGTGCGACTGGGACATCGAAACCGTTAGTCTCGACCTTGCCGGCAACCAGGTCTGGTGGCGCACGCGCGACCTCCTGCTCGACGGCGTGCCCGACCATCGAGCCGACCCCATGTTTCTGGTGACCGGCCGAGAGCACCTCGACTCCGCGCTTGCCGAAGGCCGGGGGGTCATCATGCTCACAAGCCACTTCGGCGGCCACCTCTTGCCCGCCCACTGGCTGGCTCGCCTCGGCTATACCTTGCGATTCTTCATGGAACGCCCCCGGCATGTTTCTCGTTTCCTCGAGAAGCAGTTCGAAGGCGAAGGCCCATTGGCGCAAGATAAGCTGTTCATCTCGAGAAAAGGGGACGCCACCGGCTCGGCCGGATCCATCCTGCGCGCCTCACGCGCCTTGAGTGCGGGTATGATCCTTTATTTGGCCGGTGACGTGCGATGGACCGGGGCCCACACACAACCCGGTCGGTTCCTCGGACGCCAGTTCCAGTTTTCGGCCACCTGGGTCAACCTCGCCGCCATGACCGGTGCTCCCGTCGTCCCCACGTTCTGCCACATGGAACCGCGAGGACGATATCTGATCCAGTTCCATCCCGCCTATCAAATCCCTAAGGAAACGATCCACGCGGGCGAATCGGGGCTCTGGGTTCAGAAATTCCTCGAGCTTCTGGAAGAAGAAGTTCGCCTTGATCCATCGAACAGTAACGAGTACTTCTTCTGGCCGGACGAAAAAACGGAGTCCGCCGCCTAGAATGGCAAGAACACTCAACAGGGTCACCGACCCGATCGAATCATGCGGACTGACCAGAACCATTTGATTGCTGGTCTCCGTATTGGTTTGAATCAAAGCACACCCAGGGAGGGGTCCAGATGTCAGACAGCCTGTCTCCGCCAACGAGTCGCCAGCGCCGAGCGAGCCGTTGGTCGTGGACTCTGCTCCTATTCGTCGCTGGCCTGGCAATCTGGCACGTCGTCGATTTTCCGAGCGCTCTGGATGACGAATTCCCGCGCGTGCATCGACCCGTATTTAGCACCTACCCTCCACTGGCCTACCGGCTGGCCGAGCCCGGCGATACGCTGGATCGCGTGGCGATCTATCTCTCCGCCGCGATGATCACCCTCTCCGTCTCTGGGTATTCGCTCCGCGATCAAAGCCGCCCTACCCTCTGGCTCTCGGCGCTCAGCATGGCTTTCGCTTCGCTTTGGCTCGCCTCCACGCCAAGCCCAACGTTCGATGGGTGGCATGGACTCGGCTGGCAAGCGATCCTCAATCCGAAAGCTCCCGATTGGCTCCGGTTGACTTTGATTGGATCGGCTGCCGTACTCGGGCTGATCGCCTTGCTGCCGATGCTGCGAGCTCGAGGGAGTTGGGGAGACCTGATTGGTCAGGCCCGCGCTTCGAGAGTGACCTCGCTCCTGGGAGTCGGAATCCTTTTCGTCGTTTATCGGCTGGTGGGCTTGCCCGACCCCGAACCTCATGGGTATTGGCCGCGCTGGTCGTTCATTCTTGGGTTGGTGGCGATTGATCTTTCCCTACTTCGCCTCATCCGCAGGCCCCCTGCTCCGTCGCGGGTGCGAAGCGGCTTGCAGATTGGGCTGAGCTCGCTCGCCTGGCTCGGACTGGTCGTCCTGGGAATTAGTGTCACCTGGTATCACCGTCCCCTCTCTCGACTCCGAACAGTCGATGAGGGCAAAGTTTATATCTCCGCGATGCCCACCAAGCGCGGTCTCGAAGTAGCTCACGCCCGCCATCAGTTCAAAACGATCATTAACCTCTTTCCCGAAGATACCCCGCTCCGAAGTCCGATCCTGCCCGATGAGCTTGAATTCGCCAAACAACATGGGATCAAATATCTGGGAAGCCCTTCGAACGACTCGACCTCCAACGACTTCCTCAACGAGACCTTGAGGCTAGCTACCGATCCCAATGCATGGCCAATCCTGGTTCATTGCCACGGCAACATGGATCGAACTCCTGCCTGGATGGGAATTTATCGATTCGTGGTCCAGAAGCGGCCGCTCAACGAGATTATCGCGGAAATCGAGCAGCATCGTGGACATCGGCCCAAGGCCTCGGTCACCTTGCTGTACAACCGAGTGCTGGAACCGCGGGCGCCTGAGCACTATGCATCCGACCCAACGGCGGAGATTTTACGTAGAAATGCCAAGGGGACGATCGACCCCGCTCTTCAGTATGTGAAACCTCCGGTTCGAGACGCGAACCAGCAAGACGCCCCACGTGTCTCGCGTCGCAATGGGTCTGATGCCCGTTGACCGAACTTGACACCTATTGCGTGATCGCTAGATTACCTCGGACGAACTGGTGATCCGCGCTTTTCCAGAACCGGCTCATTCATGAAGACGTCTTCGCCTCGGCAATTCAGTGGCCTCTCGGAACGAACCAGTGATTCAGCCATCAGCACCTTGATGCAGATGGCGTTGGGCACGCCTGGACTCATTTCCCTCGCCGCCGGGTTCGTGGATCAGCAAAGCCTGCCGGTTGAGGTCGTCGCCGAGGAAATTGCCGCGATTCTCAGGGAACCCGCCGAGGGCCGGCGCGCGCTTCAATATGGGACGACCATCGGGGACGAGGGGCTCCGCAACCGTTTGCTCGAGCTGTTGGAGCAGGACGAGCGCGTTCCCGCGGGCACCTTTGCTTCGCTCCTGCCCCAGACGGTGGTGACAACTGGTTCCCAGCAGCTCCTCTATCTTCTCTCAGAAGTTTTGATCGACCCCGGCGACATCGTGCTTGTCGAGTCGCCCACTTACTTCGTCTACCTTGGGCTACTCGAGTCTCGCGGAGCGCGGGTGATCGGGATCGAGACCGACGCAGGAGGAATGAAGCTCGACTCTCTCGAAGCCACGCTCGCTTCGCTCGAGTCGCGGGGGTTGCTCGACCGCGTGAAGTTGATCTATACGATCTCGGAGCATTCCAACCCTTCGGGGATCAGCCTCGCCACCGAGCGTCGGAGGCCGCTGGTTGAGATCGCCAAGGCCTGGTCAAAATCAAGCACGATCTACGTTTTGGAAGATGCGGCTTACCGAGGTTTGACCTTTGATGGCGTGGAAGGGCCGAGCGTTTGGAGCGCCGACCCGACCCATGAGACCGTTATCCTCGCACGAACCTTCAGCAAGACGTTTAGCCCTGGTCTCAAAACGGGTTATGGCGTCCTGCCTCGCTCCCTGGTTGAACCTGTCCTCAGGCTCAAGGGGAGCCACGACTTCGGGTCGGGCAACTTCGCGCAAGTCTTGCTCGATCGGGCGATTATGAGTGGAGGGTATCGTCGGCACGTGAATCGCCTCGTTCAGGTGTATCGGCGCAAGCGCGACGTCATGGTTGGTTCCCTCGAGTCTTGCTTTTCGGGGTTTGACGGACAGGTTCGTTGGACTCATCCCCGTGGTGGGCTCTACGTTTGGCTGACGGTGCCCGAAGGTATTGATACCGGCCCGGCAGGCCCCTTGTTCTCTCGTTGCGTGGAACAAGGGGTGCTTTACGTTCCGGGTGCCTATGCGTTCGCGACGGAAACGGGGGCTGCGCCCTCGAATCACGCGCGAATCTGCTTCGGTGTTCCAGAAGAGTCCGACCTGGCGGAGGGAGCAAGGCGGCTCTCGGTCGCTCTAAGCGAGTGCCTGAACCTGGTGGCCTGAGTCCTACGTGGGACTGGTCCGAGAGGCTGGATGGTGCCGGGTTGGTGTTCGACTACGGCAAGGATGCTGGGAGAACGCCGTGCTAGGAATCCTTCAGCGATATGTCATGGGGGAGGTGCTTCGCTCCTTCTTCCTGGCCCTAATGACCGTGACCTCGATCATCGTTCTGTTCATGGTGATGATCGAGGCCAGCAAGCTGGGACTTTCTCCTGGAGAAATCCTCAGCATCGTCCCCTACATGATTCCAGGGAGCCTCCCTTACACGATCCCCGTCTCACTCCTCTTTTCCGTGACGGTAGTCTACGGGCGACTGGCCGGCGACAACGAAATCGTCGCGATCAAGTCTGCCGGACTCAGTACCTTCACAGTGCTTCGGCCCACCTTGATGCTGGGTTTAGTCCTCAGTGGGCTGCTGGCCTATCTCTCCTATGATCCAATTCCTCGGGCGACTCACCGTGTCAAAGAGATCTTATTCAGCAATTTTGAAGACCTATTCTTTAAGGTCCTAAAGAATGAAAAGCAATTTGATAATGCCAAGGTGCCATTCTACATCAAGGTAAAAGATGTACGAGGCAAAACCTTGATCGAGCCCACGTTCAAACAACGTCTGGAAAAGAACCGGTATGGCTCGATCATCCAGGCCCGGGTCGCCACGATCCGTACGGACATTCCCAAGAAAGTCGTGCGGATTTATCTCGACGGGGCGGAAGTCAGCAACCCAAGCCGGGATGTCTCGCTCATCAATGATAGCCCTCTAGAATTTCCGCTTCCGGATCTCGACCCCGGCCAAGGGGGAGCGAATCGGCGCATGCAGGAGATGACGATTCCTGAAATGGCCGAGCGCCAGATCGAGTTGAAAGAGTTGATGCTCAAGGAGCGTAAACGGTGGGCAATGGCGACTTCACTTGGCATCGGACTCGGAGCGATTGATCGGATTCAATGGCCTTACGTCCGTAGGTCGTTCAACGACTACAATACCTGGCAAATGGAATGGCGATCGCTCGAGACCGAAAAACATCAGCGCATCGCCATCGCGTGTGGAAGCCTCTTCTTCGTCCTTCTGGGCGCCCCGGTCGGGATCCGATTCGCTCGCAGCGATTTCTTGAGCGCCTTCATCACCTGCTTTGTTCCAATTATCGTTATCTACTATCCCTTGGTGCTGTTCGGAACGAACCTGGGGAAAGATGGGATGTTGCCTCCCGCGATCGCCCTCTGGATGGGCAACATTGTGTTATTCGTCCTCTCCGGATTCGTGATCCCTTCGGTACTCAAGAACTAGGAACGGGCCACACTCGACGCTCATCTTGAGTTGACCCGAAACGCGGCCTCAACTCGTCTCGATAGAGGGACAAGTTCGCCGTCACCGCCATCGCCTGGATCTGACAGCCACACATGACGACCAGCCTTCAGAAGGGAATCTGAGCATGCGGATCCTCGATCGGGAACGGTACTGGGCCTTCTTCAAGGCCTACCTGATCTGCTTTACCGCCCTGGTTGGCCTGTATGTCGTAATCGATGCATTCTCGAATGTGGATGAATTTTCCAAGCGAGCGGAAGGGGCCGGTGAACTCTTCCAGATCATGGGCTGGTACTACCTGGTTCACATGAGCCAGTTTTATGACCGACTCAGCGGCGTCATCGGGATGATGGCCGCCATCTTCACCGTGACCTGGATGCAAAAAAATAATGAGCTCCTCGCGATGCTTGCCGCGGGAATCAGCACTCAGCGTGTGATTCGTCCGGTCTGGATCGCGACCATCATGGTGAGCGGAATCGGCATTCTCAATCAAGAAATCATTATGCCGAAATATGCCGAGGATCTCCAGAAAACCCACGATGACGATGGCGAGCGGGCCATCATGGTCCCCACGCGTATCGACTCCAACAGCGTCGTGCTCCAGGGAAGGCAGGCGAACCGCCGCCACAAGACCCTGATCCCTTGCAACGTGACGATCCCTTCGTCCATGCTTGGCAAGATGATCGAGATCCAGGCCCAGCAGGCGCGGTACATTCCGGAAAATCATCCCACCGCTCCGCTCACTGGAGGCTGGCTGCTACGGGGTGCGTCGCTGGTCACTCCCGCGGACGACGAGGTGTTGAATCAACCCGAGGCGGGTTTCTCCCGAGTCAAAAATCTGGAAGGGTATCCACCCGTCGTCGGCGACTCCCACACCCTGGTGGGCGACTCCTATTTCCTGCGCAGCACACTCGATTTCGAGACCGTGGCCCGCCGACGCGACTGGTATCAGTATGCCCCGACGATCGAGCTGATTCAGAGCCTGTCAAATCCAGCGACGGACAGGGAGGAATGGAATGAAATCGCGGTTTTCCTCCATAACCGGTTGCTCCGCCCCCTGCTCGCCCTTGCTCTGATGATGCTCAGCTTGCCGTTGGTGCTGGGAGGATTTGGCCGAAATATGTTCATTAACCTTGGTTTGTCGTTGGGCACCTCGGCGATCTTTTACGCGGCTTGCTTCGCCGCTCAGTACCTGGGTAACCAATCGGTCATTCGGCCCGAGTTGTCGGCGTGGGCCCCTCTGATCGCCTTCGGTACCATCGCCGTGGCTCGGTGGGACTCGATCCGCACCTGAGATAAGAGATTGTACTCTCCTGGCGACCTGAAGCGGCCGCGGCCTCGGGAGTATGGTTTCGAGGGTCTACTCAAAAAATATTCAACAATCGCGAGCCAGATCGTTGCCATCGCCGTTCGGAAGGGGTTAGGATCAGCGCAGAATGGGTGTCGTCTCCTAGAATTCAGCCATGGAGCCCCCTCGGACTGGTCCACGTGGGGCGTGGTTGCCGGGCGACAACGTTCTCTTTAGAAAGGGGCTCTGCATGTCTGAACTTCCCAAGGTGGAATGTCCTGACTGCGAGGACAACGTCTCGCGCCGCGATTTCGTCCGCAAGGTCACCGGGCTCGCCGTGGCAGGCAGTCTTGCCCCGCTGGTGAGCGGTCGTCGAGCCGTCGCGGCACCCACCCCGTCCAGCACTGCTGAAACCGCCGTCAAACGTTTCTACGACTCTCTATCCGACACCCAGCGCAAGGAAATCTGCTTCCCCTGGGATCACAAGCTTCGTCACAACATTTCCGCGAACTGGCCCATCACCAAAGCCAAGATCGACGATTACAAGCCTGAGCAGCAGGCGATCCTCGACGAGATTTTCAAAGGGGTAACCAGCCCCGACGGGTACGAGCGGTTTCAGCGCCAGATGGACGATGACTCGGGCGGGTTCTCCGAGTACCACGTCGCCGTCTTCGGTACTCCCGGCTCGGGCAAGTTCCAGTGGGAGATGACCGGCCGGCACCTCACGATTCGGGCCGACGGCGATAGCGTCGAGAACGCCGCGTTCGGCGGGCCAATCGTTTACGGGCACGGCGCGGGGGATAGCAAGAAGGGGCTCCCCGGAAACGTCTTCTACTATCAGACGCTCAAGGCGAACGAGGTCTTCAACGCCCTCGACGGCAAGCAGCGCGAGGCGATTCTTCTTAAGAAGGCTCCGAAAGAGACCGACGTGCTCGTTCAGGGGAACTCCGGGAAGTTCTCGGGACTCGCGGTACGCGACCTCTCGCATGACCAGAAAGAACTGGTTCAATCCGTCCTCAAGGTGATCCTCGCGCCCTACCGCGATGAGGATGTCGCCGAGGCCCTCGACCTTCAGAAACAAGGGGGAGGTCTCGACGCCATGCACATGGCGTTCTACGAGTCGGAAGACGTGGGCGATGACAAGATCTGGGATGTTTGGCGGATCGAAAGCCCCTCGCTCGTCTGCCATTTCCGTGGTGCGCCGCACGTTCATGCTTACATCAACGTTGCGAAGAAATCTTGAAGAGTTTGAACGATTTCCGTTCGGCCTGAGCTGAGATCATTCGCGAGCCCGGTCTGGCCGACGTTTCGGTCAGATCGGGCTCCTTCTTTTTCGGGGCGGGTTGAAATGGGAGCATCCCTGGTGTTTCGCGGGTCGCCGGTCGTTTCAAATTGGAGTTGGGATACCGGTTCTGAGTAGAATGCGGGCAGAAGAGTTGCCTCGTCTGGAGTTTCCACTATAATAGCTTTTTGCGTTACCCCACTTCCTTGCGTTAAGGAGTGGGTTTTCTTTTCTCAGCCCTCTTTACCTTGAACGGGATAGGTCGGCGGCGGGATCACCCTGATGATCTAAACCGGCTGTTGGGTTCCGAGACTCAGCCGGGGAACGCATCGAAGACCTGTCTCAACCCCCCTTTGCGCCCTGCGAAAAAGGGGACGGGATCGAAACGGACGAACATGGTAGATCGTAACCTGCTCCGCGAATTCGAAGTCAGCGACGAAGAGCTCTCCGCCATCGTGGCCG
>Ga0182738_1002167_pt1 | contig 23623 bp, 18 predicted proteins | sample eDN5th30CBELigMG_FD_128876 | JGI IMG/M metagenome (GOLD analysis project Ga0182738, IMG submission 128876) | Enriched Miracle-Growth compost microbial communities from Emeryville, California, USA - eDNA 5th pass 30_C BE-Lig MG (version 2)... ...
CTGGACGGAACCGTGCAGACGGTGGCGACCAACGTGGGCGGCACCACGCTGGGACGGCCCTATGCCAGCGGTTCGTTCAACGTCCAGAGCCTTTCCGGCGGCGGCGACCTGGTAGCTTATACGCATTCTACCCCAGATCACCCAGGCGACGTGGCTGTGGTGCAGGTCCGGCCGAACCGGCAGGCCGCCGCGCCCCGCGACGGCGAAAAGGTTGCTGCGCCCGGCAACACGATCCAGCCTGCCAGCGCCGTCCGCGAAGCAAGCGGCACACCGCGACTGGTAACTCAACTCAACGCCGATCTATTCAACCAGCGCACGTTGGGGGAAACCGAAACGATCTGGTACAAGTCGTCGTTCGATGGTGAGAAGATCCAGGGCTGGATCGTCAAGCCGCCGGGATTCGACCCCAAGAAGAAATACCCGCTCATTCTGGAAATTCACGGCGGCCCATTTGCCAACTACGGCGATCGCTTCAGCATGGACATGCAACTCTATGCGGCGGCCGGTTACGTCGTGCTCTATACCAACCCGCGCGGAAGCACCGGCTATGGGCAGCGTTTTGCCGATCTGATCCATCACCGCTACCCGTCCGAAGGCGATTTTCAGGACTTGATGTCCGGGGTGGATGAAGTCATTCGCCGCGGCTATGCCGATCCCGATCGGCTCTATGTGACCGGCGGGAGCGGCGGCGGCATTCTGACCGCCTGGCTGGTGGGCAAGACCAACCGCTTTAAAGCGGCCGTGTCCCAGAAACCGGTCATCAACTGGTACACCTGGGTCCTGACATCGGACCACTACATCTACTTCACGTATTACTGGTTCCCTGGCCCGCCCTGGGAACACCTGGCCCACTACCTGGAGCGTTCGCCGCTGTCGCTGGTTGGCAACGTGAAGACGCCCACCATGCTGATCACCGGCGAGAACGATTACCGCACGCCGATGTCGGAGTCGGAGCAGTTTTACCAGGCGCTGCGGCTGCGGAAGGTGGACACGATGCTGGTCCGCATCCCCGAGGCCTCGCACAACTTCGACGACCGCCCCAGCCGGATGATGATGAAAGTCGCCTACATCCTGAAGTGGTTTGAACAATACGGCGGCGAGCCGGTAAACCGCTCTGGTGGAACGGAATCGCCTCCCACCGTCGGCGAAACAGAATAAGTTTCTGTTGGTCAGATCCTGTAGGTCAGGCACGGCCAGACCAAACGGGCCGGGGAAGCGCTCGCCATTGCGCCGGTTGCGGTTCTGTTAGGCAATACCGAACTACTGGCTCGTGAAGCCAGTAGCAGCCATCACCAATTGCCAAGCGCATGTATCGCCCGGCTACGCTTGCTGCACACTCGCTAGCCGTCTTGGAGCAGTTTCGCTATATGGCGATGTCCGCTTGAAATAGCATATTGGACAGCGTTTATCCCCCAGCGGTCACGAGCATTTCGATCTACCTTGCTCGAAAGCAACAGGCGGACAGCTGCCTCGTTGCCTGCACGCGCTGCCGCCATTAAAGGCGTCACGTTGTCGTCAATTATGGTCCCCGAATTAGGGTCGGCACCGGATTCAATAAGTACTCGCACAGTGTCATTGTACCCTGATGCGATAGCAGTGATTAGTGGAGTGGCTTCAATTGAACTTCGGCGCTCGATCTCTGCTCCTTCACTAATTAGCCACTGGATAACATCCGGCCGATCTCCCAGTGTCTCCATGCACATATAAAGCACACCAGGATCACCGGAGGACTCAGGATCAAGCATATAGCCCGCAGCTATAACACGTTTGGCAAGCGTCCAATTGCGGTGGCGTAATGCCTCCCAAAATACGCTGTCGAATATCGCGTCGCGTTCGACGTCCCCTAGATCGTCGTCATCAACAAATGCCTTCATGAGTTGCACGTCGCTGGTTCGCAAAGACTCTTCCACAATTTCGTGAATCAGCCAGCGTAAAGCAGCCATTGCGCCATTGTTCATGCTATCGCACCCTTGTCCGGCGGTTCTTGTAGGGCAGGCACTGCCTGACCCAGCGGGGCGAGGCTGCGCTCGCCATCGCATCAGTTGCAGTTCCGTCATGCGACGCCTGACCGACTGGCCTTGCGAGAATCGCGCCTTTCACAGCTTTTCTGCCCGTTGGCGGTAATACTTCAGGCCGGGGACGAAGAAGGCCGAGGCGGCGACCAGTCCGAAGATCGAGATGCCGAACTTGGGCCAAATGGCCATGGGAATGGCCGTCAGGTACAGCAGCACCGCCTGGATATAGAACCGGCCCGAGAGCACGCCGGCCTTGGCCAGAAACGTGCTGCCGCTGACCAAGGCCAGTACCGGAGCCAGGCTCAATACGGGTAGTCGCGGCACCAGTAGCCGCTCCACCAGGAACAAGAGCCCGATAGCGACCATGCTGCCTGCCCAAATATGGGCGATCTGCCGTTCGACAAATGTCACTGGCCCGGCACGATGGCGCAACCACCAGAACACGGCGGCCCAGGCCCCCAGGCCCACCGTCCACAAGCCCACGTAGGGCCAAGCGGTGGTGACGCCGGCTAATTGCATGGCGTTGGTCAGCAGGCACACGATCAACAGGGCCGCGCTGTGCAGCATCCACAGCAGGCCCCAATTCTCGAGAATCGTGGCGTGATGCGTTTCGCGGAACCACCGCCCAATTACCTGGCGGAAGGCACCGCTACGGGCGGCGATCGGTTCGCCGGCAAGGTAAGCGCGCAAGTCGGCGGCCAGTTCACCGGCGGTCGCATAGCGAAGTTCTGGCAGCTTTTGCAGGCAGCGCAGTGCAATGATTTCCAGGTCGCGATCAACCTTGGGGTTCAACACCCGGGGCGGCAGCGGGTCCTGCTCCAAAACCAGCAGCACGGTATCGACCGGCGAAGCGGCCTGAAACGGCGGCCGACCCGTGAGCATCTGGTACAAGATGGCCCCCAGGCTGTACACATCGCTGGCCGGGCCTAGGTCGCCGCGGCCGCCGGCCGCCTGCTCGGGCGGCATGTAGGCAGGCGTGCCAATCACGGCCCCCGAGCGTGTGAGGCTCGCCGCCGAATCAACCTGCTTGGCCAGGCCAAAGTCGCTCACGTGCGGCCGATTCTGCTCGTCGATCAAAATGTTCGATGGCTTCAAATCGCGGTGCAGCACGCCGTGCCGGTGGGCAAACTCGATCGCGTCGGCCACTACGGCCAAAACCTCGGCCGCTTCACGCGGCGGCATCGGCCCGTCGGCCAGTCGCTTGGCCAGCGTGGTGCCGCGCACCAGTTTCATGGTGAAGTAGGGACGGCTGGAAACCTCGCCCACCTCGTACAGCGGCACGATATGCGGGTGCTCCAGCCGCGCGGCCGCTTCTGCCTCCAGACGAAAGCGTGACACTTCCTCGTCTGAGGCCCCGTCGCCCGAACGCAGCATCTTCAATGCGACGGATCGCCCCAGCGAAGGCTGCAGGGCTTGGTACACCACGCCCATCCCGCCGCGTCCCAGTTCGGCCTCCAACTGGTACTCTCCAAACTCGCAAGGCGGACGCAGCCCAAAACCTGAACCACCCCCAAACGGCGACGGCGATTGACCGGGCACGCCGGGTACTTCCTGGCCTGCGATGGCTGGATCGGCAGCCTGCGGACTGGCCACCTGGCCCGAGGCTCCGCCCGACTGTGCCTCCCAGGCCAACACGCCCGATGCCATATCCTCGGCAATCAGTACCGCTGGCCAGAGCCGCAATAATTCCGTAGCCAACTCCGGTTCATTGTGACAGACCGCTTGAAGATCAGGCATGCGACCCGCACGTAGCTCCGCCGTCAACGACTCCAGCAGTTCCGCCAGGCGATCGTCACTTGTTAGCGGTCCCGCCCCGGCAGGCTCACCCTGCGCGGCGGCGTCCGGCGTGGATTCTTCCGGCGGCCCAGGGCTTTGATGTCGCTGAGGCGCAGGGCTCATTCGATGCTCCCAGTCGCTTCCTCGGGCGGCGCCGGACAAAGTTCGGCCACCACCTGCTCCAAGAACTTGGCCAACGTGTCGGCGGCAATCAGAGCGTTTTCCTTCAACTGGTACATATCCTTAATGCTGCCGGGCCGACGGAACATGGCACCCACGGCCGCCCCCAACCGTGCCGCGGTCGTCTTTTGCTGCACCAGTTGAAACACCTCCATCGGCAGCGTTTCGTCCGAGGTATCGCTCACCACGCGCACGCTCAGGCAGGGCACGTCGTGCCGCCGGCACATCTCCAGGACCGCCGCTGTTTCCATATCCACGGCCGCGGCTCCCGTTTGCTTGTGGAGCGCCGCCTTTTCTTCGGCCGTGCGAATGATGCGATCCACCGTAAGCAACCGGCCCACGTGCAGCGAGTCCAGTTGGCTCGCCTGGCCCGAGATGGAAACAGCCACGGGCTCCGCGCCGCCTTCGGTAACGACTTCGTTGGCCAACAGGATGTGATTGCGCCGGAGTGCCGGATCGAGTCCGCCGCAAAACCCGGCCGCGATGACGACCGCGGGCCGGTGCCCCAGGATCAGCGCTTCGGTGACCCGGGCGGCCGCCTTACGTCCCACACCCGACTGCACTGCTGCCACGCGACAGCCCGACAACTCGCCCTGCACCGCCACGAGATGATCGCCCCGACTGCGCACCATGTCATTCAGACGATCCTCAAAGCAGCCCATCTCCTGCGGCAGGGCGAACACCAACCCCACCTGGGCCGGCACCGATTGCCCGCCGGACTGCGCAGCCTCCTTGTTTTGCAGATACTGCCGGGCTGCATCGCCGGCGGCCTTGAGCACCTGCTCCTTACCGGCGTACAGCAGCCATCCTCGGATCAAATGATGAAACGCCATTACTTGGTACTCAGTGGAAAGCGAGGGGCGGGCAACCATCCCGCAAAGCGTTCGCTGGTGGGCCCGCTGCCATTCTACCCGATGTCAAGCCCAACTGCCGTTTACCTCGCCCCGCGGTGCGAGTATGCTCCCCCCGCTTTTCCCTGGGGGCCGTCGCGCTCTCGCTAGCAGTTGATTCTGGCAAGCCGCCCGGCGAGCGTCCCCGGCCGCCCCCCTTCGATCTGGAGAATGTCGCATGTTGCAGCTTCGCTGTCTGCTGGCATGGCTGGCTTTGGGCGCAAGCCTGGCCACGGCCGACGATTTCCGCATCCGCAACGAAGTTTATGCCGGCAACAAGGCCGTGGCCGAAACAGTTACCGTGTTCCGCGGCGGGCTGGTGTACGACATCCTTCGCGCGCCCGAAGAGATCGTGGTGTTCGACCCGATTCGCAGCCGCTTTGTGCTGCTCAAGCCGGCGCGCAACATCCGCACCGAAATCACGCTCGACGAGATCAATCGCCTGGTCGATGGCCTCAAGGTCGAACTGCAAAACCGGGGTGGCGGCTTGCAGCAATTTCTGGCTGCCCCCACCTACGAGATCAAAGAAGACAGAAGCGCTAAGGAAGTGCGGTTTGAAGGCGACTACGCCAGCTACGTGGTCAAGACTGCCAAGGCTGCCAACCTGATCGCCGCCCGGCAGTTCGCCCAGTTCTCCGACGCCTATACGCGGCTAAACGTGATGAACAACCCGGCCCTGCTGGCCCGCGGGCCAGTCAATGCCTGGCTGGCCGAGCACGAGCACATCCCCACGGAAGTGGAGGTAACTTATTACAAGAAAACCTTGGGCATCCGCTCCAAGCAACAGACGTATCGCAGCGAGCACACCGTTACCTGGTTTCTCTCGCACGACGACATCAAACACCTCGAACAAATCGACCGCTGGCTGGTGACGTTTGAGTCGGTACCGTTCGAGAAGTACCGCGATACCTCGGCCCTGGCCAATTAACCGGCGGCCGGGTTCCAAAGGGGCCACTCACCTGGCGGCGGAAAGTCACGCCAGCGACGCGCGCAGCGACAGCGGCCGGTGCGACAAACTCTCAGCCTTGCTAAGCACTCGCGCGGCGTGCGGCCGAAGATAGTGAAACCCCGCCCCCCTAATGTGCTCGAAGCCGCCTGCAGCGCAAGCAGCGGCAGCACGCTAACCAAAGCGGTAGCGGCAAGCCCCGCCTGCAAGCTCCGCCATCATCCATCAACAGACCCAGTATCCAATACGGCCTGCCGCGACATGCTGCTACGAGGCTTCGCCGCCGCACTGCTTGCCGCTTGGGCAATCGCTTGCCCCGCCGCAATTGCGCGCGCCGAATCCGACGAGCAGCCCCGCCTCTCAGCACGCCAGCGCTATAGTCCGCGCGAGGCTGCAACCGACTCGCCCGACGTTCGCCCACTGCCCAGCATCCGGCTCTCGCGGCTTGATCCCAACATTCGTTTGGAAGAGCGCGACGTCGAACAAGCGGCCGAGCCGATCTACCAGCCGCGCTACGCGCCCTCGCCGCAGTGGCTGGAGGAAGAAGGAGAAATCGTCGTCGAGGAGCAGCGGCCGTCGTCATTCCAACTGGCGAGCATCACCGGCACGCGCATCGTTGACGACAGCTTTGGCATCACCGACCTCGACGCATTCGGCGTCTGGGCATTGCCGCTATCGGAGCGGGCTCCGCTGATCCTCACGCCCGGCTTTGGCGTGCATGGCTTCTCGGCCGAAGAACCGCCGGGCCTGCCAGAACTGCCCGATGTGGTGTACGACTTCTATCTTGATGTGCGGGTGCTTTATAAGCACAACGACCGGTTCTCATTCGACCTGGCGGTAACCCCCGGCTATTACAGCGACCTGCACAACAAAAGTTCCGATGCCTTCCGCCTGGGGGCCCGGGCTCTCACCATCACCACCTGGACGCCCACGATCAAAACCGTGGGCGGCATCGTGTACCTGGACCGCGAAGACTACCCGTTCGTGCCCGGGGCCGGCCTGATCTGGACGCCCACCCCCGACTGGGACATCCACATTGCGATGCCCAAGCCGAAGGTGGCGTACCGATTTGACGCCAATCCTGGCCGCGAGCGCTGGGTGTACCTGGCTGGCGAGTTTGGCGGCGGCTCCTGGGCCTTTGAGTACGATCACCGCGACGACGTGATGAACTACAGCGACCTGCGGGCGCTGGTCGGCATCGAACAGCGCGGACCGGCGGGCCCTGCTTTCCGCATCGAAGCCGGTTATGTCTTTGCTCGCAAGGTGGAGTTCAACCGGGCTTCAGGCCACTTCGACCCCAGCGACGCCTTGATGATCCGCGGCGCGTTCACCTATTAAGCGGCAATCTGATAAGCCGCGGCACGGCGGCAGCCGAGTTAGTCCAGCTCGGCAATCTTGAGGTTCCGCCAGCGGACCTGCTTGCCGACCTTGCTTTCGTCGTTGCCAACGCCGTGCACCTGCAAGGCGATGAAGCCGCGCGGCGTCATCGAGTCCTTCAGGTCAGCGGCCGGCACGCCGTTGATCCAGGTCTTGATCGAGTCGCCCCGGCACTCGATCCGGAAGTGGTTCCACTCGTTCTGCTTGAACGCAGCCTGGGCCGCCTTGTTGTCGGCCAGGTTGTTCAGCCAGCCGCGGCGTCCTTCGTCATAAATGCCGCCGCTCCACGCCCGCTTCGAAGGGTCGATCTCCACCTGGTAACCGTGGACGCGGCCGGCGGGGATATTGATCGTGCGGTTGCCGGCCTTTACTTCGCGCGGCTCGTCGAACACCTGGCTGCGAATCTGCACGCCCGAGTTCAGCGGCGGATCGACCTTGAACTCCACCTCGAAGATGAAGTCGCCATATTCCTTCGTGGTGCAGAGAAAGCTGTTGGGCGTGGCCGGAACCGAGGTACCCACGATTACGCCGCCGTCCTCGATGTGGTACTTGGCCTTGCCGCCTTTCTGAACGAAGGCGTCGAGGCTTTTGCCGTCGAACAGCGGCTTGAGCTTCTCGCCGTCGCCGGCCGCGGCCCCCGCCGCCAGGTAGCCCATCAACGAAACAACAGCCACCGCCGCGGCACGGGCAGGCACACTCCAGACAAACGTGCGAGTCATTAGCGTGAATCTTCCTGTGGAAAGATGCAACATGGGCAAGAGGTACAAGGTTTCTATCGTAATTGCCTGCCGCCGCCATGGCTACCGCCGCCCCCGATCGCAGGCTTGCCCACGCGGCGAACGGCCCAGCGGCGGGGCACCTTGCTTAGCGGCCAGCCCCCCACCCGCTGGCGGCACCCTTGAAACACTGGGCTAACCAACGCACAATGACCGCTCGCCAAACGCCCCGGCCGCAGCGGCCGGCACCACCCAAGCCAACCACTACGGCTCCACTCACCAGGGAAGCAGTTCGATGTCGGGCAATAGCGTCATTCTCAGCGGTTTTGCCGATGAGGCCGCCAACCAGAAAACCGCCGTCCAGCAGTTCTCCGCCTTTGCCGCACTAGGGCTGCAGTACTACAGCATCCGTTTCATCGACGTCGGTGGCGGCGTCAAGAACGTGATGAAGCTCACCAAGAGCGAGATCACCGACATTCGCCACCTGATGGACGAGTACGGCCTGAACGTGGCCTCCATCGGTTCGCCCATCGGCAAGGTCAAGCTGCTCGACCAGGAAGACGGCAGCAAGAACGAGTACATCCCATTCGCCAAGTACCTCGATAAAGAGGTCAAGACGGCCTGCGAGCGGGCCCACGCCTTTGAAACCAAGCTGATTCGCGGCTTCTCGTTCTACCATCCCCGCGGCACTGATCCCCGCGACCATATTGCGCAGGCGGTCGACCAACTGGGCCAGATCGCGGAAACCTGCCACCGCAGCGACCTGATTTACGGCCTGGAGGTGGAAGCCAACCTGATCGGCCAGAATGGCGAGCTGCTGGCCGAGATCCACCGCCAGGTCGACCACCCCTCGCTGGTGCTGATCTTCGACGCGGCCAACCTCTCCACCCAAGGCTACAGCCCCGACGAGGTGTACCAGCAGTACCTGGCGATGAAGCCGGGCATCGGCTGGATGCACATCAAGGATTACAAGCACCCCAGCGCCACGCAGCGGACCGATCACGTGGACGAGGAGGCCCTGAAGCACTTTGTGCCGGCGGACTGCGGCGACAGCGCCCACGAGTTGATCCTCCGCGATTTCCGCGAATACATCCCCACGATCGAAGCTCGCCTGAAGCCGCGCGGCGTGCCCGGCGTGTTCCTCGACCTGGAACCGCACGTCAAGGGCGGCGGACAGTTCGGCGGCTTCAGCGGCCCCGACGGCATGGGCGTGGCCCTCCGTGGTTTGTGCCGCCTGCTGGACTACGTGCGGGTCGACTACCACCTGCGCGACTTCGACGACGTGCGTGCCGCCCGCGGTTTCTAGGCCTGGGCCACGCCGAGATCGCTGTACCCAACAAAAAACCGCTGCTACGTTACCCAACCTTACCTGGGTAACGCGCAGCGGTTTTTTATGCGCCAACCTGTAGGGTGGTTGCTCGCAACCACCATCAATGGTCGTGGCAATTACAAACGCACTATAACGATGCACCCGAGTTCATAGGATGGCTGATTGCAACCACCATTCATCGACGCAGAAATCACAAACGCTGCATATCCGGATCCATCAGATCGCCTAACCACATCTCAATAAATCGCTGAAAATCGGGCGCAACGTAATGCATTGGCAGGTCCGGATCGATGGGTATGTACCCGACCTCGCCTTGCTCGTTCACAAGGAAATAGTTCCAATGGTCGCGAACATAGAAAATGGACGAGCCCATCCAACGTTCGGACCGCCCGAGCTTGTGGAAAATCATCCCCGGTGGGCAGAGTGAGGGCGTGAGGCGAAAGTACGTGCCGCCGAGGTGCGGCATACTGGCGCGCAAACCGCCAAAGAGCGCAAAGAAACGCTGCATAGGCGTAACCGGATAGCGACCAAACTCGTCCTTATGTTCGTCCCACTGCTGGAAGCGCCGAACCGGCAGAAACAGAAAGTCGCCATCCCGTGAATCGGCAACTTGATGAAGCGTGACGCGGGTAGACGGAATCCTGGCTTGATTAGCAAGCAGCAGCCATTCCGTATCCGTTTCATAGCGAGTTGTCACGGAACATTGCAGGATGCCTTCAACCGCTGTCACATCAAAAAGCTTGCCCGCGAAATCCACCGCCGCGACAGCGATCCAATTATCAATGTTCCGCTGAACCTGATCAGCGTCGAGCCAGGCTGCCGCGTGGCAAGACAAACCTTCTGGATCATCGCCCATGAGAAACAGGCGAAAGTCCGATTCCTTCACGGAGGTGGGGATGCGGATCGACATTCTGGAGTGCCACCGCGTTTGACTTATGCGAAAAGGCAACAGACATGGTGGGTGCTCGTCCCTGCCATGAGCAGACATATCAACTTATGGCGTGGTTGCTTGCAGGCCACCATGAACGGGTTCGAATCTCAACTAGCAATAAGGCCGCCGGCACCTGCCTTATTCATCCTCATCATCACCCCAGTCGTATTCGTCGTCGTCCTCATCGTCCGCGTATTGCGGCGGACACTTGCCGACCTTGTTGATTACTCTTGGATATTCACCGGTCGGCACCGCCTCCTCGATGGCCTTGACTTTAATCTTGTGCCACCACTCATCCCCAAAGTCGAACAGGTAGTAGAACCGGTCGCGAACCGTGAGATTCAGCGAGTCGAGCGTGGCCAGGTCCACTCGACCGGCGGGCAGCATCGCACTGTCCCAGACATCCTCAAAGACTTCGGGCATGCCAAATCGCAGTGCCTTCCGGTCTTCCGGCCCTTTGCCGAACTGGAACTCGTACATGTGCTCTTCGTAGCGTTCAAAAGCGACGAAAATGGCTTCGTGCAGATCTTCTAGCGTCTGGTCACCCAGTATTTGAATGGTGCGGGAAACCGTCGGCTTTCTTTCGACATACCGGCTCGACATGGAAGAGATCAGCAACAACACCTCCAGGGTGTAGATCTGAACTGGGGGCTTCTCGGCGACCTTGGGTTGCTTGCGGGGCACCTTACTTTTCCGCTTCACCGACGATTCCTTTCTACCTGCGCTAATAGATCAGAAGGTGGTTGCAAGCAGCCACCTTACACCTGCGTTAATCGGCTTCGATGCCCAGCAGCAGTTCCTTGGGAATCTCCGTAACCAGACGGATCTCGATGTCGCGGTAAAACACCTCGGCGCTTTCCGACTGGATCTGGATCTTGCCCTTGGTGAGCGGCACCTCTTTCCCGTCCACCTTGTGCCGCAGGCCGGTCAGCACCAGGTTGGGCTTGCCGTTGCAGACGTGCACCGCCGTCTGGCCCACCACGTAGATTTCCACGGTGTTCCACTCGCCGGATGGATTCTCCGAACGCGGATTACGGACGATGCGGCTGGTCCAACCGACCTTCTTTTCGGCCTTCGGGTCAAAGACCAGAGGGCTGCGTTCGCCGCTCCGCTCGCCGTGCACATCGACGATCACGCCAGCCACGCTCCAGAAGTCGCCGTTGTCATTCTCTTGAATCTGGCACTCGAACGACTTCATCCAGAATCCGCTGCCTGCCCCGTGGGGACCGATGCAGTGATACAAGAGGCCGCTGTCGCGGACCGTGTTTTCGCGCGGCGGCCATTTCTTCTGGCCCCACTTGGTCTTCAGCCGCAGGTGATAGTTCTCAAACTCTTCGGTGGTGGTGATCGCTCCCCAGATTTCCCCAGAGATGCGGATCGCCGGGGCACCATCGACCTCGACCACCGTGTACACCTTGGTGGGATCGTTGTTGAGGCCCACCGGCTCAGCATACTGACCCTTGTCGTTCTTCTTGAGGTCGACCTTCACCGAGGGGTGCGGCCGGCCAAGCCAGGTTTCCCAGCCGTCAAGATTCTTGCCGTTGAACAGCGGCCGCCACTGGCCAGGCTCGGCAGCCTGGGCTAGCCCCACGGCCGCAATCAACCAGACGCCCAGACACGTGACCACGAAACGCCGCATCGTTGTTACTCCCTGCGTGAGGATCAATGTTCCATCCACTAATGATGGCCGCTTGCTGCATGCGTTTGGAGATTGGGTGGCCGTGCTGCGATGGTCCGCGGCCACAGCGGCACGCGCAACGTCAGAGCAATCCTTGTTGGCTTTAGCGTCGCTGTCGGGCTTGCCGATCAGGCAGTCCGAATTCGCCGGCCACAAGCGGAAATGGCGATTATGTTTCGCGGCACTTCGGGAGTCCACCACCGTTTTACGCCTGGCCATCAGCGCGCGGACGCAGCCAAAAAAGCAGGCCGCGGCCAGTGCTATGCGGTCGAGAACTCGCCAGCGATTGCCAGCGACGGGCGTCGCTACCGGCTACCGTGCTTCCGCCCGCTCGGAGCGGTCTTCGATATCAAAGCACACAATCGCGTTGTGCTCGCGGAGATACAGCTTGCCGTCCAGGATCACCGGGTGCGCCCAACTGGGCCGCTCGCCACTGTGCGGCACTTCGAAGGAACCCACTTCTTCGAAGCCTTCTGGGTTGGCCTTGGCGAGCACCATGGTGCCGTTGGCATAGTGCAAGTAGAGGCAGCCATCGCCGGCGGCGATCGCGATCGACCCGCGGCCTGATCCACGGCGTTTCCACAGGATTTCGCCGGTCATCAGGTCACCGCAGTACAGGATGCCGGCATCTTCGGAATCGGCGAACACATGATCGCCGACCAGCACAGCGCCGCCGTGCTTGTTGGCCAGCGCCGACTGCAAGGGGTAAACCTCGCTGACCGTAACGCCGCCCATGCCATCGGCCTCTTGGCGAAGCAGCGCCCCGCCACGGCGATAACCGGCGGTGAAGAAAACCAGATCATCCCGCACGATGGGCGTGGCTGCCACAGCGGTGGTGCGATCAAATGGATACGACCACAGCAGCTTGCCGTCGTCGGCCCGGATGCCCAGCGCGGCGCTGCCGGTGACCTGCAAATACACCCGCACGCCGCCGATGGTTGCGATGGCGATGGAACCGTGGCTCGCGCCGCGATCGTCTGGATGAACGGTGGTCCACACGGTTTCGCCCGTGCGTTTGTCGAGCGCGACCACAGTAGCCTTGTTACCGCCCGGCGTGCAGATCAGGCGATCGCCGTCGATCAGCACCGACTCGCTATAGCCCCAGCCGTCGGCCTTCTTGCCGCCAAAATCGGCCTTGAGATTCTTCCGCCACGCAACGGCACCGCTCGCCGTTTCGCAGCACACCAGCTCGCCGCCCGCGGTTAGGGCATAAACCCGGTCGCCGTCGACGGTGGGCGTACTCCGCGAACTTTGCCAGGTGGGCGAACCACTTTTCCAGGGCGGCCCCAGTCGCGTGGCCCACACGCGTTTGCCGTTCTGGCGATCGTGGCAGAGCAAGTATTCGTCTTCGTCGTCGACCTCGGCGATGCCGTCACCCAGCAGGTAAATTCGCTCGCCTTGAATGGCCAGGCTCGTATAGCCGCGGCCGGTCCCTTCGCATTCCCAAACTAGCGGCGGACCGCCCTCCGGCCAGCGCTGGAGCAGGTTGGTTTCCTTGGAGACGGCGGTGCGATCCGAACCACGGAAAGTGGGCCAATCGCCCGCCGCGGCACCCTCAGGCCACATCAGGCCCACGCTGACCAGAGCCAGGAAGATCCATCGCGCGCACAACGTCATGGCTAGCTACTCCTGCGATGCGAAGAAGGATGCCGCGCCGACACCCCAAGTGCCCGCCGACAGGCCAAATTCTACCGGCAACCCCGCCCGCGGTGCCAGTGCAGGCAGGTTGGCAATCCCGGCAGTGGTTTTCACTGCTGCCGGACGCCTTCTTGGGGTGCCACAGCGCCAGCCGTGGCGGGAATCTGCCTTTGGCACAGAACGCTTGCTTCAGCTCACAACCGGGATAGTCTCATTGGTTGAGACGCCAGTCCGCGACGGCTTTCTTCGTTGCATCGCCGGAATCCCAGCGCGCCCAAGCTGCTTCTACAGGACTTACATTAGCCATGACACTCACGCTGCCATCAGGCATCAGCTCCTCTCGATTAGTTGGCTGCCGCATTACGCAGATAGTACGCTCGGAGATCCATGTCTTCGAGTTGGGATTCGCGGGTGTACCGCGGATGTATTTTATGTCTATATACATTGAGGTCGACAACCTGGAGTGGTATGAGCTGCTAAGCTCCTCAAGTCGCCATTTGCGTCCGGTTCTTTTTCGGCCCGTCTTGGCAAAGCTACCTGCTGTTATCGATTTTTCTGTTGACGAAGCCTCTGTGGCAACTTCGCAAATCCATCGATTCGGGTACTCACCGGAGAGCTATTGGAACTGTTGCGTCATTGGGTCGGTCATTCACAATGTGCTTACCGATCATTCTGGATGCATCGGATATCTACTACTTAGCAACGACAGTTTACTATTCAAGGGTACGGGCATTTTCGGCGACAGCCTTGAAGTGGCCGGCCGCGACGACGTGTTTCCGGAGATGAATGAAGATGCTGTGCCGTACGCTGACCCAGCACCATGGCCAATCTGGTAAAAAGGTGCAGCGGTATTAACATAGTGACCTTAGGATATATATGCCACCTGTCTAAAACTAAATCGCCACTTACAACTACGCCTTTTGATGGCTCAGGCCAAGAATGATTCATGGCGGTGTATCTATGGAAGATCCGGGCGATAGAGATTCTGTCCCAGTGCGCATCTTTGCGGCAATTGAGAATGGGGATGCCCCGGCGGCATTGGAATTGTGGCGACGGAATTCATATTTGGCTGAAAAGCCTGCTGTGGCCGCCAGGGCTCTTGCGATTGCGGCGAAGTCTGGTCAGCTATGGCTCCTGCAGCAACTAGGACTCGATGTTTCTGCGGAAGCCATGGCCCACACGGGAATGTATCAGCAGCTGCTTAGCTACGCCGCGGCCGGGGGGAATGTTGAGGTGATCTCCTGGCTGCTGAGTCAACACGCATGCACCATGGAGCGCAAAAGATCAACTGCAGCCAAAGAACTGGCCCTTTGCGTTGCAGCGCGTCATGGCAACCTGAAGGCTGTGAGGTGGTTGGTCAAGCACGGGACAAGCGCAAATGCGGCCCGGAATGGCGTGAATGCCCTGATGCATGCCAAATTTAACCAGCACGGAGATATTGTCGCATATTTAATTGGCGAAGGTGCGGTGGATCTTCGAGCAACGGTATCGCCGCAGCTATCCTGCAGCCATGAGTACATCGTGCGTACCATGGTACTCGATCGCGGGTATATATCAGACAGGGTCCTGTCAATCCCAGGGAATCCTAATGTGCACCTGTATATGATTCCGCGGAATTGCGGTCGAGGGGTCCCTACGATATTTTCAGTTGGACTTAGTGATCACCCACTGCCAAGTGGGCATGACGACCTGGCAGCTACTGAAGTGTGCATAACGTTACCGGATGAACCTACAGAGGCTTGTTGGCAGTGGGCGCTCGAGTGGCTCACACGAGTAACGATCAACATACGCAGCATGAGCCAATGGCCGACGGACGTTGTTGTGCCATGTGACAGCCCAGAGTCGCCGGGGCAGAATTCCGCGATATGTTACTGGACATGCTCCATTTCCGCTCAAGCCTCGCTCCAATTGCCTGACGCTCGCTGGATACAAATTCGGAGCCCGTTTCCCCTCTATGCATCGGAAGCGGAAATGATTTCCAGCCAGGGGATTGAGACTTTTGTGAGGAGGCTTAGGGATCAAGGCGACCCAGAGGTGGTCGACCCAACGAGGCCGAGCGTAACGCAGCAGACGTGACTGGCCCCACGACAATTCGGCGCTCGGCAGCGGGGTGCGACTGTTATCGTGCGACTTCTTTGGGTGCCACCGCGCCAGCCGTGGCGACACATCGCCGTGCGCCACCTCGACGTCCAATCACACTGGCGAAGTTAGTGGCACCCGATTTCCCTTACTCGCCTATCGGGCCAGGACTGCCCCCCCTTCAGAGCGGCGGCACAACTTGTGCACTGGCGCATGGATTGACAGACGGGTAGGCGACAGGCTACAAAACGCATCAGCGATATCCGATGGAAATCGCTGCCTCCGCACTGTGGGCGGTAAAATCTGCCCGCGGCCGCTGTAACCGATGACCGGCCGTCGTCAATTCCAGGACGACGGCGAATCACCACCGCCGGCGCTTAGGGTCCACGCAAACTGCCCTCCGCCGCAACCAGCCCGCCCCCATTTGCGCCAAGGCGTTTGTCGAAAGACCTCCCTCCTTTGCAAGCGTCACTACGGATTGTCGCTGAGGACACAAACATGATCCGCATTCACATGGGCAAGACCCAGCGGTATTGCGATGGGATCAGCCGGCGCAGTTTTCTGCAGGTGGGTATGGCCGGCATGGGTACGCTCGGCCTGTCGCAGATCTTAAGGGCCAAGGAAGCCTCGGCGGCAGCTGGCCGCGGCACCAAGGACACCCGCGTGATCCTGATCTGGCTGGACGGCGGCCCCAGCCACATGGACACGTACGACTTGAAGCCCGACGCCCCGGTCGAGTACCGCGGCATCTGGAGCCCCATTCGCACCAACGTCCCGGGGATGGAAGTCACCGAACTGTTCCCGCTCCAGGCCAAGATCGCCGACAAGTTCTCGGTCGTCCGGTCGGTGCATCACGGTTCCGGCGACCACTTTACCGGCGGGCATTACATGCTCACCGGCCGCGGCGGTGTAAGCGGGGCCAACAACGCCCCGCGCGATCCCTTCGTGGGCGCCATCGCTACCCGCATGACTGGTTCCCGGGCTCCCGGCATGCCGGCCAACGTGGCCATTCCTTATGCCATGAGCATCGGGCTACGGCCGGGTTACTTCAGCCCGCTGTACGTGGGCCGGCAGCACACGCCGTTTGAAACGGTGTCGGACGCCAACAGCCCCAACTTCAAGGTGCAGAACATCACGCTGCCTGGCGGCGTGACGGTGGAGCGCCTGCAAGACCGCAAGTCGCTGCTCAAGCATTTCGACAATCTCCGCCGCGATGCCGATAGCTCCGGCGCCCTGGAAGCCATGGACCGCTTCGACCAGAAGGCGTTTGAACTGGTCACCGGCGATGCAGCCCGCAAGGCCTTCGACATCAACTCGGCCGATCCCCGCCTGCGCGACCGCTACGGCCGCCACTCGTGGGGCCAAAGCACGCTGCTGGCCAAGCGGCTGGTGGAAGCCGGCACCACGTTTGTGACCGTGCACTTCGGCGGCTGGGACCACCACTGGAACCTGCAGTCGGGCTACGAACGCTACCTGCCCATGGTCGACCAGGCCGTTTCGGCCCTGTTCCAGGACCTTACCGAGAGCGGGCTGTACGACCAGACGCTGGTCATCCTCTGCGGCGAGTTTGGCCGCACTCCGCGTATGAACGACGGCGGCAACGGCGGCCCGGCCGGCAGCATGGGCACCCCCGGCCGTGACCACTGGGGCAACGCTATGTCGGTCCTGATGGGCGGCGGCGGTATCCGCGGCGGCCAGATCGTGGGCTCGACCAACCGGCTGGGCGAACGGCCCAAGGATCGCCCGGTCACCCCGGCCGACATCCATCATACGATGTTCCACATCCTGGGTGTGGATCGCGACCTGAGCTTCGTCAACTTTGCCGGTCGGCCCGTGCCTGCCCTGGAACCGGGCGAAGTGATCCACGAACTGCTTTAGTCGGCCCGCACGTAAAATGCCGAAACTCACGGCAAGAAGCACCGCTTAGCGTGCGCTACCGCAGCGCCCACTCCGTGCATCTTGCCGCGCTATTGAACCGCCACTCGGCCGCGAGCCAAATGGCGGTTTCTACCTAACCGCGCACGCAAAAACGGCGCGCGCACCTAGGTGCGCCGCCGTTTTTGCGTTGCAGCATGAATCCGCTGGCGCCGGTCGCCGCAGCTAAGGTGACCGCGGCGTGCCGGCAATTTCTAAGTTGGCCAGCCGGCGACTACTCGCCCTGCTCGACCACCACGCGGCCCATGTAGTAGCCGCAGCGAGGGCAAGCCACGTGCTGCGGACGCATGTGGCTGCACCGCGGGCAGGCGCTCAATTGCTTGGCCTTGAGGTTGTCGTGGGCGCGACGCGAGCCCGTTCGGGCATTGCTGTGCTTACGTTTGGGGACAGCCACCGTGAAACTCCTGTCGATTCGGCAGTCTTGGCATGGTGATTGGCTTGTTGCTCGCCGCCGCCTCGCCGGCCAATCCAGTCCAGGCGAAATACGGGGCGATCCGCTCGCCGGGACGATGCCGGTCGGGTGCGGGTAGACCTTGGGCCGGGCGTTGGCCCACAGGCCGAATTGGGCATTTTAGCCCAAGCAGCCGCCGTCGCAAAGGACCAACGGGGCCGTTTTGTCGCACAAAAGAGCGGGGCGTACTGGCTCGGCAAACTACCCGATCGAGTTACTTAGGCTGCGGCCCAATTTCCTTGGGGGCCTGGGCCGTCTGAGCCTGGTCGGCACGCAGCTTTTCTTCGAACTGCATGGTGTAGTGCATGCTGCTCGTTTCGCCGATGTGGCCGATTACCCGTTTGTCCATGTGCGAGCCTTGCTCGATGACGCGGCCCTGGGCGATATCGAACTTCACCGTGCCCCGCGTTTCGCGCTGCACCAGTTGGGCCTCGATCACCGGATCGTTGATCGGCGTGAGGATCACGGTCTCGACGCGGATCGTCGCCACGCCGTCTTTAATGGCATCGACCGTGTACCGCTGCTGGCTCTTGATCTTTTTGATCGTGCGGTCGCGCAGCGGGACGCTGATCACGTGCGGAATCTTCCACTCGTAGCCTTCGTACACCGGTTCCTCGGGCAGCGGCATGGTGATCGGGCCGTCGTACCCGGAGGGACGCGGGCGGTGGTCCTCGCGCTTGAGCACTTCGCCGCGGTTGTCCATGGTGATGGTGGCCAGCGGCACGCCTACGTTTTCGGCGGCATCTTCAAAGCCCGGCGGCGGAGTCTTGTCCTTGGTGCTGTCGTAGGTCTGTTCCTCGCGGCCGGAAAGCCGGTGCGTCATCGCCACGCTTTCCACCGAATGCACGAAGGTCATCTGGCCTTCAGGCGAGACCGATTCCACCACCCACTTCTTAACCGAGCGGCTATCGGTGGCAGCGTTCTGCGTGGTGCCGGCCACGGTGGTCAGAATCTGCACCTGGTGCCGCACGTCCCAGCGGAACACCTCGCCCGCTTCAAACTTATAGCGCAGCAGGTGCTTTTCTTTTTCGGCCGGGGCTTCATCGGCCAGCGCCGTCGACGCGCACGCAAACCAACCAACACCGGCCAGCATGGCCGCCGAACAAGCCAAAGAAAGCAGCTTCATGACGCATCCTTGCGACAATAGGGGAGCAACTGGCCAACCCGGCCCAGCGCCATGGGCCGACATCTCGGGCGGCGCGGCTCAGGCCGAGCCGCCGCGTGGGTAGCCGTCGATCCGGCCGCCCCAGCCCAACTTGGCCGACAGCGTCCGGTAATAGCCGCGGCCGGGCACCTCCACCAGCTGAAACCGCGGCTGGGCTCGCTCCACCCGCACGCGGTCGCCCGGCTCAAGCCGGCACAGCACCTGGCCATCGACCACCACGCTGGTGCCTTCGTTGGGCCGGTTCGCCACCAACTCAAACACCCGATCGGCCGCGTCGACCACGGGCCGGTTGGTCAGCGTGTGAGGGCTGATCGGCGAGATGACAAACGCGTCGAGGCTTTTGCGCAATATGGGGCCGCCGGCCGACAGGTTATGTGCCGTCGAACCGATAGGCGTGCTGATAATCAGGCCGTCGCAACGATAGGTGGTTGCCCATTCTTCGTCAACATAGAAATCAAGCTCCAGCATGGAGAACGGGTAGCCGTTCAGCACGGCCGCTTCGTTCAGCCCTAGCTGGCGATGGATCTCCTGGCCGTTGCGCAGCACGCGGCACTCGAACATCAGGTGCTCGATGGTGTGGCAGCCCTGGGCACAAATGGTGGCCAATTGGGCATCGAGTTCTTCGGGCGAAATAGCCGCCAGAAACCCCAGCCGGCCCAGGTTGACACCCACCACCGGAATCTGGCGATAGGCCATGTGCCGAGCCGCCCGCAGAATGGTGCCGTCGCCGCCCATGACGATGGCGTAATGGACGTGGTAGCCGGAGAGGTCGGCCGTCATGCCGAAGTCCCAGAGGCGAATCTCGGCGTGCCGCTCGATGATGCCGCGCAGGCCGCAGGCTTTGGCCTCGATTTCGGGCCGATCGCCCAAGCCAAGAACGACAACATCGATGCGCTCAACTTGCTGTGCCATGCCGCCGATCATAGGACAGGGCCGAGCCGGTAGCAACGCGCCGCACCCGCGGCAGATGCGCTTGGCGCGGCCCGCTGCCATGCAGGCGGTTGGTGAGCAGCCCTCCTCAGGCGGCGGGGCTAGCGTAACTTGGGATGCAGCCGCAACTTGCGGCATTTGGGCAGCGAGGCAGGCGGCAGCGATGGCCGGCTTGCCTTCCAGCCGCCTGTGATGAACAATATCCCTGGTGCCACGGCTGCTGTTGCGGGCAATTGTGCCGGCTAGCGATTTTGCATAAGCCCTTGTGGCACCGGCAGATGCGGTGCTGACTGGTGCGGCTGCCGCGGGCAGCTTACGGCGCAAGACAATTTCGGCGGCACCCGCCTTGCAGAGGTGCCGGCCCCTGAATACATTAGGGGCTTACCGCTGATCCCCTGTAGCTCAGTTGGTAGAGCAAGCGGCTGTTAACCGCTGGGTCGTAGGTTCGAGTCCTACCGGGGGAGCTTTCTTGGTTTTCTGCGAACCAAACCAATACAACCATTAACGCCCGGCCGCGAGTGCTTCGCCGCCGGGCGTTTTGCGTTTGTAGGCTTCGCCCATGGTGTCTTCCATTGGTCGACCCCGCCGCCATGCACCAAGGCCCAACATGCGTTCAGGCAATTCATCTCGGCTTACGCGACGGCGCGGCCTCGACTACGGAGTCTTGAGCGGCATGTGGCTGTGACTTTCGTCCTAGGGGATCAATGCGATCTGCATAATCCAATGCCCAGGCTATCCAGCAGGCCAATTCACTACCTTCTGCAATCGGCCCATTCGTCTGCTCGACATGCGAACGCACTTCCTGCATGAACCCCCGGATACGCATTGCCTTGTCGCTAAGAACCATCATCTGCTCTAGTTCTTGGATCTTTTGCTGTTCCTTGCGGCGCTCCTCTTGCTGCTGCCATCGTTTCCGCTCCGCTTCGCGTCGTTGCCGCTCGTATTCTTCCTGCTGCTTTCGCCAATCGCGCTCGCGTTCGACGCCGACGATCATTGCAATGAGAACTTCGTTGAGTTGATCTTCAAGTGTGGTGCGGACGCCGTCTTTCCAGGTTGCAAGCAGGCAGTGAGAGCTACACCCGTGCAACTGTAATTCAAATAAGCCGGCCGCCTCGTAGCGGACGGAGTTGTAGAGGTAACTCTTCCTCCTTTCAGCTTCGGATAGGCGAATCATCTTCGTCTTCTCACGTAATTGAAGGCTAAATTTCTCGCCCTGGATGTCGAAGCACACCTCCTTGCGATGTTCCGTCGGCTCGAATACGACCTTGTGCCCTCGGTCCTCAAACGCCTTCAGCAGAGTATCCATCAGGAGCAGCGCTCGCGGGATTGATTCTTTCGCGACTTTAATACTTAGTCGTGCTTCTTCCGCCGACCAGCTTGGATAACATAATCCGCGCGCAGCAAAGCGATCCGTGAATGCCTTCTTCGTTTGGCGTACGAAGGGGTGATACCTGGAAACTTGCACTGGCACGACGACACGGTTTTCGGGCTGCTCTTCGAATGCAATCATCGCCTTTAGCTGCTCGTCACGCACGCGGTCGCTTCGCTTTGGGCTGTGATCAGAGGACTTCGTCTTTTCTTCGACCAAGAACTCAATCACTTGGTGATGCTCGGGTGCCGGCGGAAGCGGTGTTTGGGATGGCTGTTTGCCGACCTGTTTCTGCGCCCAATAGCCTACCGGCGGTCGTGGGATGTTGTAGCGTTTGCAAACTTTGGCCAGCCCTACATCCGATAACCCGAAGCGCGGTGCAACTTTTGTCATCGGCTCGGTCCAGATCAGTTGATATAGTTCCTTCCTTGTAATGCTAGTCGAGGTAAGCATGGTTGACTCACAAGTGACATGAAGGGCGATCTATCAGAAAGTTCTGATGGCAAGGTGCTCGAAAGCTAGTGCTAACACCCCGATTGTGGCTAGATCTCATTAGAGGGCGCCGGCAAGACGGATACAACGCTGGCAATGTTCGCCGCAACTTTTGAAGGCACAGTTCATCTCGAACGGCCCGCGTTGGTTTGACTGGAAATGGCTGTTCGGTTGAAAGCAAGGGAGATGGTGGCTACAGGCCACCACCCTTCGAGTGGTTCTTCTCGACGTGCGGGCGCAAACTAACGTGGCCCATGTGCCCGATGGAAAAAGCGGCCCTGGCGGGGTAAAACAGAATTTGGCCGGCTGGCCGTATTGCGCCCCGGCCAGGTTTCCCGTCGCCGCTTGCCCCCACCAAGAGCATCCATGACCGTTGCCCCAGACGCGTACCTGACATCCGACGCCCAGCACCTGATCCATTCGCTGCATCACGCCGGAGCGCAGCAGCAGGCCTTGGTGTGGACGCGCGGTGAAGGGGCTCTGCTGTACGATCAGCACGACCGTCCAGTACTCGACGCGCTGTCCGGCCTGTGGAACGTGCTGGTGGGCCACGGCCGACGCGAGCTAGGGGCCGCCGCCGCTCGGCAGATGGACACGCTGGCTTACGCCTCGTGCTACGCCGGCAGCAGCAACCCGGCCGCCATCGAACTGGGCGAGCGGTTGGCGGCGATCACTTACCCAAGTATCAACCGGTTTTTCTTCACCAGTGGCGGCGCCGAGGCGAATGAATCGGCCTTCAAGACAGCCCGCTACTATTGGAAGGCCCAAGGCAAGCCGGACAAGTACAAGGTCATAGGCCGCATCTGGGGCTACCACGGCACCACCATGGCCGCCATGTCGGCCACCGGCATCCCGTCGTATTGGCCCATGTTTGAGCCGCGGGTGCCAGGCTTTTCGCACATTGCCAGCCCTTACCCGTACCGATTTGAGTTTCACCCTCAGCCCGGCGACAACCGCACGCCAGGCCAGGCGGCGGCCGATCTGCTGGAAGAGGAAATCCTGCGGCAAGGCCCGGACACCGTGGCCGCCTTCATCGGCGAGCCCGTGCAAGGCGCCGGCGGCGTGATCGTGCCGCAGGATGATTACTGGCCGCGGATTCGTGAGATCTGCGATCGCTATGACGTGCTGTTGATCGCCGACGAAGTCATCACCGGCTTTGGCCGCACCGGCGACTGGTTCGCCCTGGGACGCTACGGCATTGAGCCCGACATCATCAGCTTCGCCAAGGGCGTGACCAGCGGCTACTTCCCGCTGGGAGGAATCGGGGTCAGCGACCGCATTGCCCAGGCCATCGACGAAGGTCCTCAGCGGGGGCTCGTCTGGATGCATGCCTTCACGTACTCGGCCCACCCGGTCGGCTGCGCGGTAGCATTGGCTAACCTCGACATTCTCCAGAATGAAAACCTGTTGGACCGGGCTCGCGAATTGGGGCAGGCGCTGCAAACTAAATTGCAGACGCTCCAGTCGCACCCGCACGTGGGCGAGGTGCGCGGGCTCGGCTACATGGCCGCCGTGGAGATCGTAGCCGACAAGGCCACCAAGGCCGAGTTCCCGCCGGAGTTTCAGGCCGGCAACCGCGTGCACCAGGCGACGATTCGCCGCGGCATGTTCACCCGACTCCGCGGCGACGTTTATAATGTCGCTCCCTGCTACGTGGCGAGCGAGGAGCAACTGGACCAGATGGTCAACATCCTGGGCGAGTCGCTCGACGAAGTGCTCAAGTAA
>Ga0182738_1002169_pt1 | contig 23615 bp, 14 predicted proteins | sample eDN5th30CBELigMG_FD_128876 | JGI IMG/M metagenome (GOLD analysis project Ga0182738, IMG submission 128876) | Enriched Miracle-Growth compost microbial communities from Emeryville, California, USA - eDNA 5th pass 30_C BE-Lig MG (version 2)... ...
AATACGTACAAAACAACTCCATTGAGGATCAAGCAGCAGAGATGACATGACCTCCTGACATTTTCAGCTTTTTGCTGCTTGGATTCGGGTACATCAAGTATTAGAGAAGAATCCATTGTCTGACAATTTTTTTTATTATTATCACCATTATCTTTGAAACCGTATTTATAATCAGATATCAACATCTGATGGTTGAAATTGGAATCTTTTCAAGGTACCAAGCATAGTAAAAATAGAAACAACTTTGATGATCATTTTTCAAAAAGAAAATTTGGAAAGAAAGTTCGAACAGAATCCTCAAAAATTTAAACTACTCTTGTTCGTCTCACTCTATTGCAGAGCTCCTGATTATCAACCCTTCTTCCTTTATAATTTACTCAATCTCTCAATAAAAATAAAACTTTGGGTTCAATAATTTAGATTTTGAAAATTGTTGCTGAAAATCGAGGAACTGAAACTCATTGGCTCCCAGAAAAAAAACTCTGATCTCATTAAATCTCTTAACAAATATCACTGTGGTTTTTCAGAAGTGCTTCTTTATTACTCGACTCTCAACCATGATCTCTGTGAGAAGAACAGATGGGAATTGATTGCAATTCAAAAGCTTTTCTCCAGTAGTTTTTATCAGTAATTTCATGAAAGTTCAAATTCCAACTTCTTTTCTAAAAATTCTTTTCATTTTTAAATGTTAATTCCAGAAGTGAAAGGGCCCTGAGGAAGATCTCTTAGCTATTATATTCCTGAAACTTTTTCTGAGATTTTTATTTCAAAATAATGATCTTTGTTCGAAATGAAAGAATTTTTTGAGGTTGATTCGCTTTGGTTCAATTATTTTCCAGAGAAGGAAGTCCTTGAAAACTAATTCTCTTTCTGAAGATGCAAAAGCTTTTTCCCCTTTAGAATCAATTCAACTGATCAAGCGTAAGAAATACTTTCTGTTGACAAAACAGAAGTCAAAACTTTAAAAGCAAAAGCAATTAAGAATAATCCATATGAATTCACTAAAAACTCTTTTGAATGGGATTTTTTGTCGATAACAGCTTGAAAAACACAGAACGGCTCTTGTTTCAACAAATAAATCAGTTTTTCAGAGATGTGCTCGACTCTATGTATGTGTAAAAATCTCTTGATTTTTCCCAAACATCTTATGAAGAAGAAAGAACGAAATTTGAGAAAAAAATGAACATTTTTCTTGAAAGTTTTTTTTTTTTCCAAAAATCAATATGAGATTTCCACGCGAAAACCAATAACCAGAGAAATTATTTTTATTCGATTAAAGCATTTTTCTTTCTTCAATGAAAGGCGTCAATAAGTATGAAACATGAATAATGAATTAAAGATTATTTAAACAGAATATATGAATGAGACATTTAAAAAAGTGTGAAAAATGGCAAATAAAAAAAGGAAAATTATGAAGTAGCACATAACAATCAAAATCAGTTCTTTTCCCCAGTAAACAAGCCCCTTAGAACAAGCTATTTCTGTGGCGGTTAATGGGATAAGCGCCGTAGCTACTCTTAGGAGGGTTGATTTTTTCTCTGATAATAATGGGCGATTTTGATCGACTGTAGCTTCTCGCATCTGGATTATAATAAGAGGTTCTTTCACCAAGGCCAGCGCCGATGTAACTGGTATCTGTAAGTCCATAGTATGAAGCCTGTTCGGTGGCTGTCACATCATTTCTATTCATTGAGGTATTCAACTTGGAAGTCTCAGTGAGAGGGTTGTTGTAGAGTTTTAAAAGTGAGTTATTTCTCGATTGATTAGCATGGACTGCTGCTGCGATGTCCATTGTTCGGTTGGAATCAACTTTAACTCCGACATTTGAGTAGCTTCTTGGCTTGACATAGGAGGTTCTCTCCTTTTCTCTGAGACTTTCATTTTTGACATTCAAGAAATTTTCTTGTTGCCTTTCAAGGCGACTTTTGATGCTTGATAATCCATGCATAACATCCTGAATTCCATCATGGAATGATTTTCGGCTTGAACTATTATTTATGCTTTCTCTTTCTTTCCTGGCATTAAAGATTTCTTTCCAATCACTATATTTTTTATTCGAAATCGACATATTAAATGGATACATTGAACCAGCACCATTCTCAATTATGCGACTATCAGCAGCACGGCCCCTTCCATTTATTTCAATTGTATTGCTATGTCGAACCTTTGTTGGAACCTCTCCTCCTTGTCTTCTATCATATCTCGCGTCATGGATCGTCATTCCTCTGGAAATCTGACTCATATCAATATCAGTTGATCCTGATCTGTCATGTTTCATTATTAATTTCTCAACATCACTTTGTTGATCATTTGAGTTTTCTTTAAGCTGGCTTATATCTTTCAAAATCCAAGTGAGTTTTCCAGCATTGCTGTTATCCAACAATTCATTTTCTTTAGCAGCAGCAGCAGTAGTTCTATTGAGTTGAACAGATTTTCTTTGCTGGTGTTGAGACTTCTTGGAAGCAGAAGCAGCGGGAGTTGCTTTTTGATTATCAATATCCAGATAAGAAACGGTGGAGTTTTGAAGAGCATCAGTCTCCAAATTAAATCCATAAGGCTTCACAGAGTTCTTGATAGGAAGTTTTGAGATTATATCCTTCCAAGATTGGCGACTCTGATTCTGTGGCTCGTATCTATTGTTTCTTTGTCTCTTATTTTCAATTACAGGTTCTTGAATGATTGAGCATGCCAAACTTTGAGCAAGAGGGTCCATATCCAAGAAACTCACAGCTATCGAAAAAAATTATAAATAATTAATTCAAATCTTGCTCTTACCTGATTCAGTGTGACAATGGTCAAAGACTTTGCTTGGAAGAGGATCAATAGCTTCAATACCTTCTCCAATGACATGCTTATTTTCAGGTTCCGCAGTCATATTGATGATTTTGTTGAGGAAATTCATGGCTTGATGATATGAAGGGTTGACAACTCTAGACTCTTTTATCAGGAGATTTGAAAGCTCTTTGAGACTTTTTTGGAGTTCATCAAATCTTTGATACGCTTTATCTCTTTCATTTGCCAAGCTTTCAATTTGTTTATTGTGATTAGCTTCAGTTTCAATAAGCTGTTCCTTCAAAGAAGCAATTTCTGTAGCCATCTCCTCCTCAATATTTGTCTTGAATGTTTCATTCTCTCTCTCGCTCTTTGTCAGTTCTTCCTTCAACTTCTTTATTCTCTCCTCGAAGCCTTGCTTCTCCTGGTTATGAATATCTTTGATTTCAGTGAGATTCCTTTCGAAATCACTGGACATTTTATTCAATTCTGTTTCATGATTTTTCTTTAAGCTTTGATTTTCTTCTTCCAATTGAGAAATTTTCTTCTTTAATTTCTCGCTTTGGTTGGCTGTTTTGCCTTTACGTTTTTCTGCATCAAGTTCCTTTTTCACCTCTTGAGTCTTGCTTTGTTCTTCTTCAAGTTCTTTTTGGTGCTTTATCTTTTCCTTCTCAAAATTCAACTCCATCTCTTTTCTCTTATTTTCACTTTCTTCCAATTTCTCCTTCAATTGTTCGATCTATACGTAGCATTATTAGTTTGGAGATTTCCAAGATGATGTCATACATGAGTTCCCATTTTCATTTTGAGTGCTTGAATCTTGCTCTTTTGCTGTTGTTTTTCTCTTTGTTTCTCTTGGTTCGCAAGCTCTAATTCTTCAAATACTTTATTCTAATTCGAGTTAGGCATTGAAAGACACCTTTTCCTGCTACTCTTAAAGAATGATCTTCTTTTTTATTCAATTCCGTCAGTGCTGACATAATATCTGCATTCATCTTCTTGAGAGAGATTTCTCTTTGTTCAAACTCTTGTAATTGCATCTGAAGAATATCCACCTTCTGTTGAAGAATAGCTTTCTCGTTCTTATGATCTGTCTCGATTTGCTTACTCTATTTAGAAATCAGATTGATGAAAATTGCAAAGATATCTCTACATTTTTATAGAAGCTTCTGCTTGATTGGTTGAGCTCATCTAAGATGCTTTCATTCTCTTTGTGAAAGATGTTTCTTTCTTCAAGGATTCCACTTGTCAAAGACATTGTTGTAAAGTAGTGAAAGTAAAACGAATTGGCGAATTAAGGAAGAATTTCCTATTTAAGTTATATTACAAATTCCAAGAGTCTGAAACGTTAACTAATTTTTCTGGAGAATTAATTTGGTTAAAATTTTGATCTAGGACTTTTTTGTTTCAAAATTAAAACTGACATTATCAAGTCCCCTTAATATCATCATTGACGCTCACTCAAGTCATTGAAATAAAAATCCTTTGTTTTTAACAGCATCAATATCGAGGCAATCGAAAACAAGAACTTGAGATGGTGCTTATAAGAAATTTTTCTCCAAAATATTGAGGAATCTCACATGATTGGAAGTTTCAACTCGAATATCAAGTTATATTAATTTCATTAAAAATTCAACCTTGCCTTCTCTGGCGTGTATCAGCAAAATCTATGGCGTTTATTGTCAAAATGCAAATATTATAACTAACCTCTCAATTACAGTAATTTTATTGGACCTTCTTTTGACAACTCTATCTCTGCAATTCTCAAAGAAACTTTTTTCCAATTGAAATGCAAAATTTTATCATCATCTAAACAATTTTACCATAATTTTATTTTACAAAGTCATATTTGATTTGTTTCAAACAAAAAAGCCAGAAAATTTATAATTTATATGAAAATTTCAATCAATAAAACACTCAAGGCATTGGAAAATCTATTGATTTAAAACCTGCATCATTCACTTCTCCCTCATTTTTCAACCAATTGATCGATGAGGAAATTGAGGGAAAATAAAGAAAAAATTTTCTCGCAATAATAAATCCCAATTAACACAATAAAGTCTTATTCTTCTCATAAATATTTAAATTCCTCACAACAGCAATAAAATTTTTATAAAAATGAAATTGATTCTTGCTCTTATCGTGCTATCATCATGCGTTCTCTTTTCTGCTTTGGCGACAACCAAAGAAATGAGAAGATATGAACTTTTCTGCATTTACAAAACACTGAATATTGATGACCAATTCTTTGGAAGTTACGTTGTTTCAGGCTTTAATGAAAAAGGAATGGCTCTCCAAATCTTTTCGCCAACCAACAACTTGATTGAGAAAATAGAACGAGAAAGAGAAGGAGCATTTTTTGTCAATGTGACAGAAGAAGGAGAATATAGAGCTTGCTTTAGAAACCTTGAAAAAGATCTAGCTTTTATCACATTTGAAATACACGCCCCAGCCTCAGACTCAAAAGGCAGAGCAGTCGGATCAGGGGATATTCAAGAAATTACCGCTGAACTGAGGGATCTTGTAAGAACTATTCGTCAAGTCAGAACAAATCTCAGCTTCCAAGAATGGAGAGATCGTGTCCATACCAACAATCTCCAAACTCTCGTTTCAAGAATGGAATGGTCGACCTTTATAAAAATCGTAATCTTGGTGCTTTTCGGAGCTGCACAATTATACGTCCTCACAGGATTCTTTAAGAGAAAATTAAATAAAATCAGTGTATAATACGTGTGTATTCGTTGATATATTTATAAAACAACATCGTTCTTCTCGTCCTTCAGCACTATATCTATCTGAATGAAATAATATTTCAATAAAATTTTAAGAAAAAGAATTCCTCAATCATCATAATAATAACTTTTATTTCGTTTTATTATAAGTAATAACAATTTATTATTGTAGGTAAAAACAGGCATATATCATCAGAATACATCTTTATCTATATCACTCTCTTCAAATTAAAGTTTGCTACCAGTGTTGGAAAAGATTGAAGCAAAAAATTTTCTAGTTTCTTTCAACACGTTCTCATTAATTGAATGACCTAAACCTTTTTCCTTTAAACTAATAAGTTTATGCTTTCCAGCATCCAATCTTTCAAAGGATTTTTGAGCTCTAGCAAAGCCAACAACATTGTCTGACATTCCATTTGCCAAGATAATGGGTGTTTCCTCGTTAGCTGCGTTGAATTTAGTCATTGGGAACAAATAACCAGACCATCCGATGATTGCTCCCAAAGGCTTATCAAATTGCAAGCCAACATTCAAAGCCATTCCACAGCCTTGAGAAAAACCTCCAATGGCAATCCTCTTGGAGTCATCTCCCAACAGTTTCATCTCTTCAAGGATAACATTAGTGATTCTTTCAGAATTTTTTTCAATTTCTTCAGCTCCAATACTCTTTTCAAATTCTTCATCTTTTGGTGCCAAGGTCTTAATGTCATACCATGATGTCATCTTTGCTCCTCCGTTAATAGTCACAGGAGCGATAGGAGCTGTCAAAAGTACAACCTTTGTTGTAGGTAAAACAATGTTCATGCTTGATTCCATAAAAATATCAAACCAGCCGGCAGCGGAATCCCCTAAACCGTGCATGAAAATAAGGGTCTCTGTATGTTTGCCATCTTTTGGGACAAGGTAAAGATCTTGGCCTTTCTTTGAGATAGTGTAATTGCTACTAGCTTCCATTCTTGTAAAGGTTTTGGGTTGTTTGGTTAAATTTTTTTCGGCTAATTTTATAAATTTTTTGAATATACGAGAGGTGTTGAAAAGGTTGGCTGTAGTCATGTTACTCGATGATCTTGAAGGAAAAATGCATCATTTACCTCTATTAAATAGGTTTCCCAATGGAAACTTCGAGTAGTTGTTCTTGTCTCAAAGAAGGTTGATTTTCAATTCTTCCTTCTCTCCCAATATCCTTTCCAATAATCTGAAAAAGATTTGCAATTAATTCTTAAAAATGAAAGAAAAAAAACACAGAAAGATTTTTTTCCTTTGAGATTGAGGTATTGAGGTTGAAAACTCAAAAAAGGAAGAGAGTAAGCTTTGACTTCTCAAGTTTATTTGCTAATAAAATGTTGAACATATTTTATTTAAAAAAATAAAATTGAGAGTATTCATAGAAAATTTTAAAAACAATTATCATTGATGGGAGACTGAAAAGGAATTCCTTTGGATTTTGGATAAAGGACCAAAGACTATTCTTTAAGATTTTCCTTTTTCTTTTCAAATACGTTGCTGAAATAGACTCTCTTTGAAAAAAATTCTTTGCAATAATAATATCTTGAAATTACCTTCAACAAAGTTATCAAAGAGTTTCTTCTCTGAAATAAGAAAAAAAATGTCGAAAATTAGGTTATTTTATGAAGTGAAAAGCCTCATCTCTCCTGGAAAAAAACAATTTCTATATTTTCCTCTCAAAGGAATTTTTTGGTGAAGACTTCCTTCGGGCCTATTTTATATCCTCCTGAGATGAAGGCGTATCTGTGCGGGAAAAAGTCTGAAGTATTTTTGGATTTTGGAAGTCTCCCCAGGTTCTATTCTTGAGAGAAAATGAACAAAAAAATCCTAATTTTTTTTTCCTTCAAATGATTGAAATTTCGGAAAAATGATAAAATTGAGCATGATTTTTGAGGGAAAAAAAAACAGATTTTTTGAGAAATGAAAAATGAGTCAAGTTAATCTAAAACAGTGTTCCTTTTGGCGGATAAGAGTCTCAAAAAAAAATTTATCGGTCAGATTTTTTGGTCTTTCGATTATCAAAATTCACCCAAAAAATCGCATCCTTGAAAAATCCGAATCAAAATTTTTTTTGCTCTCAGATTTTTCTTTGCAAAAAATTGGGAAAAAAAATTCAACAAAAAATTTAGAAACGTTGAATGATTTTTTTTTTTGGCTGATGAGGATTCAGGAAAAATTCCCATCCTTGATCCTTCAATAAATTTGTCAAACTCGGTCATGGCCGGCTTTTTTGCGTGGGCTCAAATTCTCTCGCCCAAACTTTCAGTTGACATTTAAAATTCAGCTTGAAGCAGATGCGAGTCAATTTCAATTTCCAATGTTCATTCGAGGGGAAAAATTAATTCTTTTCATTTCCTCCTTTCTCTAGCTGGAAAAAATTTAATTAATTTTTTTTTTGAATCTTCACAGGATTTTCTTGAATTCTGGAAGTGCTGAGAAATAAATTTAAAGAAGATGGATATTGACTTTCAATCACAATTGATTTGATGGAAATTAACCGAATTGCTTATTCTTTGTCAATAATTCAAAAGATTGACAAATTTCTTTTTCAGGTATTCAACTGTGACTTTTTAGAAGGATGTAAATCAATATTTTTCGAAGAATTTAAGAGGAAGAAAAAGTTCTTTCAACTAATTCAAAAATTCTTTGGGAAACTCTTTGAATAATGAGCTGATTTATCCGAGAAAATTACTCTGAATATGCAAAATGAGCTCAGTTGAAATTCTCAAAAATTTGATCTGACTACATTTTGAAGTTTTTAAGAACAAACAAATTTCCTGAAGATTTTTTGTCCTTCAGTATATTTCGACAAATAACGCCACAAATGACTTTCCTTCTCTGTTCTTTCCATTTAAAAATTTTTATTAAAGCAGTCTCAAAATATGTAAAAAAATCATAACGCCTTTTTTCACAATTTTTTTTCTGCAGTCCATAGACCTGAATTCAACAAAAACTGGCTTTTTTTACTTTGAGAAAAGCTTATCACCCAAACTATCCTCATTTTCTCGCTTTCGCCCTCTCAAAAATTCCTAACGATCAGGCCAAGAATCTGTGGATAAAACCAAATCAAATTTTGTTGAGCAGAAAATTTATTCTTAAATTAAACTTCGATTCTCGCCTCGTAAACGCCGCTTTATTTAGTCAAAGGCACACCCAGCATTTTCCGACTTCATCATCCAAAAATAGCACTCAAAAAGATCCCTTCTTTCTGAAACCAATCAAGATATTTGTCATTTAATTTCAAACCTTAAGCATCTGCTTTGAAGTTTTTCAAGTTTAAACAGTTTTATCCCAATTTGTAGACACTTTTATTCTGAAACAGTTATCTTGTCATTCATATGGGCTGCGGTCACTTATTCTTTACAAAAGAAATAAACCACAGAAAACAGCTTATTTTGGACTGACTTAAACCTGAAAAAATATCTTATCTTCCTTTCGCTAATTAACTTTAAAATCCTTGAATCCTTGATTCATTAGCATCACAGCAGAAGACCATCCACAACGCCGTTTTGAAAAAGCTTTCTACTAATTTTGGTGTCATATGCAAAATTAACAAGTCTTTGCTATTTAATTAACTAGTTTATTTTTTAATCAGTCCCCATCAAGCAAATTATCTGTTCTGACTCGGTATGCAGTTTATTTTTTATTCATATTAAACCGAAGAATTAAACATTGGAATAACTTCTCCACAAATTAGAAATTAATATCTTGAAACAGCTTCTCTTTGGTCCATTTTTTCATTTTTCACGAGTTAACACTTGGAAACACTTTTAACTATCCTTTATTGTCTCTGTCAAAAACAACTTCCATCCCATCTGTTCTTAAAAGGATTAAAATACTCCAGGGAAAAAGCTTCCCTTGGATCATTTGGTTTGAAAGGGATCCTTTCTTCATCTTCAGAAACTAAATATCCATCATCTCCAACATTTTTTGAGGGTTAATCCCTCAAATCTGAGAATCTCTCCAGGATCTTTTTCTAAGCCATTATCGCTTCTTGAGGTTAAGTCTTACCTGTTCCGATCAACTTTGTTTTAAATTTGAGTCAATTTCACAGTTTTTAGTTTATGGCAGATAGTAATAAACAGATTTTTTATAATCCTGCCTAAAATAAAGCTAACCCATTCTTAAAATATTTCGTATACTAATTATATCCTTAAATTGGGGAATATACGGTGGGATCCATATCAAAAAACTTCAATAATCTTTTAAGTTAATAATTTAGTTGAATTCACATGGAGCACTTTCCCATTCAAAAGTTTATGAAGGAATATGAACAACAGAACCCCAAAGCACCTATGAAAAAGAGACAGAAGAACTTCTCCAGTCTCTCTGCCTTTAAAGAAGAGTTTTTAAAGATCTACGTGGCTCAAAGACAAGGTGATCAAAGACATGATAGAAACTTTACACTCTCATGGGGTAAGTACTCTGAGCTCAAGAAAAAACACTTTCAATACCGCTCTTTTGATGGCTCAAACGTTCGAGATGGCTTCTTGCACAAAAATCTGCCCACCATTCCTCAGTCTAATTCTGCAACACCAAAATTCAAAACAAACAAAATGGAATCAGACCGATGGCAAACTGATCCTGGTTTCACCGAGAAGATCGACACTCTGGCTCAAGGATTTTATCTCAAGAGCTATTGGGCAAATTCAACCAGAGGCAAGCAGTCTGAAATAAAAAGCCCCCTCAGGAAATCAGAAACTCAGCTTGCCGAATCTATCAACCTTGAAGATAATCAAGGCAATAAAGGCAGTGCAATTTACAAAAAGCTTGAAGAGAGATTTGCCAAAGAGTTTCAACCCCCTGTCAAAAACTTAGAAAAATCATCAGATTACTTTGAAGCATGTCCTTATCGCAAAAACCCAAGAAGAAGACCTAAAATTATCACAAATCTAAATCCTTCCGAAGCCTCAACTATGAAGACACTTGAAGACACATTCTTGGGGAATAAAGCTCAAAGTCCATATTTCCATTCAGCTTCTCCTACAAAAACAACAGCTAGAAATGGAAAGGATTTCAGTTTGCAAGAGCTCGAAGTTAAGGCCCAAGTCCTTAGAAATATCAAACAGATTGATGAGGAAATCATTCGAGGCCTCACCTCAAAAAGCCCAACAACTCAAAGAAGTGTTGTCAAATTACCAAAGATCCAAGAAAATGTCGATAAAAAAGAAAAACACATCACCTATCAAAATCAAGCTAGAACACTTAAACCTTCAAGAAAGGCTGTCTAATAATACCAAAGTGGATTTTAGTGAATTGAGTGAAATCTTTTTTATTTTTTTATAGTTATTCTGATAATGCCTTGTTTTTTTATGAATAGTAATAATGTCATGTTATATCAAATCTACAAATATTGTCTTTTACAACAGTTAAATATTTTACACACACATATATTGTTTATTTGATCTCTCTCTCTCTCTTTAATTAAGTAATTAATTTGCATTATAAATATCATTATTATCGCCCTTATTTTTGAAATCTTGCTTTCTTGAAATCTCTGCAGTTGGGATGTCTCTGAATTCTGGCATTTGTTATCTGAGATTTGTTGAATTCATTCAAATTTGAAGGTGATTGACCTCATCGTCTAAATCCTGAATTTGAAGAGAACTACAATTTTTTGAAGTAAATCACTTCAAAGAGTTTTTAAACTTACAAATCCCCTTTCAATCAAGATTTTGAAAAAAAAAAGAAGAAAAAGATTCATCTCAATTAGAAATGTCTCCATCTCTTAGGATCTTCTTCTTATTTAAAGCTATTTTCCAAAGTATCTATCGATCTATTGATTTCATGCGTCAAAAACAAAGGGTCAAATTCAATTCAAATAGAGAATTTTCAAATTTAATTTTTAAATTTTAAGGAAAGAAACTGTGTCCAAATCTCTAATTTGATTTTCAAAATGAATCCTTTTGCTCCGGGAGAGAATTTATTTTCAATGCTCCTGAGAAAATGCCATCTTTGGGGGAAGTTGAAAACAATTGTTTTCCATAATTTCAGAGATAATAAATCATTTACGTTAAAATCCATCCATCCATATTTCCTCTTCTCCTTCTAAAATTAAACTGTTGAATATTTCAAAAAATTTGAATCTTTGATTCCTATTCTCACTCACTTTTGAAACTTTGATAATAAAAAATACTATTAACTAAACAAAATCCGAAATCCCAATGCTCGATCAATCTGGAAGATTCACTTCACCTGGTAAAAGAGCTGCTTATGATCAACAGCTTCAAGAAAAGGTTGCCAGACTCCAAAGAGAGTTTTTCAACATGGATCTCAACCACGATCAATGGGTTTCTAGGCAAGAATTATACAGCTACCTTGATCGTAAAGGAGGCAAGATGTTTGATAGAGCTATTGCTGACGATATCTTTGACCAAATGGATAAAGATTCTAATGAGCAAGTGACCATCGACGAGTTCATTAGAGTCTTTATTCAGGCTGAAGAAATCCTTCAAGCTAAAATCGATAAGGCAAGGACTACTAGAGACGCTCTCAGAAGAGAAGAAGAGGATTATACCTTGAAGGCCCAAAAAGCTGCTGCAAATGAAGGAAATGTCCAACCTGGTCAGCCTCAAACCGGAATTACTCATGTCAATGTGAAGGAGGTTAATCTTTACAATCCTGCCCAGCTCGGAAATATGAATTTGTTTGTTGAAGTTTACCTTGATAAACAACAAATCGCCAAAACCAAAGTCATTGACAGTCGTTATAATGCCCTCAAGTGGGAAGAACAATTCTCTTTTGAAATCAAAAATTTGAAAAGTGAAATCCGATTTGTCTTGTGTGACCGTGGAACCCTCTCCACTACCCTCTTGGGCCAAGCTATGGTCAATGTCTCTGAGCTAAATGATCAGCAAATCCACTTGGTCTGGGAAAATCTCATCGGAAGAGATGGTCAAAGCGCTATTGGTCAACTCCTGATTGAAATCCAATGGATCTACTCCAAGGTAAAGAGATCTTGTAAGAACTCAATATAATTAACCCTACCTTATGTAGGCCAAATTTTATAGAGATCAAGCAATTAAATGTAGAGAAAATGCGACTTTGGCTGATCAAGATTTGAGAGATTACGAAGATATGCTTCAAAAGCTTTTGGACCCTTTTTCAGGACTCCAAGTGGCTCATCATGCTGAACATATTCAATCCAGATATCCTGGATTAAGTACTACTGACCAACAATTCGTCCTCGGAATGAAAACTATTGCAAACAAATTTGGTTCGAAGAGATTTTTGTTCGATATAAAATATTTACTCTAAAATAGGAAAGGACGCATCATTAGGATTTTGGAATTGGCTTGCAACAGTTATTGCTGGCGCTCAGATTCTTATTGGAATCTTATTAATGTTTGGAAAAAGCTCTTTTATTGATGTAACTTATTCATGCTAAACTCAAAATTAAATTATTAATTTAGGCTTGCTGTGGAATTCTTATTATCATGTATATTCATCATGGGAGCTTGAAGGAGCTTATCAGCCTCAGAATTGTCGCATTTGCAGTTATGGTCTCTGTTGCATTGGATGTTTTGTGGATTTTAATCTTCTGGGGAGTAATAAAAAGCTTTTTATTCATTGAATTAAAATTTCAAGAAATGGAATCAAGAAGAAATCACTTACATGGAAACAGACTATAAATTAGAAACTGTCACTTTCCTTTTAACTTTGATTAGCATGGGAGCAAGAGTACTTGAAAAACTTTCTCAGTTATCTAATTCATTTTTAGACACTTTTAGCCGCTCTTTGCTATATGATAAATATTGAAACTTCTGCTTCTGCTCCAGGAAGAGTCTCCGTCACCAAACCTCCAGTTATGAGTAAATAAACACCTTTGAATAACCCATCCGAATGTTATTTTCACTAATAGGAAGCGTAAGTCGTTCACCAAGTCCCGGAAAAGTTGCCAATCCTTTTTAAAGGATTAATTGAGAAACAGGAAAAGAGCTCCATAGATTAAAAATTTAGGGATTATGATGATGTATTACTAAGATTACATTTTCAGAATAATGTTTATACATATAAGTTTTTATATCAAATCATCTTCAAAAAAGTCTTTTTAAATGTTTAATTTTTGTGAAATCTTCAACGTTTTTCTCGTTTGTTCATATTGAAAAAAAACTCCTTTAACAAGATTCAACTTCTCTCAACATGGTGCAAAACTTCTCAATTCTCATGGCGGAGGTTTATTTTCTCCCAAACAAATCAAAGTTTAAAGATGCCAAATATCAACCCAAGGTTGAAATACTAGTTTAAATATTATTCACAGTAGTGCAATACATTTGAACTCGCTCTGATTAATTAGAAAAATAAGTTTAACCCCTTGCGGACAGAATATATTAATATATATATTCTTCAGGAAATAAAAAAATAAAGATTTTATATATGAGAGTAAGCGACGAATTAAGCTCACCAACTATTTCAGATCTTTTGGATTTTAGTCACTACAAAAGTATATTTTAAAGTGGAAAACCTGATTCAAGCGCATCTCATGATCTCAGGTCATTGCGAATTTTTCAGTGGATATGGAAGGTGAAAACTTGATTGTTTTCTATCCGAACGAACTCCATTGAATTCATTAGAATTCTGGAAATCAGGTGATATAGACTGATATTAAAAGAAAAAAAAAATGGGGTAGTCTTAAATCATCAAGTGTGCTTAAATCGAGTTTCCCCCTGTTTATGACCAAGGCACCAGTCTTGGAAGCAGGGTTAAATTGAAAAAAGATCCAAAGGCTCTTAGACAGCTGGTGAGCTTGATTTGCTACTTACCTTATGAAGATTTTGATTTTTACGTTTGCCAACGTCCTAGCTCATTGTTGGGCGCTCTTAACAATAATACGAGCTGAGCTTCTCATATTTCTGACACTGGAGTTTTCTGTCTCTTCAGATTCGCATCAATATAATCAGGACGGTGCAAGACTTTATATTTTTCATGTTTAGACTGTTTTAGCAAACACAATAATAGAAGGGCGAGTGTATTTCGTTTTTCAGGTTCCATTTTTCTATGAACATTCTTCAAACAACTTCTAAAAATTTCATGAAGAAGATAATTTGAGATCAGTTTCCTGAGTTCTCCGTTGAGAAGTCATTTCTTGGAGATATTGGAGAGGAAAATGTTTGATTGTAAAAAATGGAAAAATAACATGAAAAATATCGAACAGAATGGGAAAAAACTGTTGATTTTTCTTTTTCACTCTCAAAATACAGAAAAACATAAGGATTACACCTCCCCCTTCCACCAGTTTATGAAACAACAACTTTGAGAAAGGGCCCAAGTGATTGCAATTAATATTGGAATGTTTGGTGCTGAATCATAGAAAATAAAAATATACAGCAGGCAAAAGAAAATCTGAGCACTATACCTCAGGAAAATTTTTTTGGCGCTCAAGGGGTTAATATCTTTGAATATGACCGCAATGATGAACCATAGGATCATGTCATCCTCTGCTGGTTTTGCTTCAGTAAACTCACTTTTGCATCACCCTTCTAAACTAACTCATCTTAAGATGGATCCGCAGATCAGAAAATCCAACATTTCTGAAGAAATCGAGAAATACAAGCTCATGAAAACTCAAGGTCTTTTAAATACCGTCCAAAGTGAAAAGACTTCCAAAAACCAATCCTATCTTGCTCACTCAAATTCTCTTGAACAATTTTTACACACAAGTCCTGAAGAAATGCGTCTGAATATTGTCTTTTCTTGCCTAATTTTCTATAGGATCTTCTTATTCAAGTGTTTCTTCTCTACATCAAGCGCCATCGACCAACAAAAATACAAAAGGATACCAGCCAAGTCATTTGTTACAACGTGCTTTAACCACAAGCTCTCCTATTGGATTTTCAACCACTCCGTTACTTCGAGGAGCTCTTCATCATTATCTAAGTAGGAATCCTTTCTCAAGATAAAGTTATAATAACAATAAATTCTCAGAAAATGCAACATCTCCAAGAAGCCCTTTATCAGTCAACTCGAGTTTTTTAAGAGATAAAGCAAAATCTCCCACGTCTTCAGCAAAAAAGTTCTCTCCATCAGATATCGATGACACCAAAAGTTCTCCCACCAAAACTCCCAATAGTAATTTCAGGAAATCTCAAAAAAACTAATATTGAATAGCACCTGAAATCCCAAGCCAGTCTATCCTAAGATCTAGCATTCAAAGTGAAAGCGGTCAAAAACTCCCAGGATCACCTCAGAGAGCCTATTCTTCTTCAAACCTCCAAAAATTCAACAGTTTCCCTGCTAAAAGAAAACCCACTCCTAATGTATCAATTTTCTATATATTTTCAACTTATTCTTGAAGGCTGTAACATTTGATTTGGGACAGAATCCAGAGGAGAAAAGAAGCCTTTTCCGCAGTCAGACAATCAAGACTGAAAAAGAAGTTCGATCTCATGAAGTTTATCAGGAAGTTGTTCAGTGGAGATCATTTGGACAACAAATGGCTGCTTCCTACAAAGAACTTAATGATAAATTCAAAAGCTTTCTTCAAGTTAAAGAACAAAGTAAAACAGAGATTGAAACTTTAACGCAAGAGGTTGAGGATTTAGAAACCCAACTCCAAAAGGCAAAAGAAGATTCGCCAAAAAGTGATCGTGATCAACAGCAGAGTAATTTTAATCTCTCAGCATTGAGAGGGTCAGTTGAACAAGCAAAAAGAGAAAGAGAAAAAATTAAAGAAGCTTTAGAAATATTAAAAAATGAAAATGCTGGCTTGAAAAAAGCTGCTTCTGATCTTGCCAAGTATGAAAGTGAAGTGAACTACTATCAAACTCTTGCAGAATCTAGACTTAAGGAAAGATCGACTCTCGCAGAAGAAATTATCAAATTAAGAACCAATCTCGATCGTTCACACTCAAATTATCTCAAAGTCCAAAGATCTCGCACGATGGCAGTCGAATCCGAAGAAACTCCTCATGAGCCCAAAAGTCGAGGAAGTAGTTTGAAAAAGAACAAAAATAAAGATAGTGCTAAAAAAGAGGTTAAATGGAAAGATGAACTTGAAGATGATTCCTCAATATTGAGCAGTCCCAGTAGAAGAGTTTAATCATAAATACTGTAAATTTTTTTCCTGATAAGATTGAATTGTTTGAGTCCATTTCGTTTTTGTACATATAGCTTGTCAAAAAATATTATTTTGTGACTGAATCTCATTTTCTATTTTTTTCTAAAATTCTCCCTCTATCAAAGATACCAGAATATTTTTTAAGATAAAAATTTATCAAGCTAAGAAAGCTGATTTATTTATTATTTTATACTGCTCAACTTAAAAATATTAAATTAGCACTTTGATCATATAACATGGGTGACTTCTCACTTACCACCTTTTCTTCAAAGGGTACATTCATCATGCTCTCTATCTCTAATCATTCCCTTCAGGAAAACTTCTTCAAATTGAATATGCTTTGGAAGCTGTGAAAAACGGAGAAACCGCCATTGGTATTAAGGTTAAGCAAGGTGTTGTTATTGCTGTCGAGAAAAAGAGCGCTTCTATTCTTATCGATGGCGATAGTTATCACAAAATCCAAAACATCGCTACTCACGTTGGAGCTGTTTACTCTGGACTTGGACCTGATTTTAGAGTCCTTCTTCAAAAAGCCAGAAAACAAAATCAAGCCTATCATCTCAAATACCAAGAGCCTATGTGGGTTTCCAGTCTTTGCAGAGAAACTGCACAAATCGTCCAAGAATTCACTCAATCAGGTAACTCTAATCCCCTCAAAACAAAACTTTATTCAAAAAGGCGGTGTCAGACCTTTTGGTGTTTCACTCTTAGTTGCTGGTTATGATGATGAAGGCCCAAGACTCTTCCAAATCGATCCTTCTGGTGCCTACTACGGTATCTAATTTTCTTGAAATTGAAGTCTTATCACAATCTCATTTAGAATGGAAAGCTACCGCAATTGGAAAGAATATGGATAGCGCCAAAACTTATTTGGAAAAGAACTACAAAGCTGATATGGTTTTGGAAGAAGCCATTCAATCTGCCCTTAAAGCCCTTAAGGAAGGATTCCAAGGTAACTTTGGACTTTTAGAAAGAGCAGAAATAATTTCTTTAGGCCAAATGAGCGCTGCTAATATCGAAGTTGGTATTATCGGTGAAGATAGAAAGTTTAGAGTTTTGAGAGAAAGTGAAGTTAAAGATTATATTGAAGATTTCGATAAGAGCTAAATCTATAACATTACTCTATATTATAAAAATTTATTGATTATACTCTTGCTGCTGACTAATTCTTCAGCAGCTTGGCTTGATTTGATTTGGTAATACAACAAAAGAATTTCATCTTTACTAATTCCGAAAAAATTTCAAGTTTTCTTTTCAAAAATTCTCAAACTGCAAACCAAATCAGAAAGTTTATTTAAAGCGAGCGCTTAAATTAATTAATCATTAATTCAACGTGTGTTTATTTTAATAAGTCCCTTAATCTGGTAAACATGATTAAGATTATGCTGGTCTTTGTATATTTCATTTATCTATGTCACAAATTTTTGTTCTCAAAAATTCTCCTTTTTTTTTGAATAAAAAGACAAAATAGAAGAGATTTTCTTCAAATTATTGCAGTGGGACATCATTCTGAGATTTATATTTCAATGAAACCACAATAGATTTTCTCAAATTCGCGATTCTTCTAAAAAACCTTTCTGACTTATTAATCTCTGAAATTATCTATCGAGAAAAAACATTTCTGATGAGGGGCGTATAATTTCAGGTTGTTTAATAAACTCACCATGATTATAAATAAAACCAAAAACTTAATTTATAATAAAATATCAGAATACATTCATAAAACTATGGACAGTTCTGCTAAACTCAACGCTGACCTTGAACAGGTTGAAAAGAGACTCACAGAGATGTGTCAAAACGTCATCAAGGCCACTATTGACAAGCAAAAGGAAGAAATAGTCAAGGAACTTGAAAAACAGAGCAAGAGCTTCCAAGACATCTCCAGCTCTCCAATCATTAAAATCAATGTTGGAGGAAAAAAATTCACAACTACCCTTGCTACCCTCACCTCTATCCCTGAATCAAAACTCGCAAAAATGTTTACTGGAGCCTTGCCAATCACCAAGGACGATAAAGATGTGTACTTTATTGATAGAAATGGAGAGTATTTTGCTTACATCCTCGACTATCTCAGAGAAAAAGTCCTTCTTGTTCCCTCTGACTCTTTCTTGCTCAAGAAAGTCCGAGAAGAAATGGAATTTTTCGAGCTCAAGTCAGAAGTTGCCGCACGCACTTGGACTTGGGACCCACTCAAGCAATCTGGAATTTCAATGACAAATAATAATATGACCATCACAAAAACTGGAGCTGCTGGTTGTGGTATCACTATTGGAGAGCAATTGTTTGAGTCAGGAATTCACAGATGGAAAGTTGAAGTCACACACGTCAACAATCACTACTGGGTCTGTGCTGGTCTCTTTGATGAAACTGTGGTGCCTTTCTCTGCTGGCTTCAATTACGGAAACACCTGGTCTTTCACAAGTTATGGTGAAGTGTATAAAATGAGCGGTACAGGACCAGGAATTATGTTGTCTGATGGTGATGTCTATGAAATGGAATATGATTGTGACACTGGTAATTTCGCTATTGAAGTTGCTAAAAAAGGAGTCAAACTCACTGGTATTGCTAAGGGCTCTAAAATGAGAGCTTTCGCTTATGTTTGGACTGTTGGAGATAGTTTAACTCTTTCTTTTGATTAAATAGGTTGATGATCTGTTGTTTATTTTTCATATCAAGAGTCGTCCTGAATCTAAAAATCAATTATTATTGTTGTTCATAAATACATACATAATAGTGAACAATTAATCACATTGAATCGCCTCAAATCAATTGACAACCGTGAAACGATTTAATCTGGCATTGAGAATGCGAGAGTCCAAAAGAAGTTTTTTGAAATTTATCCCTCCTATCTTTGAGGAACTTCTTTTCGAAATTTTCAAATTAACAAAAAAGATTGATAAAATTTTCGAGTTTTATGAATTTTTCAATTTAATCAACTTTCCTATCATTTTCGACAGATATAACGAGAAAGGTTGTTTTTAGAAAAAGTTTTTGTCAATTTTTTTCCAATAGATAATTCAGAAACTAGATAGACAATATCATTTACAAAGAACTTATTTTTGTTCCTGTCAAAATCAACTCGACTTATTCTTGAATCGAATGGAAAAAAATTCAAAACATTTTGTTCACCTTTGAAATCAATTTGCTTTTTTCACTTCAGAAAGTGCAAAGTTCTTCACCTTAAATATTTGAAAATATTTTTTCAGCTCGTAGAATGTTTAGAATTGTTGACAATCGAGTCAAACTCCTTCTCAATCAATATTTCATCAAGTTGGGATTTAGAAACAAAAACAAAGTTGATCATGTTTTTAAACTCTCTCTGAAAAACTTGGTTCAATTAATTGGAAAAATTATAAAAAATTTTCTGACAAAAAAAACTTATTTTCATTGTAAATAATAGATTGATAATGAGTAACATGAGTTAAATATTATGCACTCATACTCAAAAATAATACTTTAGAGTAAAAACATAAATGTAATTTTTTATATATCAATCAATTATTTTTTTTGAACATTAGAACAAAATGTTACATGAATCATTTTATGATTCTCAAACTTCAAGGCCATTTTCACCTCTTGGCAATAAAAAATACTTTTTTCAAGAAGCACTCAACACTGCAAACCACCTTTCCCTCAGGAATTAGATTTTAACTGGTTGACCGGAGATATTATATTTGCCATCTTTTGTACTAGCCGCAATCGAATAGTTTCTTGCGATAACAGAAGCAGTTGGAGTTGAAGAAATCATAGATCCCTCATTCTATTTTCAAAATTACTTTTTAGTTTCCAAATCTAAATACCATTTGTTGGTCTTTTAAAGTTTCTCTTTTTGAGAGTTTTTCTTGATATTCAGTTCGCAGGTTTTCTCTTGTTTGCTTCTTTTGATTTAATTCGAGTTTTCTATTCAATTTATTGTCAATTCAACTTTTCATATCTTACAGCACGGAAAGTTTTGTTTGAAGAGTGCTCAGTGTTGATTCTTTACTGGCTATAATTTGTCTATTTCTTTCAATATTTGTGTTCAACGACTTTTTGAGTTCCTTTGCTGTTTCAAAGGTTGCTTCAGCCTCGGTTTTTTCTCTTATCTTGGATTCTCTATGTCTTTCCTCTTCTTGCTCTTGTCTTGAAATCTTTCAATATCATTATGACTGTCACTCCATAAAACCCCTTACTTCCTCTTTTTTGTAGTTTACTTCTGCTTTTCTTTCCTCAAATTTGAGCTTCTCTCTGCCAAGCTCATCTTTTCTTTGTTTTTGCAATTGCTCATTTCGAATCAAAGTTTCTTCTCTCATGCGACTTCTATCTGAAGTTTTTGCCTGATAGAAGCACATGTCGCAAGTTCTCTTGTCATTAATTTTTCTTTGACTGCAGGTTCCGCATACACCAGCTCCACAGACACGGCTGAAATCAATAAATTCCTGATGAAGATTTGAAAAAAGTACCAATGGTGACGGCCGCCTTTTTGTTTTGTATCTTTTCCGCAAACTTTGCAAAATGAGGAGCCTTTATCCCATGAGGCTCTATTTACAAATGTCATATCGTCATTTGTCACTAAATTATCGCATTAAATTCCGGTTTTAGTCATTATTACGCTTCTTTCTATCAAGAATTTTGCTGTCTATCACACTTCTGTTGTGAGATTCGTCTAAAACAAAATTAAAACCAAACCAGAATCACAACTCACTGTAGATAACAGAACTGTTTCTGTCAACAACACTATAAAAGCCTTTTCAGAGATATTAATGATCGATCGCTTTGAAAAATGTTTTTACTAACTTCATTGTCGTCGAATTCTGTAGTTGAAATACTGCGACTAAAAGAGCCTCGACGTCCATGACCGGCACTATTTTCCTTTCGCATTTGGAAGAACTTGGCGTCTGGTGATGAGTCCATTTTTTAAACCAAGAGAGAAAAATTAGATAAAAAAAAATTAACTAAATTTTTAAGCTTTCAAAAAAGAGCTTTAGATTCTAGAATAAGATTTTGATTCACTCAGACTGCGAACTCAATAAAAATTCTCAATAAAATTTATTTTCTTATTTACAGGCATAGATAATTTCTGTATCTAATTCTATTTTAGAACAAAGAAGAAATTATCAGCATCTGATCGTGCTCTCCTATATTATCCTCATCATTCCTCATTTACCTAATCAAATTTTGTTGCTTCTACAGATTTCATAAAAACACCAAGATTATAAATCATAAGTTCTGACTTGGCTAGGAACAATGTCGTGATCTCTCTGTCTCTGTTTTTTCTCTCTCTCCCCCAACAGAGGGGTCTATTCAACTCAATGAATTCTAGACTTTTATTTATCGAATTAAGGTCAATCAATATTTCAGGAAATTCCTATCCTGCCAACAAAATTCAACTCCTCAATATTCACAAAACATACCAAATTATTAATTAAATATTAGTTTTACACTATAAATCACTTCAATCCAAAAGGCCTTTGCAATGCAAAAAAACTTCCCTCTTTTATTAATCACCTCCACGACTGCTTTTCAGCTTTTCTTTTTTCAACATCTAGCGGAAGAATTTTCCAAAGCTCCGGCGGACCCAACCTCAACCTGGTCAGCTGACCCCCTTACATCTTGAATAATTCGGTTTTTTGTTTGAAATTATCCTCAATAAATTTCATTGATCAGCCAAATGACAGAAAATAAATTATATTTTTGAATCTTTTGGTTTCATTCAGAATTAGGCCCAGCAAAATTCAACCCCTCCATTTATCCGTTTTCAATTACAATCCTCATTACAGGAGATATGTTCTGGAGAAAATAAGAAAAGAGGGCTTTGGGTGAGATAACTTTCAAAAAGAAAACAAATTTTTTCTGAAAATAGATCTTTAAGAATTCACAAAAAGACGTAAAAAAATCAACAGATTTTTCATCACCAAAAAATTTGTATTCATATCAGATATAAAAAACCCTGCCAAATAGAAAAGAATCAACATCAAAATTTCTAGAAAAGTTTTCTCAATTTAATAATATTGAATATTTTTGAAAGAGCTGAAACTTTTTCTCAACCTCGCCTCTGCTTCTTCCAACACCAAATTGCCTTGAGTTCTTGATTCTTTCATTTTATCCAGACCAAAGTGCATGCTATCGAGTTCTCGAACCATTTTTTTCAGCCCATCTCCATTCATAGTATGAACATTTTGAGGACTTTTCAAGTCGACTTCCCAATTCTTTGAATTTCCGTGTTTATTCTTCATTCTCATAGGTGATCCTTTTCCAGAGTTTGGTGAATCATAATAATTAACTCTCTGTTGTGAATATCCTAGGTTGGTTGGACTTTGATAATTGTTAGATTCCAAATAATTTTCTAAAGTTGAACGTTTCTTATGTCGATTAGAAACTGAAGGCTGCTGCTCAAAATAATCCACTTGTTTCTGGGGACTTTTTCCGATATCTGTTGACTTTTGTTTGGAGGAATTAGTATTGTTGTAATTTCTATTCATCGAGCTGTGTTTCTTTGACTCAAGAAAATGGATACGATTTGAAAAACTTTCTTCAGAGTTTTCCAAACTTGATTCAAAAACCTTCTTTCCTGGACAATTTTTCTTCTTCTTAATCTCCTGAGAAGAATCTACTTCATTCTCATAAGCGCTAAATGTTTCAAAGTTTTCATATGATCTCTCATTCTGAATATTTTTATTCTTGGTATCGATGACTCCTGGGACAATCCCACTCCATGATCTCCTGTGATGCATCCCTGAGTTCGCCTTTTTTTCAACTTCTTCTTGATGAGGGGTCCATGATCCATCTTTGGCAAGAGACCTGACAGAATAAGGAGAGTTGAACGGATTATTTTGAGCCCTATTGTATCCATCATCAAAACTCTCGCCTTGTTCATAAAAGCCAGACATTGGACTCATTGAAACCAGAGATCTTTGAGTCCCTGACTTTCTTGTCGCAGGAGAATCGATACCTGTGATAATCTTGTCGATTGATCGCTTCAGATAGCCCATTAGTCTAATATCAGCTCCTGACTCAAATTAGAATTGAATCAACTCAAAATTTTACCAATCAAGTCCTTCTCTTTGTCT
>Ga0182738_1002170_pt1 | contig 23600 bp, 12 predicted proteins | sample eDN5th30CBELigMG_FD_128876 | JGI IMG/M metagenome (GOLD analysis project Ga0182738, IMG submission 128876) | Enriched Miracle-Growth compost microbial communities from Emeryville, California, USA - eDNA 5th pass 30_C BE-Lig MG (version 2)... ...
AATTTCTTCCAACTTGAACACCTTTTGGACGCTTGTTTTAAAGGTAGTTCCTAATCTGCTATGGACCTCCTTGAAAAACTCTTGGATCTTTCCAGTCTTGGCCTGTTCAGTAACATAGTTGGTCAAATAGAGTCCAGTGATTTGCTTCCCCTTGAACAACTCCATAATACTGATGCTATTCACCGCACGACCGCCAAGTCCGCCGTACACATAGCAGATAGATCCAGCTGGTTGAGCAGTGACGACCTTATTGGTGAAATCGCCAGCAATAGCATCAAAAGCAATAGTGGCTTGTTCCTTTTCAGCAATCTCTTTAAGTTGAGCTTCGAAATCAGGAGCAGTTGAGTTCAATACGTAATCAGCACCTTCGTCCTTCAATTCTTGAGTGAAGTCGTCTCTTCTGACGATGTTAATAAGCTTAATACCCTTCTCTTTGAAGTATCTAATCAACATTCTTCCGAGAGCAGAAGATCCAGCGGTATGGATAGCGGCCTTATGACCTCCTTGTTGGACAAGAGAAGCCATATAAACAGCAGTACCGGGGTTCACAATATGGGCAGCGGCTTGCTCGAGGGACAAGTCACCTTGGACAGGCCAAGCAGAGAAACAATCAACAAGAATGTATTGTCCCATAGTACCAGGGCCTCTAAGATGGACTTTTTGGCCCACAGTGAAGGGGATCTTGAGGTTTTCTCCGACGGCAACGACAGTTCCGGAGCCTTCGAAACCAATAAGATTTACTTGTTGGACATATCCACCGTACATGGAAGCGATATCAGAGGGATTGATGGGAGCATAGGCGACTTTGACGAGGATTTGGTTGTCACCAGGTTTTTGAAGTGGGACGGTTTCAATTTTAGGAGCAGGCTTGCCAGGGACAAGGACCTTGTAGGTTTCAGGGAGGGTTGTGGAGTCCATTAGAACTTAATAAGAATAATAAGATTTGTTAAATTTTTATTGTATTTATAATACTTTGATACATTGGAAAGATTAATATAATGGTGAATATTTATAGGAAAGACGTGGGTGAAAATCGTCATTAGATGAAAATGATGTATTAAATTTGATTGTCAGGAAGTTTTTCAAAGAAATAAAAAGAAGGAAGAACCCTTTCGTTTATTAAGATCTTGGTTATTGAGGGTCAAGCAGAGCTGATCTAGCTCGGAAATGGGATTTTTCAAAGTGGTTTTATGAACTTTTTTTCAAAACAATTATTACGGTATGGATATAATATTTTTCTATACTTGATTGAGAAATTTACGACTTGGGTTCACAAGTAAATCAATGTAAAATTTGTTAACTTAGTTGGGTTGCAAAAGGATCTTACCCTTGGAGCTATTCTCTTTATAATAGGCCAAAGCTTCATGAATTTCTTCCAACTTGAACACCTTTTGGACGCTTGTTTTAAAGGTAGTTCCTAATCTGCTATGGACCTCCTTGAAAAACTCTTGGATCTTTCCAGTCTTGGCCTGTTCAGTAACATAATTGGTCAAATAGAGTCCAGTGATTTGCTTCCCCTTGAACAACTCCATAATACTGATGCTATTCACCGCACGACCACCAAGTCCACCGTACACATAGCAGATAGATCCAGCTGGTTGAGCAGTGATGACCTTATTGGTGAAATCTCCAGCAATAGCATCAAAAGCAATAGTGGCTTGTTCCTTTTCAGCAATCTCTTTAAGCTGAGCCTCGAAATCAGGAGCGGTGGAGTTCAATACATAATCAGCGCCTTCATCCTTCAACTCCTGAGTGAAGTCATCCCTTCTGACGATGTTAATAAGCTTGATTCCCTTTTCCTTGAAATATCTGATCAACATTCTTCCAAGAGCTGAAGACCCAGCTGTGTGGATAGCAGCTTTATGGCCTCCTTGCTGAGCAAGAGTGGCCATATAAACAGCAGTGCCGGGGTTCACAATATGGGCAGCAGCATTTTCGAGGGATAAGTCGCCTTGAACAGGCCAAGCAGAGAAACAATCAACAAGAATGTATTGTCCCATAGTTCCTGGGCCTCTAAGATGGACTTTTTGGCCAACAGTGAAGGGGACTTTGAGATTTTGGCCAAGGGCGACGACAGTTCCGGAGCCTTCTAAGCCGATGATGTTGAGTTTTTGGACATAGCCACCGTACATGGAAGCGATATCGGATGGATTGATGGGAGCGAAGGCGACTTTGACGAGGATCTGGTTCTCGCCAGGTTTGGGGAGTGGCAAGGTGTCGACTTTGGGTGGTTGGCCAGGGGAAGTGGTGACGAGAGCTTGGTAAGTTTCAGGAAGAGAGGTTGATTCCATTGGGATAAAAGTAATGATTATAAGAGAAATATTTATTTTTATATTTTTGATGTGTTATGGGAAGGTTGAAATAGGGTTGGCCTCGCCTATATTTTAAAAGATGGCGATTCAGACGTAAAATAAAATTCAGGTCAAGATTCAGAGTCAAGTTGTAACATTGATTTGAATTTAAGGTAAATAAATTGAACCTTTTTGTGAAATTTGAGGAAAAGTGGGCAAATCAAGCAAATGGGACAAATGGGCAAGTGGATGTAAAATAAAATTCAAGGTAAAATTTTTTAAGGAAAATATATAAGAGGTAAGGGGGTGCAATTTTGAGTGTGATGGATGAGATTACCTCAGAAATCCCAAAGATATTCTGCGAATTTTTTGCTTTTGAGGAGAGTTTAATCGACTTTCAAAGCAATTGAGGGGAAGTCTGATCAAGAGCTAAAAGGAATAACTGAATTCAATATCTTTTAGGTGGAGATTGGGTTTCCTTCTAAGACAGCTCTGAAGAGAATTGTGAACATTTTGGAAGCATGAAGAGAAGGTTTTGAGCCAGAATGTTTGAAAATAACTTGAATTTTTTCTTTCCACAAATGGCCATACTGGCCAATAAAATCTCTCAATGTTAAATTTTGTTAAAAAGGAATCTATTTAGTCTTTGAGGCTCGATTCATTTGAAGGCCTTTTTGGGGTCATTTGTGCTAAATAATCAGAGTCATAGGTGTCGGAAGAGTCTTGCCCTCAAAGGAAAATGATAATCTGGTGAAACTATCAAAAACCCATGGAAAGAGAATCTATCTATTGAAGCTTCAGAACCTGCTCTGAGAAATCAATGATGAAACAGGGTTGTTTGGTGAGTGCCTAACGATGTTTATTTCAAGCAAGTTACTGAAAAAGATTTTCTTTGAAAAATTTTGGAAGAGCCTCACCCTTGGTATGTTTCAATAATTCAATTCAAGGTAACAAAAAAACCTTTTTTTTTGGGAGCGTTTGATTCTACCCTCAAGGATCTTCTATTTTGAGCTTGCCCTTGAGGGTTTTTCCTTCTCTATGCTTGAAACAGAGCATTTGTCATTTTTTGAAGAAAAAAGCATTTTCTTCTCGAAAAAAATTTTCCCAAAAAAGAATTTCTCAACACTAATTCCACAACTTTTCATAAGTGAGAGTCGAATTTTTAACCTCTACCTTTCAGTGTTTAATTTCAGTCAAAGTAACTCAGACTTCCAAAATTTCTTTTGTTTAAAACTTGAATAAAATTTTTTCAAAAAATATTTTTCTTGGAAATTCTTATTCACAAATTTTTTCTCATTTTTTTTTGGAAATTCAGAATCTAGAAAGATCTTCTCAAAATACTATTTGCAACTCTCCTAGCGATGTCCAGATGGAAGTTAGACCAGCCAATGAGTAATTGAAAAATTGAGTCTATTTTTTTCATATGACAATTTTTTTAATAAATTTTTCTAGAAGATGCTGCCTCCTGACAACAAACAAAATTTTGAGAGCCTCGCTTTGATGTTGGCGAGCAAACGAGACCCTTACAATTGAATCTTACTTTTTTCAAAGTCTGTGTATTTTTTTCCTTCAAAAATACAATAAGAAAAAACACCATTCTTTGCAAAGCAATAAAAAAGCCCACACACGCATAAACAAAAGATTTCTGCGCTAAATTCATAATCCAAAATTTATTGCGAGTTAATTTAAATCGATCCTCAAAATATTTCCCAATCTCATTCATGGAAAGCGGTCCGTCAATTGCTTGTATAACTCGTGAGGGTCAAACCATCTACGTCAGCACCCGAATGATTGATTTCAGCAACTTTATCAAAGAAAAAGTCGAAGGTAAAATTCACCTCCCTTCTTTACAAAGATTTCACTGTAGATTTGTTATGTGAAGAAATTCCCTTGGATGTGACTTCCCATACAATGTTAAAAGTGAAGGCATTTTACGAGCATCATGAGTATAAAGACATTAAGCCAGTGAAGAAACCTATAAAGACATCAAATTTCACCACAATTGCATCAGAATGGGATAATAATTTCTTCAAGGCTTTGACTGAAGAAGAGATGTCTGAATTGATCTTGGTATGATAAAAGGGAATATTTTAATAAAGAAACAATAGGCCGCAAGCTATCTTCAATGTGAAACTCTTTTGGATTATAGCAGCGCTTTCATGGCAAGCCAATTCAAAGGTATTATTTGTAAAGAAGATTAGTGTTAATGTGGGTTAGATTTGACCTTTGAGGAATTGAAGAGGAAATACGATATAACTGATGATTTGACCCCAGATATTGAAGAACAAATGAAGAAGGATTATTCGTTTATTTTTAGAGACCTTTCTGCCGAAACATCTGCTCCTCCTCAATAAAATGAGATTTTTGTATTTGAAATTTTTTGTCCTCTTTTATCTTCTCATTATTGTCTTACTTTAAAAAGAGACTCTTTTTCAAAAATGGTTTCATTAAAAAACAACTTTTTTCTCACAATAAATACATATACATTGACGATAATTAAAGAATAAAGGTGGTTCCTTTATTATATTCAGCAATATACTCTTTACATTTTTCGCTACCAACGATTCTTTCAAGGGCCATAGCGTCAAATCTCGTAAACATCGATCTAATAAGGACTCTCAGAGTGAGTTTTCTAGCCTTATCTCTTGGCAATCCTTCGGCTTCCTTGACTTTATCGATATTCATAATAAGCTCCTTGTAAATACTAGCGTTTCTTGGAAGTGAATAGAAGACTATATGACTGAACTTTCTAATCTTACAGCTATCGGGAGATGTTAAATAAGTGAACTATAAAGGGGTTTGGTTTACACAGAGAAGAAATGAGCTCTTTCGGTAACAAGCATGAACTTTTGTTTGCCGTTGAGGAAGTTGGCAATTCTGGACTGAACCTTATTTCTTTCAGTGTATTCACTAATAAAACCAACGCTTGCGTTAATTTTCCTATTGAGAGGTTATTAGAGGACAACTTCAATAAGGTCAGGAACTTGAAGTAAGAGCGAAGACGAATGAAATCGAAGTAAGAAGAGACGAAAAGGACGACCTTTTGTAAATCTTCGTTAAATCTGATTTTTTCCCAGACTTTAGTCTTGAAGAATTCGAAGCGATAATCGGCTTCTTTTTGGAAATTATCGACATCAAACTTCATGAATTCTTGATTGATCTCGACTTCAGATTCAGGGATAATTTGTTCAAAGGAGCATTTATTCGCGAGGCAGCCTTGATAATTGGTGAAGTATCTCGCGTTTATCGCATTGAGCTCAGCAAACTTATGCTCGGTATAAACGATATTTTGTCTGTAGAACTTGGACAAATTCTCAAAATGATAAGGTCTAATTTCATTGAGGTCATTAGTCATGTCCTTATGTCTTGGGATTCTGTTTAACATGGGCAAAATCTCATCCATATGTTGCCAGTTTTGCATGAAAAGGACGTGAGCTCTTTCCATAACGAAGATTTCCAATGAGGACATGAAAGAATATTCTCTTTCTTTATCGCCTTCTGCTCCGACCAGTCTTCTCAAACCCAAAGGAGAAGAAATGATTATATCAGAATGTGCAAAGGGATTGTAAAGAATGGTCTTGTTGTCTTTAAAGGCCAAGCCAATCTTGAAATCATCGTCCAACATGTCCTAGGCGTGGGATAAGGGGGATTTTTCTTTAGAAAATCTTTTTACTTCTTCATTTCCGAATTCTTCCATGAACTTCTGGACCTTTTGGTTCTTTTGTTTAAAATCTTTGGCCGAGAACATTTCATTGATCATTGTAATAATCTCAAAAGCATCGCCTTTATATGGCACTAAGACTAATATTCTTGGTCTTGTATATCCCTGGGACAATATAAGTAAATAAAATCTGTCATTATTACCTTGAACTTTTGGAGTTTTTCAGCGATGACTTCTTGCTCGTCTTCATTCTTTTCGCCTTCCTTCTTGATCTTTTCATTTTCGGCTTCAATCTCTTGGGCCTTTTTAATATGATTTAACACATGCAAAATCCATAATCTTCTGAATTTCATCACAAATTCTTCATTGGGATCTGAATAAATCACATCATAATAGGATTCCATTGCAGGGAAAACGCCCAAAAGAGCATTAGTTCCGTCTTCTTGCTCCATTCCCACATGATCTTGAAAAGCCTTATTCACAGTAGGGTTCGCCAAAATGCCTCCTTTGCCATTGGAATGAGCCTCTGCCTTCAAATCACTGGTCCAGATCTCGCCGGCTTCATCCTGATAGACTTTTCCAGCTCCTTTAAGGTTCGATTTCAGTTCATATTCTCTCATTTTAATCTGATTTCCAACAGTTTCTTTCTCTATGTTGAGAACTTCGAGATCTTCTTGCTCTTCGAATGCATAGAAGAAATCCTTTTGGACCAAAGCTTGGTTCGCGATCGTCTCTGGGCCTTTTTCTCCAGTCAAAACAAGCTTTTGCTTGATAAGAGTGTCTTGGGCAAGGCCGTAGTGTAAAGTGAAGGGGTCTTCGGTATTGGCTTGAGTTTCGAGAAGAGGATGTTGGATCAAGCTGGTCTCTTTAACGAGAACGCGGTTGATGGCCTTGGCTTGCTTTCTGGCGAGTTTGGCTTCGGTTTTGGACTTCTTTTCCTGGAAGAGGTCCATGAATTTGTCATAGTTGAGCTTTTCTTCTTCTTGTTCTCCATGGATGTCTTGTTCAGGGACGGGTTCGGGGTTTCGAGGCTCAGATTTTTTGGGTTTGGGCTCGGTTTTGATCTTTTTGATGATGGGGTCGGATTCACCGGGGTTCTTTTTGAAGTGCTTCTTCTTTTTCTTTTGTTGCTGTTGCTGGGACATGAGATGGAAGATATTGATGTGTGGAAATAAAATTTTAATCGGAACTTGTCTGAGGATAATTTATGGGTCTGTGGATATGAGTTGTAGAATTGTGGGCTTTGAGAGGGATGAGAGTTTTTTGAAGTTTTCAAAGGGAAATGAATAAAAAAAAAAATGGCAAAATAAAAAAAGAATTAGCTTTGAGTATTGCTATAAAATATAGTTAAAGATTATTCATTCTATTATAATAATACAATTACAAACCAAGACTATCTTGATATTTTAACGTCAATCTGCGCTGGTTTTAAATTCACATGCTTTCTTCCAACCCCTTTCAACTTACTCAGTCCACTCTTTATCTTTAATTTTTCTTGGCTTTGCAACAACATCTCATGAGCACCAATCACCGGACTGGACACTTTCCTCGCAAAATTTGGCAATGGTTTCAGCCTCATTTGCACTGCACAGTCTCCTTCCGTCAACTGCAGGGTCGATGCCAAATTTCTATTCATTTTATTCTGTATTGCCGCTTTCTTATACGTCGCCAAATACTCCTTTACCCCATTCTTTTGAGTCCCGTGAAAATGCTGCTTAAGACCTTCTAAATCGATCTTTTGGCCTAAAGGTAATGGAATTCTCGGGGTTCTCATCTGCGGGGACTTTGATTTAGGAGGCGGACTGGTCTCCTTTGGGGAAAATTCGTTGGCTCCACGGGGATTCCTGAGGTGGCTTTGTTGGAAGAAAGCAGAGGTTTTTTTGTCCTTGTCTTCTTCAAGAGAGCCAAGAGGGCCAAGATCAAGGCTAAGTTTCAGAAGGTCACTAAAGAAGCGAATATTCTTCTTTTTTCGGGTAGGAGAGATCTCGGAAATATCACTAATACCTGGAGAATGATCATTGACCTTGTTGATATATGGAAGATTTTTGGATTCAAATCTGGCAGATTTGATTATATCGTCCATAAGGTTTAGACTGTTCTTGGCCTCTTTCGTTGTTTCTAGAGTACATAATCTGTCATTATGACGTCGAGCAGTCAGGCTAGACTCTGTTACAAGGCCGAGTTTGGACTTTTTGAAAGGGGAGAAATCATCAAGGCTAAGCCTTTCTCCTTTAAAGGTACGGTTTGTAGGGGAAGATATATTGGTAAGTTTGATTGAAATTTTATTCAAACCTTTGCTGGAAAACCCCACAATACCATTCGTTCCCCTTGGAGATTCCTTAGGGACAACAGTACTGTGGAGCATCTGTGGAAGTCTGCGATGTGTTGGGGAGAAATCTTGTTGAGTCGGTTCTGAGCCCCAGATAAAGTCTGGCCCTTCTGTTTCGTAGGAAATACTTGGGAAGGTCGCTTTGCGGTTCAGTAGAGAGATGTTGAGGCTGGAGGCTTCCCATTTTGAAGCATGAGTTGGAGATTGTGTGTCTGTGAATCTGGGGCTGAAGGCTTTGGTGTTGTTTCTTTTGTGGAGTTGTAGGGAGATATTCTCAAAAATCTCTTGGTTTTTTCCGGTCTTTTGATTGTGTTCCTCTTCAATGAGAGACACCACAGGATTGCCGAAAACTCGCTGGAAATCTTCCTTGTCAAATTTAAAGAACATCGCTCTTGCTGATGTCACGCGTACAGAATATTGGTACACAGGGTCTTCTTGGAACAAAACTTCTTCTCCAAGAAAGGCGCCGTTTTCTAACAAGCAAATATTGGCTTGCTTTTGAAAACCTCCTTTAGCCATTCTTGGTGAAGAACTTTCACTCCCTCCTGCTTCAGGCTTTAACCGTTTTTGCAGCTCACATTTTCCTTCATAAAGAAAATAGAAGAAATTTGAGCAAAGTCCTTCATGAATCAAGATTTCTCCTAAAGGAAGAATCTTTTCTTGTAAAGAATGAAAAAGCTTTGTTTTGATATCAGCTTCTTTTTGATGAGTTGGCGTGAAGTACTTCGCTGCAATGTTCAGTTTATTAGCCATTTCTTTCTGATATCTTTGCTTCACAAACTCAAAATCCTGCGCTTTAAAGACCAACAACTGCGCCTGCGCTGACTGTACAACGACCGTTTCCGTTCTTTCTGGTTCATTCTCAAGCGATTCATTCCCAAAATATTCCCCTTCAGGGATCGGCCTGGAAGGCGCATGTATACTAAGGCCCTTGATCGATTTAGCCCTTGGTTGTGGAGATCCTTGTCTAGATGAAGGTTGATTATTGAAATTTGATTGTTTGAGGTCGTAGCTGGGTGGTTCAATGGTCGTGAAAGCTTCAAGTTCACCACTATATATGAGGAAAACTTTATCATTAGTAGGCTGGCCTTTTGTATAAACCTGCTGATTCTCGTAAAAAGTCTCAAGATTCATGGTCCGACAGAGGTGGATCGCTCCTTCTTGGTCAAGCTCTTCTTCGAAAAGATCTTGGTAATCTTTAAAGAAGTCGTTTGTTTTGATTTTCCGATGGATTGCTCGACCATCCGCTAGGTCTTTTATTATTCGATTGAATATCGTAAGAAAACGGTCCTCTTTAGGTTGAGCTGGCGAAGATCTCTTTATGCAGTCAAAGTTGGTATCTGGTGTGTCGAAATTGGGAGCTGCAAGGGTGTCGATTGGCGAGCCTGTCATGAGTTTTTTCTTTCGGGTTCTCTTATCTGATGAATTGGAAGCGAAAGACTCGCTTCGTTCAGGAACTAGAGATGTAGGAGAAAGGTAATTTTGTTCAGGTTCTGGAGTAGATTTATCCATCTTTGTGGGGACAGTGTTATATTGGAGGGGTAGTGTATTTGGGTGAGTGACTGAGAAAAGTTAAGAGAGAGAGAGGATTAAAACTGGGATTTCCTGAATTAAATTCAATAAGATAGTTTGCATTCTATGATATCGAGACTGAGACTGGGTGAATTAATTCACACACAGTGCAGGGATTAGGGATTGATTAATTGATTGCTAGGTAGTAATTATTTGTGTGTGAGAATGGGAGAAAATTTCGAAAATAATAAAAAGAAGTTTTCCCTCTGTCTGTCTAATCTTTAACCATAGAGAGAAACGATGAATGTATACTTTGAATTATCCATGTGCTATGGCTTGATGTTCTCTTGAAAACTTCTTTTTGCTGGATAATAGGGTGCTCGAGGGGCTAATAAGAGAATTGTGACATTGCAAGGTGACTCAAGAGGGAAAAGAGAGCGAAAGGAGATAGATTTGAATAGTTGGATGAAGAGATGAAGAAGGACGATATTGGAAAGGGAGAGAGCCTTTTTTGAAGGGGAATCTTATTATCAAAGTCCTAAGTCTCAAGGAAAGAAATTAATTTTTTTTAATCATTTGCTATATATAAGATTTCTCTTCTGATTTACATTCCTAACTAAGCTCGTAAAGGCGACTTGCCATAAAATCCATTTTTCTTCATATTTCTGACGTCGATGACCTACAATGAGCAGACTTCTCTTTATAGATAAAGCAGAATTATTAATAAATAAATCTATTTTTTAGCACTCCCTCTCTGAGACATGTCCGAACCAATCACTCTTTACATTGACTATCTTTCCCAACCCTCTCGTGCTGCTCTCGCTTTCTTTCTCTTTAACAAGGTCCCTCATAAAGTCCAAGAGATTCGCATCGTCAAAGGCCAACATCTTCAGCCAGAATTCCGTAAGATCAACCCCTTTAGAAAAGTCCCTGTTATTGACGACAACGGCTTTATTCTTCAAGAAAGCCACGCTATTTTACGCTACCTCTCTGAAACAAGAAAGGTTCCTGATCATTGGTACCCAAAAGACCCAAAAAGAAGGGCTTTGGTGGACAGATATTTAGATTGGCATCATTCTAACACAAGAAGATGTGCAAGGTATTTCCAAGCGGCTTTTAAAGACGTTTTTCCTCCTGGGTATATTACATGGACCACTGAGAGCATGGAGAAGCCAGTAGAAAAGATATTGAAGACATTTGAAGAAGTGTTTTTGAAAGATGGGAAATATTTGAATGGAGAAAATGAAATGACAATTGCTGATATTAGCGCTGCTTGTGAGATTATGCAGCTGAAAAAGACTCATTTTGATTTTTCCAGGTTCCCTGTGTTGGAAGAGTGGCTCAATAAATGCATGGCTCACAAGGAAATGATAGATGCTCATAGTGTTATCTCCAAAGTATTAACAAAGCCTAAGCTTTGAGGGTGTTGTGAGAGTATAATGTGGTTGAAAATATATATTGAAAAGTTCTTATTATTGTGTGTCTATATAAATATTGAAGAAATACTATATAAATGCCTCCTCTTATCTATTTAATTATGAGGAATTTTAAAAGAAAGTCTCTTTATATTGAAGTCTTATGAGCTTGAGATTCGGAGGATAATCAGGCTGTAAGGTTTCGAATGAAATCTTTTGGGCTCTTGGATGAACTAGGCAAATCAGACAAGTCTGGCAAAATCAAACAGTTTACTCTTATGTTAAGGGAGTTAAAAGGGGTTCAACGAGCCCCCTTGGGAGCTTTTTCTTCAATCAAGTCTTGGCTATCGGCTTTCATCTTCTTACTCTCACTGTTTTGCCATGATCTTATCATTATACTCTTTTGCCAAAACTGAAAATATTCTCAAAGAAAAATTTCTCAGTTTCTCTCAATTCCTGACGTGAGAAGGATTTCAGATTGATTCTTTTTAACATCTCTTTTATATTCTTGCCTGACTTGTCTACAAAAAATTTTAATACTATTATTCTCCTTAAATATTCTCTGTGTAAAGCCCCCAAAATTTTACACAAATAATAATATCATTACATCCCGCTATTTTAATTCAACATGTCAACTCCACTAAAGATCTATATGAATTGCCGTTCCCAGCCATCCCGTGCTGTTATTGCCTTCTGTCGTATGAACAAAATCCCCATGACTCTCGAAGAAATCGATGTCTTTAAAGGCCAACAATTCAAGCCAGAATTCAAAAAAATCAATGCCTTACGTCTTCTTCCTGTTATTGACGAAAATGGCTTCATCCTTTCCGAAAGCCATACAATTATGCGCTATCTTTGCGATTCCCGCGGCCTTCCTGACCATTGGTACCCAAAGGACTTGAAAAAACGAGCTCTTATGAACAGATATTTAGATTGGCATAGTACCAATACAAGATGTGGGCTAAGATATTATCAGGCTTATTTTAAAGCTATTTATGTTCCAGGATTTATCACGTGGGACACAAAGGATGAAGTTGAGACTGTGAAGAGAGCATATAAGAGGATAGAAGAAGTATTTTTGGGAGACAAGAAATATTTTTTTAGTGACGAGAAAATGTCAATAGCAGATTTGAGCGCTGTATGCGAGATTGTCCAGCTGAAGACGACAGATTTTGATTTTAAAGTGTTCCCGAAATTGGATGCTTGGATTACTAGATGTATGGAGGAGTATCCCGAAGTGAAAGAAGCTCAGAAGGAATTTTTTGACTTTCATAATAATCTTCAAAAACCTAAATTGTAAGAGGGAATCTTATGAGGAAAATCTTGAAAGAAAAGAATTGCTTGAAAAAAGTATATTGAAAAAGACTGATATTTAATACTTATCTTTATCTAATATTATTGGGTCTGACATCGAATTCATTTGAGTATTTAACATTATTTAAATTCTTGCCTTCACTTGTCGGCAAAAAAATTTTAATCCCATTTTTCTCCTGAAATATTTTCTGTATTTCACCCCCTAAATTTCATACAAATAATAATATCATTACATCCCGCTAATTTAATTCAACATGTCGACCCCACTAAAAATCTACATCAACCACCGTTCCCACCCATCCCGTGCTGTTATTGCCTTATGTCGTCTGAACAATATCCCTTTTACTCTGGAAGAGGTCAATGTCTTTAAAGGCCAGCATTTCAATCCAGAATTCAAAAAAATCAATGCTTTACGCCTAATTCCTGTTATTGACGAAAACGGTTTCCTTCTTTCTGAGAGCCACACAATTATGCGCTACCTCTGCGACTCCCGTGGTCTCCCTGATCATTGGTACCCAAAGGACCTGAAAGAGAGAGCTCTTGTTGACAGATATTTAGATTGGCATAGTACCAATACAAGAAGCGGAACAAGATATTACCAAGCGTATTTTAAAGACATTTTTCATCCAGGGTTTATCACGTGGGACACAAAAGATGAAGTTGAGGCCGTAAAGAGAGCGTATAAGAGAATAGAAGAAGTATTTCTGGGAAACAAGAAGTATTTTTTTAGTGATGAGAAAATGTCAATAGCAGATTTGAGTGCTGTGTGTGAGATTGTGCAGTTGAAGACAACAGATTTTGATTTTAAGCCTTTCCCGAAATTGGACGCTTGGATTAATAGATGTATGGAGGAGTATCCAGAAGTGAAAGAAGCCCAGAAGAAGTTTTTTGACTTCCATAGTAACCTTCAAAAACCTAAGTTGTAAGAGGGAGGTGAAGAAGAAATAATCTTATGAGGAAAATCTTGAAAGAAAAGAATTGCTTGAAAAAATGATATTGAAAAAGACTTATATTTAATCCTTATCTTTATCTAATATTATATTTGGTCCGACATAGAATTAATTTGAGTATTTCATATTATTTAAAAAGAAATTAGATTGATATTTAACCGAGTGGGACTGTGCTCCCAAGATTAATAATATGAATAGGGTTTTAGAGCAAATGGGAAAGGATAGAGATTCAGAGTAGGCCTGATATAAATCAATAGTGTTTGAAGAGATTGTCAGTGTGAAAATCAATAATAAAAGTTGACAATTCTAGGAAGCAATAGTTATGTAAATGTGAATGAAGGAATTTTGGGAGTTCAATCTCTTCCTGTAAGCTAATCCGAGAGAGTGAGGAACACAAAAGCTTGCATTGACAGCGAGATTAGGAAAATTTTGAACCATTTGAAATTTCAAGTATTCTCAGACTGTTTATTAAGGGTCGTTTCAAGTTGAAAAACAGCCAAAAATCTTGTTTAAGAGTTTGTCTTCCCAAGTCAACTGGCTTTTGATAGATAGCAATTGGGAAGTCAAAAGTCAATGTGTTGTTGAAGGCATAAGAACGGAGAGGGGGTGAATAAAAAATCTGGACTTCTTCATTCCGCCAACGTCTTAACCAAGGATTTTCAAGTATTTCACCTCCTGGAATCCAATCTTCGCCACAGTTTATGCACTTTATTGGGTAGTTATCGGGGTCTGTGGTTCTCCAATAGTTTCCATCTGAGATAAAGGCTGAAATTCGGGATTTTGAAAGAGAGAGCTCGGTTTCGTTATTCAAGAGATAGCAGGAGGTGGATGGAGTGAGAGAGGATGGCAATGAAGAGAGCAAGTAGGAGGGTAGTGGATTGTCGGTGTTTGAAGGTTTTCATTGGATTAGTCTTTCACAGAGGAGACCAAATTTTAATTAAATATAAGAAGAGGAGGTGAAGATGAATAAAATAAGAACCCTACTTTATCATAATATTATTAATTGTAATGGAGTTTTGAATGATTTTTTTTTAGAGAAAATGCTTGAACTTTTTTCTTGAAAAAATAAAGAGGTTTTTTTTTTGAATTTTAAATGAAACAGAATGATTCAAAGAAACTTTGAGAAATTGGCAAAAATTTGAGAGACTCAGAATCTGAACTGATAGCCATACCCCAAGTTTGATGATATCCAGCGATCTTTTGCTCAAATTCGGTCATTTCAAAACAATTGTTAAGATGAGGCCTGGGTTTCAAATCTCTTTTCGGTACACTGAGGTACAGAATGTATCTTTTGCATCCAAATAATTTGATTACAGTATCAATATAATTTGTGCCAATTTTTGATATCAACAGATTTGATCTGCAAGTCTCATACTGTTCTTTGTTTTCTGACTAGGAATTGATTGGATTTTCGAGGATTCAGGATCGGTTTGATATTCCGAAGCATCTTCCTCCATAAAGCGAAAGATTTAAAAAAAGAAATCATTCCTTTGCAAAAGCCTATTTCTTTTCCATCTTTGGAATAAAAGCAAATCGAAGAATTCTTTGAAGAAAAAGATTGTCTATTGCCTTAGGACTTAAGCTATTTCTTGAGTCTATCTACTGAAATTCCAGATGTGTGTTAGAATAATTTCGATTTTTATGCCCAGAAATTCTCCGAAAAACTCCACCTATTTACCCTTCTGCCAAATTAAAATATATAATTAACATTGAAATCTTAAATAACAATCTGAAACCCCAAATGGAAACTTATTCCCAAACCAAATTGGCCATGAAATGGACTCAAGCCGATGGTTTTGTCTATGGTGACGCAGCCACTACACCTTCTGACAAAATCTTGGCATTGGACATGGATGATACTTTAATCAAGATCAAATCTGGTCATCGTTCTCCCCTTGATGAAAACGATTGGCTTCTTTTGAACGAGTTCGTCGCCACTACACTCCAAGAATACCACTCCAAAGGCTACAAAATCATTATTATTAGCAACCAAGCTGGCGTCCAAAAAGGCACAACAAAGGTCGAAACTATTCAAAAGAAAATCGAGCTTGTAATGGAAGCAATAGGACTGCCAATGCAAGCTTTTATTGCGACTCATAAGAATTACTACAGAAAGCCATCACCTGGTATGTGGAAATACATGTGTGAGAATCTGAATGGAGGTGTGAAGGTCGATATGAATGTGTCCATTTTCTGTGGAGATGCGGCTGGAAGACCAGGAACGGACACAAAAGAAGCCGATTTTGAGAATACAGACTACAAGTTTGCGTTGAATTGTGGGCTGACTTTCAAGACTCCAGAAATGTTGTATGAGAATATTCATGAAACTCTTCCCGATATTGAGTTCCATCCAAAGACATTGAAGGGCTCAGAAACGGGTCAGATGGAAGCGGAGCTTCTGATAAAGAAGAATAACACGAAGGAAGTGATTATTTTTGTTGGCCCCCCACCCTCTGGAAAGACGACTTTTTACAAGAATTATCTTGCTTCGCATTATGTTCACGTGAATAAGAATGAATACAAGACTAAAGAGGAGTTTTTGGAGGCTGCAGAGAAGGTAATGAAGGAAGGAAAATCATTGGTGGTTGATAATTTGAATCATCACAATGCGAACAGAAAGGATTACTTGGAGCTGGCGAAGAAGTATGAATATAATGTGAGAGCTTTTGTGTTTGATGTTGATGAACATTTATCAAGACATTTGAATGAATTAAGAAGATATAATAACCAGAAGAAACACGACTCAGAGCCAGTGACTAGATTGGTCATTGCGAATTGGTTCAAGGAGTATGTCGAACCGAGTGTGGATGAAGGGTTCGATTCAGTCGAAAAGATCAAGTTTGTGGCTGGTCCGTTTGAGAATCAGCATGATGAAGAAATGTTTTTCAGCTATCTTTGCACTATGAACTAGATGAGGCAAGGTGAGGTGACAGTTAAGGAATTGACTCGAAAACTGATATTTTGTATATAGAATTTTATTGTGATAAGAGATATTCTGCCTTTGACGGTTTTGTCAAAGCTTTGATTGAAGTTTCTTTCAGTTTTGAAATGAAGAAATTTTTAAGAGTAATTTCTGAGTTGACAAAAAAAATTTCACAGATTTTTTTATAGAGAAATGAGAAAGAAATTATTTTTCTAGAAATTTCTTTCAGCCACGGGTGAAAAAACCTCAAATTTGTCTGAGATCCCAGATTTTAGGGGAAAATTCCTAGAAACACTCGCCGAGGACATTTTCTGATCTCCCATTTCAATCCTCAGGAGAATTTTTTTGTTCAGAAATTCTGAAGAAAATTTTTCTTGAACAAAACTTTTTTCCTTTCTTTGACCAACACCGAAGCTTCTTTGAGCATTTTTTCAATGAAGAGATCTCAATATCTCCAAATTCTCTGGAGTTTTATTTAAAAAGTCCACTCCTTGAAAAAAAGACTGAAATGTGAAACTTTTTAACTAACAATGTTGAAACAGTTGTTGAAGGAATTATAAATTTTCAAGGGCCTCCTAGATCTAACAAAATCGAGGAGGCCGAGATGGAGGAACTTTTTTTTAGATTTTTTCCACCTCTGATTCCAAAACTTTTTGATTTTCTTTGAAAAATTCAGAGAAAAATATTTTTCAGCAAACATTATTTCCATTTTCCGTTGCTCTTGAATCTGTTCCAATTTTCCTTTTTTCGCCCAGAAATTCTCAGAAAAAATCTCAACTATTCATTCCTTTGAAAAATCACAAAACTATAATCAATATTTAAAAGGCAAACAAATCTTAACAAATCCGCGTTATTACACCAACCATCTCGCCAAATAAATGGAGAGCTTGAAATCTAACGAAACCCCTCAAATCCACAACCCTACCACATCCTTTATGAACTGGGTTCAGGAAGATGGCTTCGTTTACGGTGATTCCGGCACAACCCCTTCCGAAAAGATCTTGGCTCTCGATATGGATGATACCTTGATCAGAACAAAAACCGGGCACAGTTTCCCCAAAGACGAAACAGACTGGGTCTTTTGGCATGATAAAGTCGTTGTGACAGTCCAGGAATACCATTCTAAGGGCTTCAAAATCGTTATTATTACAAATCAAGGCGGGATCGAAAAGGGCTCAACGAAATTAGAGCATATTCAAAAGAAAATTGAGATGATAGTTAAGGAGATAAATGTGCCTGTTCAGGCAATGATAGCGACTCATAAGAATTATTACAGAAAGCCCTCCCCTGGTCTTTGGAAATACATGTGTGAGAATCTTAATGGAGGTGTGAAGGTTGATATGAACGTGTCGATTTTCTGTGGTGATGCAGCTGGAAGACCAAAAACTGGGGAGAAAAGCGCTGATTTTGAGAATACTGATTATAAGTTTGCGTTGAATTGCGGGCTGATCTTCAAGACTCCAGAAATGTTGTACCATAATATCCACGAGGACCTTCCTGATATTGAGTTCCATCCTAAGAAGTTGAGAGCTTCGGAATCGAGCCATATAGAAGCTGAGGTCATGATAAGGAAGAATAAAGAGAAGGAGATGATTATTCTTTTTGGCCCTCCTCCTTCTGGCAAAACGACTTTTTACAAGAATTATCTTGCTTCTGATTATATTCATATAAACTATAAGACATTAAAGACGAGACCAAAATGTTTGAAAGCTGCAGAGAAGGCGCTAGAAGAAGGGAAATCTGTGGTTATTGATCATTGTTTAGCTCACAACGAGAAACGCAAGGATTATATCGAATTAGCCAAGAAGCACGGATTTACAGTGAGAGCCCTTGTGTTTGAAGTGGACCAACACTTGTCAAAGCATTTGAATGACCTGAGGGTGTATAATAAGCATAGAAATCATGATTCTCCGGCAACGCCTAAATTGGTTATAAATAAATGGTTTAAAGAGTTTGTTGAGCCGACCGTGGAAGAAGGGTTTGATTCGGTTGAAAAGATAAAGTTTGTGCCGGGGCCTTTTGAGAACCAACATGATGAAGAAATGTTCTTCAGCTATGTTTCCACGATGAGATAATTGGGCAGGTAAAGAGAAAGGAATATTTCGAATACTTTTCTTGTATAGTTTTTTATTGACAGATTATGACAGATTAGTTTATGTATGTACAGCTTAATAATTGTCAAGACTTACTGAAGATTTATACCAATCCGAAACCCCCTTTAAACTCCACATCAGTGGGTCCTACCTATATCCTTTTTAGGGGACCTTAAACAATTTTCAGGCTGAGCCTTTTATTGAGAATGAAAAATTCATTGAACGAGGAAACTCCAATTTTTCAGAGAATGATTTTTCGCCAAATGAATAATAATCATCATCACGAAAATATTCATAACCATCATAAAAACAATAACCTAAATATCGATATTTCTTTTATAAAAATTTTTTGAATATATCAAGAAACACCCAGTACACAGTAAATTTTTCATTATAATTTGGAATCATTCATGGCTTTAAACATGACTCTATACGCCTCTTTCATTTCCGGATGTTCCATGCACCTTTCGATCCACTGCTGCAGCTTTGGGAATTTCTCAAAGTCAAAATCTGTGCTTTTCAACTGTATAATCTCACACACTGCACTTATATCAGCAATAGTCATATCTTCTTCTCCATTAATATACTCTCCATAGCCCAAAAACACATCCTCAAAAACTTTAAATATTTTCTTTAAGGGCTCTTCTTCATCTTTCACGGTCCAAGTGATCCATCCAGGAGGAAAAACGTCCTTAAAAGCGGCGGCAAAATATCTTGAGCTTCTTCTCGTATTTGTATGGTGCCAGTCTAGATATCTGTCTACTAATGCTCTTCTGCGCGGCTCTTTAGGATACCAGTGCGTAGGGACGTCTTTAGCGTCAGCAAGATAGCGCAAAATAGCGTGGCTTTCTTGGAGAATAAAGCCTTTATCGTTGATGGCAGGGACCTTTTTTAAAGGGTTGATCTTAGTGTATTTGGGTTTGAGATGTTGGCCTTGAAGAATATGAACTTCTTCGACTTTATGAGGGATTTTATTGAAAAGACAAAAGGCCAAGACAGCACGAGATGGTTGGGAGAGATAGTCAAGGTAGAGAGTAATTGGTTCTTCAGAAGCCATGGTGAATCCTTGAAATTAAGGAAAAAATTTAAATATTATTTTTCTGAGTGAGCTGAAGAGAGGATTTCGTCTTATATTCAGAAAAAGTTTTATGACGCAATTATTGACCGTATTTAAGGACTTCTTTTTGTGATTAATTCCTGAGGTTCCCTTTGATTTAAAATGAGATGACGACGGGTGTTCGAGTCACCATCAAATATTTGAGGAATCTGTGATTAAAAAATCCCTTCTATAGATGATGATTCTATGCTCTCTCTCTCTTCAGATGTCCCTGGGGAGGATCTAGCAGAGAGACTTCATCATATACTGGTAAGCCTACTTTATGCTTGACTTTTAGCATTATTAGGAAGGCAAGCCTCTGGAGGAAATTTGCCTAGAAAAAGCTAAGACTTGATAGAGTACTATAATGAGGATGAGCTGAGGAGAAGGGAGAGATAAATTATCGAATAATAATCTGAAGGAGATGATAATACGACATCTGAGTACTATTTGGTTACAAGTTTAATTTTTCTCTACGAGAAATTTCTACTATTTTAAGAGTTGATTTTCGTAACGGGAGAATTATTCTTTGGTGGTAACTCATTCCTGATGTCAATGTGGGTTGTGGACTTTTTCATTTAAGAAGAAATCTCGTTATGCATTTTTTGTTTTTGGGCTAGCCTAAAAAAGAGCTAAATTTGATTTGGAACAAAAATAAAAAAATGACAAGACTCTGAACTTACTTGACTCTTTGAAGAGTTTGTTTCTGTCTCTTGATAGCCTCCTCTACAGAATAATCTCACATCTGATTTAGTGTACAATAATAATATAATAATAGGAGTCAGGCAAGCAAAAATCTAACTTTAAACTTTTCTCCATCAAAATTCTCTCTCTCATAAACAATGCAAGCAACAAATTCATTACGTACAGTGATCGTTACAGGAGCCAATCGGGGCATTGGCTTTGCAATCATCGAAAGACTTTTATCTGAAAAGACCCCATTTGACATTATCTTTACAGCCAGAAATGGCAAACTCGGCCAAGAAGCTCACCAAAGCCTTTCCACCAGATACAAGGCCAGCTCTAGTAGGCTCACCTTCCAGCAGCTAGATATCAGTAATTCTGTCAGCATTGATGAATTTGTCGCATGGATAAAAGCAGAAAGAAATAGTAGATTTGACGTATTGGTGAATAATGCTGGCTTTGGATATTTAAGAGAAAGCCAACAGGAACAGCTTGATACGATCAATATAAACTTCTTTGATACGGTAGATTTGACAGAAAAGCTGCTTCCTTATCTTGCCGAAGACGGGAAGATAATCAACGTGACCAGCGAAAATGGGTTGCTTTCTTGGCAAGGACAGAATATCCAGAAGATCCTGAGTGATCCTTCAATGACAAGAGAGAAGCTGATGGAGTTAGCAAAAGAGCTAAGGGATAAGATAAAGACAGGAGATTTTAGTAAACTGGGCTGGTCAGAGATTTATGATGATAGTAAAGCCTTATTGAATGCGTATACGAGATGGGTGTTGGTGAAGATGTTAAAGGGAGATCAACAATGTTATTGTATGGATCCTGGCTGGTGTAGAACTGATATGGGAGGAAAAAATGCGCCTTTAGCTGTGGAAAGAGGTGCTGATACACCAGTGTATTTGATAAATCTGCCCTTCAAGTTGGACGAGAAGTATAATGGAAAGTTCTTTATGGATCGTAAACTTCATAAATATTAAGGTAATGGGATTGGATAGATGTTGGAGAAATGGTCTTGATGATGAGTATAATAAGTTCAATTTTATGATGAAATAAGGGCCTTTGTATTTCATTTTGATAGACAAGAGGAGGCACGAAATTTTAATTAGTCAAGAGTCTATTGAAAAAATTTTCAGTATGAAGAAATGTGAAGATTTTATTTTTCTCTATATAAAACTCCCTAAAGATTCACAATGTTCTTTTACATTTTTCCTTTCATAACAAATAGATTTTTTGAGAGGAATTCTTGCTGGATATATTTGGTGAGAAAAAAGTTACCTTTTTTCCTGAAGGAATTTCGGTTTTCTCTGAGGATCGTTTTAATGTATAAACATTTTTATCTCACCCCACATTCAATAAAAATTAATCCAACACAACAACAATAACAAATGCGTACTTCCAATACATTAATCTTGGGCACCATCTTTTTCGCCCTGTTCAGTATATTTGCCATGTTCTATGGGCTCTTTCTTACCCAACTGAAACTCGGTGACAACAGCCACTACAATTTCCTTTCACAGGACAACTCCCCATGGTTCCAACGAAAGACTAAAGTCATTATGATGATTGTTGACGGTCTCCGTTTCGATTATTTGCTTGATTACGAAAACATTGATCATGATGACAGACTCAAGACCCACAAATTTCACAAATTTAACCAAGCTTTTTATCAAGAGCCCGAGAAGTTTGTCGTTCTGAGGACGTATTCTGACTTCCCAACGCTAACGATCATGAGAACTCCTTGTATGATGACCGGCAATATCCCTCAAAAAGCCAACATTGTCACTGCTTTCGGAGCTCTTTCTGCCAAAGAAGACAGCGTTCCTCGTCAGCTGAAGCTTGAGAATAAGACTTCATATTTTTCTGGTGATCCAGTTTTATTGAATTACTTCCCAGAATACTTGATCTCTGAGACTCATGTTGACGCTTTTGATATTCGAAATGATCATGTCGATGATGTGACACACGATTATATCAAGAAGAAAATCAAAGATAACGATTTTGATTTCCTCCTGGCACATCTTTTGAGAATCGATCATATGGGACATGCTTACAGTTTGATCTCCCAAGCTATTCCCGACGCTATTGATGATGTCGATCAGCTTATTATGGAGATTATCAGCACGATTGATGATGATACGATGTTGATTTTCGGTGGAGATCACGGGATGACTGTTGGTGGGAACCACGGAGGAGACTTGCCTCAAGAAACAAACACGGCCCTTGTTGCGTATTACAAGAAGGGTTTTATGAAATATAAGCATAAGAATGATGAGATAAAGAAGGTGATGAGAGCAGTAAATGATACAGAAGGCCAGATTTTACAAGCAGATTTGGTGCCAACTTTGTCAATGTTAATGGGGGTTCCTATTCCTTTCAGCAGCATGGGACAAGTCTTGAATGACTTGTACCCTGTTGGAGACTATGCTGGGGGTAGCCAAGAGTGTCCTGATGCTGCTTTTGAGATGCAAATGTTGCATGATAACCACCTGAATACGTTGCAGATCTTGAACTATTTCAATAAATACCAAAGCGAACTCCATCTTTTTGATAAAGATGAATATGGGAGCATTGTGAATTTGGCTAAAGAAGTCGATCAAGCTTACCAGGCTGCCCAAGAAATGATCAACAAAACTCGTCAATGCGAAGAATCTTTTCATAGTATTGCAAGTAACGCTATTCAGAAAAGCCAAAAATTCCAAACAAAGGTTTACCAATTAGTCAACACTAAGTTCCCTTATGAAATGACCATATTTACCCAAGGCTTTATCTTATTGATTTTGGTAGCAGGAGCTTATATTCTAATGGTTCAGTACCTTTACAAAACAAAAGATTATGAGAATATGAGGTTTGAGAAGCCTAAAGATTTTGGGGCTGTCATTAAAACTTATGCTCCTTTGATCGCCTTGATCACTTTAATATGGGCTGTAATGCTGGCTTGTGATGCGAAGATCATGCATCCTGTGACTACTTCTGTCTTTATCCTGGGGGTCTGGATCTTTGGCTCTTCGAGCTTCTTCTTTATGCCTGGTGTTTTTGGAAAGAAGTTGATGAAATCTGAAGTTGTTTCAGAGAATACTCCTTTTCTGGCGAGAGATACTCAACAGCAAAGTGAAATGCTAGAGATTTTCCCAGCACTAGAAGGCAACAGTTCAACCTCAGTTTTAGAGCCATTTGGGGAAGATCCATGTGCATCAGTGGTCGGAAAACGCCGTATTTCATCAGTGTTCTCTTCACAGTCTTTGTTCATTTTCCAAAGTCCTTTGATTACTCTCATTGCTGTTGTGATTTTTGTTGGACTTTTCTTATTGGTTCATCTCGTCAAT
>Ga0182738_1002171_pt1 | contig 23598 bp, 28 predicted proteins | sample eDN5th30CBELigMG_FD_128876 | JGI IMG/M metagenome (GOLD analysis project Ga0182738, IMG submission 128876) | Enriched Miracle-Growth compost microbial communities from Emeryville, California, USA - eDNA 5th pass 30_C BE-Lig MG (version 2)... ...
GGGTTGCATTTGAACTGAATTTGTCCTGATTTGCCAAATCTTTGATAATCTCAACTAAACCAGCCTCTTTGATATGCTTTGAAAAATCTATTTCTGTCTCCCGACCTTTTCCTGCTTGGAGAATCTCGAGAATTATTCCAAGAACATCCTGCTTCATAAAGCCAAAATTTGCCATTATAGAAATGAGACTTCCGAGAAGCTTATGCTTGCTAACAATTTCGAGAGTTTGAAAGAAGCTTGAGCCAGAAAGCAAATTCAAAATTCCATAAGCAGCTTCTTCTGCAACCTACAAAATGATTTTTTTCTCTTTAAATCTTCTTCTTACTTCTTTGTGTTCTGTAACGACAGCAGTTTTTAATCTCTCAATGTAGTCGTCATTTTCGATGATCTGTTGGATTTGTTCTTGGGATCCAGCAGCGATGTTGCTTATTGCCCAGAAAGCCTCCTTTTGAATCAATTTTAAGTCACTTTGAGTGAGTTCAAAAAGTCTTGGCAAAAAGTGTGGAAAAATTAGAACCTCCTAAACATCATTGATTGAGACATTAAGAAATCTTGAAGTACATTTGTTTGTTTCTCATTTCCTGCAAGTAAGTTGCCCAATGTTCTCAATGTTGGAGGCAGAATTTCTTTGCTTCCTTGGCAACTAAGTAAAACATGAGAAAAGCTAACTTTTTAAGATCCTACAGATGAGCTATCAGATAAGGAACACAGCCTTGGTCAATCACTTCTTGAACATTGTCTTCTACAAGAGTTTACCCTGAGATCAATAAGAAAAAGGAATGATGATACCACTGATGGAAGAGAGACCCCAAAGAGCCCGATTGAGGGCTTCTGGAGAATGTACTACTGAAATGTGTTGGTAAAACACTGGAAGAGCAGGGAGTACTTTATCCCATTGTGGAGGTGGCTTTAATTGGCACAAATTCGATAGGCCATGTAGAGTATGATCAATGAGATTCTGGGAAGTTGGAAATCTTTCAAGGATTTTGATGACCTTGAGGATACAGTCTCTTTCAAGGCACATGTCTCTATACTCGCTGCCAGTTCCTGAAATGTTCCGCATCGCCCAGACCGCCTGTGGGGGAAAATTAGAGATTGAATGATGACGATGTGAATGATGCTTACATGAAGGACAACTTCTGCAGCCTGAGAGTCGAAGAGATTGATGATAATATCGAGGCCTCCGAGTTCAATTATACACTCTGTAAATCTCTCTTCTTCTTGTGAGCAGATGTTGAGAATACACCATGAACTCTCCATCTTTATTTGTGGTTAGAATGAAAAATTTTATTTTTCCAGGCTACTTGAAATTCAGATTCACCTTCCCAGGCCATTATCTCCAAGAGTTTTGGAACGATGCCGGAATCAACAACCTTTTGAATGGGAGCTAGAATCAAATAGTTAAGAAAGGAGATGTCAGAAGAGAATTTACGATTATCATCCACTGAGATGAGTTTCCTCAGAGCAACAAGACCCTCGAACTGGACAGATTTATGCGTGGAATTGATCATGTTGATGGAGTTTTCAATCTCATTTTCTTGAAGGTCTTGGACAGGATTCATCAGGCTGAAATGAGAGGATGAACTATTTTATTTTGAAATAAAATATTTTATTAGATTCTGCAAAATGTGGGTTTTCTTGGTCATTTAATATCAAGCTTGGAGATTGCACGTTGATTCTTACATGCAGGAAATTTTCATTGGCGATGAAAAACAAATTCCTTACAAATAGGGTCTTTTTGGATCAACTTTACTTCAGAGATTGTTTTTATGGGAAACCTTTTTTTTGAACATTGAAAACATTTTTTTGAATATTTTATTTTGAGGAAAATTCTTTAAGAAGTTCCATAAATCACTAAAACTATTCACTATCACTTCTTTAATCACAATCACAACCGATCAATCTTGTGATTTTGGAAAATTCTCCAGGCAGAGAGGCTAAAGACACAAAATCTGAAAGGTTTCTTACGAAGGAAATTTTTTTCTTTCTTTTTGGAAATTATTTGCCTTGTTTACACTCCTTTTTTTCCTGTAAGAACGAGGATTTTTTTAAACAAGGAAATAAACTCATCCACAAATTTTCTTGTTTTTATAATCACAGTGAGATATATTTAAACTTCAAAACTCTTGGAGAGGTTAATTTTCATTAAATTCTTTGATCATTTTCGTCTTGACTTCTTTACTTTCTTCTTCCATTTCAATGGGGAAATATTTCAGAATCCGGTTTGCATTTTTACTGAATTGATTTTTCATTGCCAAACCTTTAATAATTTCGACTAAACCAGCTTCTTCGATATATTTTGTATAATTGATTTGGAAATAGCACTCTCCTACTCCAAGAACGTTTAAGATTGCTTCAAGGGTTTGTTGCTCCATATCATCGAAATTTGTGATGATATGAGCGAGGCTTTCCAGAAGACCATGCTTCTCAACTATACAGTGAATTTGTTCATGGCTTGCGCCAAGGAACATGTTCAAGATCCCATAAGCAACTTCGTAAGCGATCTATAAAATAAACTCTTCTCAGAAAATCTTGAAGTTTATTATTTCTCACCTCATGCTCTTCTGTTGTGAGGGCAGTTTTGAGTCTCAGGATGTAATCGTTGTTTTCAAGAATTTTGTTAATTTGTGCAGGGAGCCCAGCAGTGATATTGCTTATCATCCAGAAAGTTTCCCTTCGGAATGACCTTTGGCTACTTTTGGTGAGTTCAAATATTTTTGGAAGAAATTCGGGAAAAATCAGGATAGCCTAAAAACCATTGAATGAGTCATTAAGAAAGATAAAAGTACATTCATGTGTTCATCATCTCCTCCTAGTAAGTTTCCCAGTGCTCGCAAAGTTTGAGGTAGAATTTCTGGGTTTCCAGAGCAACTAAACAAAGTCTAAGAAAAGCTAAATTTTCGAGATGTTACAAATGATGAATAAGATATGGAACGAATCCATGATCGATCACTTCTTGAACATTCTCTTCTAATTTATTTGTTTATTTCAAGAGAAAATCTCAAGGATAATACCATTATCGGTTATGTATTTCAGAGTCCAGAGAACCTTTTCCAGAGCTCTCTGCGAAGTGACCTCTGAAATCTGCTTGTAAAGCACCGGCAGCGCTGGAAGTATTTGCTCCCATTGTGGGAATGGCTTTCCTTGACACAAATTCGAGATACCATAGATACTCTGATCGACGATATTCTGAGAAGTCGGAAATCTTTCAAGTATTCGGAGAAGTTGATTCATACAATCTTTTTGAAGGCATAGATCTCGAAACTGGGCGCCAGCTCCTGCAATGTTACACATGGTCCAAACTGCCTGTTGAATTAGAGATTGGTTGATGATGGGATGAGCTCACATAAACGACAACTTCTTCGGCTTGAGAGTCGAATAAATTGATGATAATGTCAAGCCCTCCAAGCTCGATAATACAATTAGTAAACTCGTCTTCTCTTGAGCAAATGTTCAAAATACACCATAAACTCTCAATCTTGGTTTTGTAATTGAATAAGAAATATTTTTTTCGATTACTTGAAATTGAGTTTCATTCTCCCAAGTCATGAGCTCTAGGAGTTTTGGAACGATGCCAGCATCAATAACCTTTTGAATGGGAGCTAGAGTCAAAGAGTTAAGAAGACGTTAGAAGATAATTTACGATCATGGTCTATGGAGATGAGGTTTCTCAGAGCCACAAGACCTTCGAATTGGACAGATCTGTGCATAGAATTGATCATAATCATGGACTTTTCGATCTTAAGCTCTGCGGATAGGGAAAAGAGGTTATAGGGCATACGATTCATTGGGTTGAAATGGAGGAAATATAATTTAATCGAAAAAAAATCTTTTATTAAATTTTGTAAGACAAGAGGTTTTTGGTTTCAAGGCCGTATTTTTGAGATCTCTTTTGTGGATTCAAAAGAATCTCGAGTTGTGGTGGATTTTGGTCTTCAAAAGTCAAAGAAATGACATGGGGCTTTAAAAAAATCAACAGTTCCTAAACTTTAGTTTGCTGGGTTTCTGTTTAGAAAGGCAGAGAAAAAGCTTTGAGAAATTTGATTTCGGGTGGTTGATTCTGTCTTTCTAAAGCTTTGAAATTATAGGGATCTTGTGGCAAATGATATTGAGTCCCAGAGAATCACGGGTTTCACACATAAATTAGGAATTTCTTGAAATATAGCAAAACTTTCACATTTCAACTGGTGATCCTCTAATTTAAACTGACTTTGATATTTCCATCATAATACAAAGGAGATAGACATAATGAAACCAATTTCAGAATTAAAAAATTTCGAAAGAGTTTCTCACTTTGCTTTTTTCCTTAGTCTTCCTTTTCACTCAAACCTTGATTCTTTTCATTTTTTTCTTCATTAACGTCAGAGAAATATTCCAAGATAAGGCCAGCATTTGAACTGAATTCGTCATCCTTTGCTAAATCTTTGAAAATTTCGACTAAGCCAGCCTCTCGCATAAATTGAGCGTTTGTTTTGAAAGCACAATCTTCAGTATCCAGAACAGTTAAAATCGCTTCAAGAGCTTCATGTTTCAACTTATCCTCAAATTTTGTCAAAATATAGGTGAAGCTCTTCATAAGGCCATGTTTTTCAATTAAAAGATCAGTTTGTTCGGCATTTGCTGCAGAAAGCATATTACAGATCGCCCATCCAGCCTCTCGTGCAACCTAAAAAGTGAGTTAGTGAAACTCTTAAAGTTCCTATTACATCCTTAGCGTCTTCAAATGCAATGGCAGTTTTGAGTCTTTTCATATAATCATCATTTTTAATGATCATCTCGACCTGTTCAGTGGTTCCAGCAGCAATATTGCTAATCACAAAAAGAGCCGCTCTTCGGCAACTCTTTTTGGGATGGGTTGTTGTTTCAAATAATTTTGGGAGAAACTCTGGATAGCTTAAAAGTTCCTATAAAGAATTGAATGAGATATATCAAGAACACGAAAATTACATTGGTCTGTTTCTCAGTTCCAGACACTATATTTGCGACTATTGTTAATGTAGCACCAAAAACCTGTTGACTTCCTTCACAGCTAAAGAGAAATGAGATGAATGAATTTCAAACAAAGGGCTGTTACAAATGATGAATAAGAAAGGGGACACAACCTTGATCAATAACTCCTTGTATATTTCCTTTTTCCTCTTCATTATTATGTTGATTTTCAAAGTGAACAGAGAAGATACCAGTAATGTTAGCAAGACTCCAAAGAACGTTTATCAGAGTGTCTTGCGAATAAACACCTGAGATACACTTTTGAAGAACTGGAAGAGCTGGAAGTATGAATTTCCAGTCTGGGGCTGGTTTTCTTTGGCATATATTGGATATCCCCAAGATTGAACGGGTTTGAATATTTTCAGAAGTTGGAAACTTCTCAAGTGTTTGAAGGAATTTATTTAGGCAGCCTTTTTGGAGACATAAGTCTCTATTTTTCGTGGAAGAACCAATAATATTATAGATTGCCCACAGAGCCTGTATTCAGAAAATTATCACTTAATAAAATGAAGAAGCTCACGTTATCGACAACGTCATCAACCGGAGAGTTTAATAAATTGATTATGATATCAAGACCTCCAAGCTGAACAATGTAATCAGAAAACTTGTCTTCACCTGCGCAAATATTGACAACACACCATGTACTCTCAACCTTGAGAGTTTAAGAAGAAGGATTTTATGAATTAAACAAACTTGGAATTTCGAGTCATCTTCCCAAGTCATCATTTTCAAGAGCTTGGGAACAATTCCAGAAACAATAACCTTTTGAATTGGAGCTATTGTTGTAGAATTGTTAGTGATGATGAAAGTTGGAAGGAGAATTTACGATCATCATTTGTTGAAATGAGCTTTCTGAGGCCAACAAGACCCTCAAATTGGACTGCCTTGTCAGTGGACTTGATCATATTGGCGAACCTTTTGATTTCATCTTCAATATCTGAGTCTGAGTTTGGGGTTAAAGTAGAATCCATAGTGTTTGAAGTGAAGTAGGAGAATTAATTAAGCTGACAAAAATATTAAATTAAATTCAATTTTGCGCGTCATTTCAAAGACTCTTGAAATCTGATTGAATGAAGAGGCTTTTCAGGAGTTCTTGAAATATTTTAGAAGGTGTCAAGTTTATTATTAATGTCAAAATTCTGTCAATTTTTAGATTCGAAGTAGTCTTAGACAAGCGATGACTCCAAGAGAGAACCTTTTGAAATAAAAAGACTAAAAGATTTTGCAGAATTCTGGGATGGAACGAATTTCTTCTGTTCAAATTTCTCTTTCAGTTAATTTCTTGACTTAATTTGTTCTCATAAGAAAGATTCTGATGCTCAGGATGTTGTAAAAAATTGAAGCTCTCTTCGAAAAAAAATTGAAAAGAAAAACTGAAATTAAATTGTTTCTAAAGTTTCAAAGTTCAAGTTTTTGATTCAGAGTTGGACCAAAAAATGTTAAATGTCCATGTCCATATCCATGTTTTTTCAATTCACAGAATTTTGCTCACAATAAGAAAGTCTTTTTTTGGTTCCTTGTTTCTAAAGATCTAAAAAGTGACAAGACGATGAGAAGTTTTGCAATCCAAGGGCTTTAGAGTATGAGAATAGCGAATTCGATATCAAACTTGTCTGTTGCAGATGTGAATTCATGAGAAGAATTGACCTGATTGCCAAGCTCCCTTGATTTAAGGTTGCAAGCTTCGAAACTTCAAGAAAAATTCTGGGGAAAAAATACTTTATATCTTTGCAAGCTTTGATGCTGATGCTGAGATCTCATTCTTTGCAATGAAAGAAAGATAACACAAGGAAAAAATGAAAAAATCTCAAGCATAACTGCTATTTTGGTTGTTTGGTGGCATCATCCACTATAAAGAAATGAGAACTGCAAGGATTATGGATTTACCCACTATTCACTGTATAAAGGGTGGATTTACACCAAAGAGGATAAATTGACTGTGGAGATGTGGATTTACCCACCAGAGGAATATCTCCAGGATTTATCCTCATATTTTGTTCAAACCTGATGTAAGTGATGGGAAGGCATGAAAGAGACCTGGTGGATTAATCCACGCTTCACCAGTCTAAAAATCGAAATGGTGGGTTGATCCACCATGGATACAGCCTCAATTTCCTTAAATTTTCTTCATCAATTTATCAGTTCACCACCCAACAGTCCATTTACCCTATACGGTAGGTGTATCCATCATATATACAGTTCGATGACTTCAAAATTTTGGACCCAATTTCTCAGATAAAAAAGTTTTCAAGAAGATTTTCAGGTTTTTTCCATCAGTGAGATCAGAGAAAATCTGCCCAAATAAAAATTTCCGATTTTCGAAAAAAAGTGAAAAAGTTTTTTCCTCTATTCTTTTTATGCAAATGGAATCTTATGTTTACTTTTCAGATTTCTGATCAAACTATCAGTTATTGATTTAAATTATCAGTGATAACTTAACTGTGCTTGTTTTTTAAAAAACTCGTTTTATATATGGAATTCGAACAAATTAGGAGAGCATAAATAAGACTAAATATCAATTTCCAGCTACAAAGATTGAAATTTGTGCGAGATTGTTTTCTTATTCTTGGTCACTATCACCTTGATTCTTTTCATTTTCTTTGGCAGGAAACTCTTCCAGAATGGAATTTGCATCTTCGATCAAATCACTATCCTTTGCCAAATCTTCCACAATTTCGTGTAAGCCAGCTTACTGAATCTCTTTGACATAGCCTTTTTCGGAATGTCCTGTTTCCAAAACAGAGAAGATTGCTTGAAGGGCTTTCTTCTTAAGCTCTTGCCAAATTCTGTCAGCATCTGAGTGAACCTTTCCAGAATTCCACATCTATTAACCAGCCCTTCAATTTGATCTGGCGTTCCGTAATCATGTTACAGATTGCCCAAGCAGCTTTTTTGGCGATCTGAAAAATTATGAGACAATAATTGTAATTTTTTTACATCTAGTTTTTCTGTAGCAACAGCAGTTTTGAGTCTCTCAATAGAGTTGTCGTTTTCAAGGATCATTTCAATTTGGTCTTGGGTTCCAACAGAGAGATTGCTAATTGCCCAGAAAGCTTCCTTTCGGAATGTCAAATATTCTTGGTAAAAACTTTTCACATTTCAGAACTTCCTAAAATTTAGAGGCTTAGTTCCAAAGAATTGGGCCTTTATAAAGATACATTTGTTTGTCTATGCGTTCCTGCAAGTAAATTTCCTAGTGTCTTCAATACTGGAGCCAGAATTTGTACGTTTGTTTCACTTCTCAAAATTTATGAAGCAAAGCAATTTCTCCCTGCCTTACAGATAGTCCACAAGAAATGGAACGCAATTGAAGTCAATGACTTCTTGTAGATTTTCGCCTATTTTATTTTTATACTAAAGGGAAATCGAAGGAGAATGCTAGCGTCAATGATGTAAGCGAGAGCCCAGAGAGCATTTCCAAGAGCTATTTCTGAACATCTACTCGAGGTAACTACATAAAGCGCTGGGAGGGCTGGAAGTACTTCTTTCCATTGTGGAAATGGCTCTTCTCCACAGAAATTTGAGATGGCAGCCGTTGTCTCATCAAGAGCGTTCGTGGGGGTTGGCTCTGTTTCAAGGATCTGAAGAAGTTTATTCATACAATCCTTCTGGAGACACATATCTCTATTTGGTGCAGGTTCCTGCAATATTTCAGATGGAACATATTGCCTGTTTTTGAAGGAAATTAGAGGTTGAATGATGATCTGATCTGAAGAAACTTACATTAGAGACAGCTTAACTATCTTCAGAGTCAAATAAATTGATGATAAGATCTAGACCTCCAATCTCAAGGAAGCAATCGACAGCCGTGTCCTCCTCTGCGCAAATATTGGCAAGACACCATAAACTTTCAGTCTTCATTGATAATTAGAATGAGATTTTCCCCTTCCTGTTACTTGAAATTAAGGGTCATCTTCACAAGTTATAATTTCCAAGAGCTTTGAAACAACACCAGAATAAACAACCTATTGAGTTGGGACCCTTATAGAATGGTTTTCAGGATGAGAAGATTCGAAAGGAATTTACGATTATTGCCATTATTGCTCACTGAAATGAGTCTTCTCAGGCCAATGAGGCCTTATAACTGGACAGACTTGTATGGAGAATGGATCATATTAGCGAAATTTTCGATCTTTTCATCTTGAAGGTCTGAGCCATTGACAACAGGATCCATTCGGACCAAAATAATTTAATTGGAGGAAAGAATTATTTTATGACAATTTGGGAGCTTAAGAAGATCTGATATTCGAGAGAAAAAAAGTTGATTTGAGACCAAGTTTTTGCTTGGGACTCGAGAAATGAAGGTTTTCTGACCTTTGCATTTTTTCCCCTTGAGTTTGTCTGGTGGTCTAGACTCGCCAAAATTTTGTCTGGTTAACTGAAAGTTATCAATGTGCAAAACCTGAAAAATCTTTTTTAAAAAAACTCGTGACTCAACTTTTCTGCCTCTTTTTTTTTGATTGAGACTGCCCCAATTCAAAAGTTTTGCTTTTATTTTTCAAATTTGGAATTGAAGGGAGATCCAAACAGATCTTATTGGACAAGGATTTATGGAAACCTATGGACTTGTTTACAAAATATATAAACAGACCTAAACACAAAGTTTTTTCTTTTTGTTCTGAAAAAGGCCAAACAGAGAATGTCTTTCATTTCTAAAACAAACAATCATCCTTTTCAGTCTCAACTTCTTCCTCAAAATATGTCTCTTTAAATATTTATTCAAAGTCCCAAAAGTCAACTCAAACGATTCAGAATCATGGCTCTCCTTCAATAATTTTCTTATTATATTGAAAATACTTCCCTGCTTCAGTTTGATCAAATACTTATTGTTTGTGGCTTCTTTCCGAGATGTCGAGGCTCCAAAGATCAAAAACTCCCGAATTCCTTCTAACACAAGGACAACAGTCTGATCGTCTGGTAGATCTTGTAGGATTAATTGACAAAGACAATCAAAGACTCCATTTCGAGTCATTGAGATGAATTGATTCTTACTTGCGTCTACTGTTGCGTTTCGAAGAGCCCAAACGGCTTCTTTTTGGACCTAAATAGGAACGTTATGATTCGAAAACTCATTAAAAGCACCTCTAAGATACCATGAAGAGCCACGTTGGCCAACTGCTCGATGTATTTAGGATTGTCAATAACAAGGTCAACGGAATCTTTTCGATAGGTGATGTTCGAGAGTGACCAGCAGACATCTCTTTGAAAAACTTTTTGATCAGATATCTGTTTCAAAAGCTGGAAGAGCTTCTTCACGTAACTCCTGGTGGAGTGTATTTTTAACACTCTCTATGGACAATAAATAAGACAAAACTCTCGAAAAATACATCAGCTTGATCATCTGATCCTGTTAGAATATTTCCTAAAATTCGCAAAGCTGGAATCGACACCAAGTCATCAGGGCAGCTAAAAACATATTATTGGCTGAAATACATCTTGCCCGTTGTACTCTAAGTATCGAATGAGAGGAAGAACGATGTCAGCCTCCAAGACTCTTGTGACTTTATACTCTTCGTTTGAAAGGTAAAAGAGAGCCCATAGAGCATTTTTGAGGATTTCAAGATCAGTGATTTCTTGGATAACAGTACAAAGGACAGAGGTGGCATCAGCAACTTTTCCATAGGCTGGGAGAGGCCTCCCTCGACATAAATTTGATAAAGCCCGTGTTTTTTTGTTTTATGAAAGGATTGTCTTTTTTAACAAGAGCTTCCTTCAACACATCAATCAAGGGATGCAAAACTTCATGGTCCAGTAATATGTCGCGATATTGTGGTTCATATGCTATATTTCCAATTGCCCCTGCAACCTACAATATTTCTTTCTGTGATCCTTCAAAGAGAGATTTATTACATGTTCTAAAAGTTGTGTATGACAAGACTTTAACAATTTAATAAGTGTTGGAACAGCTCCCTGATCAACTATCTCTCTATCTTGATCTGAAATTCCCTCAGTAATGCCACATAACACCCAGGTTGCCTCGAACTAATCACATTAGCGTTTCTTTATGATTTCAACATTCACGACCTGAAGCTGTGGTTCATCATCTTTCTGCATGAACTCCAAGAGTTTCGGAATAAGGCCAGCATCAATAATCTTCTGAACCTGAATCTGACCCTCATCACTTGAAGCCGCACCTAAAGCGCGGATATAAGAACAAAGAAAATTTGAAGAATCCAATTACATAGTAGCTTTCTGATACCAATGAGCCCATAAATCTGTTTGAACTGGTTTTCTGACTCAATGGCTCCAACGAGTGAAATAAATTCACTAGGGTCATAGTGTCTTTTTTGCCAATCAGAGATCAAGCGATCTCGATCATTATTCGCATCAAACATCAAAAATTAAAAAGATGATTTTTTATTGAGGACTTAATTCTGAGCCAAAGAACTTCTATTCTTCATGATCTAAATTCCAAGGAATTAACGATTTTCAAGTGGTTTTTAAATCAAAAGATGGGAGAGAGTGCTTTGAGCATTCTTGCTCCTTTTTCTCCCTCTCAACCTTTGCCAAATTCAACATCTCCAGTAAGATCCTTAGGATTTTAAATATTTTTAGTTGAATTTTTTGGAAGATTCAGAAGCTGAGGGAAAGGTTTATGCTTGACCAAAAATGAGGGAATGCATCTTGAATTTGAATATTCTTCTTCCTAATTGAATTTCACGAAACTGATTGAATATTAAGAAAATAAATCATTTTTTTTTGTAGTTGAATTTGGCAAGATTTTATGTAATCCAACTCTTATTATCTCTTTCATCAGCGAAAGATTCTTTTTATATATTATTTACATTTTACATCAAAAAGGTAAAGAAATAAATATTTAACGCCATCAAGAGATTTCATTTCTTTTTCCTGTTTTCTTCTTGATTTACAGTTTCCTCAGGATTCAAGGATATCAAATTACCTTGGCTTTTGAGCACAAATTTTCATCTCTTGCCAGATCTTTGATAACGCCGGCCAAACCAGCTTCTTGGACATGTTTGAGTTGAAATTGAGCATCATCTTCTAAAGTCATTATTTCCAAGATTTTGTGAAGAATTCCAGAATCTATTGCTTCTTAAATTGGAGCTATTGCCGTGGGGATGTTCGATAAAAGAAATAAAGGGAAAAAAATGACGACCATCCACAGAAAGAAGTCTTCCGATGCCGATGAGACCTGTAAATTGGACAGGCTTGTGTGAAGAATTGATCATACAAATGAACTTTTCGATCTCCTCTTGAAAATCTGGGTCATATAAAAGAGGCTTCATAATGTTTGAAGCTGAGCAAGAGAGTGTTGTTTACTTTCTGAAATATTGAATTAAATTTGGCGCTTCAACGACTCGTGGATTTTCATTTCTGGTGGAATCTGCTCTGGTTTGAGGAGAAGTTCGGAACAAATTCTTCTTTTTCCCAAAAATCATATATTTTCTTGTTGCATATCTTTCTTTCATAGAAAATTTTTTGAATGAAGCACAAAAAGTGAAGAGGAAAAACAATTTGTAAATTTTCTGTTTCATTCTGGGCTTTCTCAATTCATTTGGTTCTTTTTTATTCATAAAAATTTTTATGTAATTCTTATTCCACTTGAGCAAGTTGAGATATTTCTTCATACTTGAGACACAACAAAAAAGTAAATTATAAAGATCTATTCTCTTCATTCAAATGAAAATCTTTCGAATGAAAGGATAAAAAGAAATACTCTTTAATTTTTTCTCTAAGCAATAAGGTGTTGTTTTTCTTAATCTTCTCTTTCACTATCTTCTTGATTATCTTCATCTCCATCTTTTTCTTTCTTGGATCCCTCCAAGTCACTATCAAAATATTTCAGAATGAGCACTGCGCATTTTTGATAATCTTTCTCGCTTGCCAAGTCTCCAATAATACCGATCAAACCTTCGATTTCTTTGATACTTTCAATATACTCTGATGTTGCTGTTTTTAGAACATTGAGGATCACGTCAAGGGCTTCCTTCTTCAAATCTTTGGCGGAGTGTTTCAATATATGAGTGAAGCTTTCCATAAGGTTATATTTATCAATAATACGATCAAATTGGTCAGAATCTGCACCAGAAATCATGTTACATATTGCAAAAGCAGCTTCTTTTGAAACCTAAAAAATTCTTATACAAGACTTGCAATTTTGTTTACATCCTGTGGTTCTGTAATAACAGCAGTTTTGAGTCTCGAAATGTAGTTTTCATTTTCAAGGATTCTTTCAATTTGTTCTGAGGTTCCAGCGGTGATATTGCTGATTGCCCAAAAAGCCTCTTTTCGAAAGATCTTTTTTTCATGCGTAGTCAGTTCGAATATTTTTGGTAAAAACTCTGGAAAGCTCAGAACCTCCTAAGATTGTTTGATTTAGCTACAATGACTTGTTCTTGCAAAGAAGTACATTTGTTTGTTGATGATTTCCTGTGAGTAAGTTTCCGATTGCTCTCAAAGTTGGGGCCAAAAGATATGGATTTCCTTCACTCCTAAAGTATTCAGAATCAATTTATTTGCTATATTACAGATGATGCATCAAAAATGGAAGACATCCTTGATCAATAACTTCTTGAATCTTGTCATCTAGTTGAGATTTAGATCTCTAAACAGGTTTGAAGAGAGTACCAGTGATGCAAGAAAGAGACCAAAGGGCACTTTTGAGAGCTTCTTGTGAATGTACTTCTGAAATGTGTTTATACAGCAGTGGAAGAGCTGGAAGTATTGTTTCCCAGTTTGGGTTTGGCTTTCCTCGACATAGATTGCATATCACATAGAGAACATGCTTTATGATCAGATCAGAAGTCGAGAATTTATCATGTGTTTGAAGGAGTTTCTCAATACAATGTTTCTCGAGACACATGTCTCTATTTTTGATGGATGAGTCTGCAATATTGCACAGTGCCCATGTGCTCTATTTCCAGAAAATTAGAACTTGAAAGAGAGGAGGAAATTCACTTGATAGACAACATTTTGAACATTAGAGTCGAATAAATTAATGACAATGTCAAGAGCCCCAAGTTCAATGATGTAATCGGAGAATTTTGGCTTGTCTGAGCAGATATTCACAATACAAACTGTGCTTTCAATCTCGAGAAAAATGATGAAAAACAATGAATTTTGTATTCTTTGGTTACTTGAAACTCAGATTCATCTTCCCAAGTCATGATTTCCAGGAGTTTAGGGACAATACCAGAATCAATAATCTCTTGAATCGGAGCTATTGTAGATGGTTAAGGAGATGTTTGATCCAGACAAAGGAAATAAATATTACGCTCATCCGCAGAAAGAAGCCTTCTGATGCCAATAAGGCCTTCGAATTGGACAGGTTTGTGAGTAGAGTGAATCATATTGGTGAACTTTTGGATTTCCTCTTGTGATTCATGTAAAGTAGGATCCATAGATAATGTCAGAAATGACGGCAAATATAAATTAATTTTTAAGGGTGTTATTAGATTTGAAGGCTCATTGATGATTCTAATAAGATCTGATGCCAAACAAGCCAAAGGTGAATTAAGATTGAACTTAGACTAGTTCTATTCAGAAATACTCAAAAACGGTAAATTTCTTCTTCTTCTTCAAAGATATTTGTGATTCACATGCCTTGAATAAATTTATCACAAAAATCCTAGTCAATCATCTTGAGAGACCTCAAACAAACCATTTTAGTGTTTTTTATTTCACACTAAATTTGAGAATTCCATTGGGAAATTATTTTTTTGATTTTGAGACTCGAATTCAGGAATCTATTTGTATAAAAGTAGCAATTTAATGAATTCAACCAAGCCACAAATATCATACATAAGTCTGTAATTTATGCAATACAGATCCTTTTTTCAAGAGAAAATGAAGAATGCTTGTCCTCTAACATAAACACAACAAAGAAGAAAAGCATAAAAAGAGTAAGATTAAAAATGACTCAAAGAATGAGAGAACGCGTTGTCTTGATTTTTCTTTGATTTTCAAAATTCCAAAGAAAAAAATTCTTTCTCTTCTTCATCTTAATCTTCTCTGTCACTATCCTCTTGATCCTCTATTTTATATTCAGATTCTTCAGGATTCTCAACAGAGAAATAATTCAAAATGAGATGAATATTTGAACTAAAATCACTGTCTTTTGCTAAACCACGAATAATTTCAACTAAACCAGCTTCTTTTATCTCTTTGATGTAAGAATCTTTTTCTGTAGCGTCTGTTTCTGTTTCCAGGACAATTCGAACTGTTTCAAGGGCATTCAGTTTCAAATTATCCTCAAATTCTGTAAGTATATTGGTTAAGCTTTTTAGAAGGCCATGGTGAGAAATGATCTGATGAATTTGTTCGCTCGTTGCTTCAGAAAGCATATTGGTAACTGCCCAAGCTGCCTCTCGTGCAATCTGAAATTAGTGACTTGTAAAACTTTGGATTACCTCTGGTGATTCTTCCGCAACAGCAGTTTTGATTCTCTGAATATAATTGTCATTTTCAATGAGCATCTCAATCTGGTCTGAGGTTCCAGCAGCAATATTACTGATGACCCAAAAAGCCTCTTTCCGAAGAACTTTTGTTGGATCGGTTGTAATTCCAAATAGTTTTGGGAGAAACTCTGGATAGCTCAGAACCTCCTAATATTCATCGATATAGTTGGAAAAAGATGTCATCTTAATATACATGTGCTTGTTTGTCATATCCGGCCACTATATTTGCCAATACTCTCAATGAAGGGGCCATAATATACTTGCTGCCTTCACAGCTAAAAAATTCATGACACAAATTATTTTCCTGGCAGTGTTACAGATGCTGAATAAGAAATGGGACACAACCTTGGTCAATAACTTCTTGAGTATTTTCATCTACAATATTTAAGAGAAACACTTTCAGCTGAAAAGGATACCACTGATGTAAGAGAGGCTCCAAAGAGCATTTGCCAGGGCTCCTTGTGAATATACCTCCGATATATGTTTGTGAAGTAGTGGCAGCGCTGGAAGTACTTTTTCCCATTGTGGATATGGCTTTCCTCGACATAAATTCATGATACTATGGAGGACATTTTCGATTATCCTCTGAAAAGTTGAAAACTTTTCGAGTATCTGAAGGAGTTTGTTGAGACAATCTTTCTGGAGACAGATATCTCTCTGCTCAAAAGAACCGCCTGCAACATTACTTAGCGCCCATTCGGCCTATTTCAAAGCTTTATATTGTTTGAGTGAGCATTAAAGACTCACCTGATCAACGATTTCACTCAAGGGGGAGTCAAGTAAATTTATAATAATATCAAGACCTCCAAGTTCAATGATGTAATCAGAAAATTTCGGCTCTCCTGCAGAAATATTCACCACACACCAGGCACCCTCATGCTTTATTAATCATTAGAATGAGTGTCTTTATGAATGAAACTCACTTGGAATTGGGATTCATTTTCCCAAGTCATCATTTCGAAGATTTTGGGAAGAACCCCAGAATCAAGGACCTCTTGAATTGGAGCTAGTAGATTGTGAGTAATAACGAAAGGGAAAAAGAATTACAATGCTCACCTGCAGAAAGGATTCTTCTAATGCCAAGAAGACCCTCAAATTGAACGGACTTGAGTTCAGAATTGATCATGTTTTTAAATTTTTGGATTTCCTTTTCTTCTTCATTCTCAAAATCTGAATCTTCATCATCTTCATAATCTTCATCTTCGAAATCTGAACCAGTGTAGTCTGCTTCCCAGTCATTTTCACCAAGAGGATCCATGATTTCTGAATTTGCGGCAAATTGAATTTAATTTTGAAAAAAAACTTTGAGAGATTAGTTAAATAATATCTGATGACAAATAAGAAAAGTTTCGTTGAAATTATTAGATTTGAGCTTGAAATTAAAAGAAATGTTTTTGATTAAAATTCTCCTTGAGATTTTTATTATAAAAAAACCATTTCAGCAAAGCTTTTCTCGAAGTCTCTATATAAAAGGGAACAATTTGATAAATCAGAATCGGTACAAAGAACAACATATTTCAGATATATCTTTTAAATTTACTCAATACAACTATACTTTTAATATGATATTTCAATCAAGAATACCTTGATTTTAAAGATACTTGAAAAATACATGAGAAACGCAACAAAGAAGGGAAGTATCCAGAGAATAGAATTAAAAGCTACTCGGATGAAACCTCCTAAAGAGCCTATTATTTTTCCCAAGAATCTCTTTAATTTTCATTTTCTGTTTCACTCTCAGATTCTATAGGATTCTCAACAGAGAAGCATTTCAGAATTGGTTCAGCCTCCGACCTGAACTCGGTGTCCTTTGCCATATATTGAAGAATACAGACTAAGCCAGCCTCTTTGATCTTATTCACATGAGGTCTTTCTTCATCCCATGTTTCACTTTCTAGGACAATGAGGATCGTATCAAGAGCTTTCTGCTTCAGGTCTTTGGCAAATCTTGCCAATATATGAGTAAAGCATTCCATAAGATCATAATCATGAACCAACTGATCAACTTGGTATTCATCTGCACTATTTAGCAAGTTACAGATTGCTCAAGCAGCTTCTCTTGCGACCTACAAAATTTTTATACAAGATTTGCAATTTCGTTACATCATGCGGTTCTTCCGCAACAGCAGTTTTGAGTCTTTCAATAAAATCTTTATCCTCGGTGATCATCTCAATCTGTTCTGAGGTCCCAGCAGTGATGTTGCTGATTGCCCAAAAAGCATTTTTTCGGATTTCTTGTTTCGGGCTTTCCGTAAGTTCGAGAAGTTTAGGAAGAAATTCTTCAGCGTATTCCAGAACCTCCTAAAACGATTGAGTTATAAAGCTGCTACTGCTCGAAAATATACATCTGATTGCTCATCATCCCCTGCGAGGAGAAGAAGTAATGCTTTCAATGAAAGGGCCATAACCTTTTCGTTTCCTACGCAACTTAAAACAAAATGAGGGAAATTCATTGCCTTCAACAGTACAGATGATTTACAAGGTATGGGAGGCAACCTTGATCAATGACTTCTTGGATATTGTTACCTAGTTCGTGATAAGATCAATGAGGGAAAAAACGATACTGGCAATGCAACCTATACACCAGAGAGCATTTTCGAGGATTTCTGGCGAATCTATTGTCGAAATATGCTTTTGAAAGACTGGAAGAGCCGGAAGGATTTTTTCCCAGTCTGGGTACGGCTTTTGATAGCACAATGCTACCATGGCCTGGCTGATACTGTTTCTGAGACCATTAGAATTTGGGAATCTCTCAAGCATTTGAAGAAGTTTGTTCACATATTCTTTTTCTAGACACATATCTCTATATTTACTGCCAGTTCCTGCAATATTCTGTATGGCCCAGCTTGCCTGTTTGAATAAAGTTATCATCTGAAAAATGACTGAAAAGGAACTCACATTACACACAATTTCGTCAACCTGGGAGTCAAATAAATTCATGATAATATCAAAGCCTCCAAGGTCAAGAACGTAATCAGTAAATTTGCCTTCTTCTGTGGCACAGATATTGAGAATACACCATGAACTTTCGATCTTTATTTGAAATTAGCTGAAGATACTCAAGATCTCAAGCTTACTTGAAATTTGAAATTATCCTCCCAAGTTGTCATTTCTAGGATTTTAGGAACAATTCCAGAATCAATAACCTCTTGAACTGAGGCTATAGGGGAACGATTAATCACATGACATTTGATGAAGGAAGAAAATGTTGCGAAATTCATCTTGAAATGAGCTTTCTGATGCCAATAATTCCCTCTAACTCAACAACTTTCTGTGAAGAATTCATCATAAGAGCAAAGTGTTCCATTTTTTCTGAGAAGAGAGCTCCAGCAGCATCCATAATGTGCGAAGTTACGGCAAATAGAAATTAATTTTCAAGGATATTTGTGCGATTTTATGGTTTCATAAGATCTGATGCTGGACAGATAAAAGTTTAATTGAGATTGGGCCTGGGACTTATCAAGAGGTGCATACAAAAAGAATTTTTCACATATTTCACTTTAGAAAGTCTTATTTGACCAGTTTCTTTTTGGAAACAAGCCATGATAGCAAAGTTTATCTTTTATTAGCAAAAAGCCAAAAGCAGCGATAGAAGCTGGCAAATCTTTTTGAAAACTTTCATTTGAGAAGGGAACAATTGTATAGACTGTAACAAGCATACGGAACAAATACCATACAAAAATCCTAATTTATCCAATTTCCCTATTCTTTGAGACGAGACTCCAAAGAGGAAGCCTCTGATTTTCAAATGGCTTGCTCAACACGATAGAAAAGAAGAAAAAGAGAAGAATAAATCAGTCAGAAGAAAACTTTAATTGTCTTCTTTATCAATATTCTCTTGATTGTGAGCTTTATTTTCGATTTTATTCTCAGAATCTTCAGGATTTTCAACAGATAAATATTCCAAAATGAAATCAGCATCTGCACTGAACTGACTATCTTTTGCTAAGCCTTCAATAATAACGACTAATCCAGCCTCTTTTATATGTTTGATAAAAGGATTCGTTCCGGTATAAACTGATCTTTCTTTGAGAGCATCCAAGATCACTTTGAGAGCCCTGTGCTTCACATCGTTTCCAAATTCCATCAGAATACGAGGAAAACTTTTCATGATATCTTTATTTTCAATAATCTGATGAATTTGACTGGCACTTGCTTCACAAAGCAAGTTGAGAATTACCCAAGCAGCCTCTTTTGCAACCTAAAAAGTGAGTTCCTTGAATAGGTTTTTGTTTACAGTAGGTGTATCTGTTGCAACAATTGTTTTGAGCCTTGAAATGTACTCCTGATTCTCCATGATCATTTCAATTTGTTTAGGAGTGCCAGCAGTAATATTGCTGATGACCCAGAGAGCCTCTCTTCGGAGAATTGCTTTAGGGTGATTTATCAGGTGAAATACCCTTGGAAGGAATTCTGGAAATTTCAAGAGCTCCTAAAAATGGTTGATTCCTGGAGAAAAGAGCATAAAAATACATTGGTTTGTTCATGAGTTCCGGATGCTATATCTCCGACTGTTCTCAATGCATGAGCCAAAATCCTCCCTCTTCCATTACGGCTAAAAATCATAAGACAAATTATCCTCCTTGCAACGTTAAAGATGCTCAATCAGAAAAGGGACACAACCTTGATCAATAACCTCTTGAACCTTTTCATCTGATTTATTGTTTATGTTCATAGTTAAAACTGAAAGAGAATACGTGTAATGAAAGAGAGACTCCAAAGAGCATGCCTGAGAGTTTCTTGCGAATGCACCTCTGAAATATGCTTGTAAAGCACTGGAAGAGCTGGGAGTAGTTTGTCATATCCTAGGGGCTGATTCCCTCTAAAGAAATTCCCAATAGCACAGAGGGCATTCTCAATGATATTATTTGAAATTGGAAACTTTTCAAGTGTGTGGATAATTTTATTGAGACAATTTTTCTGAAGGCAAAGATCTCTCTGTTCGAGAGAACCGGCTGCAATATTACTGATTGTCCAGACAGCCTATTTCGAGAATTTCTGAGAAGTTGAATGGTCAGATAAAAATTACATTCTCAACAATTTCACATAAGGGAGAGTCAAGCAAATTTATGACGATATCAAGGCCTCCAAGTTCAATTATATAGTCAGAAAATTTCTCTTCCCATGAAGAGATATTCAAAACACACCATGCACTTTCGATCTTTTCTTTCATTTTAAGAGATAGAGATTCAGTTTACCTGGAACTGAGACTCATTTGTCCAAGTCATCATTTCCAAGATTTTGGGAAGAACTCCAGAATCAATAACTTCTTCTTGAACTGGACCTAAAGTGGATGGTAATGATTGAAGGAGGAAAGGAAGGAAAATTACAGATATCTCCTGAAGTAAGCCTTCTGATGCCAACAAGACCTTCAAATTGAACGGGCTTGTGGTCAGAATTGATCATGTTGATAAATCCTCCTAGTTGTTCTGATTCATTTTGGTGATCATCATCCATAATACTGAGAATGAGGGCAATGAAAATTTAATTTGAAAATATTTTTATTCTTTTAATTTAGCGCTTCATTATTTCAAAGTCATGAGAATTTTTAACTTGCTTTGCCTTGCAAGGTTCTTCAAAAACTTAAGCTCCTGAAGCTTTTGGAACTTTGGAAACAGAAAGGTCAACAAATTTTTCTTGGGCAAAAATTTCCATTTTCAATATTTCTAAAAAGTTTATTGTTTTTAAACACAATACAAAGCATCATTTATTATAGAAACTTCCCTAGTTTGGAGCAGAAATCTCTTTTTTTTTTGAAAATGTTGAAGGCATCTTCTCAAAAAATTTTTACATTTTTTTTTTCAATCTCAAGTAATTAGATCGTCACAATTTCAAAGAAAATCTTGATAAAATTTGGAATTTTTATGAGGGTGTGCATATCTCGGTTGTTTTTTCCCTATTCCGGCCTCAACTCAATAAACTTTTCCGATCCTTTTTGTCAAGTTGTTTTTGTGAAAAAAAGTTCCCGAAATATTTTTTTCGAATAAGAGAGAAAAGAAGTAAAAATATACAAAAAGAATTTCAGGAAGAGGAAATAGAAAATGAAGAATTTCCTTGAACAATGAATTTTTTTTTTCATAAAAAATTTCAATCAGGCAAAAAAAATTGTTTCATTTGAATGTCTATTGGAAAAATTCTCAAGAAGAGATTTTTGAGTTAATTAACTAATGAATTAAACTGAATCAGAACTTCTTGCATATAATAGAATTTTTTTCTTATGGGAATTTTGTCCACAAGCCACCCTCATAAATCAAGTCATCACATAGAATATCTAAATCTTGAATCAGAAACGCTCATCCAAGGCTTGGATCTTGGCCTTTTTTCTTTTTCCAGAGATCTAAAAAACGAGTTTAGTTTTTTTGAGGCAATTTATCTTTTCTGATATTTTTTCCGCCAAAAGATGAAAAATTAATTTTGGCTTAATTGTTTCCTTTGAGCCCATCGACTGCCTTTTTGTTGTTAGCCCTCTCTTTCTCAGAAAACTTTTTCAAAGATAATGAATATAATGACAATGAGGAATAAGCTTATTCGTTAAATATAATGAATAAGATAATAATTTTTTCTATATATAAAAACTAGCGTACTAGATGTGATATAGAGGATGATGTTCTATAACTCTGGTAATGAATACTCACTTTTTTAGCAATTTTTCACACAATAGATGTCCATATAGAGATTGACATAAGAGATTTTACTACCTGAGATATAAGCTCTACTATCGCTCTTTTTGGTGAAATCAAGTCTATACTGAGGCTTCGTTTCAGTAGTCAAACCATAAGTTTTTGTGGAAGTTTTTGATCTAAAAAGTCCAGTGGTAATGGTCGTAAATCCATCAGTACTGAAAATATCACTTGAATATTTCGCTGCTGAGTTTGTACTGCCAGTAAATCTTGATTTGCTTGTCGAAATCTTGACGGAATTGCTGCTAAAAGTGTAGCCATCTCCAGAGGTCAAATAAGAAACTTTCACATTTCTCAAAGCCCATCTATTCTTGTTGCTGCTATAAAGGGATCCCTTGATAGCATCGCTGACATCTACAATGAAAACACCAGCGACCCCTGTGACGGTAAAACTGCTTGTAGTATCCATAACCATAGCGGTATCCTGATCAACACCAAATCCAATAGATCCACCCTTGTCCCAGATATTTCTGGTAAAGACTCCCATTCTTCCTCTAGTTGAAAAGTGGGCATCAAAGAAACCTTTGGTGAAGATGCCCAGACCAGCTTGAGCAACATATCTAGGGCCGTTAACCAGGGCATTCCAAGAATCTTGAATTTGAAGAACAGGGGTTTTTTGGAGGACAATAGAGCCAGCAGAAGATCCAAACACAGCAAGACTTCCGCTATTATAGCGAGATCTGATAAGAGAAGTAGCAGAAGTGGATTTTCCATTTGGAAGGAAGCAGTCAAGGATTGGGCCAGTATCTCCTCCGTTAAAGAAGATACCGGTCAATGAATTAATGATGCTGTTGTAGGAAGTTGAAGTGCAAGATCTTCCATTGTCTTCATGGAAAGGAAGCCAGACGGCCTTTTTAATGCCATATCTGTATCTAAGGATAGAGATGATGTCATTAGCAGTGCTTTTAGCGATGCTGTAATCAGTACCAGCAGTAATAACACCCACATATGATGACTTACCGCTGGGCGAAGCCTGCTTAACAAAGGCTTCGTAAACGTCTGCGTTCGAGATGGAAACTGCGCCTCCAGCTAAGACAGCTTTGCTGTTTGCATAGGAGATGCAAAGCATTAAAATAAGGAATAGGTTAATCAAGGCTTTTTTCATGTTGCGGGGATTGGGAAAAAGTAAAGTTTGAATTACAAAAGAAAGTGAGGGAGAGGGATATATAAAGGGGAAAGGGACCAAAAGGGTTTTTTGGATCTCATAAAAGAATAATTTTGGGAAAAAAACTTTGGATGTGAAGAAGGAGTCGAAAGCTAAAATTTTATTTTTAATTCACCCTTCAATTTTCTGTTTTTTTAATAGAAATTTGTGTCCTCTTGTTGATTAAAAATTATGTCCGTTTTTGATGTGAGATGGGGTGATAGTCTTAAAGAAAAATGACGAAATTGCTGGGCATTTCAGTTGAATTATTGGTCAGAGGAGGCTGATCAAAGATGATGCCTTACAAAGAAACTTGAAGCAAACGCGAAGTTTTGTTGAATGGAGATTATATTTAGAGGGACAATTA
>Ga0182738_1002174_pt1 | contig 23577 bp, 13 predicted proteins | sample eDN5th30CBELigMG_FD_128876 | JGI IMG/M metagenome (GOLD analysis project Ga0182738, IMG submission 128876) | Enriched Miracle-Growth compost microbial communities from Emeryville, California, USA - eDNA 5th pass 30_C BE-Lig MG (version 2)... ...
CGGCGGAGCGGACGCGGGAGCTCGCGTCTCACCGCGAATCCGAGAGAACCACCGCGCCACGAGACCCGTCGCGCCGGGGAGGCCGCTGGGGGGCGGGGCGACCTCGGCGGGCGCGACCGAATGTAACGGAGACAGGAACCTTCGACGATCGCGGCTCCGTGGGAGCCCAGGACATCGTTGGCGAAGACGCGCCCGCGCCGCGCTCATCCGCGCGGCCGCGATGCGTCGTCGCTCTTTTTTGACCGTCAAGGAATTGTTATATCTAGCGTTTCGGCTTGTCAAGATGTCCTTATGGATTTTCAGGATTCGAACCCACAAACCCCGTCACCATCCTTTTGTTGGTTCACACCATGTCTTCTGAAATCTTCGAAGAAACGGCGGAAACCATCGCAAGCCGTGGGAGCGCGCTTGGATTGTCGATCGACGCCCGGAGCGGGTTCTCGTTGAGTAAAGCGCTGGCCACACGGGGTTCCGGGTTCGGGGCGAACCCGGTCCGCCCGGCGATTCGACCGACGTGATATCGCCTTAATAAACCCCATGCAGCGGCCCACCGGGGGCGGCGAGGCGGTCGACGCGGCGCTCGATCTCGGGGTCGTCGATCAAGGGGGGGGCGTGATGGGGTTTGATTCGGGCGTCGATGACCAGGGGGCCCGAGCATCCCCAGTGCTTCTGGTGGATAAAGGCGTCGATCCCGTGGATGTCGGCCGCGGGGTTTGAGCGGGTGAAGACGACCCAGAGGAAGTTGTTCACGGTTCGCGCGGTGAAGTCGGCGTCGTCGACGATCACGACCAGCGGGAACCGCCGAATTGGATCGTCGGGGCCGAAGAACTCGACGAACTCTCTCATGCAATCGGCGTTCGGCTCGTACTTTGGGCCGGCGACGGCCAGGACGCCGGGCATCGCGAGTTTCGGGTCGTGGAAGCCGTCGGGGAGCCGAAGGCCCGAGGGAAGCTCGGCCGGCAACTCGCGCCGTTTGGGGCCGGCCGCGGCCATCACGACCTTCGACCCCTGGTTCAAGCCGTGGCCGGTGTAGTCGAGGGTGTCGATTGTCGTCCGGGTCTGGAAATGCAGGTCCGACTCCCAATCAACCCGCTCAAGCAGGTGGCGGAGGAACGCCGGAACGTCTTCGATGTCGAGGTCGGGCGCGTCCTCCTTCGCGACGATCAGCAGATACTTGGCGAGCGAAAGCTGCCCCTGCCCCAGAATGGCGTTGGCGACGGTCAAAATTTCCTGGGGCCGTCGGGTTTGCTCATAAGGCGCGTAGCGCTCGGCGGCGATCGCCAGCAAGAGCGGGTGAACGCCCGCCGCGTCGACGGCGTGGACGGCGTGGAGGCCGGGGAGCACGGTCGGGATGATGGGGCCGGTCAACTCGTGGATCAGTTCGCCGAAGGTCGTGTCCTCTTGAGGAGGCCGGCCGACGGAGGTGAAGGGCCAGATCGCCCCCTCGCGGTGGTAAACCCGATCAACCTTCAGCAAGGGGAAGTCGTGGGCGAGACTGTAGTAGCCCAGGTGGTCGCCGAACGGCCCTTCGGGCTTTCGGGCGTGGGGGTCGATGTGGCCGCAGATGACGAAATCGGCCTCGGCCGGCATGGGCAAGCACCCCTCGGGCGCGACCATCGCCACTCGTCGGCCTCCCAAGGCGCCGGCGAAGGCCAGTTCGGGAAGCCCCTCGGGAAGCGGCATCACCGCCGCCAGGATCAAGGCCGGTGGACCGCCGACGAACACGTTGACCCGAAGCGGCTCGCCCCGGCGAATCGCCGCCGCGTGGTGGACGCCGATCCCCCGATGAATCTGGTAATGCAGCCCGACCTCCCGGTTCAACTCATAATCATTGCCCGAGAGTTGGACCCGATACATCCCCAGGTTCGACCGGGCGAGCCCCGGACGGTCGGGATCCTCGGTGTAGACCAGGGGCAAGGTGATGAACGGGCCCCCGTCGTCGGGCCAGGAGGTTTGCGCGGGGAGCTTGTCGATGGTCGTTTGATGGTCCAGGATCGGACCCCGGCGGACCTTCTTTGGAAGCAGGTGCGAGAGGGTGAAGGGAAGCCCTCGGTATCGCCAGGGGCGGCGGGCGGCGACGGAGGGGTCGATCTTGATCTCGACCAACCGGCGCACGGCGTCGAGGCTATCGCGGAACAGGAACCGAGCGCGGTCCATCGTTCCGAAGAGGTTGCCGACCATGGGGAACGCCGTCCCCTTGACGTTCCGAAAGAGGATCGCCGGCCCCCCCGCCTGGTACACCCTGCGCTGGATCGCGGCGACCTCAAGATACGGATCAACCGGTTCGTCGACGGCGATCAATTGGCCGGTTCGTTGCAGGTCCGAAACGCAATGCGCGAGCGAACGATAGCCCATTCGGGCGAGCCCTCGAAAACATGAGTCGTGGAGAATGGGAAGCGAGCGAAGGCCAGGATACGCTTTCCCGCCTCGATCGTCGATCCGTCCGCCAAACCGGGTTGACCGAGCCGGCGGGCGCGTCGGACAATTGAGCGGGAAAACGAAGGAGAGCGCCCCGCCATGAGCCGACCGCCGATTGATCTGAGGTCCGACACCGTAACCAGGCCGACGCCCGAGATGCGGAGGGCGATGCTCGCCGCCGAGGTGGGCGACGACGTCTACGGCGAGGATCCGACCGTCAACGCCCTGGAGACCCGCGCGGCCGAGCTTCTGGGCAAGGAGGCCGCGGTATTTGTGCCGTCGGGGACGATGGCGAACCAGATCGCCGTCGGCGTCCACGCTCGGCCCGGAGACGAGGTGATCTGCGCCGAAACGTCGCACGTTTACGTCTGGGAGGCCGGCGGAATGGCCCGGCTCTGGGGCGTGATGGCCCGAACCTTCCCCGGAGATTTCGGCCTGCTGAGGCTGGAAGAAATCAAAAACGCGATCCGTCCGGACGACATCCACTCCGCGCGCACTCGTCTAGTCTGGCTGGAGAACACCCACAACCGAGGCGGCGGCCGGGTTCATCCGATCGAAGGCGTCATCGAAATCACCGAGTGGGCGAGGTCGAACGGTCTGGCGACCCACCTGGACGGCGCCCGGCTGCTAAACGCGGTGGTCGCCTCGGGCGTCCCCGCTCGGGAATGGTGCGAACGCTTCGATACGGTCTCGCTCTGCTTCTCGAAGGGACTGGGAGCGCCGGTGGGGTCGATTTTGGCCGGGTCGGCGAAGGCGATCGGCGAGGCCCGCAAGCTCCGCAAGCTGTTGGGAGGCGGCATGAGGCAGGCGGGGATCCTCGCCGCGGGTGCGCTCTACGCCCTGGAAAACCACGTCGAGCGGCTGGCCGACGACCACGCCAACGCCCGGATCCTCGCCGATGCGTTTACGGCCGTCGAGGGCTTCCGCCTGGAGTCGGGGCCGGTCGAGACGAATCTCGTCTGGGTCGAGGTCGATCCCGCGGTTGGGACCGCCGCCGAGGTTGCCTCGCGGTTGAAGTCGCGGGGCGTTCTGGTCGCCGCGCTGGGGAATCAGGTCGTTCGCGCCTGTACTCATCTGAACATAAGTCGCGAAGACGCGGAGATGGCCGCCGATGAGATTCGACGGATTGAGCGTTGATCGTCGCGGACCGCGCGTGGCCCGAAGAGCCGGAAGGGCGGGAATGTTGTAGGGGCGGCCCCCCGTGGCCGCCCTCCGGCGACCGGCGCGGGACGCGCGTCCGACGAGGGCGGGCACGGGGGCCCGCCCCTACGGGGATGATTGTCGAGTCCCCTCCGTAAAACCCCTCAACCCTCATACGCGCGCGGCCGCCTTTTCCGGGGAGAAAAGGCGGCCGCGGCTGCTCTTAAACTATAAGGAACCCCCACCGGCTATTGCGGCTGGGCGACGAACTCGGGATAGCTCAGGACGACCGCCTGGGCGGGGACCTGGGCTTCGATCGAGATCGTGTTCGCGGCGGTCGCGGGGGCGGCGGTCGCCGGCGCGGTGGTGGGGGCGTCGGGGGTGATCGCCGGGGGGACCGGGCTTTCGACCGGGACGGGCTCGGCGGCCTTCACCAGGTTGAGTCGGACCCAGCCGGAGGGATCCAGGGGAGAGATCGACTGGATCGCGTAGCCGGGCAGGCGGAGGTTGTCGAGGTTGGCCTCGATGGGCTGGCTTCGGATCTTCCCGGCGAGGGTTCCAATGACCAGGGCGCCGCTGAACCGGGTCAGCGGGGCGGCCTTGGTCTCGTCGTCCTGGATCGCCAGGGCTTGCGAATTCGGATCGGGGGTGAACTCCTCGATCTTGGCCCGGACCTTGTGCGTTCCCGGCGAGGGCGACTCAATCTGATAGGAGAGGGCCACTTCGGCCTTCGGCAAATTCACCCGAAGCACCCGGGCGTTGGCGCCGAGGGCCCGGCCGGCCGGGGTTGAGGGATCGGGCGCGGGAACGTCGATTTGCAGGTCGTGGACGATCGCGACAAGATAGCCCCGGGCGTCGGCGGCGAACTCGGGGGGCTGGGCCGGACGACGGATCCGAAGGGCCTGGACCTTGGGGTTGTTGGCCTTGACCGCCTCGTCGACGGCCTTCAAGTAGGTCGGGAAATCGACGTTGGTGGAGACCGTCACGGCCTGATCCGGAGGAGTTCCGGGGGGCACGTCGTGGGTGACGATCATGACGTTTTCAACCGACTGAACTTGCGGGCGCTGGAAGAGGCCGTCGACGGCGCTGGTGAGGACCGAGCCGAGATGGATGTCGGCGGTCAGGCCGGCGTCGGGAGCGGCGAACTGCGGGGGTTGGGGCGCGTCGGCCCCGCGCTGCTTGTCGCCGGCCCTCGACTGGAAGAGGCCGCCGACGTAGACCGCGTCGGGACGCGACCGGAGCGAGAGGCCCGTCACCAGGAAGTCCTGGATGGCCAGCATGTTGTTGCCGATCAGATACCGACTGATGTCGGCGTTGCGCTGGGCGAGTTCCGCGCCGATCCGCTCCTCGGCCTCCTCTTGGGCCTCCTGGGGGATCTGCTGTTGGAACTGCGGCAGGGCGTTTTGGTACACCATGTCGGTGATCTTGTTTTGGTTGAACCCGATCAGGCCGGCGATGGCTCGGGTGAGGCCCTTGCCCGCCTGGGGGTACGAACAGATCTGGGCGCTGATGTTGTGCGAGGACGCGGGGGTCAGATAGAGCCCCGACGTGCTGAGCAAGGCGTAGATGGTCTGCTCGGCCGTGTCGAAGGTGGTCGCCGTGAACTGGTAGAGCTTGGCGGCCCGCTGCCCCCGCTGGTCCGCGGCGATCTGGTTCTGGAAATCGGTGATCGGCGTGGTGCTTTGGAGCATCTGGCTGTTGTAGAAGGCGATCCCGTTGTCGCTGGGCAAGAGGCCGAAGCCGGTCTTGGGTCCGGCCGTCACTTGCGACCAGTAGCCTTTGCGATAGACGGGCCCCGACTCCACCAGGTTCTGATCAAAGATTGGCGCGACGATCGAGAGGTCGGCCGTGATGTCGATGTTGGGCCGGTTGAACAGGTCATTGATGGCCGCCTGAAGGGCCGACGAGGGCTGCCAGGCGTACTCGCTGTTGCGCTCGTTGAGGTTCGCCAGCGCCTGATGAATCTGGTCCAACCCCTCCTGACGCTCTGAAACGGTGGTCGCCCCGTGGAACTGGCCAAGGGCCTTGCCCAGGTCGTTCTCCACGAAGTCGGACCAGCGCTTGCGGTTGGCCTGGACGGCCGGATCGGTGGTCGCCGGCAGGTTTTGCAGGGTCTCGTCAAGCCGGCGCTCGGCCCAGGCCAAGCTGACTCGGGGACGCAGCCAGGCCCGAAGCTCCTCGCGCACCGTTTGCCCGGGCTGCCAGGGCACCGAGGCCAAGGCGACCGACATCTGATACAGCCGATTCAGCGGGACCAAACGATCGTTGGAGGTCTTGGCCTGGGAATAGCTTCTCAGGTCCTCCTGAATCGCGTCGAAAAACATGTTCCAGCCCGGCGCGTTGGGGTCCGAAGCGCCCGGAGCGCTCCAGGCGTCGCGAACCTCGGCGATCGCCTTCTCAACATTCGCGTAGCTTGTGGGCGCCGGAGCGGCCAACGCCCCTCGATCGATCAGGCCCCATGAAACGACGAGTAGACCAGTCAAGATGGTTGCCGGTGCGAGCCGATGCATTCGTCATAACTCCCAGGTTGATGTGCGCCCGAGCGCGCCTCCTCCATGTGGTTTGCCTCTAGATCGCTCTATCGCTCGAACGGGTTCCCTCAATTGACCGATTCTTCAATCCGATCCGACGGCGCGAGCCCGACTTGAGCATTCCTCCGAATAAAGCGAAAAAAACCTCGGCCCGCGGACTTTAAAATATATAACCCGGGGCGTTCGGGCAAAACAAGAAGCCTGTAAGGAACGAACTTCAGGCCTTGCGCAACACGCAGGAACCATGCCGGGACGCGGAGGCGGCGTCGCGGCGAGCCCCGCGCCCGTGTTACAATCCGGCCGTCGATTCGCGCGTCGAACCGGCTCTCGCGGATTCATGAATTGATTCATCGAGAGCAAGAGCGCCGGGATCAACGGATGTTCCAAACGAAACACATCAAGCGATCTTGGAAACCGCGCCGGGCGCGGCCGATCGCCGGGCTCATCGGCCTTGGAGGCCTTTCGACGGTCGCGCTCGCCCTGGTTGGCTGCGGCGGCGGCGACGTTCCCAAGGGCCGCGACGGCGCCGAGACGGCGACCGCCAGCGCGGAGAGGGGCCAAGGGACGCCCCGGGCCTCGGCCTCGACGAAGAGGCCGGCCGAGGTCGTCTCGACGATCGCCGGGGACCGGATGTCGGCGCTGTTCGGTTCGGCGCCCCTGACCAAGCAGACAAAGCCGAGCCCCTTCCGATTCGCCGAGGTGGCTCGCGCGTGGGGGGTCGACTTCACCCACTTCTCGGGGACGATGCCGGAGGAGAAGCACTTCCCCACCGCCAACGGCTCGGGCGCGGCCCTTTTCGACTACGACGGCGACGGGTTGCTCGACATCTATTTCGCCTCGGCGACGACCCTTCCCCTGGGGTCGAGCGAGCGCGGGCCCAACCGGCTCTACCGCAACTTGGGCAACGGCCGGTTCGAGGACGCGACCGAGCGCTCGGGGCTCGGCTTTCGGGGCTTCTGCCACGGGATCATCGTCGGCGACGTCAACAACGACGGCCGCCCCGACGTGTTTCTCTGCAATTACGACCGCAACAAGCTGTACCTCAACAAGGGCGACGGCGCGTTTCAGGACGTCTCCGAGGCAGCGGGCGTCGACGAACCCGGCTGGTCAAGCGGCGGCGCGATGCTCGACTACGACAATGACGGCTTCCTCGACATCTACGTCGCCAACTACGGCAAGTGGGTCTACCCCGAAGATCACATCAAGGTCGGCGACCCCGAGAAGAACGTCTGGATTTACGCCTCTCCCCGGACGGTCAGGGGCGCCAGGCACTTGCTTTACCGCAACAACGGCGACCTGACCTTCACGAATGTTTATGACAAGGCGATCACGGCCGAGAAGGAGGAGGTCGTCGGCCAAAAGGAGGAGGTCGACCCGGAGACCGGCGCCAAGAGGCTCGTCGACGTGGTGGAGCGCAAGCGGGTACCCAATCCCCGAACCGACGGCCACGGCTTCGGCGTGGTCGCGGCCGACCTGAACGACGACGGCCTGATCGACCTGTTCGTCGCCAACGACATGACCCCCAACTTCCTCTTCCTCAACCGGGGCGACGGAACCTTCGACGACGCCACCGAAATCTCGGGCGCGGCCTACGCCGCCAACGGCGAGGCGCAGTCGGGGATGGGGGCCGACGCCGAGGATGTCGACGGCGACGGGCTTCCCGAACTCTTCGTCACCAACTTCGCCAACGAATACAACACGCTTTATCAAAACCTCGGACACGGCGCATTCTTCGACAACACGGCCTTCTTCGGCCTGGCCTCCGACACCAGGCCCTTCGTCGGCTGGGGGACCGGCCTGGTCGACTTCGACGGCGACGGCTGGCCCGACCTGTTTATCACCAACGGCCACGTCGACGACAACCGCCGACTCCTCGGCCAACCGGTCGACTACGAGGAGATCCCCCTGCTCTTCCGCAACAAGGCGGGCAAGCGGTTTCGGCTCTCCACCCGCGGCGTCGGCCCCTACTTCGACGCCCCCCACGTCGGCCGGGGCGCGGCGTTTGGAGACCTCGACAACGACGGCGACATCGACATCGTCATCAACGAGAAGGACCGCCCCTGCGCGATCCTCCGCAACGACACCCCCAGCGCCAACCACTGGATCCGCCTGGTCCTCCAAGGCACCAAAAGCAACCGCGACGCCATCGGTGCCCTGGTCATCGTCGAAACCGGCCACCAGACCATTTACCGCCAGCGCAAGGGGGGCGCGAGCCTCGAATCGGCCAATGACCCCCGCCTCACCATCGGCGTCGGCCCCGGCCCGATCAAGCGTCTCAAGATCGTCTGGCCCTCGGGGATCGTCACCGAAATGAAGAACGTCGAACTCGATCGCGAACACAAGATCATCGAGCCCAAAGACGCCAAGCCCACCATGCCGCATGGCGAGCCCCGCGTCACAAAGCGCGGCGCGGCAACGGCCAAGGCACCGCGAGGCCGAGTCGACGGACAAGCTCTCCGGTTGTAGCCGGGGTCTGTGACCCCGGGAGCCGGCCTTCGCTTCCGAGCCGGTCGCGGCCTCACAGAGGCCGGCTACAATTGAAGTGAAGGAAAGGGGTCGGGAGCCGGCAACACAAGCTCTCCAGAACGTAGCCTGCGGCCGGCCGCCGGAATCCGAAGATTCGCCCAGGGTTCCCCGTGACCATGAGATCGCCGAAGCCCTAAAATGGGAGTCCGGGGCGGCTTGAAACTCGGCAACTCCTCTTTCCTCCAATATCGCCGATCCTTAAAGAAGCGCGGGTCCGTCCATTGACCGACATCCCGACCAGCCTCGCGCGGCTCGTCCGTCAACGAACCGCGGGGACGGCGCGATTCGGTTATATTGGGGCGGTTCGTCCAATCCCGAGCGGTTCGACCGGGCCGCCTCCACGCCAGAGGGTTTCGCCAGATGAGTTCAGGCATTGATTTGCGAAGCGTCGAGCGCGTATCCAGCGTCGAGCAACTTGAAGACCTCCTGAGCGCGCCGACTCCCGGGGTGATCGAGGCTCTCGGCCGGCTTGATGGGGACATCCTGATTCTGGGCGCGGGGGGCAAGATGGGGCCTTCGCTGGCCCGGATGGCTCGGCGGGCGCTTGATCTGGCCGGAAGCCGCCGCGAGGTGATCGGCGTGGCTCGGTTTAGCGAGCCCGGTCTGGAGGCGTCGCTTAAGGAGAGCGGAATCCGGACCATCCGAGCCGATCTGCTGGACCCCGCGCAGCTCGCCAAGCTGCCCGAAGCCCCGTTGATCGTCTACATGGCCGGCATGAAGTTCGGCTCGACCGGCCAGGAGCCGAAGACCTGGGCCGTCAACGCGCTCGCGCCCGGTCTGGTTGGGTTGCGGTATCCCAAGAGCCGGATCGTCGCCTTCTCGACCGGCAACGTTTACGGATTAACCGCCGTTGATCGGGGCGGCTCGCGAGAGAACGACGCGCCCCAACCGTGCGGCGAGTACGCGATGAGCTGCCTCGGCCGCGAGCGAATTCTGCAAGCCATCAGCCAGGAGCGGGGCACGCCGATGGTCCTGCTTCGCTTGAACTACGCGGTCGAGACGCGCTATGGCGTTTTGGTCGATCTGGCGAGGAAGGTCCAGACGCGCGAACCGATCGACCTGACCATCGGCGCGGTCAACCTGATCTGGCAAGGCGACGCCAACGCCCAGGCTCTCCAGGCCCTCGAACACGCCGAGAGCCCCCCCTTGATTCTCAACCTGACCGGCCCCGAGCAGCTTTCGGTCCGCCAACTCGCCGAGCGGTTCGGGGAGCTTTTCGGAGTCCCTCCCGTTTTCCAGGGCGCCGAGTCTCCCGAAGCGCTCCTGAGCGACGCCACGCGCGCCCGGAGCCTCTTCGGCCCGCCCCGGGTTGAGGTGGACCGGCTCATCGCCTGGGTCGCCGACTGGGTCGGCAAGGGGGGCCCGCTTCTGGGCAAGCCGACGAAGTTCGAGGTCGCGGACGGGAAATTCTAAAGCGGTTTGCGATGGTGTTGCATACAACGATCAAAACAGGTTGTCGCGAGCATGCCTTCTCCCCTCGCGGGAGAAGGTGGCCGAAGGCCGGATGAGGGGGGAGTCCGCAAGCTTCTGGTCGCGCCCCCCTCATCCGCCCCCGCGGGGCACTTTCTCCCGCGAGGGGAGAAGGGAGAACCCGCCGGCTTTTGGTCGCGCGCCCCTCATCCGCCCCCGCGGGGCACCTTCTTTCGCGAGGGGAGAAGGCAATTCGGCTCCATCCCGCGTGCAACTCAATTGCAAACCGCTCATGACAAGCCGCGCAATACGGTCGATGCGAAATCGCTCTTAACGAAGGACCTGCCCGATGATCCCCGAACCGGTTCGCCGCGTTCTCAATGATGGAACGGTCATTCCGGCCATGCCGCTGGCCTTGACGCCGGAGCGGAAGTTCGACGAACGACGCCAGCGGGCCTTGATCCGTTATTACGACGCGGCCGACTCGGGCGGCCTGGCCGTCGGCGTCCACACGACCCAGTTCGCCATTCGCGACGCGAAGCACGGCCTTTTTCGGCCGGTCCTCGAACTCGCGGCCGAGGAACTGGATCGCGCCGACGAGCGCCGGGAAGCCCCCTTGATCCGGATCGCGGGCGCGTGTGGGCCGACCCCGCAAGCGGTCGCGGAAGCGGAACAGGCGCGCGATCTGGGCTACCACGCCATCTTGCTGAGCCTCGCCGCGCTCGCCGGCCAAACCGAGGAGGCGATGCTCGACCACTGCCGGGCGGTCGGCCGGGTTATTCCCCTGGTCGGCTTCTATCTTCAGGAGGCCGTCGGCGGCCCGGTCCTCTCCCGAAGTTTCTGGCGGGGGCTCGCCGACCTGGATTCGCTGATCGCCGTCAAGATCGCCCCGTTCAACCGGTATCGGACGCTCGACGTGGTTCAGGCCGTCGCCGAATCGGGCCGCGACGACGTGGCGCTCTACACCGGCAACGACGACAACATCGTGCTCGACCTGCTTACGCCGTATCCGATCCAGGTGGGCGGTCGCCTGGTCGAGCGCCGGATCGTCGGCGGCCTGCTCGGCCACTGGTCGGTCTGGACCCGAAAGGCCGTGGAGCTTCACCGCGACTGCCGGGCCCTGGCGCGCTCGGGCGCCCCGGTTTCGGCCGACTGGCTCGCCCGCGCCGTTGAAGTCACCGACGCCAACGCCGCCTTCTTCGACGCCGCGAACCACTTCGCCGGCTGCATCGCCGGCATCCACGAAGTCCTCCGCCGCCAGGGGTTGCTTGAGGGGATCTGGTGCCTTGATCCCAACGAGGCCCTAAGCCCCGGCCAGGCCGCCGAGATCGACCGGGTTTATCGGGACTATCCCCATCTAAACGATGACGCGTTCGTACAGGAAAATCTGGACGATTGGTTGAGCGGCTGAGAGAACGCGGGTGCCCTAGAAGAACGAAGGGCGAACGAAAAAATGGGGTCAAGAGTCGATAGAGCCGACCTTTCGCTTCTTGTCTCGGCGCGGTTATGGATCGGCCTTGGAGACGGCGTTGGAAACCGTCTCGCCGCGTCGGCTTCCCCACTTGGCAAATGACGACTTTGCATCAGGGCAACTCTCCCAGGGCGAGCAACTCCGCGCGGCGCTCCACCCGGCGCTCGTCATTCATCTGGAGCACCGCGACCGTTGCCCTTCCCTTGGGCGTCTTGCCAATGATGTGGGCTTGCTGAAACTCGAAATGGTCCGCCCAGGCGTCGCGGCGGGGGTGGAAGAGTTGGACGATTTGACCATCCTCGGGGTCAACGCCGGTGAGGTTCGGCCCTTTGCAAAGGTTACAGCGGTTGCAAGCCAGGGCCAGGTTGTCGGCCTCGTCCGTCCCACCATGCTGCCGGGCGATTATGTGCTCGACGTGATGCGCTAAGCCGGCATGCTCCTGCTTGAGCAGACAGTATTCGCAGCGCTCGTTGGCGCGCCTCCGGACGAAACCGCGGGTTTTGGCGTCCATTCAGACGGGTTCGAGGGCGGAAAGATATCGCCGCGCCTTGAGCTTGAGAATCGAGATGAAGTCGTCGGCGTTGACGCACGCTTCGTACTCGGCGCGCTCGGCCTCGGTGAGAACTCCCTCGTTCGCCTTGGCCGCGAGCGCGGCGACCCGCTCTTGGACGGCGGGATCGATCCGCACGTCGAGCAACCTCCTGGCCGACTCGGCGTCGAAGCACCGGACAACCGGGTCAATCATAAGATCGAGGACCGATTCGGATGGTCTCGGCGCTGTCTCGACATGGTTCATAACTTACCTCCGTCCCCCTCTGTCGCCGCGATTATACCACCCCGCCGACTCGGGGAAAAAGAGGTCGGGAGCCGACGACAAGGCGGCTCACCCTTTTGGGGTGTCCGCGTCGAGGTCGGCCCCGACTCCTTTTATCCTGTCCAACCCACCGCTCGCCTCACCAGATCCGAACGCGCTGGTCGGGGGGAAGCCAGAGCTTGTCGCCCTCCTTGACGCCGAAGGCTTCGTGGAAGGCGGGCATGTTGCGGACGACGCCGTTGCAGCGGAACTCGGCCGGCGAGTGTGGGTCGACGGCCAGCCTTCGGATCAGGTCGGCGTCGCGGATCTTGCTCCGCCAGGCCTGGGCCCATCCCATGAAGAACCGTTGATCGCCGGTCAAGCCGTCGATCTCGGGCGCGTCCTTGCCGTCGAGCGAACGCTTGTACGCCTTGTGGGCGATCGACAGGCCGCCAAGGTCGCCGATGTTCTCGCCGATGGTCAGCTCTCCGTTGACCTTGTGGCCCGGAAGCGGCTCGAACTCGGAATACTGGTCGATCAGCTTCTTGGTTCGGGCCTCGAACTCCTTGCGGTCGGCGTCGGTCCACCAGTTGACCAGGTTGCCGTCGCCGTCGGACTTCGACCCTTGGTCGTCGAAGCCGTGGCCGATCTCGTGGCCGATCACCGCGCCGATCGCGCCGTAGTTGACCGCGTCGTCGGCGTTCAGGTCGAAGAAGGGCGGCTGGAGGATCGCCGCGGGGAAGACGATCTCGTTCATCGTCGAGTTATAGTAGGCGTTAACCGTGTGGGGCGTCATCCCCCATTCGGTTCGGTCGATCGGCTTGCCGAGCTTGGCGAAGTTGCGGGCGGCCTCGAAAGCCTCGGCGCGTCGGACGTTGCCCAAAAGGTCGCCGGGGCGGATCTCCAGCTTCGAGTAATCGCGCCACTTGTCGGGATAGCCGATCTTGGGGGTGAACTTGCCGAGCTTGTCGAGGGCCTTTTCGCGGGTCTCGGGGCTCATCCAGTCGAGGTTGGAGATGCTCTCGCGATAGGCGGCGACCAGGTTTTCGACCAGGTCCTTCATCCGGCCTTTGGCTTCGGGGGGGAAGTGCTTCTCGACGTAGAGCTTGCCGACGGCCTCGCCCATCGCCCCGGAAACCAGGTCAACGCCCCGCTTCCAACGGGCCCGAATCTCGGGGGCCCCCGAGAGGGTCCGACCATAGAAGTCGAAATCCTCCTCGACGAACGGCCCGCTCAGGTAGGGGGCGGCGTCGTGGATCACTCGCCAGGCGAGCCAGGCCTTCCAGTCGTCGATGGAATTTTCGTCGAGCAGCTTGGCGAGCGCGTTGAGGAAGTCGGGCTGGCCGACGACCACCTCGGCGACGTCGGCCGGAGCGCCGACGTCCTGGAACCAGGCGGTCCAGTCGATACCCGGGGCGAGCTGCTCCAACTCCTTGAAGCTCTTTTTGTTGTAACTCAGGTCGCGATCGCGACGCTTGACCCGGTCCCAGTGGTGGGCGGCGATCTTGGTTTCGATCGCCATGACGCGATCGGCGGCGGCCTTCGGCTCGGCGACCCCGGCCAGGGCGAGCATCCTCTCGACGTGAACGACGAACGCCTCGCGGATCGGCTGATACTTCTCCTCGCGGTAGTACGACTCGTCGGGAAGGCTGATGCCCGACTGGCCGAGGTAGATGATGTACTCGTCGGACTTCTTGGCGTCGGGCCCCACGTAGGCGCCGAAGAGGCCCCCGCCCCCCTCGCGCTGAAGGGCGCCGACAAGCCGAAGAAACTCGGCCTTGTCCTTGACGGCTTGGGCGCGGTCGAGATCGGCCTGGATCGGCTTAGCGCCCAGCTCGTCGACCTTCGCCTCGTCCATGAAGGCGTTGTAGAGGTCGCCGATCTTGCGGGGCTCGGAGCCGGCCGGGGCGTCGGCCTTGGCGACCTCCTCGACGATCTTATGGATGTTGGCGTCGCTCTCGTCCATCAGGATGTTGAACGTCCCCCAGCGCGCCTGGTCGGGGGGGATCTCCGTCCGCTCGATCCAGCCGCCGTTGACGTGCCGGAAGAAGTCGTCCTGGGCTCGAACGGCCTTGTCGAACCCCGTCGCGTCGACGCCCGAAGGCGACGCGGCGCCCCCCCCATCGACCCGACGCGCCCCCAACACCGCCAAAACGGCCGCCAAACCCAGGGCCGGCCCGGTCCATCTCAATCCGCTCACGAATCAAGTCCCTTCGAAAGAAACGCCCGAAATGAGGACACAGCGCGTCCAACGCGCCGGGGCGGCCGAACGCCGCTCAACTCCTCTTCGTCCCCAGCCGCGACGAGCCGACGGAGTTTATCAGATTCAACGATTTTCCGGGCGTTTTCAAGCCGACGCCCCGCCCAACCGCGCCTTCTCAAATTTGCCCGACCCCCGGCCTATTGACGCGAGGGGGGGCGGTCTCTATAGTAAGTCTCTCCGGCGGGACAACCACATCGCCGGAACCCAACGATCGCGGGCGATTAGCTCAGTTGGCTAGAGCGCATGCTCGACACGCATGAGGTCATAGGTTCGAATCCTATATCGCCCACTGCCCCGCAACCACGAACGACCCAGCCGCCGAGCCCCCTCCGGCGGCTTTCTTTTCAATTCGGTTTGATCCAAGGGCGATTAGCTCAGTTGGCTAGAGCGCATGCTCGACACGCATGAGGTCATAGGTTCGAATCCTATATCGCCCATTCCTTCCTCCCGCCTTGGCACTCCCGTTCCCTGAATACCGGAGCCAAGCGCCATGCTCGCCAAACGCGCCCTGCTGCTCGCGATTCTGACCCTGGCGGCGGCCCCGCCCGCATGGGCGGAGCCGATTCGGACGCACCCGGAGAACCCGCGCTACTTCCTCTTCCGGGGGAAACCGACGTTCCTGGTCACCTCCGGCGAGCACTACGGCGCGGTCCTCAACCGCGAGTTTGATTACGCGCCCTACCTCGACGAGCTTCAAAAGCGGGGCCTGAACCTCACGCGGACCTTCTCGGGCGCCTACCTTGAGGTCCACGGCTCGTTCCAGATCCAAAACAACACCCTGGCCCCGCCGCTGGACCAGTATCAATCGCCCTGGGCGCGGAAGGGCGGCAAGTACGACCTGGACCAGCTCGACCCCGCCTACTTCGATCGGCTCAAGTCGTTCATCCGCGAGGCGGATCGGCGCGGAGTCGTCGTCGAGCTGGTCCTCTTTTGCACGTTGTACGGGGACGACCTCTGGGCGATCAACCCAATGAACGCCCGGAACAACGTCAACGGCGTCGGCGATTGCCCCCGCCAGGAAGTTCACACGCTCAAGCACCCCGAGCTGCTCAAACGCCAACTCGCGTTCGTTGACCGAGTGGTGAAGGAGCTCAACGGCTTCGACAACCTGTATTACGAGATCTGCAACGAGCCGTACTTCCAAGGCGTGGCGCTCGACTGGCAGGCCCGCGTGGCCTCGGCGATCGTCGAGGCCGAGAAGGACTTGCCGCACAAACACCTGATCGCCCAAAACATCGCCAACGGCAAGGCGAAGGTCGAAAACCCCGATCCCAACGTCTCGATCTTCAACTTCCACTACGCCACCCCGCCAGTCGTGGTGGCGATGAATGCTCACTTGAACAAGCCGATCGGCGACGACGAAACCGGCTTCCGAGGCAACGGAGACCGCGTCTACCGGACCGAGGCCTGGGAGTTCCTGCTCGCAGGCGGCTCGGTTTTCAGCAACCTCGACTACTCATTCACCGCCGAGCGCGAAGACGGCTCCGCGAAGGTCGTCGCCCCAACCCCCGGCGGCGGCGGCCCCGCCCTCCGAGCGCAATTGGCGTTCCTGAAAAGCTGGCTGGAGCGGTTCGACTTCCTCCGCATGCGGCCCGACGACTCCATCACGGTCGCCCGAGGCTCCGTCAACGACGACGTCCGCGTCTGGACCCTCGCCGAGCCCGGCCGTCAATACGCCGCTTACCTCCGAGGCGGAGAGAAGATCGCCCTGGAACTCGCCCTCCCCAACGGCTCCTACGAGTATGGTTTGGTCGATCCCCGCGACGGCGAATCCCTTGGCGGCGGCCAATTCACGATCGAGGGTGGAAACCACGCGCTGGAGCTTCCCGACTTCGCCGAAGACATCGCCCTGTCGATCCGCCGGGTTCCTTGATAAGCGACATCGTCCGGCTCGCTCGTCCCTATTTCCTGACCACCGCCCGCGCGGTTAGCGGATCCTCGGGCCAGGGGTGTTTGGGGTATCGGCCGCGGAGGTCTTTGCGGACCTGGGTGTAGGTGGTGGTCCAGAAGCTCTTGAGGTCGGACGTGACCTGCACGGGGCGGAAGTTGGGGCCGAGCAGTTCGAGCAAGAGCGGGACGCGGCCTCGGGCCAAGCGGGGGGTTTCGGTCCAGCCGAAGAGTTCCTGGAGCTTCGCCGAGAGGACCGGCTGGCGGCCGGGCTCGTAGGTAAGGCGGACGCGACGGCCGCTGGGGATCGTGAGGAACTCGGGCGCGGATTGGTCGAGTTCGCGGACCTGGGCCGGGGCGAGCATTCCCTCCAGATAGGGGATTTTCGCGGTTTCGCGGACCTCGCTCGCCCGCGTTTTGCCGTGGCAGAGGAATTCGAGCTGCTCGGCGAGGGCTTCATCGGTGATCGCGGGCCATTCCAGATCGGGGACGGCCAGGCGGACGAACTCGTAACGGGCGAGCCAGGCCGCGGCGGCGGCGTCTTCGTGGAAGATCGATCCGGCGCGGGGGCGAAGGGCCTCGAAAAGGGCCGACGACGCCTCGCGGGCGTCGGCCGGGGGCGCGGGGTCTTCGCGGAGCAACAGGTCTTCATACCAGAGTTGATTGACGGAAACGACCCGCTCGCGGTCGGCGTCGTACCGCGTCAGGCGCGCGCGGCGGATCGACTGGGGAACCAACTCCTCCAGCCACTCCAACCGCGCTTCGCTGGCGAGCGAAACCCGCAATTCGAGCGTCCCCCGCCGGCGCTCTTCGCGGGGGTCGAGGGCCAGAAACAGTTCCCCCTCGCGGACGACCGATTCGGGCGCGAGCCGAACCCCGCGCCCGCCAACCATCACCCCGGTCTCCTCGGCCCCCCGCCGTCGCGCCACGCGATCGGGATAGGCCAGGATCAGGAGCTTCAAGAGCGCCTCTTCGCGGTCGGCCCCCTCCGGTTCGGCCCGATGGCGCGAGCCCTTCTCCAGTCGCGAGCCCAGACGAATCAAATCATCGCGAACCTTCGCCGCTTGACGGGCCGCGGCGGGATCAATACCCCGATTCCGAAGCGACGGCGAGAACCGCGACGCCTCGGCCTCGGCCAGCATGTCGAGCCGGCCCAGCATGTCGGACGCGCCCCGTCGAACGCCTCCCCCGGTTCGGCCGCGCTCGGCGATGTCCTTCTCCGAGAGCAAGGCCGCCAGCGCGGCGCCTTCGCGGAGCATCCCCCGCTCGGCGGCGGCCAGAAGCAGGCGGGCCAACCGAGGATGCGTCGGCAGGGCGAGCATCCGGGTTCCCAACGGCGTGATGGCTCGCGAGCCGGGGTCGAGCGCCCCGAGCCGGACCAAAAGCGATTCGCCGGCCTCGATCCGGTCGGCCGCGGGGGCCTCGTACCAGCCGAACCGCGCGGGTTCGCTCGCGCCCCAGGATCGGAGCGTCAACAAGGTCGAACATAAGTCCACCCGTTGAATTTCCGGCTCTTCGAACGGAGCGAGCGCGGCGTGCCGGCGCTCCGACCAGAGGCGAACGCAGCGCCCGGGGGCGGTTCGCCCGGCCCTCCCCGCGCGCTGGTCGGCCGACGCCCGGCTGATCCGCTCCAGGTCGAGCCGATCAAGGCCGCGGCTGGAATCATGGCGGGCAACTCGGGCCAGACCGGAGTCGATCACCGTCGTCACGCCGTCGATCGTTAGCGAGGTTTCGGCGATGTTGGTTGAAAGGATGATCTTGCGATAATCCGAAGGCTGAAGCGCCCGGTCTTGCTCGTCGCTCGGCAGCGATCCGTGGAGCGGCAAAACCACCGCGCCGGTCCGCTCGGCGATCGGCTCGACCGCCTTGCCCGCGCGACGGATCTCGGCCATTCCCGGCAGAAAGACCAGGATATGCCCCTGGTTGGATCGGTCGTTCAGGGCCTCGGCGACGGCCTCGGCGACGGTCTCGGGATCGGTCGGCCGGGCGGCGTCCTGGTAAGCGACTTCGACCGGGAAGGTTCGCCCGGGAACCTCGATCACCGCCGCGTCGTCCAGGAACCGGGCGACAGGCTCGGCGTCGAGCGTGGCCGACATCACGATGATCCGGAGGTCGGGCCGAACCTCCCGGCGAATCTCGCGGAGCAACGCCAACGTTAGGTCGGAATGAAGGCTCCGCTCGTGGAACTCGTCGAGCACCACCGCCCCGACGCCCTCCAAAAACGGGTCGGCGAGGATCTGGCGCGTCAGGATGCCCTCGGTCTCGATCATCAGCCGAGTCGCCTTCGACGCCCGGCGCTCGAACCGGACCTGATAGCCGACCTCCTCCCCGAGCGTCCAGCCCCGCTCCGAAGCGATCCGGGCCGCCGTCGACCGCGCGGCGACTCGTCGGGGCTGAAGCACGATCACATGGGGATTCGCCTCGTCAAGCAGCCCCGCGCCGATGATCGCCGGCGGAACCCGGGTCGTCTTGCCCGACCCCGGCTCGGCGACCAGAACCAAGCCGCGATGGTCCTTCAAGGAGTCGAGGATTCGGGGGAGGCTCGGGTCGATGGGAAGCGGAATCATGCTTGTTGCGTTGTCGGTAGGATAAGTAGCGCCCGTTGATAGGGGCGGCCCCCCGTGGCCGCCCTCCGGTGCTCGGCGTGGGCCGCGCCGTCCCACAGGGGCGGCCACGGGGGGCCGCCCCTACATGGCCCCGGGTGAGTCTCCCGCCGAGCCCCCATCCCCAAGGATATCGTCAGGGCTTGACCCGGGAAACCGGCGCGCGGCGGCGTTTCGGTCGGCTGTTTCGAGGTTTCCTTCGCGGGTCAGTGGCTCGCGGACATTTCCAAGGCTCCGGGCTTGTCGTGGACGCCCAAGCGGTCGATCATCGTCGCGCTCGCCTCGTTCAGTCCGACAAGCTCGACCTCGACGCCCTTGCGGCGAAACTTCAGGACGACCTTGTCGAGGGCCGAAATCGCCGAGACGTCCCAGAAGTGGGCGTGGGTGAATTCGATCTCGACCCGCTCGACGGGCCGCGTGAAGTCGAACCCGCGGATGAAGGCATGCGAGGAGACGAAGAAAAGTTGTCCGCTCACGTGGTAGACGCACTTTTTGCCGTCGTCCACCAGCTCGGGCCGGACGCTCACGATCCGCTCGACCTTCATGGCGAAGAAAAGCGTGCTCAAGAGGACCCCGACAAGCACCCCCTGGGCCAGGTCGCCCGTCGCCACCGTCACGACCACCGTGGCGAGCATGACGAAGCTGGAGCTCTTCGGGTGAATGACCAGGTTCTTCAGCGAGGCCCAATTGAAGGTGCCGATGGAGACCATCGTCATCACGGCCACCAGGGCGGCCATCGGGATTCGCCGCACCCAATCGCTCAGGACGAGGATCAAAAAAAGCAGAAACAGGCCCGCGAAAAGCGTCGAGAGCCGACCGCGCCCCCCCGATTTGATGTTGATGACCGACTGGCCGATCATCGCGCAGCCCGCCATGCCGCCGAAGAAGCCGGCGACGATGTTCCCGACGCCCTGCCCGGCGCACTCGCGGTTCTTGTCGCTATGCGTGTCGGTCATGTCGTCGACGATGGTGGCGGTCATCATCGATTCGAGCAGCCCGACCACGGCCAGCGTGCAGGAGTAGGGGAGGATGATCCTCAACGTCTCCCAGGTGAAGGGAATCTTCGGAAGGAGAAACGCCGGAAACTCCGTGGGCAACTGACCCATGTCGCCGACCGTCCGAAGCGGCATCTTCGTCAGCATGGCGACGACGGTCAGGGCGATGATGCAGACGAGGGCCGAGGGGACGGCCTGGGTCACCCGCGGCAGCAAGTAGATGATGGCCAGCCCGGCGGCCACCATCGGATAGACGTGCCAGGTGCCCCCCACGAGCTCGGGCACCTGGGCCAGGAAGATGAGTATCGCCAGGGCGTTGACGAACCCGGTGACGACCGACCGCGACACGAACCGAATCAGAGCGCCCAGCTTCAAGAAGCCCGCGAGCACCTGGAGAACGCCCGTGAGGATCGTCGCCGCCAGCAGGTATTCGAGGCCGTGCTCCTTGACCAGGCCGACCATGACCAGCGCCATCGCCCCGGTCGCGGCCGAGATCATCCCCGGCCTGCCGCCGACGAACGCGGAGACGACCGCGATGCAAAAGGAGGCGTAAAGCCCGACCTTCGGGTCGACCCCGGCGATGATGGAAAAGGCGATGGCCTCGGGGATGAGGGCCAGGGCCACGACCGACCCGGCGAGCAGGTCTCCGCGGACGTTGGAGAACCACGCCGACTTAAATCCTTGCATGTACATGTCTTTCTGTTCAGACGGCGTCGAGGATCGGCCTCGACGCGGAGTTGATTCCGTCGAAGTTGTGGTGTGGGAATGGAACGAGCGGAGCGCCGACGACTCCCCGGGCGTTCGGGGAACGCGAAGGGTCCGAGGGATCAGAGTGGGTCGATTCGGGCTCTCGACCAACGCGGGCGAGGAGCATCGACAAGGCCGCCAAAACCCGTGAATGGGCGACTTAGGGCGGCGTGGGGCGGGAGGAGATGGGAGTCGAGGCGGTCATGTGGGGTGGTTTGATCTGGTCAAGCGGGCGCTGGGCTTCGAAAATTCCTCGGCGAAGTATAGAGAATTGGGACGCTCCACTCAACGCCAATTCCGGTTCGGATGCGTCGAGCGGCGTCAAGAACTCAAGGTCTTCCGGGCGTTTCGGCCTCGATGTCGGACCATCCGGGAGCGTCGTCGACTGTACCTGTTTAGCGATCCGAGAAGCTATAAATCCGGGGGGCAGACATTCCTGTCTGCCCAAAACCAACATAAGGGGTTGGGCAGGCAGGAATGCCTGCCCCCCGAAATTCAGGACAACACGCCTGGATATGGTCTTTCGGGCCGCTAAACAGGTACAAGCTCCCGCGCTCTCAAAAGGGGCCACGCCGATTGGATGGCTCAAGCCCCTGAGCTGAGCAACGCTCCGGCCAGCCGCAAGGATAGCCTTACGGCTTGATCCGGGAAACCGGCACGAGGTGGCCGTTGACGAATCGGTAGTAGGTTCCGACGGGCCGGCGGGGCTGGCCGTTGGAGGAGTGGCCTCGGGCTTCGCCGGCGAAGACCTGAAGCGTCGAGGGGCTGGGACGGAACCGGGCCCGGCCCTCGCGGCCGATCAGGATGTTGTCGCCCTCGCCGCCGACCAGCGTGCTGTGGCCGTACCAGCCGTGGACGATCGAGGGGCCTCCGCCGGCCGTGACGACGTTCCGCCGGCCTCCCAGGCCGCCGCTCATGGTCGCCGGCACGGTGACGTCGTTGGCGATGGTGAGCTTGTCGCTCGCCTTGGAGCCGGCGACGACCAGTTGCACGAGCGAGAACGGGTCGGGCTGGTTCTCGTCGAGCACGCCGTTGACGAACACCTGAAGCTTCTCGCTCGGGAGGATCGTCGGCGCGGGGACCTGCCTCACCTCGATCGTGTTGGTCCCCCGGAAGTTGCGGGGCTGGGGCTTGGGCGTGGCGATCAGGACGTTGTCGACCTGCCGAACCGCGCCGGTGTTCGCCGGGGTGTAAACGGTGAAGGTCCGGACGACCGTCGAGCCGTCGGTCGGGTCGGTCGCCGTGACCTGAATATGCGCCTGTTCGCCAGGGGCGGCGGCGGTCGTGTCGATCAAGAGCGCGCCGTTGGGGTTCGTGTCCGAGATGAAGCTGCCGGTGATCGTGACCGGGTTGTCGGGGACCGAGACCTCCGGCGGCGTCGCCCCGTTGGAGTGGACCTTCACCTGGGAGAGCTTGGCGAGGGTGTCGAGCCCGGCGACCTGCTGGCCGAAGATCGTGTACTTGTAATCCAGGGCGGGCTGGGGCCCGAAGGTGATGAAGAACTGGGCGTCGCTGGAGTTGGGCGCCCCGGTGTTGGCCATCGCCAACTGGGCGAAGCTGTTGAAGGCGACCTGGGGGGCGACCTCGATGCCGATGGGCGGGACGCCGCTCTGCGAGGCCGTGCTGGTGGGGCTGTTCGAGCCGCCCTGGGCCACGAAGCCGTCGAGAATTCGGGGGAAGAAGCGTCCCGTGGTGGTGTAGTACCCCGTATTGCTGAAGTTGGTGATCCGCTCGACCGTGTTGGGAGCGATCTCGGGGAAGAACTGGAAGGTCATCGGCTCGTTCAGGATCGTCACGTCGTCGGCGCTTTCGGCCAGGTGCTGGACGTTGATGGTCCAGAACTGGCCCTTGGCGACGTTCACCTTGATGTTCGGGTTGTCGGACGACGCGGTGAAGATCTGCCTGGGGCTGGTGGTTCCGCTGCCGTCGAGCGTAAGCTGATACCCCTGGCCGACGGGCGAGACGACGTCGGCGATCGGCGCGAGCGAGGCGGTGAGCAGCTCGCGGGTCTCAAGCGGTTCCATGGCGAGCCGGCGCTTGGACCGCCGGGGGGCGCGCCGGGCGGATTCACTCGCCGACGCCTTCGCGATGAACGGAGCCTTTCGCATGATTCGGTCCCACATACCGCCGCCTCCTGGCTATTCCGACTTCGGGGCCCGCCCGTTGAAAACTCGAACGGCGATCGGCCTTGACGATCCCACCAAAAGTATCGGACAACGGGGTTTTGTTGCTTGAGCCGGGTTCGCCCCAAGAGTCGAAAACGCGCTTTCCCAGCGGGAGGAAAGTTCGGTCTCAACGCCCGCGAGGCTTCATTCAAAAGTGGCGGAGACCACCCCCGAGAAAACCCAATGTCGTTTCCCCGGCCCGACTTGCCCGTTTTAGGGCGGTGTTGGTCGTTGACAGCCGGAACGGATGGGACTATAGTTTCGCAATGGCCCCGAATCCGAGCATGCACTTGCGGGCCGCACGTCTTCTCCCATTGCATTCGCGAACCGTCGAAACGTCGGGCTGGTCGCCAAACGCCAGAGCCAAGCACGGATGTCCCGTCGGGGACGAGCCCCATTGAACGAGCACAGGTTCATGCAGACCCCCGATCCTCCAAGCGCCGATAATCCGATGGAAAGCCCGCGCCCGCGTCGCGGATCCTCCGTCGCTCGGGATGGGTCGGGGCCGGCCGACGATCCGCCGACGGTCGTGCGAGGATCGAGCGCCTCGTCGCGCAGAACGGCTTCGGCGCGAACGGCCCCGCCGCCGCCGATGCCCCGGCCCGGCGACGTGATCGACACGTTCACG
>Ga0182738_1002176_pt1 | contig 23562 bp, 17 predicted proteins | sample eDN5th30CBELigMG_FD_128876 | JGI IMG/M metagenome (GOLD analysis project Ga0182738, IMG submission 128876) | Enriched Miracle-Growth compost microbial communities from Emeryville, California, USA - eDNA 5th pass 30_C BE-Lig MG (version 2)... ...
CTTCGCCTGCTTCGAGAACGGTCTGGGCGCAGCCGCCCAGCGTCTCTACCGAGCCGTCGACGCGGCGCACGAGGTTCTTGCCGAGCTGGCCCGGTTCGCCACCCTCCAGCCCGAAGGGCGCGACGCGGCGATGGCCGCTCAGGATCGCGAATTCGAGCTTTTCACGTGCGCGGATGGTGCGCTGCGTGCCGTTTCCGGCCGACCATCTTCCGCGACCGCCGGAATCCGGGCGGATGTGGAAATCTTCCAGCACCACGGGGAAGCGCGATTCCAGTATTTCCGGGTCGGTCAGGCGTGAATTGGTCATGTGGGTATGAACCGCATTCGCGCCAGAGAAGCCGGGTCCGGCAGGCGCGCCGGAACAGATCGTCTCGTAATACTGGTATTCGTCATTGCCGAAGGTGAGGTTGTTCATGGTGCCCTGCGCGGCAGCCATCGCCCCGGTGGCGCCCAGCAGGCAGTTGGTCACCGCCTGGCTCACCTCGACATTGCCCGCCACGACCGCCGCCGGATAGTGCGGCGCCAGCATCGAGCCTTCCGGCACCACGAGGCGGATCGGCCGCAGGCAGCCGGCATTCATCGGAATGTCGCCATCGACCAGCAGGCGGAAGACGTAGAGCACGGCCGCCCGCGTCACCGGCTGCGGCGCGTTGAAGTTGTCGGGCCGCTGGTCGGAGGTGCCGGTGAAATCGACGGTGGCCTCGCGCGTTTGCCGGTCGATCGTGATCTTCACCCTGATCCACGACCCCTGGTCCATCTCATAGGCGAATTCGCCGTCCGGAAGCTGGTCGAGCACGCGGCGCACGCTTTCTGCGGCATTGTCCTGCACGTGGCCCATATAGGCCTCGACCACCTCCTCGCCGAACTGCGCGATCATCTTGTCGAGCTCGGCCACGCCCTTTTCATTGGCCGCGATCTGCGCCTTCAGGTCGTTGACGTTCTGGATCAGGTTGCGCACCGGGTAACGCCCGCCGGTGAGCAGGGCCGAAAGCTCGGCCTCGCGGAAGCGGCCGGCATCGACGAGCTTGAAATTGTCGATATAGATGCCTTCTTCCTCGATATTGGTGGCCAATGGCGACATGGAGCCGGGCGCAATGCCGCCGATGTCGGCATGGTGGCCGCGGCTGGCCACCCAGAAGCGTATCGTGCTGCCCACCTTGTCGAACACAGGCGTGCAGACGGTGAGGTCCGGCAGGTGGGTGCCGCCATTGTAGGGTGCGTTGATGAGGAACACGTCGCCGGGGCGGATCACCTTGTTTTCGCGGATCGCGGTGGCCACGGAGGCATCCATCGAACCGAGATGCACGGGCATGTGCGGCGCATTGGCCACCAGATTGCCGGCTGCGTCGAAGACGGCGCAGGAGAAATCCAGCCGCTCCTTGATGTTGACCGAATAGGCGGTGTTCTGCAGCGTGACGCCCATCTGTTCGGCGATCGACATGAAGAGATTGTTGAAGATCTCCAGCATGATCGGATCGGCGTCCGTGCCGATGGCGGCCTCGGTAGCCAGCGTTTTCACGCGCTTCAGCACGATGTGGTCCAGCGCCGTCAGTTCGGCCTGCCAGCCATCCTCGATGACGACGGTCTGGTTCTGCTCGATGATGATGGCCGGGCCGGACACGAGATGGCCGGGGGCAAGCTCGTCGCGCAGGATTACAGCCGCGTCGTGGAACTTCCCTTGCGAGAAGAAGCGCGTGCGCCGCGTGGCCGTAACCTCTTCGGAGGCGCTTGCGGCAAGGGTCGTTTCGGGGTCGTCCCCGCCGCCGCCGACAGTCTCGACCTCTACGGCGTCGATTACCAGCGCCTTTGTTTCGTCCACGAAACCAAAGCGACGCTTGTGCAGCATCTCGAACTCGCCGCGCAGGCGGGCGGCTGTCTCGCCGGCATCGAAACCAGCTTCGACGGGGATGATGGTGTCGGTGCCGGCATAGCGGATATGCGCACGCAGATAGGTGTGCGTCTTGGCCTCGGCGATGCCCTGGGCCGTGAGATCGGCAAGGCATTCGCGCTTCAATTCCGCGCCCAGCGTGTGGAGCGGGGCAACCACATCCTGCTCCAGCGCGGCGTCGAGCGCCTTCTGGCGGGTGGCGCGGATGTCGGCCAGGCCCATGCCATAAGCCGACAGCAGGCCCGACATGGGATGCAGGAGGATGTTCTTCATGCCCAGCGCATCGGCCACCAGGCAAGCATGCTGGCCGCCGGCGCCACCGAAGCAGTTCAGCGCGTAGCGCGTCACGTCATAGCCGCGCTGGACGGAAATCTTCTTGATGGCCTCGACCATATTGGCGATGGCGATGCGGATGAAGCCGTCGGCGATCTCTTCCGGCGCGCGCCCGTCGCCCAGTTCGTCGGCCACCCCGGTGAACAGGCGGCGCACGGTGTCGGCATCCAGCCGCTCGTTCTGCTCCGGCCCGAAGATCGCGGGGAAATATTCCGGCATCAGCTTGCCCAGCATCACATTGGCGTCGGTGACGGTGAGCGGCCCGCCATGACGGTAGCAGGCCGGGCCGGGGTTGGCGCCGGCCGAATCCGGGCCGACGCGGAAGCGTCCGCCATCGGCATGCAGGATCGAGCCGCCGCCGGCGGCGACCGTGTGGATCAGCATCATCGGGGCGCGCACGCGCACCCCCGCCACCTGCGTCTCGAAGGCGCGTTCATATTCGCCGTCGAAATGGGCGACGTCCGTGGAGGTGCCGCCCATGTCGAAGCCGATCACCTTGGGGAAGCCCGCCGCCTCGCCGGTGCGGGCGAGCCCCACCACGCCGCCGGCCGGGCCGGAGAGGATGGCGTCCTTGCCCTGGAACATGTCGGCCGCCGTCAGGCCGCCCGACGACATCATGAACATCAGGCGCGCGCCGGTGCGCTCGATGTCGAGCTCATCGGAAACCTGCGCGACGTAGCGGCGCAGGACCGGCGACAGGTAGGCGTCCACGACCGTGGTGTCGCCGCGTCCGACGAACTTGACCAGCGGCGAAACCTCATGGCTGACAGAGACTTGCGAGAAGCCCAGCGAGCGGGCGATGCGCGCCGCCGCCTGCTCGTGCTCGGGATAGCGATAGGCATGCATGAAGACGATGGCGATAGCGTCATAGCCTTTCGCGCGCAGTGCCTGCAGCGCCTGCGCGGTGGCCGCCTCGTCCAGCTCGCGCTCGACGGTGCCGTCGTTCAGGACGCGCTCGTCGATCTCCACGACCGAATCGTAAAGCGCCTCGGGTTTGTGGATTTCGCGGGCGAAAATATCCTTGCGCTCCTGGTAGCCGATGCGTAGCGCATCGCGGAAACCGCGCGTGGCAAGCAGTGCCAGCCGTTCGCCCTTGCGCTCCAGCAGCGCGTTGGTGGCGACGGTGGTGCCCATGCGGATTTCGCCGATGGCGCCGGCCGGAATGGCGTCGTCGCGGCCGAGCCCCAGAAGGGTGCGGATGCCATGGACGGCGGCGTCGCGATAGGCTTCCGGGTTCTCCGACAGCACTTTGCGGGCATGCAACCTGCCTTGCGGGTCCTTGCCGACGATGTCGGTGAAGGTGCCGCCGCGATCGATCCAGAAATCCCAGGAGCCGAGCTGAGCGTTCATGTAGGGCTACCCCGCTTTTCCTGCCGCATTGGAGGGCAGGTTTCAAAAAATGAGTGTCGTCATTGACAAAATATCGATAAAATGGTGACAATAATTCGTCAAGATGACAGAAACAGGTTCACCGGATGGCATCGGAAACGGACGATCTTACGAGCACCGCAGGCAAAAAGGAGGCGCAGGCCGAGACGGTCCTGCCCAGGCACCTGCGTCCGGTTCCCTCGATCGGGCCCATCGTTTCCTCCGCCCATCTGGCCGAAGGCAGCTCGCCCGGCCTGTCGGAGGTCGAGTACGGGCTGATCCTGGCCTCGCATTCCTTCTCGCGCTGGATGGTGCGCTGCATGGCCGCAGCCGGCCTGCCGGGGCTTTCTCCCATCGAAGTGCTGATCCTGCATTCGATCCGCCATCGCGGTCGTGAAAAAAAGCTCGCCGATGTCTGTCTCATCCTTGACATCGAGGACACGCATATCGCCAGCTATGCCATCCGCAAGCTTGAGGCGGCGGGCTTGCTGACCACCGGCAAGGCGGCCAAGGAAAAGACCATTCGCATTACCGACAAGGGTGCCGAGGCCTGTACGCGCTATGCCCAGATTCGCGAACGTCTGCTGGTCGAATCCACTGCCAATGCGCGGCCTTCGGAAGAGACACTGTCGGAAATCGCTTCGGTGCTGCGCTTTGTTTCGGGAGCCTTCAATCAGGCGGCGCGTGCCGCAACCACGCTTTAACGGGTCATGGAGCGCCGCTTGAACGAGGTTACGTCAACCCCGCTCCAGCCTGTCGTCGTGGCGCTCCCATGGTGAACCTGGCCCATAGCGCATGCCTCCATTCCGGAGAAACAATGCATCATCAAAGCGTGGGATAAAACCACTAGCGATAGGTGGATCCGGCCACGTGGCTTCTTTGGTCAGCAACCCGGAACGTCTCGCGCGGTCTGGTATTTATTCTCCACCGCGCGTGCTTCTCGTTCAATCCCTGGTCCGTCGGCATCGGGGGCGGGCATGGGAAGATGTTCGATGATGGGCCGTGCGAAATAGTAGCCTTGCATCAGATTTACACCAAGGGCGCGTAGTGCGTCCATTTCCTGCCGCGTTTCGATCCCCTCCGCGATGATTGCGATATGCAGTCGGCTACAAACGTCGTGAATAGCCGACATTATCGAGCGCCGTCTGATATCCGTGTCGATCCCCCTGATCAGGCTCATGTCGATCTTCAGGATGTCGGGCCTGATCTCCAGCAGGGCGGCAATGCAATTGTAACCTGCCCCGAAATCGTCATAGGCGATCAGGGAACCACGGCTCTTGCATACGCTGATCTCGTCTTTTGCACGGCATAGATCATTGATCGCCCTATGCTCCGAGATTTCAAAGATCAGTTTCTCCTCGGGAAAACCAATGGTACGCGCGGCGTCAAGCGTCGAGATCAGTCCATGACTGGCGTGTCCGACAGCTTCCGACGAGATATTCACGCTCAAATGGGAAGAGAGTTTGAGACGCTGTGCCAGCTCTACGGCGCGCTTGCGGCAGCTTGAGTCAAATGCCTGGAAATCTTTTGTGCGGGCCTCAGCCAGTATCTTCGAGGCACCTTCACCGTTCAGCCCCCGGACCAGTGCCTCGTAGGCAAAGGGTCGCGATTCCGAGGCAACGTCCACGATGGGTTGAAACGCTATCGTAAAATCGCATTCGCGAATGTTTTTATCTGACATGCCGATCTCAGGTGCTCCGCGAACCGCGTTTTTCGGGCGCATGGATTTGGTCGATGCTCGCGTCACCGGCTGATGCTTTTCCGGCACTGCTGCCCGTCGATGCGGCGCTAATCGGTCCTTGCTTTACAGGCAGACATAGCAGTGCGTTCCCAATCACACCCCCTGCGAAAAGAGGGGGATATGGGCTCTCAATTCTGAAGCGAGAGAGGAACCATTGCGCGTATCAGCAAGGCGACCAGATCGGCCTGGCGATGCGTGTGCGTCTTCTGGAACAGGTTCTGCAAATGGAAGGTGATGGTCGTCTGCTTGACGCCGAACTCCTCGCCGATCTCCTCCAGGCGCTTTCCCGCCACCAGCGCTGCGGCCAGCCTTGCTTCCGCTGCGGTGCAACCGAACAGAGACGCCAATATCCCGGCCGAAAGGTCGGGTTGCCTGTCCGGGTCTACCACCAGCGCAACAGCGTGACGCGCATTGCTGCCTGGCAGGCCCAGCGACGAAAGCTGGAAGACGAGAGGGCGCCCTTCTTCTCTCTCGATGGCGATTGTAAGGCTGCTTCCGATTTCTCGCAGAACGGTTGCAAGTGCCACTTTCAAGGATTGCGAGGATTTTGCCGTGCGCGCAAGAAGGCCAGCGGACGTTAGCGAAAGACCGTCTGCCTTTCCAATCAAGTGCCGGCCCGCCTCATTGGTCATGCGGACTTCGCCGGTTTCCTCGAGCAGGAATATGCCGATCGAAAGCCGGTCCAGCGCCGCCGCCAGAGCGGCAAGTGTGACTTCGCCGTCCCGGACAGCCTGCTCGATCATCCGTTGCTGTTCGACTTGAAGGTCTGCAAGGAGCGATTGACGAACCCGATCGACAAGACGAAGCCGTGATCTGATCGTCGCCAGCAGGTCGTCGTAGTCGACGGGCTTGACCAGATAGTCGTCGGCGCCGGCATTTTTGCCATTCAGCACCTCGGCCCTGTCGGCCAGCGCCGTCAGGAAGATGAAGGGTACCTCGGCGAGGTCGGGTCTGTCTGCCCTGAGCTTCGCCATCAGCTCGTATCCTCCAAGCTCGGGCATGGTGATGTCACACAGAATAGCGTCCGGGCGCACCGTTTCGAGCTGGAGAAGCGCCTCCCGTCCGTTGCCTGCTTCGACGACGCGATAGCCTGCGCAGACGAGTTCTTCAACGATATCGGAGCGAAGATCAGCCTCATCCTCGACGCAGAGGATCGTTCTTTGATGTTCGGAATGCTGATCCGCTCTCATGCCGCTAACGCCTCCTCTTTCGGAATTCTGAGAACGAAGGTGGACCCGCCTCCGTTTCGCGCGAAGGCGGTTACATCGCCCCCGTGCATCCGGGCTATGGTGCGGGCGACATGCAAACCGATGCCGGTTCCTTCGACGCCGACCGCGGTTTTGGCGCGGAAGAACCGCTCGAACAGGTTGTCATGGTCATCTTCCGGGAAGCCAACGCCGCGGTCGCTGACCTTTATGTGGATCCATCGTTCGTCCACATTGGCCGCGATCTCGATCGGATCGGGCGGAGACGAATATTTGACGGCATTGGAAAGAAGATTGGCGACCACCTGTTCTATCAGAAGCGGATCGCACGATACCGAGTCGGGAAGTTGATCCAGTTCGATTCTGAACCGCCGATCAGGAGTGGTTTCTCTCTGGCGTTCGCAGGCTTCGACGATGAGATTTCCGAGGTCGCAGCGGCGGACGGCGAAGTCGATTTCTCCCGCATCCAGTTTGGCGGCGTTGAGCGTGCTGGAAACGAGGCGGGTCAGGCGCAGGATCGCTGTCCTGATCTTTCCGGCGCGCTCGCGGATTTCCTCCTCGCTCATTTCCTTGCCCCTGCGGATCATGCGCTGAGCGCTGGAATCTACGATGGAGAGCGGCGTTCTGAACTGGTGCGAAACCATCGAGACGAAGCCCTTGTAAAGTTCGCGCAGCCTCGTTTCCCTTTCCAGCGATTCCTCCAGATCCCTGGTGCGTTCCCTGACGGTCGTCTCCAGTTGATCGCGGTGTTCGACCAACTGCATCCGGGCGAGATGCGCGTCGGTCACATCGCGGATGAAGAGAATGCCGCCGACGATTACTTTTCCTGACCTGACCGGATAGGTGAATTTTTCCACATAGCGGCTGCCGGTCGGGATTGGGTGAGCCGGCATATGAAGGCTTTGCCCCGCCAGCGTGTCACGCATCATGTTCAAGATGACATGACCCTCCGGCAGCCGGTAGGCATCCTGGATCAACCGGCCGACGACATCGGAACCACAGGGGGCGGGAAACATCCCGCCCATCACCGAGTTCCAGTGCGTGCACCGGCCATCCATGTCGAAGGCGATCACTCCATCGCCACTCGACTCCAGAAGCAGGTTCGAGAAGTCCCTGTCACGCCGCAGGGCGTCTTCGGCATGGGCGGCGCTGCGCAGGCTGGCCAGCAGACGTGCGACGATGAAAATGCCGCAGCCGAGAATGAGGAAGACCGCGATGATGGCCTCCCACAGCACGGACGAGTATCGATCCCGTTGCCTGGCGACATTATCCCGTTCTGCAAGAAACACCCGTGTGGCCGCGGCCTTGAGTCTGCTCGCATCAGCCCGCAAGACCGCCAATCGCGCTTGTGCTATCGCGCTGCCCTGCAGGATGGCAGTCTGGAGGGCTTCATCGAACGCCATGAGATTGACGCGCGCGGATTCGATGACGGCATCCTCGTTTGCATCCGCCAGCGCCCGCCCCAGGGTTCCGTGCGAAACGACATCCAGACGGCTGATCGCCAGATCCATCTGGAGCCGAAGTCGCTCGGTGTCTTCGGTCAGTCTTTCACTGTTTTTCCAGTCATACGCTTCAAGGATCAGGCGCTGCTCTTCATCGTGAGCCTGAAAGAGCGCGTAGAGCAGGCTTTCACCAAACCCGGTGGCGAGTTCCGCTTCGGTCTGAACGAGCCGATGCAGGGCGAATGTCAGTAAGAGGGCGCATGCGACCACGGCCCCGATCGTCATGCCCGATACCGTCCGCTTCTTCGCCGCAACGCTCATTGAACCTCGATTCTGGTGAGCTGCCAGACCCAGCGGGAATCATGGTGTTCATCCTGAATTCTTGAATTGCTGTCGCGCGGATAGACGATCCAGATCGGCCCCTTGTCCCGGCGGGTCAAAGGCTTGCCATCCATGCGCATGGCAAGCAACGCGCCATACTCTATCGCCTCGGAGAAAGGCGTGACGATTTCGTATTCGTTGAGTGCTATGGCACGAAGCGTTTGCGCGTCATCTATGCCGACGAAATCGAGCAGTTCCGCAAGCAGGACGCCTTCGAAGAGTTTTACGCCGTCCGTCCATGGTGTGGAGGTCTCAATTCGGTGTTGCGGGAATGCTGCGAGCATGGCGTCGTCGAAGGTTGCGCCGTTCTCATGATTGGTTTTGCCAAGTTTCCCTGTGATCGTGAGAAGCACTGGCCCGGTCGGCGTGGCAAGATTACTCGCATAAGCCACAGTAGCTGCAAGGACTACGGAAAATGCGATGGCCATGTATCGCAGTGTACGGAAAAGGCAGCCTCGCGAACGAAAGTGCCAGGATGTCTTCATGAATATCCGATCCCCCTCGAATAGTCGTGTCCCAGGAAAGTTATCATCTTTGAATTTCTAGTCTTATAAAAATCTTCCGCCCCCCATGAACAGAGGGGGCGGTCCCTGTTTTTTCGGCCTATGGGCGATCCGGTAATTCAATCTCACGAGGGAAGTTCCGGGCTCTGGAAGCAGTTGTTCGAACAACTTTCGTTCACAAAATCAGGGAAAACCATGAAAATCATAGCAATAATGGGTGTGGTCGCACTCGCCCTGTCTGGTTGCAGCCAGACGACCGACGCGCCTGCGACTGCGGCATATGCTGGCGAAAAAAAGCCCGCGCGTGCAGGCCAGCAGAAGGTAGGGGCGCAGAAGAAAGACGCCTGCGAGGAAGCTGTGCAGGCACAGACGAACGCCGCGATGCTGGAGGGGGCCTTGGGCATGATGGGGGGTCTTGGTGGTTTCGCGGGACGCGGCGGCATGGTTGCAAGCCAGGTCGCCTCCACCGCGGGCAGCATGGTTGCCACCAGCCAGTCCGCCAAGGCGCGCGCGGGGATCATGCAAGAATGCTATTGATCGACACAACCACGCTGAAGAAAGGAAAGCTGGCTGCCGCTTTACTTCTCTCGGCTGGGCTCCTCGGTTTCTCGGCAGGAACTGCGGCCGCACTGAATGCGCGCGACGCGCAGGCTGTCGTGACCGTTCTGGAAAAGCTCGCGGCTGAAACGGGCGGCAGTGTCTACTACGACGAGGATGCGGCGCAGGAATGGTTCGAGATCGATGACGAATCCTCACAACTGATCCCGGCGGCCGGCTTCACCCAGAGTTCCTGGAAAGAGGCATTCGACCAGACCATGACGGGCTTCATCGCCACCATCCCGCAAGTCGAGTTGGAGCAGATGATTAACGTGTTTATGGAGAAAATCGGCGAACTCGGGAAGATGACCCCGCAGCAGAAGCAGGAAGCCACAGAGGCGTTGCGTGCGGAAATGGGCAAGTTCGACGCCATCCGCGAGGCTGGCGCACGGTACCAGGATATCGTCAGCCCTTACGCGCAGCGATTGAGGAAGATATCGCTGCAGAAATAGGCGGTGCCGTTCCGGACAGATTGCGGAAGTACTTCGTAGCTTTCGAAATTCCACTCTACCGTTTTCGCAATGGTTCTCGACATCTGATCTTTGCCGGGAATTCATGGAAATCGCGGACCCGGACTTCAACCTGATGCACCACGCCGAGGTCGTTCAGAAATTTTTCTAGGCACAATAGTCAAGCTCCCCAACAACAAATTGCTCGGTTTAACGAGCGTATGGCGAAAATTCGAAACGGCAGGAGATAATATCTCCCGCCGTCCTTCTTTCTGAAGTGCAGTTCTTCCACGCGAAGTAAAAATTTTTCGCTGCCCCCTCTGATCACATGGGGCGGCCTGAAAGAACGCTTGCTACGCCGCTCAGGATTTGAACGGAGACTTGCAGGCAATGTCGAGCACGAAGACGCGGTTGAGGGTGGTGTCGCCGTCCAGAAGGACGATCGACGTGACGACCGATTCTCAATTCGAGCAGATGATTTCCAACACGACCTGCCGACATGCGCCGCGGCCGGCCCGCACCGCCTGACAATCCCACAAAGCCTGAGAGTAGCACCCATGGTAGCCACCTGCCGCGCCACGCGTTCCGTCGCATTCACCCGAAAGCGTCGCCTTCTTTGCGCCACGGCGCTGATGAGCGTTCTGTTGCCGATTGCGGCCGCGAAGGCACAGGAGGCGGAGCATCGCTATACATCCACTGGCACATACACCGATGACATTGTGATCAATTCGCGGGTGGATATGTCCACCGCAGCGGGCACGGTCGCGACCTATGCCGGCAATCTGAATTTCAATGCGTCCGGCGCCGTGTTGGATCTGGGGCGGGGTGGAGCCGACCACGGCACAATCATTTTCGCGCCCGAAACCGTCTCGGCCATCGAAATCTCACCGGGTCTATGGGACGGAATGTTGCGGATGCGGGACGGTCGGGTGCAGTTTGGCTCTGCCGCAGCGCGCGACTATTTCGCTCGTAGAGGAACAAGCGTGGTCGTGACGGGACGCGCTACCCTCGATCTCGCGGGTAGCGACCTGGATCTGAACTACCTTTCTGTGTTAGCTTCGACGGCGACTGTACTGAACGATGCTCCGGGTACTGATGTCACGCTGACTCTTTCGGCAGGCAACATTGTCCACGAAGGGCTTCGTGACGGCACAGGTACTCTGGGGCTTCACAAAACCGGAGCCGGCATCCTCGTTCTTGTGGGAACGAACGACTATTCCGGCGGAACGGAGATCGCCGAAGGAGCCATTCATTTGCGAGACGCTGGCGCGATAGGCACTGGCGTGATCGACTTCAGCGCCAGCGACTATCCGGCCTCCCAATTGCACCTTCAATTCACCGGAACTGTCGGTAACGACATATCAATTTCGGGAGCGGGTGGTGCGGTGTTCAGCGTCACTCCCGATATGTTTGCAACCCTATCGGGAGTAATCTCCGGCGCTGGCCCACTCATAAAAATGGGCAACGGCACGCTCATTCTGAACGGGCTGAATACCTATACTGGTGATACTCTGGTCCAGGTGGGCACGCTTGTTGTCAACGGGGGCGATGCCGTCGCCGATACGGGGCGGGTCGCAGTCAGCAGCGGCGCCACGCTGCGGGTGGCTCAAAGCGAGACCATCGATAGGCTCGACATCAATAATGGGGGAACCCTTTCCATCAATACAGGCGCGACGCTCACTGTCGGTGCCTTTGGTGGCGATTCACAAATCAATGGTAATCACACGACCGGAGGCGGCATCCTCCACAAGCTTGGCGGAGGGACGTTGACCCTGGCCGACAACAGTACCCGGTCAGGCAACACGGTTGTCCAGGGTGGAACGGTCAGCGTAGCAGCGGACTGGGCCTTTGGCATCGGTCAGGAGGTGATTTTCAGGCGGCCAGCAGAGAGTCATAGCGTTCTCCAACTGGCTCTCGACGACATAACCATCGCGCAGAATTTGCAACTCGAAGACAGGATTATTCTCGACGCTGCCGGTAGCGGGACCCTGGCCGGCGTCATCAGCGGCCACAACCATTCCATCACAAAGATGGGCCAGGGGACGGTGAGCCTGACTGGCGAGAGCCTCGACGCACCCGGAGCCATCGTGCGCGAAGGTGGTCTCTCCTTCGATGGTCGCTATAGCGGCGATGTCGAAGTGGCTTTTGGCGGCACGGTTACAGGCTCGGGCCGTATTGGCGGCGCTGTTGAAATCGCCGATGGCGGACGGCTTTATGGGCAGCATGACCGAACGCTGACGATGGACAGCCTGACGCTCAACGAAAATTCCGACATCGAAATCCTGGTCGGCGCTCCAGGCACCACGGCCTTCTTCGAGGTAGACGGCGATCTCACGCTCGACGGGCGGCTGACCATCGATGATGGCACCGGCGAATTCGGTCAGGGCGTCTACCGGCTGTTCAACTATGGCGGCGATCTGATCGACAATGGGCTGGACGTCGTCGGCGTGCCGGACGACAGTCAGTACGACATCGGCGATATCGAAATTCAAACGGCGATCGACAAGCAGGTGAACGTCGTTGTCGGTGGCACTCCCGGCCCAGGTCCCGACCCGCGTCCGGGAACGCTTTTCTGGGATGGCGCGACCACGACCCCGGATGGTGCGATCGCTGGCGGATATGGCGTCTGGCGAAACGGCACCACCAACTGGACGACCACGAACGGTGATGCCAACCACGACTGGGGCGGGCGCTTCGCCGTGTTCCAGGGCGAACCGGGAACGGTCACTGTCGACAACACAGATGGCGACATTTCGGTGACCGGCATGCAGTTCGCCATAGACGGATACCGTGTCGAGGGAGACGCCATCACGCTGACTGAAGCGGAAACGACCATCCGCGTTGGCGATGGCTCGCAGATGGGGGCTGACTATGTCGCTACCATTGCATCCGGACTGCGTGGCAATAGTGCTCTCGTCAAGGACGATCTGGGAACACTCGTCCTCACCGGCAACAACAGCTATCGCGGCGACACCATCGTGCGGGCCGGCACACTTATCGGCAATACGCAGAGCATCAGAAATGACATCGGCAATAACGGCCATGTCGTGTTCGACCAGGGCGACGATGGCACTTTCGCGGGCGATATCTACGGTCGGGGCACTATGGAGAAGGCCGGGGCGGGTACGCTGACGCTCTCCGGTCGCAGCGCCCTCAACTGGACGATCGACGATGGCGGGCTGATTTCCCGGACCGATCTGTTCGGCGGGAATGTCCGGATCAACGACCATAGCTTCATGCGGTTCGAGCAGAATGCCAGCGGCACTTATGGCGGTGTGATTTCAGGAGAGGGAGAATTCAATGTCGCCCTTGGCGACGGAAATTTCCTACGCCTGACGGGCGATAGTTCGGGGTTTGCCGGTTATACCACTGTGGACAGCGGAGGGCTGATGGTCGATGGCAGCCTCGGGGGTTTTTATGTGTCCATGTATGATGGCACTGTGCTCGCCGGCAGCGGCAGGATTGGGGGCAGTGTCAGTATCGAGTCCGGTGCGATCCTGTCGCCTGGGAATAGCATTGGCACGCTGACGATCGGCGGCGATCTGGCTCTTAGGCAAGGCTCGATCTTTCAGGTTGAGGTCAACAGAGACGGTCAGTCGGACCTCGTCGACGTCTCAGGAACGGCGACCATCGATGGCGGTTCCGTCCGCGTGGTTGCCGGCACAGGCAATTACGCAGCTTCCACCCAATATACGATCCTGACAGCGGATGGTGGCGTCACTGGCACCTTCACTGAAGGCGTTACATCAAACCTCGCCTTCCTCGACCCTTCGCTCAGCTATGACGACAACAACGTCTATCTGACGATGATCCGCAACGGCGTTACTTTCGACAATGTCGGCCAGACGCGAAACCAGAAGGCAACCGGCGCGGGCGTCGAGAGCCTCGGCGGTGAAAATTTGGTCTACAGTGCCGTGTTGAACTTGTCGGAGGGCCAGGCCCGTGCCGCCTTTGACCAGCTTTCGGGCGAGATCCACGCCTCGACGAAGACGGCGCTGATCGAGGATAGCCGCTTTATTCGCAATGCTGTCAACGACCGCATCCGCGCCGCCTTCGATGGTGTGGGAGCGTCAGGCACAGCCGTCACCTATGAAGACGGTGTGCCGAAACCGGTCGAAGCGAATACGGATCGCCTGGCGGTCTGGGGACAAGGTTTCGGTTCCTGGGGGCACGCCGACGGCGACGGCAACGCTGCGCGCCTCAAGCGCTCGACCGGCGGCTTCTTCTTCGGGGTGGATGCTCCGGTCTTCGACACGTGGCGCTTCGGCGCGGTGGCAGGTTACAGCCACGTCAGTTTCAACGCCAGTGACCGCCATTCATCGGGCTCCAGCGACGACTATCATGTCGGCTTCTATGGCGGAACACGGTGGGGCGATTTCGCCTTCCGTGCCGGCACGGCCTACACTTGGCACGACATTTCGACCAGCCGCAACGTTGCCTTCCCCGGCTTCAATGACAGTCTGAAGGGTGACTACAATGCCGGAACGGCGCAGGTCTTTGGCGAATTCGCCTATGGCGTCACGATGGGCGCTGCCCGGTTCGAGCCATTCGCAAACCTCGCCTATGTAAACCTGCACACGGACAGCTTCAGCGAGAAGGGAGCAGCGGCGGCGCTTGCCAGCCGGTCGGCCAACACAGACACGACCTTCACCACCCTCGGTCTGCGTGCTTCGGCGACCTTCGATCTCAACGGTGCCAGCGTCACCGCCAGGGGTATGGCTGGCTGGCGCCACGCCTTTGATGACGTAACGCCGACCACGACCATGCGGTTCGCGGGGGGCGGGAATGCCTTCACAGTCGCCGGTGTACCGGTTGCGCGGGACGCGGCGGTGATCGAAGCAGGCCTCGACTTTGCGCTGACGCCGGCCGCCGTGCTCGGCGTCTCCTATGGAGGGCAGTTCGGCTCGGGCGCGGTCGACCAGTCCTTCACCGCCAACTTCAATGTCCGGTTCTAATTCAAAATAATCGACATCCGTCGGGAAACGCCCACCGTGGGCGTTTCCCGACGACGAAGTTGCCGCGCGGGGAGAATGATCCATGACAACACTGTCCGACTATCCTCACCACGATTCCGAAGAAGAGGATTTCACGGCTCTGCCCTTCATCTCCGCCGCGGCATTCGCCGCACTTTGGGTCATGGGCAATCTGTATATTGGACGGCCATTCAACATTCTGGACGTCGTCTGCGGGATAGGGTTCCTGGTCGCGGTCGTCGGCATATACGCGTCCGTCAATAGCCGGTTGCTGCTTCTTGAGCAGGGGCTCGCGGATCTACGCGCAACGGAGGGTGACGATCCGTGTGCCCGACATGCGAGCTACGATGACTATTGGGAGGAGTGAGGATATTGCCTCACATCCTGTTCGTGAAAGGGGTGGCGCGCTTGCTGCATCGAAAAATTTTGAAACTGGTACCCGGACGCGCCGAGGTAAGAAATCCAAGACTGTCATGATCAAGAATGTACAAATAGAAGCCGGCAAAGCGCCGCCTCCGCTCCTCTGCAAAGCTTCGGCTCTCCTCCGTTTCGGAGAACATCGCTATATGCTGCGCGAACGAAAGGCGCTCACGCGATGAGCAACAAGGTCCGTTTTTTGAGTGTCCCTACAGTAGCCGTTCTGGTTGCCGGCATCACGGCATATTTGGCTCCAGGCGTTGCGGTTTCGACCCCAAACCAGGCGGTATCAATCGCTAACGGTCACAGCGACCCGGAACCGCAGCGTTTGCGGGTAGCGCAGGCTGGGTCAGATGGACAGGGCAGCGGCGCGGCTTCCTCCCTTCCCGGCGGAGCATCCTCGCTCAATGAAACCTACAGGGATTGGCGGGTTGCCTGCGTGCAGCAGGGGACCGCAAAACGCTGTGTGCTGTCGCAGGTTCAGGTGCAGCAGAACGGTCAGCGCGTGCTGGCAATCGAGCTGAATGCGCCGAGCGGCAAGCTGATCTCCGGCACGTTGTTCCTGCCGTTCGGGCTGGCGATCGATTCCGGCGTCACCTTCCAGATCGATGAAAAGCCGGAGATGCAGCCGGTGCGTTTCCGCACCTGTATGCCGGGAGGCTGCCTCGTCTCGATTGCCTTCGACGCGCCGACGCTGGCGGCATTGCGCGCAGGTACCGCGCTGAAGATCAAAGCTGTCGCGGACGGTGGCGCGGCCGCACCGTTCTCGATCTCGCTACAGGGCTTTGCCACCGCGCTCGATCGCGTGGCAGCGCTATCGCGCTGAGCTCGGTCCGACCATCGTGAGCCCCTGTTGGTGCTGTCATGACCCATAAGGTTCGCTGGCTGTCGTCCAGACGTCGCTGGAGTTCGCTGATTTTGGGGACGGTTCAATGCCCTGTTGCGATCTCCAGCGTATGGCTGGCGATCATTGTCTCCTCATCGGTCGGAATGATGCGGACTTCCACTCGGCTGTCGATGGTGCTTAGCAAAGCCCTGTTGTCTGCGTTGGCGGGGTCATCAAGTTTTGTGCCGAGCCACGCCAGCCGTTCCGCAACCGCAGCACGGATTGGTACGGAGTGTTCGCCGATCCCTCCTGTGAAGACGATGCCATCCAGCCCACCAAGCGAACTGGCGAGCCCGCCCGCCTCGCGTGCGATGCGATAGACGAAGAGCTCCACTGCTGCCCGCGCGGCAGGTTCGGGGCTTGCCAGAAGCGTGCGCATGTCGCTGCCAATGCCGCCGGACACGCCAAGCAGCCCCGAGCGCCGGTAAAGCAGATTCTCGACGTCGTCCACGCTCATCCTGTAGTGCCGCTGGAGATAGAGCACCACGCCTGCATCAAGCGTGCCCGGCCGCGTCCCCATCACCAGCCCGTCCAGTACGCTGAAGCCCATGGTGGTGTCGATGCTTCTGCCGGAACGCATCGCGCACAGGCTTGCGCCATTGCCGAGATGGGCGACGATAACGCGGCCATCGGCCAGCCGGGGCGAGACGTCCCGTAATCTGCCGACGATGTATTCGTAGGAGAGGCCATGGAAACCGAAACGCCGCACACCTTCGGCTTCGTATTTTGCGGGCAGGGCGAAACGTGTCGCCACAGGCGGCATGCCGTGATGGAAGGCGGTATCGAAGCACGCCACCTGCGGCAGTTCGGGATAGGCTGCCGCGATCGCACGTATCGGGGCCAGGTTCTGTGGCAGATGCAACGGTGCGAGCGGAATCATCCGGTCGAGCACGGCAATGAGATGCGGGGTCACCAGTTCCGGCGAGACATGGGCGCTACTCCCATGCACGATCCGGTGCCCGACGGCGCGTAGCCTGTCCGTTCCAAGATGGCGCGCGGCCCAGGCGACCACTTGCTCGGCCAGCAGGCTGAAATTACCCGCCGTCCGCGGCCAGTTCAGTTGCTCCAGCACGGCGCCCGTTGCACTCCGGGCCAGGAAACGCGGTGTGGTGGCCAGCTCCTCAACCTCGGCGCGCACGGCAAGCTCAAGCTGCCCGGCGCGGACAACCCGGAAAAGCCCGATCTTCAGGCTGGAAGAACCGGCATTGAGCGTCAGTATGGCATCAGCCATTCGATTGCTCCGGATGGCGTCCTGACCGGCATCAAGGCGCCACAACGCAACGCGCATATCGGGAAGTGCTTGCTGCGGGATGATTTCCCGGTCCGCCGATCTATCTCCTCCTGTCTGAGATAGCGCCATGCGTGCAGCCCTTCAACGGAGAATCCCGATGGATACAGACAAGAAGACGGCTTCCGTGGCGAGGCTTACGGTGCTTTCGGCAGAGGAAGCCGCGCTGATGGACAAATGGTGGCGGGCGGCAAACTATCTGTCGGTCGGGCAGGTCTATCTGCTGGCGAACCCGCTGCTGCGCGAACCACTCAGGAAGGAGCATGTGAAGCCCCGGCTGCTCGGTCACTGGGGCACGACGCCCGGCCTCAATTTCATCTATGTGCATCTCAACCGCATCATCAGGAAGCTGGATGCGAACGTGCTCTATATTGCCGGGCCGGGTCATGGCGCGCCCGGCGTGGTTGCCAACACCTGGCTGGAAGGCACCTATAGCGAGATTTATCCGGATGTGTCTCGGGACGAAGGCGGCATGTGCCGTTTGTTCCGGCAGTTCTCCTTTCCCGGCGGCATTCCCAGCCATGCCGCGCCGGAAACGCCCGGCTCGATCCATGAAGGTGGCGAACTGGGTTATTCGCTTGCTCACGCCTTCGGCGCGGTGTTCGACAATCCCGATCTGATCGCCGCCTGTGTGATCGGCGACGGTGAGGCCGAAACCGGTCCTCTTGCGACCTCCTGGCACGGCAACAAGTTCCTCAATCCCGCCAGCGATGGGGCGGTGCTGCCGATCCTGCATCTAAACGGCTACAAGATCGCCAACCCCACCGTGCTGGCTCGCATCGGCTCCAGCGAGCTGAAGGCGCTGCTGACCGGCTACGGCTATCGACCCATTCTGGTCGAAGGCGAAGAGCCGCAGGACATGCATTGCAAGATGGCGGCCGCGCTGGACGATGCCTTCGCCGATATCCGCTCCATTCAGCAAGAAGCGCGCGATGGCGGCAAGACCGAGCGCCCGATTTGGCCCATGGTCGTGCTGCGCTCGCCCAAGGGCTGGACCGGGCCGAAGACGGTGGACGGTCAGAAAGCGGAAGGTTTCTGGCGCTCGCACCAGGTGCCTTTCACCATGGAAAAGCCGGAGCATCTCGGCCTTCTGGAAGAATGGCTGCGCAGTTATCGTCCGCAGGAACTGTTCGACGAGATCGGCCGCCTGAGCCCCGAGATCGCAGAGCTTGCTCCCCAAGGCGCAAGGCGCATGAGCGCCAACCCGCATGCCAATGGCGGCGCATTGATGCGTCCGCTGAGGCTTCCCGATTTCAGGGACTACGCTGTGGCGGTCGCCAAACCCGGCGGCGGGGATGCCGAATCCACTAGGATTGCCGGTGCCTTCTTGCGCGACGTGATGCGGCGCAATGCCGAAAGCCGCAATTTCCGCGTGTTCGGCCCGGACGAAACCGCTTCAAACCGGCTACAGGACATTTTCGAGGCAACCGACCGGACCTGGAACGCCGAAACGCTGCCCTATGACGACCATCTCGCGCCGGATGGCCGGGTGATGGAGATTTTGTCTGAACACACCTGTCAGGGTTGGCTGGAGGGTTATTTGCTCACCGGAAGGCACGGGTTTTTCTCGTGCTACGAAGCCTTCATCCACATTGTGGATTCCATGTTCAACCAGCATGCGAAATGGCTGAAGACCTCGAAGGAAGTGGCCTGGCGGCGCCCGATCGCTTCGCTGAATTATCTTCTGACCTCGCATGTCTGGCGTCAGGATCACAATGGTTTCAGTCATCAGGATCCCGGCTTCGTTGACCATGTGGTGAACAAGAAGGCCGACATTGTGCGCGTCTATTTCCCGCCGGACGCCAACACCCTGCTTTATGTCACCGACCATTGCCTGCGAAGCTGGAACCGCGTCAACGTCATTGTTGCAGGCAAGCAGCCCCAACCGCAATGGCTCGACATGGATCAGGCGATCAAGCACTGCACAGCCGGCATCGGCATCTGGGAATGGGCGAGCAACGACAAGGGCAGCGAGCCTGACGTGGTGATGGCCTGTTGTGGTGACATACCGACGCTGGAGACGCTGGCGGCCGTGGATCTTGTGCGACGGCTGATGCCGGAGTTGAAGGTGCGCGTCGTCAACATCGTCGACCTGATGACACTGCAGCCGAAGACCGAACATCCGCACGGCCTCTCTGATCCGGATTTCGATGCGCTGTTTACGAAGGACAAACCGGTGATCTTCGCCTATCACGGCTATCCCTGGCTGATCCATCGGCTGGCCTATAAGCGCACAAATCATGAAAACATCCATGTGCGCGGCTTCAAGGAAGAGGGCTCGACCACAACACCCTTCGACATGGTGGTGCGCAACGACCTCGACCGTTTCCATCTGGTTGGCGATGTGATCGACCGCGTACCGAAGGTTGGCGCGGCAGGCGGCTACGTCAAACAGACGATCCGGGATTGGCTGATCGAGCACAAGCAATTCATCACGGCTCATGGCATCGACATGCCCATGGTGCGTGGGTGGCGCTGGCGGCCAGACGGATGAAATTGCGCAATGCCGGCGATCTGGCTGGAATTTCCCGGCGTAGCGGATTGTCGCTTTCGATGAGTCATATGCCCGTTTTGCCGATCTGACCGCGCGGGGCGACCGTCCATCCGACTGGCTAGCCGAGCGTTCGGATACATGGCCGTGACCATACTGTCGGGGCCTCCGTTTTTTGGCATGAATCTCCAACGGCATGGCTCGATTGGCCATGCAGTGACCAGCTTGCGCTTTACGGTTGACTGACTGGCACGCGCTTCGCTCAGGTCGTGTTTGAAACCCGCGTGATAGATCACATGAACGATCATATGATAGAGCACTTGAAATGTTGTGCCGATTGATGCTAGTTGCTCGGCGTGATGATGACAGATGGCGGGAGTCAGATGGGTAAGTCCCCGAAAAGCCAACCTTTGACCGAACAGGCCTATACCCATTTGAAGTGGCTGATCCTGAACCAGGAGATTCCTGCGGGAACGCTGCTCAACGAGCAGGCTCTGGTCGAGGCGACTGGCTTTGGCAGGGCGTCGGTCCATCATGCCCTGCACCGCCTGGCCTATGACGATCTCGTGGTGATTCGCCCGCGCAAAGGGGCGCAGGTGCGCTTGTGGAGCGACAAGGATATCCATGCGCTGGTTGAAGCGCGTCTGCCCGTCGAGCAGACGATCGTAAGACTGGCCTGTGCCCGCATCAGCGATGCCGCGGTCGAGGAAATCCGCAAGGAGCTCGAGACGACACCGCGTCTCATCGAGGAGATGGATCGCGAAGGGCTTCTCCGGCTGGATTTATGGTTTCACGCGGCGATCGCCCAGGCGACGGCCAACCCGATCCTGGCCGATACCGCTCTGCGCCTGCACCAGCGTTCGACCCAATTCTGGGCGCCATCGCTGTCGGGCCGTGACCGCTACTACAAGGTCTACGAGCAACATTCCGAAATTCTCGACGCCATCGGCGAGCGCGACATAGAGCGCGCCGATCGGGCGATCTCCCTTCACATCAACAATTTCGCCGAGAAGACAATATGAGCAGTGACAAGCGCGTCCATATAGCCACGCCGAAGGGGGAGGTGCTCGTTGACCTGAATGACATCGATCCGAACGGATGGGTGGAGTTCCCCGATATCGGGCTGCGCCAGTATTTCTACTGGATCAATCCCGAGACGGGTTCCAGCGTAGCCATTCTGGAGTTCGAGAAGGGCGGTGGGATTCCCACCCGGCATACGCATGCGTCGAACCAGTTCATGTACTGTCTCGAAGGCAGGTACGAATACACCACCTTCGGCATCACGCTGACCCCCGGTTCCTTCTACATGAACCCCAGGGACAATCCCCATGGGCCGACGATCGCTCACGAGAAGTGCCGTTTGATCGAGGTCTATGACGGCCCGCACTACTACGAAAAACCCGATTATCACACCGACGACACGATGATCGTACCCGCCGCCGGTTGAGGACGCATTTCAGGGCAAGCCCATGAGCAAGAATATCAAGGTATCGGTGCAGAAGGTGCTGAAGACGTTCGGCTCCATGACCGCCGCGGACAATATCGATCTCGATATCATGGAAGGCGAGTTCCTGACCCTTCTGGGTGCGAGCGGTTGTGGGAAGACCACGCTGATGCGGATGATCGCCGGTTTCGAGACTGTGACGTCCGGCAATATCCTCATCGATGGGCGGGATGTCACCAAGCTTGCCCCGCGCCAGCGCAATCTTGGCATGGTGTTCCAGCAATATTCGCTGTTTCCCCACATGACCATCGCCGAGAACATCGGCTACGGCCTGCGTGCCCGCCGAATGAGCGCGCAGGAGATCGGGAAGCGCGTTGGCGAAATGCTCGATCTGGTGCAATTGCCGCATCTGGCCGAGCGCAAGCCGCCGCAACTGTCAGGCGGCCAGCAGCAGCGCGTCGCGCTGGCGCGTGCGCTCGCGGTTCGGCCGTCGGTGCTGATGCTCGACGAGCCGCTCGGCGCGCTTGACCAGAAGCTGCGCGAGCAATTGCAGGAAGAACTGCGGCGGCTGCACCGCGAAACGGGATCGACCTTCCTCTTCGTGACGCATGACCAGGAGGAGGCCCTTGGCCTTTCCGACCGCATCGCGGTGATGAAAGACGGCAAGATCGCCCAACTGGCATCGCCGGACGAGCTCTACCTTCGCCCCCAGAACGAATATGTCGCCGACTTTATCGGCAAGGTCACGTTCATCGACGGACTCTATCGGGCGGCCGAGCGCCGTGTGACGACGGCGGAGGGAGTTGCGATCCCGGCCGATCTACCGCTTTCGGACGGTCCGGTCCGGCTCGTCGTCCGGCCTGAGAACATTCATTTGACCGATGATGCCGGCGATGTCGCCGGCGATCTGGTCGAGGTTTCGCGCCAGACCGGAACGACGACCTATCAGGTGCGGCTGGATGGCGGGCAGGTGGTAAAGTCGCGGCATCTGGGCCTCGGCGAAACGGGATTGCGGCCCGGCTCCCCGGTGCGGCTTCGTTTCGATACCTGCAAACTCGCCTATCCGTTGGCGGCGTGAGGCCATCCATGTCCAAGCGTCTGGCCACATGGCTCCCGCTGCTGCCCGCATTGCTGCTCGTGAGCCTTCTGCTGGTGATCCCGGTCGCGGATCTGATTTCCATCAGCTTTCACCGCGAGGAGTTCGGCGAAATCCTCCCCGGCCTGACCCTCGCCAACTATCTCGATCTGCTGACGCGCTCGAGCACGCTGGAGATGATGGCTTCGACGATGCTGATCGCGCTTGCGGTGACGGTCATCACCATCTTTCTCGGCTTTCCGGTCGCGGCGGTCATTGTCATGGCGCCGCAGCGCTGGCGGGGTATTCTTTATTTTCTCGTTGCCGCGCCCTTGCTGGTGAATACGGTGGTGCGCACCTATGGCTGGTTGCTGATCCTCGGCCGCAAGGGCCTGGTGAATGAAGCGCTGATGGCCATGAAATTCATCAGCGAACCCCTGGCGCTTTCGGGAAACGCGCTCGGCATGACCATCGGCGGGGCGCAGGTGTTCCTGCCCTTCATGATCCTGTCGCTGGTAACCTCGCTCATGGCGATCGACGATCGCCTGTTCGAAGCCAGCGAGATACTCGGGGCTGGCCCCATGCGGCGTTTCTTCACCATCACGCTGCCACTCGCCGTCCCCGGGCTCATTGCGGGTTCGATCCTGGTCTTCAGCATGATGCTGGGCGCCTTCGTGACGCCGTTGATCCTGGGCGGTTCCGCCGTGAAATATGTGTCGGTGGCGGTCTATACGGATGCGCTCGTGCTGTTCAACATGCCCCGTGCGACGACCCTTTCCCTGATCCTGATGGTGATCGTGCTGGCACTCTATGTGTTGCAGCAGCGCCTGTCGCGCGGAGGCAAGGTCGCCAAATGAGAAATGTGCACATCACGCTGGTGCGGGCCGCGGCGGTTCTGGTCTACCTGTTCCTGTTCCTGCCGCTGATCGTCGTTGTCCTGTTCAGTTTTTCGGACAAGTCCTACTTTTCATTCCCGCCAACGGGCCTTTCACTGCGCTGGTACGTGGCGGCCTGGGAGTCCGGCCTGTTCCTGACGCCGGCCTTGCGCAGCCTGGCCCTGGCAACCGTGTCGACGCTGGTA
>Ga0182738_1002177_pt1 | contig 23550 bp, 22 predicted proteins | sample eDN5th30CBELigMG_FD_128876 | JGI IMG/M metagenome (GOLD analysis project Ga0182738, IMG submission 128876) | Enriched Miracle-Growth compost microbial communities from Emeryville, California, USA - eDNA 5th pass 30_C BE-Lig MG (version 2)... ...
ATCGCCTCGTCGATGGCGCTGCGGGTCGGTTCGGGCAGGGCAAGCGTGCCGTTCAGGTAGCGCGACACGGTTGCAGGCGAGACGCCCGCCCGTTCCGCCACCTGCTTCAGATTCGCCATAGCGCCCACTCTCCCGGTCAGTAAAGCGATTTACTATCAGTAGTCCCCGACTTGTAAAGCGGTCTATCGTCACAGCAGGCCAATTCCCGCGATCCGGGAACTTGGCGCTTTCGTCGCGGCCCGGCGTCACCAGAAGCTGCGCGAAATGGGACTGTGGTTTCAGGCTGAGCCGCGAAGCCGAACGCTAAGACTAGGACGGGGATCCGTTTCGGACCTCAGTTTCTCGCGGAAGACTTCGGCGGGTGTGCGATAGCCGAGGCATTTTCTTGGCGTTGCATTGAGCCGGGCGGCGCCGGGAAGCTGACCGCCGCGCGACGTCTGACCCTTATAGGATGACCACGTTCCCCAGCCTGTCGGCACTGCTTCATCGTCTCGAACAGTTGATTGCGGCCGTCGCAGGACCGCGCACCAGAAGGAAGAGAGTATGGACAATCTATCACTTGGCCGCGTTATCGGAATAGATGTCAGCCGTGACTGGCTGGATCTTTATTGCCTTCCCGACGGGCATCGCTGCAGAGTGCCAAACGCTCTGGCGGGTCATACCGCCGTGGCGGATCTTGCCCAGAAGCAGGCCCAAGCCTTCCTGCAGAGAAGCTGCGCCTCCTCAGGGCGTTGACGTCGAAACGAGCCCAGCTGGTCGAGATGCGCAAGCGACTGCTTGCCCAAATCCGCGCGCATCAGAAACAGGGAACTGCTGCGATGTTTGAGCACGTCGACACCGAGTTGAAGCAACGGATCGACACCCTGATCAAGGAGCTTGAAGACAGGATCATCCGGGTCATCGCGAGCGATGATCACCTGTCGGATATGGCCACCATCCTCCGTTCCATCCCCGGGATCGACCCTGTCGCCAGCACGATGCTGATTGCCGAAATGCCCGAGATCGGCACCATCACCGGCGAAGAAGCTGCCGCACTCACTGGATTGGCCCGGTCGCGCATGACAGCGGAACCCTTTGTGGGAAACGGGCGATCGCCGGTGGTCGCCTCGCGCTGCGGCACGTGATATTCCAAGCGGCCTTGGTTGCGGCGCATCAAAACCCCAGCCTGAGATCCTTCGCAGATCGACTTCGCAAGGCCGGGAAGCCGCACGAGATCATCATCACCGCCGTCGCCGGAAAGCTGGTCACTATCGCCAATGCATTGTGCAAAAGCCGTCAGAAATGGGCGGACCATCCAACCTGACGGATACAGTTGCTAATGCAGCCCGAACTTACCCATCAGCATCCTGCGCATCTGGACGAACCCGGCCGAGTTGCGGTCGCGGGGGCGCGGGAGGTCGACGGGGATGACCGTGGGCGCGGTGCCGTCATTCGTCAGGACCAGCACCCGGTCGGCCAGGAAGATCGCCTCTTCGAGGTCGTGGGTGACAAGGATCATCGTCACGCCCTCCTCGGTCCAGATCCGGGCCAGTTCCTCTTGCATGGTCAGCTTGGTCATGGCGTCGAGCGCGCCAAGTGGTTCGTCCAGAAGCAGGATCTCGGGCTGCACGGTCAGGGCGCGGGCGATGCCGACGCGCTGCGCCATGCCGCCCGAAAGCTGGCGTGGCCAGGCATTCTGGAAATCGTCCAGCCCGACCAGCCGGATATAGCGCCGCGCGCGGTCCTGCGCCTCGGCCCGCGCCACGCCGCGCAATTCCAGCCCGAAGGCCACGTTTTCCAGCACGGTGAGCCAGGGCAGCAGGCGGGGTTCTTGATAGATCACCGCGCGCTCGGTGCCGACGCCCGCGATAGGGGTGCCGTCGATCACCACCTGCCCGGCATCGGCGCCCTCCAGCCCGGCGAGCAGCCGCAGCAGCGTGGTCTTGCCGCAGCCGCTGGGGCCAACGATGGCGAGCGATTCCCCGCCCCGGATGTCCAGCGACAGGTTGCGCAGGACGGGCAAGGGCTGGCCGTTCAGGCTGTAGGTCTTGGAAAGGTGGCGCAGCGCCACCTCTCCGCGTCGGATCTGGGAGGTGGCGGTCATTTCTTGGCGACCTCCGTGCCCGTGACCAGCAGGATGTCGGCGGCCTTCAGCTGACCCTTCTCAAGCTTTCCCTCGCGTTCCAGCACGTCGATCCAGAACTGGATGTCGCGCTCGGTCGCGAGCCCGCCTGGACGGACGCCATAGCCCGCGAAATACTTGGCGATCTCGGGGTTCTCGCCGCGTTCCTGCAGGACGCGGGCCAGGATCTCGCGGGTTTTCTCGGGATTGTCGCGGGCAAAATCCAGCGCGCGGGCGGATTGCTTGATGAAATCCTCGGCCGCCTTCGGATGTTCGGCGACCCAGTCCTTGCGCAGCACCGTAAAGCCGCCCGCGATCTCGCCCAAGACCTCGGTATCGTCGAAGACGGCACGCAGCCCGCCCTTTTCGCGGGCCGCGCCCTCGAACGTGGTCTGCCAGTAGCCGAAGGCCGCGACATCGACCTGACCCGAACGCAGGACCTGTTCAAGCTGCGGCCCCGGCACGGTGACGAGGTTTGCCGCGTTCTGGGGCAGCCCCTTCTGGTTCAGCGCCTCGCGCACGGTATAGTCCAGATGCGCGCCCAGCGTGTTCACGGCGACGGTCTTGCCCTGAATGTCCTCGATGCTGCGGATCGGGCTGTCCTCAAGCACATAGAAAATCGACTTCACGTCATGATTGATCCCGTTCGTCGGATAGGCGGCGACGAATTCATTGCCCCCGATGATCGAGTTCAGCACGGCGGCGGTCGCGGCGCTGCCGATATCGACCGAGCCTCCGGCCAGCGCCATCAGCGATTCCGGCCCGCCCGAGGCATAGCCCGCGCTTTCGATGACGACATCGGTATCCTTGAAATAGCCCAGTTCCTGCGCCAGTTCATGCGCGCTGACGCCGCCATGGGAGGGAAGATAGCGCATCACCACCTGCTCGGCCCATGCCGGAACGGAAAGGGCGGTGGTCGCGACAAGCGAGAGAAGAAGATGTTTCATGGTCATTGTCCTGATGAGGGGAAGGGGGCCGTTCAGCGGTCGGACGCGGACCAGCGGCACAGCCTGCGTTGCAGGGCGACCAGCACCCCGTTCGCGGCGAGGCCAAGGAAGGCCAGCAGGAAGATTGCGGCGAACATCAGCGGGATCTGGAAGTTGTATTGCGCATTCATCACCTGAAAGCCGACGCCCTTGTTCGCGCCGATCATCTCGGCCGCGATCAGCAACAGCAGCGCGGTGGTCGCCGAAAGGCGCAGGCCCACGAAGATCGCCGGGACTGAGGCGGGCAGGATAACCCGGCGGAACACCTGCAGGTGGTTCGCGCCATAGCTGCGCGCCATCTCGATCAGCTTGCGATCGACCTCCTTCACGCCGCCGATGGTAGCCAGAAGGATCGGGAACAGCGTCGCCCAGAAGATGACGAAGATCTTCGACGCCTCGCCCAGACCCAGAAGCAGGATGAAGACCGGGTAAAGCGCCAGCGCCGAGGTCTGGCGGAAAAATTGCAAAAGCGGATCCAGCGCGCGCTCGACCACCGGAAGCTGGCCCATGGTGAGGCCGAGCGGGATGCCAAGCGCCACGGCGGCGAGGAAGGCGGTGCCCGCGCGTTGCAGGCTGATCGCGATGTCGTCGATCAGCGCGCCGCTGGTCAGGCCCTGCCACAGCGCGACGGCGATCTTGTCCAGAGGCGGGAATACGGCGGGACTGACCCATCCCGCGCGGCCCGCGACCTGCCACAGGATCACGAAGCCGATCACCAGCCCCCAGCGGGACAGGAACCGCGCGACCACGTCGCGCGCCGGGACCGGGTGGCGGGGCGCGCGCGGGGTATCAAGGATCTCGATGCTCATCCGTTCACTCCGCTGCAAGCCGGGCGGCGCGCGCGGCGGCGTGCCGGTTGATGGGGAAGGGCAGGCCCAGATTTTCGCGCAGGGTCCGGCCTTCGTATTCGGTGCGGAACAATCCGCGCCGCTGCAATTCGGGGATCACCAGATCGATGAAATCGGTCAGCCCGGTCGGCAGCCACGGCGGCAGGATGTTGAACCCGTCCGCGCCCTCGTTCTCGAACCAGTCCTGAAGGGTGTCGGCGATCCCGACGGCGCTGCCGACCACGGTGAAATGTCCGCGCGCCGAGGCGACCCATTGGTAAAGCTGCCGGATCGAGAAGCCGTTCTCGTCCGCGATCTGGCGGATCAGCGCCTGCCGAGACTTCATCCCCTCGGTCGGGGGCGCCGGGGGCAGCGGGCCGTCAAGGTCATAGCCCCTGAGGTCCAGCGTGCCGCCGGTCAACTGGTTTAGCAGCGCCACCCCGTCCTCGGGCTGGATCAGCGCGGTCAGGCGGTCATATTTCTCGCGCGCCTCGGCCTCGGTCCGGCCGACAAAGGGCGAGACGCCGGGCATGACCAGAATATGCGCGGGATCACGGCCCAGTGCCGCCGCGCGGGACTTGATGTCGCGATAGAATTCCTGCGCGGTGTCCAGACGCTGATGCGCGGTGAAGATCACCTCGGCGGTCGCGGCCGCCAGCGCACGCCCGTCCTCGGACTGACCGGCCTGCACGATGACCGGATGCCCCTGCGGCGAACGCGAGACATTGAGCGGACCCGCGACCTTGAAATGCGCGCCCCTGTGGTCGGCGGCGTGGATCTTGTCGCGGTCGTGGAAGCGGCCGCTGTCCTTGTCGCGGATGAAGGCGTCATCCTCGAAACTGTCCCAGAGCTTCTTCACGACCTCGACATGCTCCGCCGCGCGGGCATAGCGATGCGCATGGGGATGCTGCTGGTCGAGGTTGAAGTTCCGCGCCGCGGCTTCGGTCGCGGTGGTCACGACGTTCCAGCCCGCCCGGCCGCCCGAGATCAGGTCGAGCGAGGCGAATTTGCGCGCGGTGTTATAGGGCTCCTCATAGGTGGTCGAGGCGGTGGCGATGAAGCCCAGGTTCCGGGTCAGCGGGGCAAGGGCCGAGAAGAGCGTCACCGGCTCCAGCCCCGCGACGCGGGCCGGACCGCCTTCGGACAGGCCCCCGGTCGAGGTGGCAAGCCCGTCCGCCAGGAAATAGGCGTCGAAAAGGCCGCGCTCGGCCTCGCGCGCCAGTTGCAGGTGAAAATCAAAGCTGACCGCGCCATCGGCGGGCTGGTCGGGGTGGCGCCAGGACGCGACGTGCTGGCCGCCGCCGGGCAGGAATGCGCCAAGTCTTATCTTGCGGGTCATGTCGTCCCTCCTCAGATCGCGGGTTTCACAAGGGCGGTGCTGGTGCGGCCGTCCGGGCCGACGGGAATGTCGCCGTGGATCGTCACCCGGCGCATGACCCGGTGGGCGTCGCCGTAATCGTTCACTGCCACATGCTGGGTGGCGCGGTTGTCCCAGATCGCCACGTCGCCCGCCTGCCAGCGCCAGCGCACGGTGTTTTCGGGCGCGGTGACATAGGACTGGAAGATCTCGACCAGCTTTTGCGAGGCGTCGCGCGGCAACCCGCTGAGGCGCTGGACGAAGCTGCCGAGCAAGAGCAGGCGCTCGCCCGTCTCGGGATGGATGCGGACCACCGGATGCTCGGTCTGGTAGATGGCCGAGGCGAAGACCTCGGCATAGTGCCTGCGGTCCTGCTCCGAGGCCCGGGGCCGTTCGGCGGCATAGTCATAGGCGTTGGAATGGATCGCGCGCAGGCTGTCGGCCAGCAGCCGGAGCGGTTCCGGCAGATCGGCATAGGCGGTCACGGTATTGGCCCAGATGGTGTCGCCGCCGGTCTCGGGGATCGTGACGCCGCGCAGGATCGAGGCCTTGGGATAGGCTTCGACGAAGGTGACATCCGTGTGCCAGCGGTCCGCGCGCCCGCCGCCCCGGCTGGAATCCAGCTCGAGGATCGAGGAGCTGCCCTCAACGATGGCTTGCGTCGGATGCGGCACCAGCTTGCCCAGCCGGCGGGCGAAGGCTTCCTGCGCCGCGTCGTCCAGATGATGCTGGCCGCGGAAGAACAGGACTTTGTGGCGCAGAAGCAGCGCTTCGATCGCGGCGACGGTTTCGGCGGGCAACTCGCCGCCCAGCCGGATATTGCTGATCTCGGCCCCGATGCGTGGCGTGACGGGGCGGATATCCTGGGCCGGGACGGCGAGCGAGAAGGTTTCGTGTCTGGTCATCGGGTGAATCTCTCGGGCATGACAGGTTCAACGCGGCCTGCGCGGGAAACTGGGGAAACCGGAGGCGGGACGCCGGAGGGTCAGGGAATAATGTCTGAGATTACCGGCGCGGAGGTCAGGTCAGTCCGGCACGATCGCGACACGGGCCGGAAAGGCGGTCGGGGATGATGGTTGCTTCGGTGAGTCTAGGGGTCATCTCTGGCTCCTTATTCACGACTAACTTTGTAGATATTATAGAGCCCGATGGCCGCAAGCGATCCCAAATATCCCCGCGTCGCGACTGACCCGTGATCATCTCGCAGCAGGAAACGATAATAATTTTCTTCGAAAGCGGTCGGAGCCTGACCGGCAAGTAGGTTGTGGCGCTGCCTCATGGGAGTGGCTTGCGCGAGAATTTACCGGTGCGGGCTGGCGCCGGATGTGGGACCGGAGGAGGGTGTCAATCCGTGGCAATGCGCAAATGCCCTAGCGGGTGTTGAGGGTTTTGGTGCCGGTGTCGCGGCAACTCGCGCCATTGGTGTTTTCGACCATGCCTTCTGCCAAAGGGTTTGTGGGGTGCAAAACCACGTTGGAACCCGAGCCCGAATTGCAGGGAGGGCCTCGTGAGAAACTGCAGCCTCGGTCGAAAGTGATCGAGCGCCGCGCATAAGCCGGCAAGGATGCGATGCTATTGATCGCGCCGTCCATGATCAGGCGCGAGCGATGATCGCGATACTCTTGCAGCTTGGTGAGACGGCCGCGCTTGAGCTCACGAATGATCGAAGGGCGGTGCCGGACGAGCCGCCTCGTCAGGACTCAGCTTTGCATGCCGCCAGCGCTCGATCTTGCGGTGACCGGAAAGGGAAAGAGGAGAAAACGAACCTTCATGCTGTGATACATACATGGCTCAACCCATTGCTGGGCATAAAATGTCGCCTTTTAGAATAGCCCGTCCCGGTGCAGGCTCACGCGGGAGCACAAATGATCCGAACTCCCGAGTTCGGGAGGGGTCACGCGGGAGCTTTGCTGGCGGACCGATGCGCAGATGGAGCGGCTTTGGACGTTCTTTCAGAACCCTCGAGACCGCTCCGGGTCGATCCCGGGCGGATGCCAAGTGGCAGGATCTTCATTTAAAGCAATGGGTTGATGTGGAATCACGCGCCCTTTGCCTATGGCCCGCCGAAGACGCACTACAACCGTTGAAAGCGGTGGAGCCGGATGCGCGACGACATAGGTAACGCCGTGTCGGAACGGTTCGCATGTCGGGCTCCTGACCAGTGTCAGTCGACGCAAGGTCAAAGCGGCAACCGGACATGGCGGCGCGGGCCGTGCCCGTCTTCGGCACCGGCGGAAAACTCATTGGGGCGCTGTCGATTTCCGGCCCGCGCTCGCGCATCGCGATGACGCGGCGTTGGAGAAGCTGGAGCGTTCCAACCGCCGCGTGGCGATCGACCTCTCCGTACGACTGGGCGCGCCTGTCGACGGCATCCCTAGACCGGCCTCGCGCGGGGGCCTCAGCCCAGCTTCAAGTCGGAAAAGATCCGCCTAAGATGCTGCGCGTCTCCGCCCTCCAGCGCCTGAACGATGTGTTCCTCGTGATCCTTGCCGATCTCGAGCAGTTCGCGGCTGGTCGTCTCGCCGGCAGGGGTAAGCGAGATCAGCACCTTGCGGCGGTCCTTGGGATCGGGCAGGCGAAAGACCAGCCCATCCGCCGTCATGCGGTCGATGATCTTCGTCAGGGTTGCCGGTTCGACCAGAACCCGCGCCGCCAGCTCTCCCATCGGGAGGGGGCGTTGCTGTTCCAGCACCTTGAGAATTCGGAAATGCTCGATTGCCAGCCCGCCCGGCTGCAGGCGCCGCGCCAGATCGTCCTCGATCATGCGGTTCACGCGGGCGACGAGATAGCTCAGTTGCTGGGTCAGGTCCGTGTCGTTCATTAAGATTACCGTTAAGTGCCTGGAAATCAGACTATCGTAAAATGAACTATCTCCGCCATCGAAAAGGGGTCGGGTTCAGGCATCCCAGCGTTGGCGGACAAGAAATTCGGTGCCATCGGCCTCGGCCAAGGCGACGCGGGCGCTGATCTCGGACCGGCCCATGATCTGATAGGCAAGGTTGCGGGGCATCCTCTGGCGCAGGAAACGCGCCATCAGGTGGCCATCGACATGGCCGACATGTCGGGCGAGCCCCGCGACCAGATGGATCGCATCATAGCAGTTCAGCGAGTTCGTCGTGACATTCGGCAACCTGCCGGCGAAGGCGTGGGTATAGCCCTCCAGCAGCGCCTCACGGTCATGGTCGATGGTGCCGTTGAAATAGCTGGCGGCGGCGAAGAGGTTCTCGGCATTCTCGGGCGCGACGCCCAGAAGCTGGGTCTCCTCGAAGGCCAGCGTTAGGCGCAGCACGCTGGCGGCAAGCCCGGCCTCGGCAAAGGCGCGGTTGAAAGCGACCGCGTCCTCTCCCAGAAGCGCCATGACGACCAGATGCGGGCGGGCGGATTTCAGCGCCTGAATGACCTCGCCATATTCCCTTGTGTTCAGCGGCAGCAGCACATGGCCGATCATCTGCCCGCCGACCCGGCGAACGGCGCTTTCGGCCGTGCCGTATGCGACGCGCGGCCAGATATAGTCATTGCCGACAAAGAACACGCGCCTGGCGCCGCGATGCTCGGCCAGCCAGTCGATGGCGGGGCGCAGTACCTCGTGATCGGTCACGCCGAGGGCCGCAACCCCCGCGCCGCAATATCCCCCCTCGTATTGCGGGGTATAGACATAGGGCGCGAGCCCATGCAGCCCGTCGCGCACCGCCGAGCGCAGATGCGAGGCCTGCAACCCGATGACGGCATCGACGCGGTCATCCATCAGCAGCCCTTCGGCGGCGGCCTTCGCGCTTTCCGAGGTTTCGCCGGAATCGCGCAGGATGATCCGCACTTCCTGTCCCAGAACACCGCCCGAGGCGTTGATCTCCTCGGCCGCGATCAGCGCCGCGCCCTGACAGCCGGGTGTCCACAGCCCGGCCAGTCCACCATGAGAGAGAATCACACCAACGCGCATGACAGGATCGTAACGCGGGTTCCGCCCCGCAAGCGCGGCCGGCGGCCCGTGTCCCCGCGGAAACTTCGGATATGCCCAACGCGAAGGCAGTCGGGTCGAATATCCGGCAGTCATCGCCGGTTCGCTTGCAGGATCATAAAATTACTTGAAAATGATACTATTGAATACGCGAATAGAACTGCCATTACAGGAGGTCTTGATGAACACGCATACCCCGATCCCGCAAGCCGCTGGCGAGATTGCCGATCTTTCGCTGATGCAGGTCTCAGGCCTGATCGCGGCGGGCGCGATCACGCCCTTCGACGTGACCGAGGCCGTTCTGGCGCGTATCGCGCGCGTCGATCAGCGGCTGACCAGCTTTCAGACCGTGCTTGCCGACCGCGCGCGCGAGAAGGCGGCAGAGGCGACGCGCGAAAGGCAGGCCGGGCTGGACCGGGGGCCGCTGCATGGCGTGCCGATCGCGCTGAAGGATCTTTGCGAGACCTCCTTCGCCCCGACCGCCGCCGGAATGGCGATCCATCGCGAGAACGCGACCGGCCGGAACGCGACCGTAACGGAACGGCTGGAGCAGGCGGGCGCCATCGTTCTGGGCAAGCTCGCGATGACGGAGGGTGCCTATTCCGGCCACCACCCGGATATGCCGACGCCCAAGAACCCGTGGAACGAACAGCTTTGGGCGGGCAGCTCCTCCTCCGGCTCGGGCGTCGCCGTTGCGGCGGGGCTGTGCTTTGGCGCGCTCGGGTCGGATACGGGCGGCTCCATCCGTTTCCCCTCGGGCGCGAACGGGATCACCGGGATGAAGCCGACATGGGGCCGGGTCAGCCGCCACGGCGTCTTTGCGCTGGCCGACAGCCTCGACCATATCGGCCCGATGGCCCGAACGGCGGCCGATTGCGCGGCGATGCTGGGCGCGATTGCGGGCGCGGACCCGGCCGATCCGACGACGCTCAACGCCGAGGTGCCGGATTATCTGGCCGGTATCGCTGCTCCGATCAGGGGCCTGCGGGTCGGCGTGGATCCGGCGGTGATCGACGGCACCTCGTCCGAGACGTCGGCCATGTTGAAGGGAGCCGTCGCCGCGCTGGAGTCGCTGGGCGCGGTGATCGTGCCGGTGACGCTGCCCTTTCTGCCCGACACGACCGAGCATTGGACCGCGCTTTGCGCCATCGAGGTCGCGATCGCCCATTCCGCCACCTATCCCGCCCGCGCCGCCGAATACGGTCCCAGCCTTGATGGCCTGCTGAAGCTTGGCCACGGGCTGACCGCGGATCAGGTCGGGCGCGCGATGCAGTGGCGGCTTAACTTCCACGGCATGGTCGAACGGGCGATGGCGGCGGTCGACATGGTGCTTTTGCCGGTGCTGGGGGCGCCACTGCCCTATCTGGACAATGCCATCGGCGCGCCCTCGACCGATCCGGGCAATGCCGATCTGGGGGACCTGCTGAAATTCACCGCGCCGGCCGACCTGACCGGCTATCCCGCGCTGACCCTGCCGGGTGGTTTCGACCTGCGGGGTGGGCCGATGGGGCTGCAACTGATGGGCAAGCCCCTGTCCGAGGCGCTGCTGTTCCGCGCCGGGCACGCCTTCCAGTCCGTCACCGACTGGCATACCCGCCGCCCCGTGCTGGAGGGTTGAGACATGCACAGGATTGACGTCCCGGCTGAAATCGTCGCGCGTGCGAAGGCCAATCGCGGTCCGCGCAGCTTCACCGATGCACTGGACCCTGCGACCACCGCGCATGTCGTCATCGACATGCAGCAGGGTTTCCTGCGCCCCGGCGCGCTGCTGGAAGTTCCGGTCGCGCGCGAGATCGTGGGTAATGTCAACCGCATCTCGGCCGCGCTGCGGCAGGCCGGGGGCCAGGTGGCCTTTACCCGTTTCGCGTGGTTGCCCGATGACCCGCTGGAATGGCGGGTCTTTTACCAGCGCTTTCTGAACCCACAGAAATCCGCCACCCAGTTGCAGAGTTTCTCGCCCGGGGGCGAGGATCTGCCGCTCTGGCCGGAAATGGACGTGGTCCCGGCCGATCTGGTCGTCGACAAGACCCGTTACAGCGCTTTTACGCCGGGAACCTCGGGCCTGCCCGACTGGCTGGCGGCGCGGGGGATCAGGACGCTGATCATCACTGGCACGCTCTCCAACTGCTGCTGCGAAAGCACCGCGCGGGACGCGATGCAGTCGGGCTATGAGGTGATCTATGTCTCGGACGCGAATGCGACGCTGACGGATTTCGAGCATAACGCGGCGCTGGCGAACATGATGACGCTTTTCGCCGATGTAATCGACACCAAAACACTGCTGGCACGTCTCGGGGCGCGGGTGGCGGCCTAAAGCCCCTCGCGCAACCGGGCGCGCCACTGGTCGAGGGCGGAGGCGAGCGCCCCGCCCGAGACCGCCGCAAGCCGGACGATCATGCCGGCACCGGCCCGCAGGGGGGCAACCGCGCCCCAGAACCCGTCCCTCCCGATCGGACCCTCGACCATGCCCAACCGATCGAGGCGGGCCGGGTTCATCACCAGCAGGATCTGCCCGAAGGCGCAAAGCCCGCCCGGCAGGTCGGCGATCTGCTGAAGCTGAGCGGGGTCGGCCTTCTGGCTGTCGCGCAGCAAAAGCTTTCCCTCGCGCCGGATCACCGTTTCGGAGGCCCATGCGGCCGGACCGTCCCTGAGGCAGAACCCGTCGATCAGCGCCAGTTCGGCATCGGGGCCAAGGTCGATTTCCTGTCGCTGCCGCATCTCTGCGCCGGGGGACAGAACCCAAGGGTCAGGCAGCATCGCCAGCGTGCCGCTTGCGACCGTCACCTGCCAGTCGACTTGCGCGGAGCCGCCGGCATGGGCAAGGCCTGCCCCAGCCGTGATCAGGTGCAGATCTCCGGCCTCCTGCACGATCCGGTGCCGCCAATGATCGCCCGGCAGCAGCGCCGCACCCGCCGCTTGCGGCAAGACCGTCAGTGGGCCCTGCGGCCCCGAGAGGCGAAACCCACGGGGCAGCGACCACGGCCAGGCGACGTGGCGGGCAAGGATCGCGGTGCCGCCGTCCCTGCCGATGCCGACGCGCAGGTCGAACTGGCAGGCTTCTTCCCTCGCATGATCCCTCACCGGAACAGCACCTCTCGCCTGAGAAGGCCGAGGATCTCGGCCACGCCCTGATCCCGGCGGCAGACGGTGCCGATGACCGGCCGCCCGCCGCGCACCTGATGCGCCTGATCCAGCATGACGGCCAGGTCGACGCCGACATGCGGGGCCAGATCGACCTTGTTGATGACCAGAAGGTTGGCCTGCAGGATGCCCGGCCCCTTTTTGCGCGGGATGTCGTCGCCCCCCGCGACGTCGATCACGAACATCCAGTAATCGACCAGATCCGGGGAAAAGGTCGAGGCGAGGTTGTCCCCGCCGGATTCGATCAGGATCAGCTCAAGGCCGGGAAAGTCCCGTTCGAGCCGGTCGGCGGCAGCGATATTCAGCGTCGGATCCTCGCGGATGACGGTATGGGGGCAAGCCCCGGCCTGCACCGCCAGCACCCGCTCGGGCGGCAGTTGCCCGCCGCGCCGCAGGCGCTCTGCATCCTCGTCGGTGACAAGATCGTTGGTGATGACCGCCGTATATATCCCGGCACCGGCCAGATGCGGCAGGATCGCCTCGATCAGGGCGGTCTTGCCCGAACCGACCGGCCCGCCGATGCCGACGCGCGCCGCCGTCATCGCAGGAAATACCGACGCGACATCGGCACCTCCCTCGCAGGCTCGCAGGTTAGTAGGCGCCCGTCCGCCCGAACCTCGAAGGTCTGGGGATCTACCTCGACATGGGGCAGGGCGTCGTTCAGCCGCATGTCGGCCTTGGTCAGGGCGCGGACCGAGGAAATCTGGACGAAGGGCTTCAGGCAGCCAAGCCGGGCGTGGGTGCCGGCCTCGATCGCAAGCTTGCTGACGAACGTTACCCCCAGCCGATGCCTGACCGAGCCGAGCGAGCCCCACATCGGGCGGTGGATCATCGGCTCGGACCCGACGAAGCTGCCATTGCCATCGCCCATGGTGGACCAGACGATGGTGCCCGACTTGATCACCGTCGAGGGCTTGGCCCCGAAGAAGGCGAAGGGCCACAGCACGATATCCGCCATCTTGCCGGGCGCGAGGGAACCCACATGCGCGTCGATGCCCGCAGCGATCGCCGGGTTGATGGTCAGTTTCGCGATATAGCGCAAGATGCGGGCATTGTCGGCGCCGGGGAATGGTTCCTCTGGCAGCGGTCCGACGCGGTCCTTCATCACGCTTGCCAGTTGCCAGCATTTGGCGACATTCTCGGCCAGCCGCCCCATGCCCTGCGTGTCGGTGGCAAAGATCGAGATTGCGCCCATGTCGTGCAGCAGATCCTCGGCCGCCATGGATTGCGGGCGGATGCGGGCCTCGGCGAAGGCGACGTCTTCGAGAAGGTCGAAGCTCATCATATGGGCCAGCATGGTCATCGGCACCCCTTCCTCCAGCGCGGGAGCGGTGAAGGGGTTGGTGGGATTGGTCGAAGAGGGTAGCACATTCGCAAAGCCGTTCACCGCGAGGATGTCGGGGGCATGCCCGCCGCCCGCGCCTTCGGTGTGATACATGTGGATGGTGCGGCCCGCGATGGCGGCCATGGTGTCCTGATAGAACCCGAATTCGTTGATCGTGTCGGTATGAAGGTGGACCGAGAAATCGGCAGCATCCGCTGCGCGCAGCGATCCGTCCATGACTGCGGGCGAGGCGCCGAAATCCTCATGGATTTTCACCCCCAGCGCGCCGCCCGCGACACTTTCGGCGACGGCCGCCGGAAAGGAACAGCCGCGCCCCAGAAAGCCGAAGTTCAGGGGATATTCGTCCGCCGCGAGGATCAGCCGCCCCAGCGTCAGCGGACCCGAGCAGGAGACGTCGAAATTCGGCCCCGGCGACATGCCGATCATGGTCGTCGTGCCGCCCGCGAGCGCATGATGGGCCTGTTGTGGCGACAGGAAATGGGCATGGGCCTCGACCGCACCGGCGGTGACGAAATGGTTGTCGCCGTGAACTACGGTCGTGTTGGGTCCGGTCACCATGCCGGGCGTGACGCCGGCCATGATGTCGGGGTTTCCTGCCTTGCCGATCCCGATGATCAGCCCGTCGCGAATGCCGATATCGGCCTTGATGATGCCCAGTTCCGCGTCGATGATCACGGCATTCTGGATCACCATGTCCAGCGCGCCGCCGGCCGCGGTGCCGGTGGTGCAGAAGCCCTCGCCGTCGCGCATGGCCTTGCCCGCGCCGGTGGTCAGCTCATCGCCGTAATGGGTGTGGTCGGCCTCGATCCGCGCCAGAAGCGCGCTGTCGCCCAGCCTGACCCGGTCACCCGTCGTCGGGCCGTAAAGTGCCGCATAGGCCTTTCTGCTGATCTTCATAGGTACCCCCGCTCGGCTGCTTTGGACATGGCGGCATCCCGCATCTCATCCGCCTGTCCTTCGACCAGCCCGGCAAAGCCGTGGATGCGGCGCGCTCCCGCATAGGGGACCAGCGTGACCTGTTTCGAGATACCGGGATCAAAGCGCATCCCCCCACCGGAGGGGCGGTCCAGGCGCATCCCATAGGCTGCGCGGCGATCGAATTTCAGGGCGCGGTTCACCTCGAAGAAATGTGCGTGGCTGCGGATCTGGATCGTCCGGTCGCCGGTGTTCAGCACCTCGAGGGTGACGCTCTCGCGGCCCTCGTTGAGAGTGATTTCGCCATCTTCGGCAATGACCTCGCCGGGGACCGGGTCGCCGGGCAAGGGCTGGATCGGGTCGAATATGGTGACGAGCTTGGTGCCCTCGGCCATCGAGACCTCGACCGAGAAGGTCTTCAGCAGATGCGCGACGCCGGGTTGGACCTGCTCGGCGCTGAGCAGCGTCGCGGCATGGGCGACGATCTGCGAATGGGTCAGGTCCTGCCGGGCGACGGTCAGCAACTCATCGGCCAGATAGGCGACAGCCTCGGGATGGGCCAGAGGGATGCCGAGGCGCAGATAGCGGCGCGCAAGCTCGGCTGCGGTGAAGATGGTCAGCCGCTCCATTTCCGTGGGGGTAAGATGCATGGCGTCCTTTCAGTTTATGAACAGCCGCGCGGATAACGGCCGCATCAGTGCGATGTCCGAGACGGGTGAAAAGCCCGAGGGCAGTTCGGTGGGAGCCGGCGGTTGGGTCAGGGGCGAGATGACCGGCAGAAGGCGCAGCAACTCGCCCTGAATACCGACGGCACCGATCCGTCCCAGCCGCACGGCGGCCGAGGCGAGCCCCCGCGCCATGCCGATCGCCGACACGGCCAGCGCGGCCGGCAGGTCAAGACCGGAAAGCCGCAGGAAGCGCCCGTGAACGACCGGCGCGTGGCCTTCTTCCAGCGCGACGCCCATGCGCCGCGCCGATGCGACGAGCGCGGCACCCGCCTGCAAGGATTGCTGCCGCTGTGCCTCGGCCGGGATCGAGGCATCGACCAGCGCGTCCCAATCCTCCAGCGCCGCGCCTTCCAGCCGCCAGCCACCGGCCAGCGCGACGCGATCGAACGGATGCCAGCGGCCATGAAGCTCGGCCTCGATCCAGCCGGTCAGGTGGCGGGGGTCGGCCTGACCTTCGGCCAGCGCGGTTTCCAGCCCCCAGGAAAAGGCGAAAAGCCCGGTCGGAAAGGCGCTGTCGGCCAGATGCATGGCCGTTAGCAGGGGCAGGGCGTCAGTGTTCATGCGGAGGATGCACCGCGAAATCGGCCAGTTCGTGCAGATCGCGCAGCCGGTCCAGATAGGGCTGGACCGGACCTTCCAGCACCACCTCCATCGCGCCGGGCAGGAACACGACCTTCCAATGCAGGTTCCCGCACCAATGCCCCAGCCGCAGCGCGTCATCGACGCTCGCCGGCCGCAGGCGCAGGCGGGCCGCGCCATCGACGCGGGCGATAATCGCCAGCGCCTCGTCGCAGTAAAGGACCGCGCCATCGGCCAGCGATTGGTCGCGGGGCAGGGCGATGGCGCAGTCCCGGCCCCGGTCGGATCGCAGGCGAATGCGCTTGCGGGCCGCCTCGGCCTCGGGGATGGCGACGGTCTCGACCCGGCCTTGATGCTCCATCGCGTGCAGGCGGTCGTGCCAGTCGTGGTCCTTGGCATGGCCGAGGACCGAAACCAGCATCAGGGGATCACCACTCACGCCAGTCACCCGATTTCTCGAAAGCGTCGGCGAGGGTATAGAGCGTCGTTTCGTCCCACATCCTGCCGACCATCATCAGCCCGACCGGCCGCCCCTCGACCTTGCCGCAGGGCAGGCTGATCGCCGGATGATGGGTGATGTCGAAGGGGCAGGTATTGGTGATCATCTCGAAGGCGCGTCCGACGATTTCCTCGCGGCTGGCATCGGGCGCGGGAAGCGGCGTCGCCGTCATCGGCGTCGTCGGCATGATGATCGCGTCGTAATCTGCCAGTACCGCGTCATAGGCGGCGCGCAGCTTGTAGCTGAGGTTCATCGCCTTGCCGTAATAGCGCTTGCCATGCGTGTCGTCGGCATATTGGGCAAACAGCATGGCAAGCTTCAGGGTCTCGGAAAGCTCGTCCGCGCGTTCACGCCATGCGCGGTGGAAATCCATGAAGCTGGTGACGTAAAGATCCTGCCGGCTGGTGCCGTAGCCGTCGCCCAGCATCATGGTCTGGGTCAGGCCCTGCAGGCCGATCGGGGTCCAGAGCGCGGCACCCTGAAGATGCATCGGGATCGACACCTCGTCCACCGTCACGCCCAGATCGGCCAGACGCGCGGCGGCGTCGCGAACCTTCACGTTCACCGCCTCCTCGGCAGCGGGTTGCTGGAAGCCCTCGGTCACGATGGCGATCTTCATGCCTTTCACGGGCTTACCCAGAGCCTCGGTATAGGCGGCGGTCGTGCAGCCGATCTGGCGGCTGTCATAGCCGTCGGGACCGGCCAGAACCTCCAGCATCAGGGCATTGTCGGCGACGGTCGAGGTCATCGGGCCGGTATGGTCGACAAAGATCTCGATCGGGACGATGCCGGTATAGGGGACCAGCCCATGCGTCGGCTTCATCCCGACGATGCCGCAGAACGAGGCGGGCATGCGGATCGAGCCGCCCTGATCGCCGCCGATGGCCATGTCGACCTCGCCCGTCGCGACCAGCACGCCCGAGCCGGAGGACGACCCGCCCGCCGATCGCGACGGATCATGCGGGTTGCGGACCGGGCCCTTGGCACCGGTATGGCTGCCTCCCGACATGCAGAAGCATTCGCAATGCGACTTGCCGAGGATCGTCGCCCCCGCATCCAGAAGCCGCGTGACGATGGTGGCGTCCACGTCCGGGATATAGCCCTCCAACGTCGAGGACCCGTTCATCAGCGGCACGCCCGCCAGCATGACATTGTCCTTCAGCGCCACGGTCTTGCCAGCCAGCTTGCCGGTCTCGGCGCCTTTGACCGTGGTTTTCACATACCATGCGTTCAGGGGGTTCTCCTCGGGCGCGGGCTGGGCGCCGGGCGTGCGCGGCCAGACCACGGGCGGCAGGTTGTCGGGCATCGCGTCGACAAGGTTGTAGGCATCGACATAGCCGCCCATCAGCCCCTTGAACGAGGCCACGTCATCGGGCGACAGGTGGAAACCCAGACCCTCGGCCACCTCGGCCAGTTGTGCGTCATTGGGCAGTTTCACAACAGACATTCCGTTCTCCTTGTTGGTCATCCGGCACCCGCCCGGTGTCGCGCTGACACCGGATCGGTCCTTGTTTAGGGGGGCGGGTCAGGCCGTGACGAAGCCCATGAACTCACTGACGGCGCGGCTGTCGGTCAGCTGCTCGCGCGGGATCTGGCGATCCAGCACCCCGTTCGAGATCGCATAGACCCGCTGCGCCAGACCGGTGATGAAATCGAGGTTCTGCTCGACCAGCACTATGGTGATGTCCTGCCTGCGGGTCAGTTCCTGCAGCGTCTCGGAGATCTCGTCATTGATCGAGGGCTGAATCCCTTCGGTGGGCTCGTCCAGCAGCATCAGTTTGGGTTTGCGGCAGAGGCAGCGCGCCAGAGCCAGCAATTGCTGCTCGCCCCCAGAGAGCGCGCCGCCACGCCGGTCCAGCAGACGCTTGAGGCGCGGGAAAAGTTCCAGCACCTCGGCCACCGTCGCCGGTATGTCTGCGCCCGTTCCGGTGATGCCGACCTGCAGGTTTTCCTCGACCGAGAGATTGGGGAAGATCTCGCGACCCTGCGGGACAAGGCCGATCCCGGCGCGGGCGCGGGCGTTCACCGGCTGGTCCAGAACCGAGCGGCCGTCAAAGACGATCTCGCCGCCCGTGACCTTCACGAAGCCCATGATGGCGCGCATCAGCGTCGTCTTGCCCATGCCGTTATGGCCCAGGATGCCGACGACCTCGCCATGATCGGCATAGAAGTCGACGCGGTGCAGGGCGGGCACCAATCCATAGGCCGCGGACAGCCCCTTGACCTCAAGCAGCGGCATCGGCCTGTTTCCCCAGATAGATTTCCTGAACCGCGCGGTCGCGCATGATGTCATCGATCATCGCCTCGCGGAAGATCGCGCCCCGGTTGAATACGGTCACGAACTTGGCGATCTGGCGGATGAACTGCATGTCGTGCTCGACCACGATCACCGCGGCCGAGCGCGCGGCCTCCAACACCAATTGCGCCAGACGGTCGCGTTCGTCCCCGGTCATCCCGGCTGCCGGTTCATCCAGCAGGATCAGGTCGGGCGCGGACGCCAGCACCATCGCAAGCTCGACAAGCTGGCGCTGGCCATGGGCAAGCTGGCCGACCTCGCGCTTGATCAGGTGCTTGATGCCGCATTTCTCGATCGTGGCCTCGGCCACGTCGCGGGCGATCCCGGCGGTGTTCTTGCGCCGGGCCGAGAGGCGCACGTTCTCATAGACGGTGATGCCGTCAAAAACATTGGGCACCTGCGTCTTGATGCCGACGCCCATGTTCACGATCTCATGGGTGTTGCGGCCGGTGATGGGCTGCTCCTTCAGCATCACCTGACCCTCGGAGGGGACAAGCTGCCCGGTCAGGCATTTGAAGAAGGTCGATTTCCCCGCGCCGTTCGGACCCAGCAGGCAGCGCAGCTCGCCGTCGCGCAGGTCGAAATCAACATTGTCCACTGCCGTCACGCCGCCAAAGCGCATGGTCAGGCCGCGGGTGCGCAGGATGCGATAGCCCTTGTCCTTTTCCGCATCAGTCATCCGAGGTCACCTTCTTGACGCCGCCCGATACGCCGCGACCGCGACGCCACAGCGTCCAGCCCGCGATGCCGAGGGATTTGAACGTCGGCACCAGACCTTTCGGCAAGGCCAGCACCAGCACCATCATGATCGCGCCCAGCACGACGAGGCTGTTCAGGAACTCGACCATGCCCATTTGCAGGGTCAGCCATTGCAGCCCGATCACGCCAAGGATCGGCCCCAGCAGCGTCCCGACGCCGCCCGCCATGACCCAGATCAGGGCCTTGGCCGACATCTCCATGCTGAAGGCGTTCGGGTCGATGAAGGATTGGTAGGTCGCCCACATCGCGCCCGAAAGGCCGGCGATCCCCGAGCCGATCGCGAAGACGATCACCTTGTGGCGGCGGATGTCATAGCCAAGCAGGGCGGCGCGGGTCTCGTTCTCGCGGATGCCGATCGAGATGCGGCCGAAATCCGAGGCGATCAGGATCCGCAGCGCGATGTAGACGACGATCAGCACCCCCATGAAGAAACGGAACAGTTGCGCCGGGTCCAGCCACGCATCGGGCTGGCCGGGGATGTTGATCGTCGGGATCGAGGGGATGCCGTTGAACCCCCCGAGCCGCACCCCGGCGATCGAGTATTCCGGCCCCGCGGTGTGATTGGCCAGTTTCCAGAAGATCAGCGTCACGACCATTGTGACGACGCCCAGATACACGTCCGACAGCTTGCCGTAGAACATGAAATAGCCAAGCGCGACGCCGAACGCGGCCGGGATCACGAAGGACAGGACCAGCGGCAGCGTCGTGTCGCCCAGGCTGATCGAGGACACGGCAAAGGCATAGGCGCCAAGCCCGAAGAATGCGGCCTGACCGAAGCTGAGGATGCCGCCAAAGCCCCAGATATAGGCCAGCGACAGCGCAAAGACCGACAGGACGACATATTGGGTGATCTGCATGATCGTGAACATGTCGATCAGGATCGGACCCATGATCAGCAGGACCAGCCCGATGACGACCATGATCCAGAATCCGGGATCGCGTGTGAGGGATCTTTCCATCCGAAATGCTCCTTACAGGGCGCGTTTGAAGATGCGGCCGGTGATGCCCTGCGGCAGGATCCGCAGCAGGATCAGCGCCACGACCAGCAATGCGGCGTCGCCATAGACAGGGCCGGCCCAGAAGGTCGTGGCCTGGCTGATCGATCCGAGGATCGTGGCCGAGGACAGCGTGCCGGTGATGACCGCGGCCCCGCCGGTGATGACGGTGATGAAGCTTTGCCCGACGAGGCTTGCCCCCATCGCCGGAACAACGCCGGTTACTGGCGCGAGCAATCCGCCCGCAAGGCCGGTGACGGCCGAGCCGATGCCGAAGGTCGCCATGTAGACCCAGCCCGTGCGGATCCCCAGCGTCTCAGCCATGTTGGGGTTCTGCATGGTGGCCCGCGCGATCAACCCTGCGCGGGTGAATTTCAGGACCGCCCAGACCGCCAGCAGGATCGCCGCCGCAAAGAAGATCAGGACAAAGTTGTAGACCGGCATCTGGTAGCTGCCGATGCGGACCCCGCCGAAGGGCGTGGCGACCCCCTGCACGGTATTGCCGAAGATCAGCGTGACGCCGCCGATCATCAGCATCGACAGGCCCCATGTCGCAAGCAGGCTGTCGAGCATCCGCCCGTAAAGCTGGCGGATCACCAGCCTCTCGACCACGACCCCGAAAATGCCCACGACCAGCGGCGCCAGCAGCAGGATCGCGACCCATTCGTTCACGCCCGCCCCGGTCGAGACGACGACCGTATAACCCCCCAGCATCAGGAATTCGCCATGGGCGAAATTGATGACCCGCATCATCCCGAAGATGATGGCAAGTCCCGCAGCCAGCAGGACAAGCCAGGCGACGGCCCGGATCATCTCCAGCGCAACGATGATCGCATAATCCATGCGTCGAACCCCCTCGGTTACAGGCTGATCTCGTAATGCTTGTTGGCGCCCGGATCGGCGATCAGGTCGCAGACCATCTGCGTGTCGGCAGGCTGGGATTCGGGATAGGATTCTCTGATGGCGAAGGTCTGGTCCTTCAGCTCGGCGATATAGACGTCGCGGATCGCGTGATGGGTCTTTGGATCGATCTTCACCTTGCCCGCCGGAAGGTCATAGGTCTTGCCCTGCGCGATGACCTCCAGCACGGCATCACGTTCGATCGAACCCGCCTCGCGCACGGCATCGGCCCAGATCATCATGCCCTCATAGGTGCATTCCGAAATTTCGGACATGATCGGGGTATTGGTCGGGTATTCGGCCTTGACCCGCTCCAGGAAGGCCTTGTTGGCCGGGTTGTCGACGGCCTCGAAATAGCCGAAGGACGACAGGATGCCGTTGCCCTCGGCGGCGGTCAGCACGATCTGGTCGTTGCCCCCGGCACCCAGCACGGTCGAGATCATCGGGATCTGCTCTTTCATTCCGGCCGCTGCCCATTGCCGGTAGAAGCCCAGATGCGAGCTGCCAACCATGGCCGAGCAGACGAAATCCGGCTTTGCTGCCTGGATCTTGGAAATGGTCGAGCCGAACTGCGCCACGTCCAGCGGGAAGAACTCGGTCGCGATGACCTCGCCGCCCTGTTCCTCGACGAAGCGTTTGATCCAGGCCGAGGTGATGTGGCCATAGTTATAGTCGGCGGCGACGGTATAGACCTTCTTGCCGTAAAGGTTCATCGCATAGGGGATGATCCGCGCGACGGTCTGGGCCGGGGTGGTGCCGATGGTGATCTCGTTCCGGTCGCAGACCCCGCCCTCGTATTGGGTGTTGTAGAAATAGGGCGTCTTGAACTTGTGGAAGATCGGGCGGATCGTCTCGCGGCTGGCCGAGGTGATGCCACCCATGACGACCGCCACGCGATCCTTCAGCGCCATCTGCGTCGCATATTGCGAATAAAGCGACATGTTCGATTGCGGATCATAGACGACCCCCTCGACCTGCTTGCCCAGCAGCCCGCCAGCCTCGTTGATTTCCTTGATGGCCATCTGGAAGACTTGGTTCATCGGGATTCCGACCAGATCCAGCGCGCCGGAAAGGTCATGGAGCCCGCCCACCTTGATCGTATCCGCGGCCGCGCGCGCGATCATCGGCGATGCGAGTGAGAGCGCCGCAGCGGCGCCGGTGGTTCTCATAAAGTGACGACGTGTGATGGCCATGATGTCCCTCGAGGATGTTCGCAGGGCCACGCTGCCATTTTACTTGAAATGACAACTATCACTTTCGACACTAAAATTTGATTTTATATATCGATGCCCATTTTGGTGACATCTGCCGGAATCGATCCCAGAACATGGGCATTTCCGGGTTCCGGCCGCGCGGAGAGAAAGGCGCAGGCCACGCCTGAAGGCGCGCGGCAGCTTGCTCAGGTGAACCGCGCTATAGTCATCGGGCTTTCCAGCCTCCGCCCTCGCGCAAGGTATTATTTCTTAGCTTCGGTGACGATATGGCTTCGGCAACATCTATCAAGCTCGATGACGAGATGAAGGGGCGTGTTCGGCGGCACGGCAACGCACATCGCACTGGATCGTGCGCGAGGATATCTCGCAGTATGCAGAGCATGAAGAGCGGCGCAAAGCGTTGCTCAAGGAGACCCGCGCCGCTTGGGATGAATTTCAAACCGTCAGTCAGTACGCGACGATTCTTGCGGCAGTGGCTACGTCGCCTGCTATCGCATTGAAGCTGAGACCGTAACGATCCTTGCCATCGGGTACCAGAAAAAGACCGGTCTCGCCTAGCTTGAACGCCGCCAGCCCGTCCCTATGGTCGCTTCTGCCGACCAAGCATAGGTAATCGCGCGGCCCTGACGAACGGGGGCGAGCTCAATGTGACTGCAATGTTCCTGCATCACAGCAGACCTCTGCCGATCTCGACACTGTCGTGAAGAAGAAGGCCCGCGACCACCCGAGCCGTACAGATCCTAAACCCGATCCAACAGTTGCCGGGACTGAACACCTAGCGCGTCAGAAAGTTCGCTGGCGCAGTATGGATTCTTTTTGGGATTTTGCCTGCCAATCCGGTTTTATCTTTTGGAAGAATGCGCTGATGCCGTGTGGGGCTTCGGGGCCTTCCCAGACCTCGACCAATGCGTCGATGGTTCTGCCGATCACCTCGGCATTGATCGGGGGGCCGA
>Ga0182738_1002178_pt1 | contig 23542 bp, 22 predicted proteins | sample eDN5th30CBELigMG_FD_128876 | JGI IMG/M metagenome (GOLD analysis project Ga0182738, IMG submission 128876) | Enriched Miracle-Growth compost microbial communities from Emeryville, California, USA - eDNA 5th pass 30_C BE-Lig MG (version 2)... ...
CGACAGCACCAGACCGAAAGCCAGCGCCTCGCCCGGCAGGACACGCCCGGACGGCACGGGCCGCTTGATGGTGCGCGTCATCACCCGGTCGATGTCGGCATCGTACCACATGTTCAGCGCGCCCGAGGCGCCTGCCCCGATGGCGATTGCGAGTATGGCCACGACCGCGATGAAAGGATTGATCGAAACCGGGGCGGCCACGAGGCCGACGATGGCCGTGAACACCACGAGCGACATCACACGCGGCTTCAGAAGCGCGATGAAGTCCCCGGCGGTAGCTTCCGACATGCGGATGCCGCCGTCGTTCAGAATGTTCTTTTCAGCCAGTGCCATGCCTACGCAGTCCACTCTCTCGGTTTGGCCGAAACCGCCGATGGACGGCGGTTTCGATGTCGTAAAGCGACGTTACTTGACGCGCGGGAGATCCACCCACTGGTGGTACGGCGGCGGCGAAGGCAGCTGCCATTCCAGCGTGGTCGCACCCTCGCCCCACGGGTTGGCGCCGGCGACGCGCTTCTTGGAGAAGGCTTCGAAGACGCCATAGAGGAACACCAGGACCGCGAAGGCCGAGATGTAGGAGCCGATCGACGAGACGTGGTTCCAGCCCGCGAACGCATCCGGATAGTCGATGTAGCGACGCGGCATGCCGGCCAGACCCAGGAAGTGCTGCGGGAAGAAGATCAGGTTCACGCCGATGAAGGTGATCCAGAAGTGGGCGTGCGCGATCGCCGGCGAGTACATGTAGCCCGTCATCTTCGGGAACCAGTAGTACCAGGCGGCGAAGATCGCGAACACCGCACCCAGCGACAACACGTAGTGGAAGTGGGCAACCACGTAGTAGGTGTCGTGCACCGAGCGGTCGAAGCCAGCATTGGCGAGCTGGACGCCCGTGACGCCGCCGACGGTGAACAGGAAGATGAAGCCGATCGACCACACCATGGGGGGCTTGAAGCTGATCGAGCCGCCCCACATCGTGGCGATCCACGAGAACACCTTCACGCCGGTCGGCACAGCGATGACCATCGTGGCGAACACGAAGTAGCGCTGCGTGTCGAGCGAGATGCCGGTGGTGTACATGTGGTGCGCCCACACGACGAAGCCGACGGCACCGATGGCGACCATGGCGTAGGCCATGCCGAGATAACCGAAGATCGGCTTGCGCGAGAAGGTCGACACGATGTGGCTGACGATGCCGAAGCCCGGCAGAATCAGGATGTACACTTCCGGGTGACCGAAGAACCAGAACAGGTGCTGGTACAGGATCGGGTCGCCGCCGCCTTCGGGAACGAAGAAGGCCGTGCCGAAGTTACGGTCGGTCAGCATCATGGTGATGGCGCCCGCCAGAACCGGCAGCGACAGCAGAAGCAGGAAGGCGGTGATCAGCACGGCCCATGCGAACAGCGGCATCTTGTGCATGGTCATGCCGGGAGCGCGCATGTTGAAGATGGTCGTGATGAAGTTGATCGCGCCGAGGATCGAGGACGCGCCCGCAATGTGCACGGACAGGATCGCCAGATCCATCGCCGGTCCGGGCTGGCCGGAGGTGGCGAAAGGCGGATACATCGTCCAGCCGCCGCCGACGCCCCACCCACCGGCCGGGCCGGGGACGAAGAAGGAAATCAGCAGCAGAAGGAAAGCCGGAATCAACAGCCAGAACGAGATGTTGTTCATGCGCGGGAACGCCATGTCCGGCGCACCGATCATGATCGGAACCATCCAGTTCGCGAAACCGCCGATGAGCGCGGGCATGACCATGAAGAAGATCATGATGAGCCCGTGCATGGTGGTGAACACGTTGTAGAGCTGCTTGCCGGCGTCGATCGCGGCATCGCCCTCGACACCGTAGACCAGCGACGCGAGGCCGTGGAAAATCTGGATACCAGGCTCTGCCAGTTCCCAGCGCATCATCACCGACATGAAGCCGCCGATAAGACCCGCGATAATCGCGAAGATCAGGTACAGCGTGCCGATGTCTTTATGGTTGGTCGAAAATAACCAGCGAACCAAACCGCGAGGCTTATGTTCGTGGTCGCTGTGAACCGCAGCGCCTGCCATGTTCCGCTCCACTCCTAAAATTCCATTCCGGGCGCGGCATCAATTGCCGGCGACCGCCACCTTGCTGGTGCTTTCAATTTCCGCCATCAGCGCCTTATTGGCGCCATCGAGATCGTCCTTGGCCGCAGCCGCCCAGGTCTGGTACTGCTCTTCGGTCACCACGCGGATCGCGATCGGCATGAACGCATGATCCTTGCCGCACAGCTCCGAGCACTGGCCGTAATAAAGGCCTTCCTTCTTGGCCTTGAACCAGACCTCGTTGATACGGCCCGGCACGGCGTCGGTCTTGATGCCGAACGCGGGCATGGCGAAGGCGTGGATCACGTCGCTGGCGGTAACCAGAACGCGAACCATGGTATCGATCGGCACGACGACCTCATTGTCGACGGCCAGAAGGCGCGGATAGACGGCGCGGTCTTCCTTGCCGGCGTCAGCGCGATCTTCATCGCTGAGCATGGCCGAGTTGAACGACAGCGCTTCGTCGGTCTGATATTCGTAGTCCCAGTTCCACTGGTTCCCGGTCGCCTTCACGGTGATCTTGGCTTCTTCCGGCGGCGAATACTGCGCCGTCAGGAGCTGGAACGAAGGCACCGCCATGAACAGCAGAACCACGACCGGTCCCACCGTCCAGAGGACTTCGATAAGCGTGTTATGGCTCGTGCGCGACGGGGTCGGGTTTGCCGCGGAACGGAAACGCAGGATGCAGTAGATCAAAAGCACGAGCACCAGCAGGGTGATCGGCACGATGAACCACAGCGTGTAGCGTTCGAACCAGGTGATCTGCTCCATGATGGAGGTTGCGGCCGGCTGGAAACCGGTCTGCCAAGGCGTCGGCTGCGCCGCATAAGCTGCGGCGTTGGCGAAAAGGACTGCCGCAGCGCCAGCACTTGCTAGGATTTTTCTCATCGCCCTCTCTGTCTCCCAATTTCATGCGCTTGTAGCAGCACGAATACTAAATCCCACCGGGACGGGGAATCCCGGTGGCCATCGGTAGTTCAAACCATACTCTCTTCGCGTCCGCAAGAAAGGAGCACAACTACTCATGCGGCATTTTTGCGCGCAAGCTGTGGCCGCGAGATGGCATCGAGGCAGTGGCGGCGAGCGCGCGATTTGCCGTCCGGCGGCGCAAATCGGCCGGTTTGGGAAGCAGATTGCACCGTTGCGCGCATATCGGCAATGTCGCGGCTCGGAGCGGAATGGACGCAATTCCGGCGAATTTCCTTGGAAAATCGGCCTCGTCAAGGCTATTGGCTGGTTCGGTCATCGTCTTGCCGTATAGTTTTAATTGTCACGACCAGACTTGCCGTGATTCGTAATGGAGTCCTCATGACGTCTCGACTTTCGGGAACCCTGGCCAAGGCCATAGTCCTGGCCGCCCTGACTGCCTCCGTCGCTCCGGCGGCAGCGCAGCAGCAGCCTGCCCAGCAGCCGCAGGCGCAGCAACAGGCTCCGAACCCGCAGAGCGGCAAGGTGCGCTCGACTCACGGCGCATGGTCGATCATCTGCGACACGCCCGCCGGCGCCACCGCCGAACAATGCGTAATGATGCAGAACGTGATTGCCGAGGACCGGCCCGAGATCGGCCTCTCGGTGGTCGTGCTGCGCACCGCCGACAACAAGGCCGAAATCCTGCGCGTGCTGGCCCCGCTCGGCGTGCTGCTGCCCAACGGCCTCGGCCTCAACGTGGACGGCAAGGACATCGGCCGCGCCTATTTCGTGCGCTGCTTCGGCGACGGCTGCTATGCCGAGGTCATCTTGGAGAAACCGCTGCTCGACACGCTGAAGACGGGCACGTCCGCGACCTTCATCGTCTTCCAGACGCCGGAGGAAGGCATCGGCATTCCGGTCGACCTGAAAGGCTTCGCCGAGGGTTTTGCGGCCCTGCCCTGATCCGGACGGTTAGCGGGAATCGTAATGAAAGCGGGTGCTGGTCGCCCGCTTTTTCGTTGGTCGGATGACAGGCAAATCGCCGGTCGGGCCGCTTGCGCAACGATAGTGCATTGCCGAAAGCAGCCGCCACGCCTACATCGGGTCTGACCCTTTCCAGATACGAGGCGGACCCGCCATGACCAGCCTGCTCAGCCAGTTCGACATTTCCGAAGACCGCATCCGCCAGATCGTCACCCACACGATCAACGGCAGCGACGACGGCGAACTTTTCCTCGAATATCGCGAAAGCGAAGCGCTGATGTTCGACAATGGCCGACTGAAGACCGCCAATTTCAACACCGACCAGGGCTTTGGCCTGCGCGCGGTTGCCGGCGAGGCAACCGGCTATGCGCATTCCAGCGAATTGTCCGAAGCTTCGCTGCTGCGCGCGGCCGATGCCGTCTCGACCGTCAAGGGCGGCTATTCGGGCAAGCTTGCCGATGCGCCCGCGCGCACCAACCGTCATCTCTATGGCGAGGAAAACCCGATCCCCTCCCCCAGCTTCGAGGCCAAGGCCAAGCTGTTGCAGGAGATCGACGGCTGGCTGCGCGCCAAGGACCCGCGCGTGCGCCAGGTCACGGCCTCGCTCGTCTCGTCCTGGCAGCATGTCGAGATCATGCGCGCCGACGGCCAGATGGTGCGCGACATCCGCCCGCTGGTGCGCATGAACATCGCCGTCGTTGTTGGCGACGGCGACCGCCAGGAAACCGGCAGCTACGGCGCCGGCGGCCGCAAGGGTTTTGGCGAATTCCTGACCGAGGACAGCTGGCAGTTTGCCGCCGAGGAGGCGCTGCGGCAGGCGCTGGTCAATCTGGAAGCCATTCCGGCGCCGGCCGGCACGTTCGACATCGTGCTGTCCAGCGGCTGGCCGGGCGTGATGCTGCACGAGGCGGTCGGCCACGGGCTGGAAGGCGATTTCAACCGCAAGAAGACCTCGGCCTTCGCGGGCCTGATGGGCGAGCAGGTCGCCGCCAGGGGCGTGACCGTGGTGGACGACGGCACCATCGCCGAGCGGCGCGGCTCGCTGACCGTGGATGACGAAGGCACGCCGAGCGGCCGCAACGTGCTGATCGAGGACGGCAAGCTGGTCGGCTACATGCAGGACCGCCAGAACGCGCGCCTCATGGGCATGAAGGCCACCGGCAACGGCCGGCGCGAATCCTATGCCCACCAGCCCATGCCGCGCATGACCAACACCTATATGACCGGTGGCGACATGGAGCCCGACGAAATCATCGCTTCGGTGAAGAACGGTATCTACGCCGTCTCCTTCGGCGGCGGCCAGGTGGACATCACCTCCGGCAAATTCGTGTTCGGCTGCACCGAAGCCTACATGATCGAGAACGGCAAGGTGACGCAGCCGATCAAGGGCGCCATGCTGATCGGCAACGGCCCGGACGCCATGCACCGCGTGACCATGGTCGGCAACGACATGAAGCTCGACACCGGCATCGGCATGTGCGGCAAGGCCGGCCAGGGCGTGCCGGTGGGCGTTGGCCAGCCGCATCTGCGCATGAACCAGATGACGGTGGGCGGCACACGGGCCTGATGCCAGAAATTAAAGTTTTGAGCCTCAAACTTTAATTTACTCTCCGGCCTTTAAAGTCGACTTGAACTTCCAGCCCATGGATTATAGTTTTGAGCAGAAAACTTTAATCCCTGGGCGCCTCTACTATCCTCAACATCCTTGCCGAAGTTGAAAGCAGCTCAAATCCGAAGCTCTTCATATGCTGGCCTGTCGTGCATCTCAGCAAAGGCCATTAATGAGTAAGTTTTCCTCCATCGTCATTCTCACCGGCGCGGGCATCTCGGCCGAATCGGGCATCGACACGTTCCGCGACAGCAACGGCATCTGGTCGAAGGTGGATTACCGGGAGGTGGCGACACCGGAAGGGTTCGCGCGCAATCCGGGCAAGGTCCATGCTTTCTACAACAAACGCCGGCGTGGATTGCGCGCCGTCCGGCCCAATGCCGCGCACGAGGCTCTGGCGCGGCTGGAGGCGGGTTTCGACGGCTCGTTCCTGCTTGTGACCCAGAACATCGACAATCTGCACGAGGCCGCCGGTTCGCGGAAACTGCTGCACATGCACGGCGAGGTGAACGCGGCGCTCTGCCAGTGCTGCGGCATGCGCTGGCCGTGGACCGAAGACCTCACCATCAATTCGCAGTGCCAGTGGTGCAAGACGACCGGCCAGATGCGGGTAGACGTGGTATGGTTCGGCGAAATGCCCTACCGCATGGACGAAATCGACGCCGCGCTGACGAACTGCGACCTTTTCGTGTCGATCGGAACCAGCGGCAATGTCTATCCGGCTGCCGGTTTCGTCGAGCAGGCGAAGGCCGCCGGCGCGCATACGGTGGAACTCAACCTTGAGCCGTCCGAGGGCTATTCGCTCTTCGACGAGGCCGTTTATGGCCGTGCGACGGAAGTGGTGCCACTCTTCGTCGAGCGGCTGCTGGCCGGGCAGGACGACACTCCGGCGGATAAATGCGGAACCGGCTGACCGGGCAGCAAAGACCGGCCCACTTCCGGGCGAGGTGAACTACCGCCGTTTGCGCGGCTTCTCCAGAAGCGCCACCGCCTCGACATGGGGCGACCAGAGGAACTGGTCCACCGGCGTCACGCTCTTCAGCGCATAGCCGCCATCGACCAGTATGCGCAGGTCGCGCGCCAGCGTGGCCGGATTGCAGGAAACGGCCGCCACGAACGGCACGTCCGATTTCGCGATCTGCTTGCACTGGTCTTCCGCGCCCGCGCGCGGCGGATCGAAGGCCACACCATCATAGGCGGCGAGTTCCTTGTAGGTGAGCGGACGCCGGAACAGGTCGCGCTTTTCGATGACCACCCGCTTCAGCCCGCCGCCGAAACGAAAGCCCCGGTCGAGCGCTGCCAAGGCCGCCGCATCGCCTTCGACGGCATGCACTTCCGATTTCCGGGCAAGGCGCAGGGCAAAGGCACCCGCCCCGGCGAACAGGTCGGCGACCTTCTTCGCCTTTTTCAGATGCTCGCCGACGAGATCGGCCATCACCTGCTCGGCCGAAGCAACGGCCTGAAGGAAGCTGCCCGGCGGCGGCGTGACCGAGGCGCTGCCGAATGAAACCGACGGCTTTCTCGGCTCAACGACGATCTCGCCGTCCACCGACACGCGCGCTAGCCCCTCGCCGATGGCGAAGGCGGAAATGGCCATGCGCGCCTTGTCTTCCAGCCTGCCTGCGTCCTGCGCCGCGACATCGAGCCCCGACTCGGTATGCGTGACGGTGATGTGGAATGCCTGCTGCGTATGGCAGATCAGGCCAGCCAGCCGCCGCAGCATCGGAAGCGCTGCCTCGATCTGCGGCTCCACGATCGGGCATTCCTCGATATCGATGATGTGGTGCGAGAGGGCGCGGTTGTAACCGAGCAGCATACCGGCCTCGGTGCGGCGGGCCGAAAACACGGCGCGGCGGCGCGAATGCGGTGCGCAGGGCACGGTGGCGGCGACGCCCACTTCCAGGCCCCGGCTTTTCAGCGCCTGCACGACCTTGTCGCGCTTCCAGTCCAGATAGGCCTGAGCATCCAGATGCTGAAGCGCGCAGCCGCCGCATTCGGTGAAATGCCGGCAGGCCGGCTCGATGCGCAGCGGCGACGGCTCAAGCACGGCCATCAGCGTGCCGCGATCCTTTTCGCGCGCGGCGTTCACCGTTTCGCCGGGCAGCGTGAACGGGATGAAGACGGGGCCTTGCGGCGTATCCGCGACGCCGTCGCCCTGTGCGCCAAGACGGGAGACCTGGAAACGTGTGCTCATGCCTTCACTCCGGCCAGCAGGAATTCGCGGTTGCCGTCGCCGCCTTCGATAGGAGACGGGCACAAGCCCAGCGCCGTCCAGCCGGTCTGGCTGTCCAGCCATTCGGCAAGGGCGGTCGCCACGACGGGTCCATCCGCGGTGTTCTTCAGAATGCCGCCCTTCCCGATCGCCTCGCGGCCGGCCTCGAACTGCGGCTTGACCAGAAACATCCCATAGGCGCCGCGCCTTGCCAGCAACAGCGCCGGCGGCAGGGCAAGCTTCAACGAAATGAAGCTGACATCGGAAACGATCAGGTCTAGCGCCCGGCCTTCCAGCACGTCGGCGGTCAGGTCGCGCGCGTTCAACCCCTCCACGCAGCTCACGCGGGGATCGCCGCGCAGGCTCTCATGCATCTGGCCGTGGCCGACATCGATTGCCGTAACGTGGGCTGCGCCGCGCTCCAGCAGTACCTGGGTGAAGCCGCCGGTGGAGGCGCCGATGTCGAGCGCGTTCGCGCCGCGCGGGTCGATGCCGAAATGATTGAGCCCAGCAATGAGCTTTAGCGCCGCGCGCGACACATAGGCCTGCGCCGGGTCGGCAACGGTAATGACTGCGGCGTCCGACACGGCCTGTCCCGGCTTGGTGACGATGCCGCCGTCCACGCTCACGGTGCCGCGCTCCACGGCGTCGCGCGCCCGCGAACGGCTGGCGAAGAGCCCTCGGCTGACCAGCGCCTCGTCAAGGCGCCGGCGGGTGGTGTTTCGGTTGTCGGCTTTCATCGGCCTTCCATGGCGAAAGCCGTGGCGGAAGGCAAGCGCCTCAGGCGGTCGCCGAACGCACGGAGCGGCCGAGCGCGGCAAAAACCGCATGTACGATCCCTGCGGAATCCAGACCGGCATCGGCATACATTTTTTCCGGCTTGGCATGGTCGGTGAATTCGTCCGGCATAACCAGCGGCCGAACCTTCAACCCCGAATCCAGCAAACCTTCCTTTGCCAGGAAGTGCAGCACATGGCTGGCAAAGCCGCCGACAGCGCCCTCCTCCACCGTCAGCAGCACCTCATGCGAGGTGGCGAGCCGGCGCACCAGATCCTCGTCCAGCGGCTTGGCGAAGCGGGCGTCGGCCACGGTGGTCGAAAGCCCGGCGGCGTTCAGTTCCTCCGCCGCCAGCAGGCAATCCTGCAGGCGTGTGCCGAAGGACAGAAGCGCGACCTTGGTGCCTTCGCGCAGGATGCGGCCCCTGCCGATTTCCAGCACCGAGCCCCGCTCCGGCATATCGACGCCGACGCCGTTGCCACGCGGATAGCGGAAGGAGATCGGGCCCTCATCATAGGCCGCGGCGGTGCGCACCATGTGGCGCAGTTCCGCCTCGTCGGCGGCTGCCATCACCACGAAGTGGGGCAGCGTGGCGAGGAAGGCGGTGTCGAAGGCTCCGCAATGGGTCGGCCCGTCAGCGCCGACGAAACCGGCGCGGTCGATGGGGAAACGCACCGGCAATTGCTGGATCGCCACGTCATGCACGACCTGGTCGTAGGCGCGCTGGAGGAAGGTGGAATAGATCGCGGCGAAGGGCTTGAAACCTTCAGTCGCAAGGCCGGCGGCGAAAGTCACCGCATGCTGCTCGGCAATGCCGACATCGAAGGTGCGCTCGGGAAACACTTCGCCGAACAGGTCGAGCCCGGTGCCGGACGGCATGGCGGCGGTGACGGCAACTATCTTGTCGTCCTCGCGCGCTTCCTGAATCAGGCTCTGGGCAAAGACCTTGGTGTAGCTCGGCGCATTGGCGGGCGCCTTGGCCTGCGCGCCGGTAATGACGTCGAACTTGTTGACGCCGTGATACTTGTCGGCCGCTGCCTCGGCCGGGGCATAGCCCTTGCCCTTCTGCGTCACGACATGGATGAGCACGGGGCCATCGCCATTGTCGCGGACGTTTTTCAGAACCGGGATCAGATGTTCCAGATTATGACCGTCGATGGGGCCGATATGGAAGAAGCCGAGTTCCTCGAACAGCGTGCCGCCGGTGACATAGCCGCGCGCATGCTCGACCGCGCGGGTAATCGCCCGGTCGACGCGGGCGCCGAGATAGGAGGTCAGCTTCTTGCCGAGATCGCGGATGCCCTGATAAGCGCGGCCCGAACCGAGACGGGCCAGATAAGCGCTCATCGCGCCGGTCGGCGGCGCAATCGACATGTCGTTGTCGTTGAGAATGACGATCATGCGCGAGTTCAGCGCGCCGGCATTGTTCATCGCCTCATAGGCCATGCCCGCCGACATGGCCCCGTCGCCGATCACGGCGATGACGTTGTTCCTGCCGCCCTTCAGGTCGCGGGCCACGGCCATGCCGAGGCCGGCCGAAATGGAGGTCGAGGAATGCGCGGTGCCGAAGGGGTCGTAATCGCTTTCCGCGCGCTTGGTGAAGCCGGAAAGCCCGCCCTCCATCCGCAATGTGCGGATGCGGTCGCGACGGCCGGTGAGGATCTTGTGCGGATAGGCCTGATGCCCGACATCCCAGATGATGCGGTCTGCCGGCGTGTCGAAGACATAGTGGAGCGCGACAGTCAGCTCGACCACGCCGAGCCCGGCGCCGAGATGGCCTCCAGTGTGCGAAACCGCGTCGACGAGTTCGGCGCGCAGTTCGGAAGCCAGTTGCGGCAGGTCGCTCTCGGGCAGCGCCTTCAAGTCGGCAGGAATGCGAACCTTGTCCAGCAGCGGCGTCTTGGGCGGCAAATTCACGTCATATGGCCTGTCTAATCGATCAATATTGGCTTGGGAGATAGAGTGTCGCTCCCTGAATGTAAATGACAGGCGGGCTCACGCGCGTCATTTCGCCCGCGGATCAGCCCTCCGGCAGAGGAACAAATTCTTTCTCGTCCCCCGGTACGATGTCGAAACGCCCCGTTTTCCATTCCTCCTTGGCCTGCTCGATGCGTTCCCTGGAGGAGGAAACGAAGTTCCACCATATGTAGCGCCTGGAGCCGAGCGACGCACCACCGAAAAGCATGAAATGCGCGCCTTGCTCGCTCCCCACCACGATCTCGTCGCCGGGGCGGAACACCAGCAGGCGATCCGACGCAAAGCGGTCGCCGGAAATGACGACATCGCCCTCCAGGACGTAGATCGCCCGTTCCTCAGCTTCGGCCGGGATTTTTATCCGGGCGCCGGCAGCGAGCCTGAGATCGGCATAGAGCGTGTCCTGAAACGTGGTGACGGGCGAGCGATGCCCTTCGAAGTCGCCCATGACGACGCGGCCGGTCACGCCATTGTCGGTGAAATCGGGCAGGGCCGTCGATGACGTGTTCTCGAAGGTCGGCGCCATTTCCTCAATCCGGTCGGGCAGAGCGATCCAGGTCTGCAATCCGGAAATGCCCTGCGCTTGCCCGCGCATCTCCTGCGGCGTGCGCTCCGAATGGACGATGCCACGACCGGCCGTCATGAGGTTCACGTCGCCGGGCGAGATGACCATCTCGGTGCCGAGCGAATCGCGATGCCGCACCCGCCCGTCGAAAAGATATGTGACCGTGGAAAGGCCGATATGCGGATGCGGGCGCACATCCAGCCCCTGCCCTGCCCGCAGGATCGCCGGCCCCATGCGGTCGAAGAAGATGAAGGGGCCGACCAGCCGTCGCCGCGCCGTCGGCAGCGCGCGGCGCACCTCGAAGCCGCCGATGTCGCGCGCATTGGGCACGACCATCAGTTCGATGGCATCGCAGGAGAATGCATCCCCCGGCTCGGGATCGCGGGCGGGAAAGAAGCTCATGGTGACCTCCTCCCTGCATCGGCGGCAGTCGTTGAACCTTGCCGCCAGAGGCTATGCCCTGATCCCGACAATAGGAAGACCGCTCACCCGAGACGGTTCGTTCAATGAGCGGCTACTCCCCGTCGAGCGGCTCCGTTCCCACCGGCTTGCCGTCGCGCGAGAGGCGGATTTTCTCCACCTTGTCCTCGGCCGCCTTCAGCAGGCGGTCGCAATGCGCCTTCAAGGCCTCGCCACGCTCATAGATGCGGATCGACTGGTCGAGCGGCACGTCGCCGCGCTCCAGATCGTCAACGATGCGTTCCAGCGCCTGCAACGCCTGCTCGAAGCTCATCGCCTTGATGTCTTCGTTGTTCTGTTCGGCGTCCATGCAAGATTATCCTTTCATCAGGCGCTTCACATGCGCCGCGACCGAGAACGCCAGGCCCTGCAGGTCGTAGCCGCCTTCGAGCAGGCTGACGACGCGGTGGTTCGCGTGGGTGGCGGCACGGTCCATGATCTGGCCCGTTGCCCAGTCGAAATCTTCTTCCGTCAGATTGATCTCTGCCAGCGGGTCGCGGTGATGCGCGTCGAAACCGGCCGAGATGATGACGAGATCGGGTTTGAAATTGTCCAATGCCGGCAGCACGCGCGAGCGGAAGGCGTCGCGGAACAGATCGCTGCCGGTGCGTGGCGAAAGCGGCGCGTTGACGATATTGCCCGCACCCACTTCGGTTTTCGCGCCCGTGCCGGGAAACAGCGGCATCTGATGGGTGGAGCAGAACAACACGCTGGGATCGTCCCAGAAAATGTCCTGCGTGCCATTGCCATGGTGTACGTCCCAATCGACGATGGCAACACGCTCGACGCCGTGCTTCTTCTGCGCATGGCGCGCGGCGATGGCTGCCGTGTTGAACAGGCAGAAGCCCATCGCCGTGGTCTTTTCGGCGTGGTGCCCCGGCGGGCGCGCCGCAACGAACACATTGTCCGCCTTGCCGGCGAAGACGTCGTCCACGGCGGCATTGGCGGCACCCACCGCGGTCAGGGCGGCCTGCCAACTCTTGGGACTCACGGTGGTGTCCCCGTCGATTGCACGCAGTCCCTCTTCGGGAACAGCGTCGCGGATCATTTCCACGAAGCTTTCCGGGTGCGCATAGAGCAAGGTCGCCTCGTCGCCCATCGGCGCTTCGACCCGGTCGAGGGCGAGAAAGGGCTCCTCCTCCAGGATGCGCGCCACCGCGCGCAACCGGTCCGGGCGCTCGGGATGTCCGGACGGCGTCAAGTGCTCAAGGAAGATCGGATGGGAATAGAGGCGCGTGGTCATGGCAAACAGTCTATCAGCAAAGGCTGGCAGCGCCACGCACTACCAGCCAAAGCCTGGGGAAAATCGTCTCTTCGTTGCAGTGCATGTCGTTTCCGAGGGGTGCATGGCGCGCTTGCGCAAGCTAGTGTCGTGTCATTGCTAGGTGCCCGCCCACGCGGCGGGAGAATCGGGAACGCGGTGAAATTCCGCGGCGTGCCCAACGCTGTAAGGGGGACCGCATCGGCACATGCCACTGTTCTTGCGAACGGGAAGGCGCCGATGACGGTATGATCCCAAGCCAGAAGACCGGCCCGGCAAAGATAGTCGTCCGCTTGGTCAGGCAGGGCGACGCCGAGGACGTTCGCAAGGGGAAACGCGATGCCCGCCACCTGCCATCCGGCGCAGACGCAACAAAACCATGACAAATCATTCGAGCATACCGCCCGCGAGGCGGTCTACCACGCGATCTTCGGCCGCCGCGACGTGCGCAGCCATTTTTCGCCCGAGCCGCTGGAGGACGCCGTGCTGGCCCGCCTGTTGACGGCGGCTCACCATGCGCCATCGGTGGGCTACATGCAGCCCTGGAATTTCATCGTCATCCGCGACATGGCCCGGCGCGAGCGGATGCGCGACCTGTTTTTTGCCGCACGTGAGCAGGAATTGCCCAACATCGCGGCAGAGCGGCAGGCGCTCTATCGCAAGCTCAAGCTCGAAGGCATCTGCGAAAGTGCGGTGAACCTGTGCATCACATGCGATCGGAGCCGGGCACAGAACTCGCCGCTCGGCCGCTGGCACAACCCGCAGATGGATCTCTACAGCACGGTCTGCGCGGTGCAGAATTTCTGGCTGGCCGCGCGCGCCGAAGGCGTCGGCGTCGGCTGGGTCAGCATCCTCGACGAACGGGCCGTGAAGCGGGAACTGGAAATCCCGGCGCATGTCGCGCCGGTCGCCTATCTGTGTGTCGGCCGCGTCTCGCAATTCGCGAACCGGCCCGATCTGGAGGAAAAAGGCTGGGGCAGCCGCCTGCCGCTGCCCGGCCTGATCATGAGCGAGACCTTTGGCGGCTCGGGTGAAGCCGCCCTGAAGGACGCCGTCCTCAGAGGATTTCCGTCTTTGCGATCCTGATGCCGAAGCCTTCCAGGCCGATATAATGGCGCTCGCGCGAGGCGATGAGGTTGATGGAGGAAATGCCCAGGTCCTTCAGGATCTGCGCGCCAAGGCCGATCTGACGCCATTCGTCCTCGCGCCGGCGGGCCTCTTCATGGTCCTCGTCGTCGCGTTGCGGACGGTTGCGCCCCGGATCGGCGACCCCGACCGAACCTTCGCGCAGATAGACGATGACGCCGCGCTGGCGCTCGCCCATCTTCTTCATGATGTCGTCCAGCCGGCAGCCGGCACCGAACACATCGGCCACGACATCCTCGGTCTGAAGTCGCACCGGCACCTCGGCACCGTCGCGAATGTCGCCATAGACGACGGCCAGATGGTGCATCACGTCCCACGGCAGCGTGTAGATGAAGGCCTTCGCCTTGCCGCCTGGCGTCTCGATGTCGAAGCTGTCCATGCGCTGGACAAGCGTTTCCTGCCGCTGGCGATAGGCAATCAGATCGGCCACGGACACCTGCCTGAGCCCGTTCTGCTCCGCGAAGGCGGCCACCTGCGGGCCGCGCATGACGGTGCCGTCGTCATTGACCAGTTCGGATATGACGCCGACCGGGGGCAGGTTGGCGAGCTTGCACAGATCGACCGCCGCTTCCGTATGGCCGGAGCGCATCAGCACGCCGCCCTCGCGCGCCACCAGCGGGAAGATATGTCCTGGACGCACGAAATCGGACGGCCCGACATTGCCGTTTGCCAGATTGCGCACGGTGAGCGTGCGATCGTCGGCCGAGATACCGGTGGTGGTGCCGTGCTTGAAGTCGACGCTGACGGTAAAGGCGGTGGTGTGCGCCGAATCGTTTTCCGCGACCATCGGCGCGAGATTGAGGCGGCGGGCGTCCTCACGCGTCATCGGCGTGCAGACGATGCCGGATGTGTGGCGCACGATGAAGGCCATCTTCTCGGGCGTGCAATGCACGGCCGCAACGATCAGGTCGCCCTCGTTCTCGCGCCCATCATCGTCCATGACGACGACGATTTCACCGCGCTCGAAGGCGCGAATGGCTTCGACAATTTTCTTCTGGTCGTAGGACATGGTCAAATCCAGTGAGTGGTGGTGGTCGACGGTGAATGGTCGGGCCGGATGGTTCAGGGCGGTTCTTTCCATTCACCATTGACCATTCACCGCGTGCTCAACGTCCCGTCTGCCCCCTGTGGCGCAGATAGTGATCGGCAATGGCGCAGGCCACCATGGCCTCGCCGATCGGCACGGCGCGGATGCCCACGCAGGGGTCGTGACGGCCCTTGGTCATCACATCCACGTCCCGGCCATCGAGATCGATGGATTTGCGCGGCGTGAGGATCGAGGACGTCGGCTTGACCGCGAAGCGCGCGACGATCTCCTGACCGGTCGAAATGCCCCCCAGTATACCGCCGGCCTTGTTGGAGAGGAACACCGCGTTTCCGTCATTGCCGATGCGCATCTCGTCGGCGTTCTCTTCGCCGGTGATGCGCGCGGCTTCGAAGCCATTGCCGATCTCCACGCCCTTCACGGCGTTGATCGACATGAGGTTGGAGGCGATCTCCTGATCGAGCTTGGCATAGATCGGCGCGCCGAGGCCGGCCGGCACGCCTTCGGCCACGATCTCGATTACCGCCCCGACCGACGAGCCGGCCTTGCGGATGCTGTCCAGATATTCGGTGAAAACCGGCACCGAGTCCGGGTCCGGCGTGAAGAACGGGTTTTGCGGATCCTCGACGAAATTCCAGTTCCAGCGGCTGCGGTCGATGTCCTTGACGCCGACGGAGACCAGTGCGCCGCGCACCACCATGCCGGGCACCACCTTGCGCGCAAGCGCGCCGGCCGCCACGCGCGCCGCCGTCTCGCGGGCGGAGGAGCGGCCGCCGCCACGATAGTCGCGCAGGCCGTATTTCATCTGATAGGTGTAGTCGGCGTGCCCCGGCCGGTACTGGCGGGCGATCTCGCCATAGTCCTTGGAACGCTGGTCGACATTGCGAATCAGCATCGACACCGGCGTGCCGGTGGTGACCATGGTCTCGCCGTCGTCTTCCGGCACGAAACCGGACAGGATTTCAACCTCGTCGGGCTCGCGGCGCTGGGTGACGAAGCGCGACTTGCCCGGCCGGCGACGGTCCAGCTCATGCTGGATCTCGGCGCGCGTGAAACGGATACCCGGCGGGCAGCCGTCGACCACGCAGCCCAGGGCCGCGCCGTGGCTTTCGCCCCAGGTGGTGACACGGAACAAATGTCCGAAAGTGTTGTGCGACATGAGAATTCAGCCCTGCCCCGGCCACGCCGGTTTTCGTCGTGCGTTCTATTGGCGTTTTGGGCGAGGGTCAAACCATGATCGGGCCACCGCTTTCACACCTGTCGGGCGCATTTTCTACAATTACCACAACATGTTGAAAACAAATGGTGAAACCGGCAGATTTAGTTTTGACACATTCGCCATGTTAGTGATTTGCTTCCCGAGCGCATTCGAGCCGCAGCGATCGGCGCCAAGGATAAACATAAGAGGATGGACCATGCGTAGACTGATCGGCGCTTTTGCCGCCGCTATCGTGACGATTTCCAGCGTGGCCTATGCCGCCGAAGCCGAAGGCAAGATCAAGTCGATCGACCACGAGAAACTGACCATCACCCTCGACAACGGAAAGTCCTACAAGCTGCCCGGCGAATTCGACGTCGATGCGCTTCAGGAGGGCATGGAAGTGCTGCTGGCCTACGACCAGATCGATGGCGTCAACACCATCACCGATATGGAACTGCCGTCGGAATAATTCCGCTTCACCCGACGACGCTTTCTCGAATCGTCATCGGACTTTGTCTCGTGATCTTTCCGAAAAGTCCGCAGCTCTGCGGGATAATGCTTTAAAGCCAGTCGAGACGACCGCCGCGCAGGCGCAGCACGCGATCCTGCGGGATTTCCAGCGCAGCGGCATCTGTCGCCGGCATGGCCTCCACCAGCCGGAAGGCGACGCGCAGGATTCCGCCATGCGTGACGCAGACGGTGGGCCGCTCAAGCTCATCGAACCAGGGCCGGACACGCGCGAGCAGCATCTCGTAGCTCTCGCCCTCGTCGCCGGGTGGCACGAAATCCCATTTGTCCCGCGCGCGGGCTGCCGTGGATCCGGGCGCACTGGCCTCCACTTCCGCCAGCGTAAAGCCCTGCCAGTCGCCGAAATGCACCTCCACCAACCGCGCGTCGGTGCGGTAGCCCTGCGCCGGCAAACCCATGGCAACGCGCACGCGCTCCATGGTTTCGCGCGTGCGCCGGAGCGGGCTGGCGACGAAGTCGAATTCAGCCGGCCTGTCGATCAGTTCGGCCAGACGCCTGCCGTTTCGGTCGGCCTGGCTTCGGCCGCGCGCGGTTATGTCGGTGTCGGCCTGCCCCTGCAGCCGCTGCTCGGCATTCCACGCCGTCTGCCCGTGACGAATGAAATAGACAAGCGGATACATGGCGCGAGCGCGCCTCCCGGAAGCTCGGCAGGACCGCGGATCAGTCCTTGACGGTGGAAATGTCGGGCGCGTCCACGGCCTTCATGCCGACGACGTGATAGCCCGAATCGACGTGATGCACCTCGCCGGTGACGCCGCGCGACAGATCGGACAGGAAGTACAGGCCGGAATCGCCCACTTCCTCCGGGGTCACGGTGCGCTTCAGCGGGGCGTTGTACTCGTTCCACTTCAGGATGTAGCGGAAGTCGCCGATGCCCGAGGCCGCAAGCGTCTTGATAGGACCGGCCGAGATCGCGTTGACGCGAATGCCCTTGCCACCAAGATCGACGGCCAGATAGCGCACGCTGGCTTCAAGCGCTGCCTTGGCGACACCCATGACGTTGTAGTGCGGCATCACCTTCTCGGCGCCGTAATAGGTCAGCGTCAGCAGCGAGCCGCCATCGGTCATCAGCGCTTCGGCACGCTTGGCGATGGTCGTGAAGGAATAGACCGAGATGTCCATCGTGCGCAGGAAATTGTCGCGCGTCGTCTCGACATAGCGGCCGTCCAGCTCCTCCTTGTCGGAGAAGGCGATGGCGTGGACGACGAAGTCGAGCTTGCCCCACTTCTTGGCAACGCCGTCGAACACGGCGTCCAGGCTTTCGGCATCGGTCACATCGCAGTGGCCGGCAATATGGGCGCGCTCACCCAGCTCGGCCACCAGCGGCTCGACGCGCTTGCGAAAAGCGTCGCCCTGATAGGTCAGGGCAATCTCCGCACCCTGATCGGCGCAGGCCTTGGCAATTCCCCAGGCGATCGACCGGTTGTTGGCCACGCCGAGGATAAGGCCGCGTTTTCCGGCCATGAGGCCCTGTCCAACCGTCATGTGGTCGTTCTCCGCATTCTCTTCATACAGGAAATGCCCCTATCGCACAGGCACAGGATGCCTTCAAGCTTCCTGCGCAGCGAAACAAACCGATTGAAGTCGGCCAAACGGTCAGTTGGCCGACTTTTTCATCAGCGCCTCCAGTTCGGCACGGTCGGTTTCGGGCAGCATGACACGGATATGGACATAGAGATCGGCATGGCCGCCGGTCTTCTGCGTGAGGCCGCGTCCCTTCAGGCGCAGCACCTTGTCGGAGCTGGACCACGCCGGAACATTGACCGCCAGCCTGCCCGTGGGCGTATCCACCGCCACCTTGGCGCCCAGCACCGCATCCTGCAGCGAGACCGGCAGATCGACATGCAGGTCGCGCCCCTCGACGCGGTAGCGCCCGTGCTTGCGGAAATGGATCTTCACCAGCGCGTCGCCCGGACCGCCGAAACCGGCCTCGCCCTGCCCTTTCAGGCGGATGGTCTGGCCGTCCTCGACATAATGCGGCAGCTTCACCGCCAGTTTGCGCCCGTCGGGGAAAATGGCCGTCACCTTGTCGGCGGCTGCGACTTCCTCGATGGTGACGTCGAGCGTGGCGTTGAGGTCGGCCCCCTTCGGCGCACGCCGGGCGCTGCCGCCCGCACCCGTGCCCGCCTGGCGAAAGGCCTGGCCGAAAAGTTCGCTGAAAATATCGCTGTCGCTGCCGAACGACTCGCCGCCCATCCCGCTGGTGCGGAACTCGAAATGCTCGCCGCCCTGCCCCCGCGCCTGCCTGCGGAAGCCGGCGAACGGGTCGCCGCCCGGCTGGCCCTCGAAGCCATGGAATTTCGGCTTGCCCTCGGCATCGATCTCGCCGCGGTCATAGGCGGCGCGGCTCTTTTCATCGCCGAGTATCTCATAAGCCTGATTGGCGGCCGCGAACCGGTCCTTCGCCTTGGGATCATTCGGGTTCTGGTCCGGATGATGCTTCTTGGCGAGTTTGCGATACGCCGATTTTATCTCCTTGGCCGAAGCGTTCTTGGCAACGCCCAGCACTTCATAGGGATCACGCATACCTTCTGCCTGCTGGAAATTCGGAAATTACAATCTGTCGAACCCTATATGCTCCTCGGTAGGAAGAAATTCCAGAGCAGGGGGACGATATGAGCGCGGCGCAATGCGCGCGGCAGGCGAAATCACGTGGCGGGCTGGAAATCCAGCATGCGCCACAGGCCCGCGCCTGCCTTGCAGACCTCGCCATGATAGAGGCCGACGCCATCATAGCTCTCGCGCGAGGTGGTGAACTTGCGGCACAAGGCGCCGTTGTCGCGGCTTTCGATGACATTGCTGATTGCACCGCGCGAACCGGTATCGGCATTGGCCCAGGCCAGCGGAGCGCCCGCCAGTCCCTCAAGGTCGGCCGAGGTGACGGCGTTGCGTATGGTGGCCTCGTCGGACGCGCGCTCCGGATCGGTCGTCGTCTGCGATGCGGACGCGACGGAGCCGGTGAGCAGCGAACGATCCACCTCGGCCTTTTCCAGGCTGAACCCGCCCATGCCGCAGCCTGACAGCAGGACGGGAAAACACAGCACCAGCGCCAGCCTCGGGCGATTCGGTCGGAAAAGACACGACAAACCGTCGCTGCAAGCTTGCGCAACGCGCGACAATGGGCAATCTCCAGTCAACAACTTCAATTCGAGCGGAAATTATGGCCGAGACAGCATTAACAAGCGGTGACTTCTCCGAAAGCATGGAGCCGTTTCGTCTTTTTGCGGCATGGCTCGACGAGGCCGGCAGGAGCGAGCCGAACGACGCCAATGCGGTGGCGCTGGCCACGGTGGACAGCGACGGCCTGCCCGACGTGCGCATGGTGCTGCTGAAAGGCTTCGACGAAAAGGGCTTCGTCTTCTACACCAATTTCGAAAGCGCCAAGGGCAGCGAAATCCTCGCCACGATGAAGGCTGCGATGTGTTTCCACTGGAAGTCGCTGCGGCGGCAGGTGCGCATTCGCGGCGCCGTCGAAATCGTCAGCGACGAGGAGGCGGACGCCTATTTCGAGTCACGCCCGCGCGGCAGCCGAATCGGCGCCTGGGCGTCGAAACAGTCGCGCCCGCTGGAAAGCCGCTTCGCGCTGGAAAAGTCGGTCGCCGAATACACCGCGCGCTACGCCATGGGCCACATACCGCGCCCCGGCTACTGGTCGGGTTTCCGCATCATCCCGCGGACGATCGAGTTCTGGCACGATCGTCCCTTCCGCCTGCACGACCGCATCGTGTTCAGCCGCGCGGCGGATGGCGGCTGGGACAAGGACCGGCTGTACCCGTGAGGGCAGCCGGATTTCCGGGAATCTGCGACACACTCCATATCGGTAACGCAGGCAGGCCGACACGCGTGCCTTCTATGGAACCCTTTGTCATTACAAGAATTTAATCTTTTCATTCAGTTGAGGTTCATCCTCCGACTGCAACATTGCCTCACACGGGCTTGGAAACAGAATGAGGAACCGATGAAAAAGATATTGTCGACCATTTGCGCGGCCGCCATGACCATCACGGCCGTCGCCGCCACGATGGCGCCCGCCAATGCCGCACCAGTGCTGTTCCCGAAACTCGAAGCCGGAAGGACCGACGTGCAGCAGGTGCGCGACCGCAGGGGCTTCCAGCGCCGCGGCAACCATTATTATTACAACGGCCATCGCGGCTATCGTCACCACCGTCCGGGCTGGAGACGTCACAATGGCTGGTGGTTCCCGCCGGCGGCCTTCATCACCGGCGCCATCATCGGCGGGGCGATCGCCAACCAGCCACGCCCGGTATATCGTCCGGCATACCGGCTGTCGAACGCGCATGTGCGCTGGTGCCACGACCGCTACCGCTCTTACCGCGTTTCGGACAATACGTTCCAGCCTAACAGGGGGCCTCGCCAGCAGTGCGTCTCGCCCTATATGCGCTGATACAGGCACATGCCGACCGTTTCAGGCTCTTGCGACCCCGTCTCGGCGGGGTCGTGTCGTTTTCGGCAGGTTATTTCTTGCGGTTCGTGAAGGCGGTCAGAGCCGCCCTGGCTTCGTCCGATTTCAGCCGCCGGCGGAAAATTTCGTTCTCCTGACTTACCCGCTCCGCCACCGCCTCGCGCGGCGCGCGCAGCAGATCGCGGGTGGCCTTGAGTGCTCCGCGCGGCTTGGCCGCAACGGCATCCGCCGCCGCGAGTACTGCCGCTTCCAGCGCATCTTCGGGCACGACGTCGTAGATCATGCCGGTCGCCCTGGCCTTCTCGGCCGTAAGCCCCTCGCCGAGGCCAAGCATGGCAAAGGCTTGCTGGCGCCCGAGGACCATCGGCAAGAGCAGGCTGGACGCCGCCTCCGGCACCAGCCCGAGATCAACGAAGGGCGTGCGGAACACCGTGCGCGGCGTTGCGAAGGTGAGATCGCAATGGAGATTGAGCGTCGTGCCGATGCCGACCGCGATACCGTCCACGCCCGAAAGCATCGGCTTTTCGCATCGCACCAGAGTGAGCAGGAAATCCCACACTTCGGGACTGCCTTCCCCGCCCGTCGCCACGGCCATGAAATCGGTGAGGTCGTTGCCGGCCGAAAACGCCCCCGGCACGCCGAAGAAGACATGGGCCGCGATCTGCGGATCGGCGTCACCCGACTGCAAGGCCGCGGCTATCGCCGCATACATGGCGCTGGTGAGCGCATTTTTCTTTTCGGGCCGGTTCATGCGGATGACCTGCACCGCACCGCGCCGCTCGACCAGGATCTGGCCGTCAGCCAAGGTTCCCATAATTCTTCCCCCTTCGAATATTCCGGCCCGGACCGGGCTCAGTCAGAGATCAGCGCCTTGCCGGCAACTCCCACGCTTGCGGCGCCTTCAACGATGCTCTCCCTCAGCGGTCGCGTCTCGCCGAGAAGATTTTCAGCAAAGAAGCGGCACAGCGCCTGCCGTTCCTCGTCCCCGTCGGCAAGTGCCGCGCGCGCCAGATAGGCGCCGCCCGCAGCCAGCGCGAACAGCCTGAGATAGGGCGTGGCACCGGCCAGCGCCTCGTCCATTCGGCCGTTTGCCAACAATTTCTGCAGATGGCGGGTGGCATTCGAGAAATCATCCAGCGCGTCGTCCAGCGCGTTGGCGCTGCGTCCGAATCCCGGCAGGTTGGAGGAGCGCACATCGCTCACGATCCCGCCGAGTTCGGCAATGTAACCGCCGATGTGCTCGCCGCCGTCCAGCGGCAGCTTGCGTGTCAACAGGTCGATTGCCTGGATGCCGTTGGTGCCCTCGTAGATCGGTGCGATGCGCGCGTCGCGCAGCAATGCCGCTGCACCCGTTTCCTCGATGAAGCCCATGCCGCCATGAACCTGCACGCCGAGCGAGGCGACATCGACGCCCACATCGGTGGAAAACGCCTTGGCGACGGGGGTGAGCAGGTTCACCCGCTCCTGCCAGTATTGCGCGCGCTCGCCGCCGGCGCGGGCGCGGTCGGCGGCATGTGCGCAGGAGTAGCAGATGGCGCGCGCGGCCTGCGTCAGCGTCTTCATGGACAGCAGAGTGCGCTGCACATCCGGATGATGGACGATGGGCGCCATACCCTCGCCGGAATAGCTCGCCGCCTTGCCCTGCCGGCGCTCATTGGCATAGGCCAGCGCCTTCTGGAATGCGGCCTCCGCCACTGCCACACCCTGGATGCCGACCGCAAGGCGGGCATTGTTCATCATGGTGAACATGCAGGCGAGCCCCCGGTTTTCCTCGCCGATCAGCCAGCCCACCGCGCCCGGTTCGCGGCCTTCCGCAAAACCGTCGCCGAAGATCATGGTGCAGGTGGGCGAAGCGTGGATGCCCAGCTTGTGCTCGAGCCCCGAACAGAACAGATCGTTGCGCGCGCCCGGCGAACCGTCCTCGTTGACGAGGAATTTCGGGACCAGGAACAGCGAGATGCCGCGCGTGCCGGCGGGCGCGTCGGGCAGGCGCGCAAGCACCAGATGCACGATATTGTCGGTGAAATCGTGCTCGCCATAGGTGATGAAGATTTTCTGGCCGAAGATGCGATAAGTGCCGTCTCCGGCGCGCTCGGCACGGGCGCGCAACGCGTTGAGGTCCGAACCGGCCTGCGGCTCGGTCAGGTTCATCGTGCCCATCCATTCGCCGGAGACGAGCTTTTCCAGATAGGTGTGCTTCAGCGCCTCCGAGGCATGTTTTTCCACCGCCTCGACCGCGCCCATGGTCAACATGGGGCCAAGGCCGAAGGCGATCGACGCGGAATTCCACATCTCCAGCACGGCCACGCCCAGCATTGCCGGCAGGCCCTGCCCGCCGAATTCCTCCGGCGCCTGCAGCGCGTTCCAGCCGCCCTC
>Ga0182738_1002179_pt1 | contig 23533 bp, 27 predicted proteins | sample eDN5th30CBELigMG_FD_128876 | JGI IMG/M metagenome (GOLD analysis project Ga0182738, IMG submission 128876) | Enriched Miracle-Growth compost microbial communities from Emeryville, California, USA - eDNA 5th pass 30_C BE-Lig MG (version 2)... ...
ACCACCTCAAGCACTTCAGACGGTTCGCCACCCGCTACGACCGGCGAACCGTCCACTTCAAAGGATTCGTCCACCTCGCCGCCGCAATGATCTGGCTGCGATGATTGTCGATCCGCCCTAGCGGGCGTTGCGGTCGCGATCGCTGCCGGAGCGCTGATCGTCCGGCTGACGGCGCTCCTGGCCGCCCTGCCCCTTGTCGCCGAACTGGCCCTGGCCCTGCTGCTGACCCTGGCCCTTCTGATCCTGGCCCTGCTGGCCCTGGCCGTGCTGACCCTGCTGGTTCTGCTGGCCCTGGTTCCGCTGGTTCTGGCCCATCTGCTTCTGGTCCTGGTTGCGGTTCTCGTTCATGACCTTCTCCTCGCCTCGGCGATTCATGACGGCGGGCAACATGTCCGTCGTGCCGGGAAGAACGAAGCGTGCGGGTCCCTGTTCCAGGCGTCGAAACATTCTCCGGGCGGCCCGATGCCGGATCGCGCACCCGGGATTCGACGCTCCGCTCCGCCCGCCCATGAAGCGGGGGCAGGTCGGCCTGCCCCGAGGAACAAAGCCGGAGCGCCCGACGTTTTCTCCTGCGATGGCCGACGAGGCATCGCCCCGTTTCGACAATGGAGAGAAGACATGAATTGGGATCGCGTCGAAGGCAACTGGAAGCAGTTCAAGGGCAAGGCCAAGGAGCAGTGGGGCAAGCTGACCGATGACGACCTCGACGTCGTCGACGGCAAGCGCCAGCAGCTCGAGGGCCGCCTTCAGGAACGCTACGGCTATGCCAAGGACCAGGCAGGCAAGGAGATCGACGGCTGGCTGTCCCGCCAGTAGCCTCGGCTGCCCACCTCACACGAACCGGCCGGCACCCGCCGGCCGGTTTCGTTTTGCCGGGACGGGGCGCGCCGCCGTTCCGGAAATGCTCAGAAGAACTGAGAGGCCGGCATCCGGAGGGTGTAGGTGAGCCCGCCGCCGGCGGGGCGCTCGAGGGTCGCCGAACCGCCGAGCGCGACCGGTACGATCGTGCGCAGGAGCGCCTCCCCGAATTCCGAAGTGGTCTCCGCCGCCGGTCGGCCCGAGGCGGGCTCGGACCACGTCAGGCAGAGCGTCTGCTCCCCGCTTTCGTCGGTCTCGACGCGGCTCGTCAGCTCGACGCGCTCGCCGTCCTCGTCGGCGAGCGAGCCCGAGAGCATCGAGTGGGCGATGAGCTCATGGAGGGCGAGGCCGACATACTGCACCGCGTTCGGCTTGAGGAAGGCATTGTGCCCCTCGACGTGCGAGCGCTTGCCGGCGTCCTCGCCGAAGGCGGCGAGCTGGCCGCGCACCAGGCTGAACACCGTCGCACCGCGCCACGCCTCCTCGGTGAGGATGTCGTGCGCGAGCCCCAGCGCCCGGACCCGGCCGAGGAACCGGCCCCGGAAGTCCTCGAGGTCCCGGCTGTCGTCGGCCGACTGGCGGGCGAGGCTCAGCACCACCGCGAGGAGGTTCTTCGAGCGGTGGGCGAGCTCGAGGAGGGCCAGCCGAAGATGCTCCTCCGCGGTCTTCTGGGTGGTGATGTCGACCGAGGCGGCGAGGATGCCCCGACCCTGGCCGCCACCGAGCTCGACCGGCTCGACCCGGATCCGGTACCAGCGCTCGTCGCCGCTTCCCGAATAGCTGAAGTCGATCGACTCGCCCTCGCCGCTTTCGACGGCGCGCCGCTTGGCGGCGGAGAGGCTCCGGCCCGATCCGTTGAAGACCGCGTCGTCCGTGAGCCCCACCAGCGTCTGCCCCGCGGGCAGAGCCATGAAGGGATTGATCGCCGCGGTGTAGACCATCGCGGCGTCCTGGCACGTCAGGGTGACCTCGGTTTCGTGAAACACCGAGTTAAGATTGGACTCGGTGGCCATCCCCCAGATCTTCGGCGAACTCTTCTCAGCCATGCCTTTGTCACTGTAGGCGCGTCGCCGCATGGCGCCTGGACTGAACACGTCGGCGATGTATGCCGCACAACGCCCGACGTGCCGCTTGGGTCCTCCCTTATGCAGAAAAGCCAGCGTCGGGCAAACTCCTTAAAGGACCGTATCAAGCCCCCGCCGGCTCGGCCCGGGTCGACTTGCTGTCGAAGAAGAGCGCCTGGCTGATCATCGCCTTCACCATTTCCGGGGCGAAGGGCTTGGTGATGAGGAATGTCGGCTCGGGCCGGCTGCCGGTGAGGAGCCGCTCGGGAAAGGCCGTGATGAAGATCACCGGCGCCTCGATCTCGGCGAGAAGGTCGTTGACGGCGTCGATGCCGGAGGATCCGTCGGCGAGCTGGATGTCGGCGAGGATGATGCCCGGCCGTTCCTTCTGGGCGAGCTTCACCGCCTCGGTGCGGGTGCGCCCGACGCCGATGACCCGGTGGCCGAGCCGCGTGACGATGTCCTCGATGTCCATGGCGATCAGCGGCTCGTCCTCGATGATGAGCACGTCGGTCGCCATCATCGCCCCGATCTCGCGGGCCGCCTCGTCGAGGAGCGCGGTGATGCCGGAATCGTCGGTGCTGAGGATCGATGCCGCCTCGGGCACGGAGAAGCCCTCGACCGCGGTCAGGAGGAACGCCTGGCGCGGCCTCGGCTCGATGCTGGCGAGCTTGGACTGGGCCGCCTTCTCCCACTGGTCCGCAGGTTCGGCGCCCGCCAGGTTGATGCTGATCGACCCCCACAGGTCGCACAGCAGCCCGTAGAGCGCGATGCGCGGGTTGGACGAGCCGCTGACCGTGGACGGATCCACCACGACCGTCTCGAGCAGGGCCTCGACATAAGAATCGCCGCTTTTCTGGCTGCCCGAGAGGGCGCGCGAGAAGCGGCGGAGATACGGAAGGTGCGGCCCGACCAGTTCGGCAACCGACATGTGTTGCAGTCTCCCTCGAAGATTCCCCATTATGCCCCACCCACGGCGCGGGCACGAGTCAAACGCATCGGCGCCGAACGGGTTCCGAAGAATTGAAACGCGCCGGAACCTTTTCGGGTTCCGCCCATTCTTACACCGCGGCCGCCGGATAGCCCGTTCGATCCGTCGTCCCTTTCGAGCGTGAGCAAAGCATGGCCAAGGACCACAAGGACAAGCCTGACGATATGAATGTAGCGTCGGATGCAGCATCTGTCGGCGACGGCCGGTCGCGACGGCTGGACAAGAGCGTCCAGACGGCGATCGGAACGCGCTTGCGCGCCTACTATGACGAGGTGGCGCGCGAGACGATCCCGGATCGATTTGTCGAACTCCTCAAGCAACTAGACAGCAAGGACACGGGCGGCAAGGCGTGAGCGCCTCCCCCGTCCGCTCTTCCAGGATTTGCGCCGCATGAAAGTCTCGGACGAATTCCGTGACGGCTTGATCGAGGCGATTCCGAGCCTCCGTGCATTCGCCTTTTCCCTGATCGGACGGCCGGACCGGGCCGACGATCTGGTGCAGGAGACCCTGACCAAGGCTTGGGCGCACCACCAGAGCTTCACGCCGGGCACCAAGCTCAAGGCGTGGCTCTATACGATCCTGCGCAACGAGTTCTATTCGCAGATGCGCAAGAAGGGGCGCGAGGTCGAGGACGTCGACGGCGCCTACTCGCGCAACCTCGCCGTCCATCCCGAGCAGCTCGGCCATCTCGACATGAACGACATGAACCGGGCGTTGGGCAAGCTCGCCGCCGACCAGCGCGAAGCACTCATCCTCGTCGCCGCGTCCGGCTTCTCCTACGAGGAGGCGGCCGAGATCTGCGGCGTCGCCGTCGGCACCATCAAGAGCCGGGTCAACCGGGCCCGCAACCGGCTGGCCGAGACCCTCGGCGTCGCGGGGGAGACGGACTACGGCCCCGACGCGACATCGGAAGCGGCGATTGCCCATACCGTCCTTCACAAATAGTATGGTGGCGCGGGCCGGCATCAGGGTGCCGGAACCAACCGCCGCCAGGTTTCGTTAGACCGCGCCCCCGAGCCGGCCTCGTCCGAGGCCGCCGTCGGGCGCAACCCGGAGGAGACGCGACATGGCCACCCCGACCGACAAGGAACTCAACGACAGCCTCGACAAGATCCGCGGCGACATCACCGCGCTCACCGAGAGCGTGAAGTCGCTGATGGCCGACAGCGCCGGCATCCAGTCGGCGCTCAAGGGCAAGGTCAACGCCACCGCGCGCCAGGCCGCCAATGTCGGCGAGCGCGTCCTCAACGAGGCCGGCGAGTTCGGCGCCGAGGCGCTCGAGGCGGCGCAGAGGCAGGCGAGCCAGGCCGTGACCAGCGTCGAGGGCCACATCCGCCAGAACCCGTTCGCCGCAGTGCTGATCGCCGCGGGCGTGGGCTTCGCCATCGCTCTCCTGAACCGCAAGTGACGATGGATGCTCGTCGCGCTGCTTAGGGCAGGCCTGCTCGGACTCGACCTGGCCAAGGGACGGGCCAAGGCCGAGGCGCGCCGTTTCGCGCGCCAGGCCGCGCTCGGCGCCGCGACGCTCCTCTTCCTGCTGCTCGCCTTCTCGTTCGGGCTTGCCGCCTTCGCCGTCTGGCTGTCCCGCGAGATCGGGACGGTCCCCGCCCTCGGCTTCATCGGCCTCGGCTTCCTGGTGATCGCCGGGATCGTGGTCGCGGTGGCGGCGTCCGGCGAGAGGAAGCGCCCGAAGCCGAAGCCGATCATGCAGGCGGTCAAGCAGGAGTTCGTCGAGACCGAGGCCGGGCCGCCGCCGGCGGGATCGACCGTCGGAGCAATGGGCGTGGTCGGGCTGATCGCCTTCCTCTTCGCGCGGCAGCTCTTTCGCCGGCGCTGACGGGATCGCGGCCCTTTCGTCCGGACGGAGGATCGCCATGGCCACCAAGCCGATCGTCGTCATCGAGCGGGAACAGGACGACGCCCCCGCCGCGGCGCTGCCGCGCGTGGTGAGCATCGCCATCGTCGGCACGTTCCTGATCCTCCTCGCGGCTGTCCTCTACTACGCCCGCGGGTTCTTCCTGCCGCTCATCCTCGCGCTCCTCGTCACGCTCGCCTTCATGCCGCTGGTGCGCGCCCTCGCCCGCCGCGGGATCCCGCCCGTCGCCACCGCGATCCTCGTCGTGATCGGCATGGGCGCGGCCACGGTCGGCGTGGCGGCGCTGCTCGCCGAGCCGACCGCGCGGATGCTGACGGAGGCGCCGCAGATCGCCGCGCAGCTCCGCGACCGCTTCGCCGGCGAGGGCGCGAGCGGCCCGGTGTCGCGCCTGATCGCCGCCAGCGAGCAGGTCCAGGCGATCGCCGAAGGCAGCGACGAGCCCGGGGCCCCGCAGAAGGTGGTGCTCGCCCAGCCCGGCATCATCTCATGGGCGGCCGATACGCTCTCCGGCATCGGCGGCACCCTCGGCGCGACGCTCCTCTTCGTCGTGTTCCTTCTTTCCTCGGGCGACCTGTTCCTGCAGAAGCTCGTCCGCATCTTCCCCACGCTCAGCGACAAGAAGCGCTCGCTCCGGGTCGTCCACGACGTCGAGGCCGAGGTCTCGCGCTACCTCTTCACCATCACGGTCATCAACGTCGGGTTCGGGACGGCCGTCGGCATCTCGATGGCGATCCTCGGCATGCCCAACCCGGTTCTGTGGGGAGTGGGCGCGGCGCTCCTCAACTACATCCCCTATCTCGGCGCCCTGATCGGGATCGCGCTCGCCTTCGCCATCGGCCTCGTCACCTTCCCGACGCTCGGGCTCGCCGCCCTGCCGCCGCTCGCCTACTTCATCTGCAACGCCATCGAGGGGTCGGTGGTGACGCCGCTGACCCTCGGCCGCCGCCTCGAGCTCAATCCGGTGGCGATCCTCGTCGCCCTCGCCTTCGGCGGCTGGATGTGGGGCATCGTCGGCGCCCTTCTCGGCGTGCCGCTGCTCGTCGTGATCAAGGTGTTCTGCGACCATTTCGAGAGCCTCACCACGTTCGGCGAGTTTCTCTCCGGCGAGCCGACGGCCGACCCCGCGCTCCCCGACCCCGAAGCGGCGACCGCCGCGACCCTCCCGGCCGCGAAGCCCGGGCCGGGCGCCTCGTGACCCGCGCTACCCGCCGCGGCCGAGGGCCCGCAGCGCCAGCCCCACCAGCATCTCGGTGCTGAACGGCTTGTCGAGGACCGTCACGTGACGGAGCGTCTCCGGGATGCCGTGATCGTAGCCGGTGAGGAAGACGAGCGGCACGTCGGCGCCAACGAGCTCATGGGCGAGGTCGAAGGAGCGGCCGTCCGGCAGCACCACGTCGAGGAGGACGAGACAGGGCAGCACCGCCCCGGCCAGCACGTCGCGGGCTTCGGCGAGACTTCCGGCGAGGCGGATCGGCGCGCCGAGGCCCGAGAGCGCATCCTCGATGTCGAGGGCAATCAGCGGCTCGTCCTCGACCACGAGGATGATTGCGGCCGGGAACGTGCTTTCCATAGGGGGTGACATCACCTTCGACAGCGTCGGCGTCGCGGCGCACTATGGAACCAGCGCGAGGAGAAAGCATTTAAATTTGACATGGCGCGAACGCGGACATCGGGCGGCGGCCGGTCCCGGGTCGGGACGGCTGTCCGGGGCGACCCGGCAGGGACGGCGCTCCGCTATCCGTGCGAGCGCTGTCCCATCAGGAAGCTCCCCGCATTCCGCCCCTTCACGCCGGAGGAGCTGGAGTTCGTCTCCTCCTTCAAGACGGGCGAGCTGACCGTCGGCCCGCGCACCACGATCCTCCAGGAAGGGATGAGCAGCACCCATCTCTTCACCGTGCTGGAGGGCTGGGCCTTCCGCTACAAGACCCTCCCTGACGGACGCCGGCAGGTGCTCAACTTCGCGCTGCCGGGAGACTTCCTCGGGCTTCAGGCGTCGCTGTTCAACGAGATGTCGCACTCGGTCGAGGCGCTCAGCCGAGTGCTGCTCTGCGTGTTCCCCCGCGAGCGGCTGTGGGAGCTGTTCGAGCGCTATCCGAGCCTTGCCTTCGACGTCACCTGGCTGGGGTCCAGGGAGGAGCAGATCCTCGACCAGAACCTCCTCTCCATCGGACGCCGCACCGCGATCGAGCGGACGGCCTACCTCCTCCTCCACCTCCATGGACGGGCGAGGGCGGTCGGCCTCGCGCCGTCGGAGCGGTTCGCGCCGCCGCTCACCCAGCAGCATCTGGCCGACGCGCTCGGCCTCTCCATCGTCCATACGAACAAGACCCTCAAGCGCCTCTCCGACCGCCGGATCATCCGCTGGAAGAACCGGATGCTGGAGATCCTCGACATCGAGGCATTGCGCGAGATCGCCTACTGGGAAGACGACGCCGCGGGCAGCGTGCGGCCCCTCATCTGATAGACTGCCGACGTCCTGCCGCGGCGCCTCCCAACACCATCCCCGGAACCGCTCGATGCCCCTCATCCTGACGCTCTCCCTCAATCCCACCATCGACGTCTCCAGCGAGGCGGACGTGGTCCGCCCGACCCACAAGACGCGCACCGAGAACGAGGTGTTCGAGCCGGGCGGCGGCGGGATCAACGTCGCCCGGGTGGTCTGCGAGCTCGGCGCCGAGACGCTCGCCGTCTGCCTCGCCGGCGGGGCGAGCGGCGTGCTCCTCGACGAGCTGCTCGCCCAGATCGGGCTGCCCCGCCGTATCATCCCGGTCTCCGGCAACACCCGCATCGCCCTCATGGTCCTCGAGCGTTCGACCGGCCAGGAATACCGGTTCATCCCGTCCGGGCCGCACATCCGCCCCGAGGAGGTCGAGGCCTGCCTCGCGGCGATCGAGGACGCCTCATTCGACTGCCTCGTGGCGAGCGGCAGCGTGCCGGCCGGGTGCGAGCCCGACATCCTCGCCCGGGTCGGTGCGATCGCCGCGCGGCGCGGGGTGCCGTTCATCCTCGACAGCTCGGGTCCCGGCCTCGCCGAGACGCTGGGACGGACGCCCGTCCGCCTGGTCAAGCCGAGCCTCAACGAGTTCGAGGCCTATGTCGGCCGCCCGCTCGAGAAGCCGCACGAGGTGGGGCGGGCCGCGCGTGCCCTCGTCGCCGAGGGCGCGGCGGAGATCGTCGCGGTGACGCTCGGCATGGACGGCGCGGTGGTGGCGAGCGCCGACGGGGCACTGCTCGTCCGCGCGCCGCGGGTCGAGACCCGCTCGGCGGTCGGCGCGGGCGATTCGTTCGTCGGCGGCATGGCCGTCGCCCTCCTCGCGGGACGGAGCATCGCGGACGCCGCGCTCCTCGGCACCGCGGCCGGCGCCGCGGCCGCCCTCAATCCGGGCACCGGCGTGTGCAAGCGTGCCGACATCCTCCGGATCTACGAGGCGCTGACGGCGGACGGCTCGATGGTCGAGCGCGTGGGCGAAAGCGAGTGGCGAATAGGGGATAGCGAGTAGCGAGCAGCGAATAGTTGGCGGCATGAGCCCGGCGGGCTGGCTCCCCGCGCCGCTTTTCTCTATTCGCTATACCCTGTTCGCTATTCGCTCATCGGGGAGGAAACACGCATGATCGTCGTCACCGGAGGCAGCGGCAAGCTCGGCCGCGCCGTGGTCAGGGACCTGATGGACCACGGCTTCAAGGTCACCTCCATCGATGCCGTGCCGCCGCCGGGCCTGTCCAACCCGCCGAAGCCCGGCGAGGTCACCTACAGCCGCGCCGACGTGACCGACTTCGGCCAGGCCATGGCCACGCTCTCGATGATCGACGAGCGGGTCGAGAAGGTGACCGGCGTCGTCCATCTCGCCGCGATCGCCGCGCCGGGCCAGGCCCCCAACCACGTCACCTTCGCCGTCAACACCGTCTCGACCTACAACATCTTCGAGGCCGCCCGGCAGCTCGGCCTCCGGAATGTCGTCTGGGCCTCGAGCGAGACGGTCTATGGCGTCCCCTACCCCGACGGCCCGGTCTATGCGCCGGTCGACGAGGCGGTGGAGCGCCCCGAGACCGCCTACTCGCTCTCCAAGCTCATGGGCGAGAAGATGGCCGAGCAGTTCTGCCGCTGGGACCCCGAGACCAAGATCGTGGGCCTCCGCTTCTCCAACGTCCAGGAGCCGCAGGACTACGACAACTTCCCCGGCTACGGCACCGACGATCATGCCCGGAAGTTCAACCTCTGGACCTATATCGACGCCCGCGACGCGGCGCAGGCCGTCCGCCTCGCGCTTGGCGCCGACCTCAAGGGCCCGCACGTCTTCGGCATTGCCAACACCAACTCGGTGACGGCGCGGGAGAACGAGGCGCTCCTCGACGCGGTCTTCCCCGGCACCCCCCGCAAGCGCGCCCTCGCGCCGAACGAATCGCTCATCTCGATCGAGCGGGCGCGCGAGGTGCTGGGCTACGCGCCGCAATACGACTGGAAGGGCTGAGCACGCCATGGCGGAGACCGCGGTCGGCGAGAAGGGCATGGTCACCGCCCCGCACCGGGCGGCGGCCGAGGTCGGCGCCGAGGTGCTGAGGGCCGGCGGCAATGCCGTCGAGGCGATGATCGCCATGTGCGCGGCGATCGCCGTCGTCTATCCGCACATGACCGGGATCGGCGGCGACGCCTTCTGGATCATCGCCGCGCCGGGGCGCCCGCCCCGGGGCATCGACGGGGCCGGGCACGCGGGCAGCAAGGCGACGATCGCCGCCTATCGCACGAAGGGCTACGACACCATCCCGCACCGCGGCCCCGACGCCGCCCTCACCGTTCCCGGCGCGGTCGGGACCTGGGAGGTGGCGCTGGAGGCGGCGGCCGACCTCGGCGGCCGGATGCCGCGTCGCGACCTCCTCGCCGGCGCCGTCGCGCTCGCCCGCGACGGCATCCCGGTCACCGCCTCCCTTGCCGAGATGGCGGAGGAGAACCTCGCGGCATTGACGGCGGCGCCCGGGTTCGCCGCGCACTATCTCGTCGACGGCAAGGTGCCCCCGGTCGGCACGAAGCTGCCCGCCGAGCGGCTCCGCGACACCCTCGACCAGCTCGCCCGCGCCGGCTTCGCCGACTTCTACCGCGGCGACGTCGCGGCCGAGATCGCCGCCGACCTCGCGGCCGCCGGCAGCGCCGTCACCCGCGACGACCTCGCCGCCCAGCGGGCATCGCTGGTCACCCCGCTCTCGGTCGGCATCACCGGGGCGACGCTCTTCAACATGCCGCCGCCGACGCAAGGGATCGCCTCGCTCATCATCCTCGGCCTCTTCGACCGGCTGAAGGTCGCGCGCGCCGAGAGCTTCGAGCACATCCACGGCCTCATCGAGGCGACCAAGCGCGCCTGGGTCGTCCGCGACCGCGAGGTGGCCGATCCGCTCCTCTCCGGCGACGTGAAGCCGTATCTCGAGGGCGCCTGGCTCGACGCGGAGGCCGCGGCGATCGACATGCGCCGCGCCGCCCCCTACCCGCCCGGCGATCCGAAGGGCGACACGGTCTGGATGGGGGCGGTCGACGCGAGCGGCCTCGCCGTCTCGCTCATCCAGTCGATCTATTTCGAGTTCGGCTCGGGCGTCGTCCTGCCGCGCACCGGCATCCTGTGGCAGAACCGCGGCGTCGGGTTTTCGCTGGACCCGCGCTCGCACAGGGCGCTCGCGCCGGGACGGAAGCCGTTCCATACGCTCAACCCGCCGCTTGCGCGCTTCCGGGACGGACGCATCCTCACCTACGGCACGATGGGCGGCGACGGCCAGCCGCAGTTCCAGGCCGCGATCTTCACCCGGCATGCGCTGTTCGGCGTCCCGCCCGGCGAGGCCATCGACCGGCCGCGCTGGCGCTGGGGGCGCACCTGGGGCGCGGGCGACGTCTCCGCCGTCGAGGTCGAGAACCGGTTCGATCCCGACCTCCTCGCGGCGCTCGAGAGGGCCGGCCATCACATCGTCGTCCTCGACCGGCCCTACGCCAACGCGATGGGCCATGCCGGCATGGTGCTCCGCCGTCCCGACGGCCGCTTCCTCGGCGCCTCCGACCCGCGCAGCGACGGCGCCGCGCTGGCGGCATGAGGCGATGCCCGTCGTCCTCCGCGAGGCCGGCCTCCGCTACTTCTCCAACGAGGGCGATCCCCGCGAGCCGGCGCACGTTCACGTCCGCGGCGGCGGCAAGGACGCCAAGATCTGGCTGGAGCCGGAGGTCGCTGTCGCGGACAGCTTCGGCTTCAGTCCTGCTGAAATTTCGTCGTATCCTCTGGTCGCCGCGTTCCGGCTCGCATCGGAGGATGGGGGTCGTCCTCGTCAGTCCATCGCCGTGACGCCCTCGACCGCGGCCGTCATCCGTTCGAGGTCCTCGGGCCGCGAAAGGCGATGGTCGCCGTCCTTGACCAGCGTCAGCACCACGTCGTCGCTCGCGAGGCGCGAAACGAGCGCCGTCGCATGCTGCCAGGGCACGTCGGTGTCCTCGACGCCCTGGAGGATGTGCACCGGGCAACCCGTTTCGATCAGGCGCGCGCCGAAGAGGTGGCGATCGCCGTCCTCGACCAGCGTCCGGGTGATCGTATAGCCGGCGGCCGAATAGTCGCTCGGCATGGCGACCGCGCCCTCCTCGGCGAGCTGCTTCTTCTCCTTCCGGCTCATCTGGTCGAACATCAGCGCCCGGGTCATGTCGACCGCCGGCGCGATCAGCACCAGCCCCGCGATGCGGCGCTCGGCGCGCAGCGCCTCGGCAAGGAGCAGCGCCAGCCAGCCGCCCATCGACGAGCCGACCACGACCTGCGGCCCCTCCGTCGTCGCGAACACCGCCCGCGCCTCCTCGAGCCAGCGCGAGATGGTGCCGTCGGCGAAGGCGCCGCCCGAGGCGCCGTGGCCCGAATAGTCGAATCGCGTGAAGCCCCGCCCGCTCCGGGCCGCGAACGCATCGAGCGCCTCGGCCTTGGAACCGCGCATGTCGGAGGCGAAGCCGCCCAGCCAGAAAATTCCCGGCGTCGCGCCGGTCCGCCGGAGGACCGCGATGTCGCGTCCCGATGTCCCTTCACCGACGCGAAGCGTCTCGACCCCGTTTCCGCTCATCCCGACCGCATGCCCATCGCCGACCGACCTCCGGCCGTTCTAGCTTTCCGCGGACGCACATGGAACCTCCGACCGCGGGCGGCGATCCGCCGCGTTCCGCATGCTTCACGCAAGGCGAATCGCAGGGACCGCGTGGACATAGCCGGGCAATATTTCGTCAACACCATTCGTTTACTTGGTATCGTCATGTCCAGGACGCCGGAAACACGGCGGACAGACGGGGGGAGTTCTCGACCATGGGACTTTCAGACGCGATCCGGACCAATTTCTCCAAGTACGCCACGTTCTCGGGGCGGGCGCCACGCTCCGAATTCTGGTGGTGGGTGCTTTTCACGTTCATCGGCAACATCGTCCTCGGCGCGCTCGACATGGCCCTCTTCGGCACCACGGTCATCGAGCAGGGCAGCTTCGCCATGTCGACGAACTTCTCGCCGCTGGCGGGGATCTTCTCGCTGGTTGTTCTTCTTCCCTCGCTGGCGGTCGCGGTGCGGCGGCTCCATGACACGAACCGCACGGGCTGGTGGTGGTGGCTCCTCCTGATTCCGCTGATCGGCTTCATCGTCCTGGTCGTGTGGTGGGCGACGGAGGGCACGCGCGGCCCCAACACCTACGGCGAGGACCCGCTGGAATAGCCTCTGGCGAGAGCGGCAGGCGGCGTTCCCCGGATTTTCAGCCGGTACGGCCTCCGGATCGGCGTCTCTTTCCTTGACACGATCGCCGCCATCCCTATAACTCGCCGCGAGCAGGCGCGACCTTCAGCGGGACGCGCCCTTTCGTTTCTTTGGAAATTCGGGCCATGCGCCCCCCGGTCGCGAAGGCCGGGACCGGACATCTGGATACGACCATGTTCGCAGTCATCAAGACCGGCGGTAAGCAGTACCGGGTCTCTCCCGCCGATACCATCACCATCGAGAAGCTCGAGGGCGAGGCCGGCGACGCCATCTCCTTCGGCGAGGTCATGCTCGTCGGCGGTGCCGACGGCGCCGACCCGACCGTCGGCGCGCCGCTCGTCTCGGGCGCCTCGGTCACCGGCGAGATCGTCGAGCAGACCCGCGGCCCCCGTCTCCTCATCTTCAAGAAGCGCCGCCGCAAGAACTCGCGGCGGAGCCGCGGCCACCGGCAGTCGCTGACCAAGGTGCGGATCACCGATATCCTCACCGGCAGCGCGCCCGCGGCGGCCCAGAGCTAAGGAAGGACCTCCCCATGGCCCACAAGAAGGCAGGCGGCTCCTCGCGCAACGGGCGCGATTCGGCCGGTCGGCGTCTCGGCGTGAAGAAGTTCGGTGGCGAGGCCGTCGTCTCCGGCAACATCATCGTGCGCCAGCGCGGCACCAAGTGGCATCCCGGCCAGAACGTCGGCCTGGGCAAGGACCACACCATCTTCGCAACCGTCGACGGTGTCGTCACTTTCCAGACGAAAGCCGGCGGCCGAACCTATGTGTCGGTCAATCCGGCCATGGAGGCTGCAGAATAAAGCCGGCACCTCATCCGCCGGCGTCTCATCGACCCCGGCGGCAGAAGCGAGCGGAAACGCAAGGGGGAGATGGGACACCATCTCCCCTTTTTCTTTGCCGCTCCCTGGAGGCAGCCATGCGGGACAGACAGGACGGAGACTGCGACGAGATCTTGGAACGGACCGCGCCGGTCAGGACGCCGCGGCTCCTGATGCGGCGTCCCGGCGAGGCCGATCGCGCCGTGATCGTGCACCTTGCCGCCAACCCGGGCATCGCCCGCAACCTCGCCGCGGCGCCGGACGCCCACGGCGACGGCCACGGCGAGTCCTTCGCGCTGGTCGAGCGCCGGACCGGCACCATCGTCGGCCTTGCCGGCTACGGCACCATGGCCGACCGGCGCGGCGCGGTCGAGGTCGCGACCTGGATCGGCGAGGAGCACTGGGGCCGCGGCTATGCCACCGAGGCGACCCACGCGGTGATCGACCGCGCCTTCTGCGAGACCGGCATTTCGATCCTGTGGTGCTCCAACCGGGTCAGCAACGGCCGGGCACGCCGGGTCATCGAGAAGTGCGGCTTCCAGTTCCGCGAGACGGGGATGGTCCGTTCGCCCGCGGCGCTCGGGGCAGTCCCCGTCGAACGCTTCGTGCTGGAGCGTCGCAACTGGGCCAGCCTCAAGTCGTGGGGCGCCGGATCGGGCGACCTGTGCGACGGGCGGCGAGACAATGCCGCCTGAGCTCCGCATCGAGACCGGGCGGCTCCTCCTCCGTCCGGTGGCGGAGGAGGACCTCGACGGCATCGTCGCCGGCATCGACGACTTCGAGGTGTCGAAGATGCTGGCCCGGGTCCCCCATCCCTACCGGCGGAGCGACGCGGAGGGCTTCCTCGCCGCCCTCCGGGAGGACGGGAGCCGCAACATCGCCCTGACCATCCGCGACGCCGGCGGCGTGATCGGCGGGCTCGGCCTCACCGGGCTCCGGAGCGAGCGCGAGTTCGGCTACTGGCTGGCCCGGGCGGCCTGGGGCAAGGGCTACGCGACCGAGGCCGGCCGCGCCTTCCTCGCCCACCTCTTCCAGGTCGAAGGGCTCGACATCGTCCGCTCGGGCGTCTTCCACGACAACCCGGCCTCGCTCCGCGTCCAGGACAAGCTCGGCTTCGAGCGGACCGGCACCCGCATGGTCCACTGCCTCGCCCGGCGGCGCCACATCGAGCATGTCGACACGCTGCTGACGAAGGAGCGCTACGCGGCGCTGGACCGGTAGAGCGCGGGCGGACGCCTCCGACCTCAGAGGTCGAAGTCGCCGTGGCCGAAGGCGTTGAACAGCGACAGCGCCGTCGTCAGCCCCGCGTCGCCCCCGGTATCATGCGACGGGGCGTGGTGGCCCCGGTCCCTGTGGCCGCCGTCCATCCCGCCGCCGGCGTCCCAGTCGAGGGACGCCGCCGGCATCGCGGCGAACATGTCCTCGCCGCCATGCGCCTTGGCCGGGCTGCCCTTCGGGAGATCCAGGAGGCCCTGGGACAGGTCCTCTGCCTTGTCCATGGTCCTGGGATTGCCACCGTACTTCAGCCAGGTCCAGAACAGAGCGCCCATTTCAATGGCGGGAGCTTCCCCGTGCACCGTCATGGCATCCCTCCCGTCGCCTCGCCGGCCATTTCATGCCGGTGCGGCGCCCTGTCAAGCGGGGGCCGCGGCCTCCGGGCCGATCCGGACGATCACCGGCACGTGGTCGGACGGCCGCTTCCAGCCCCGCGCCTCGCGGATCACCTCCGCCGAGGCGAGCCGCGGCGCAAGATGCGGCGTCACCCAGACATGGTCGAGCCGCCGGCCCTTGTCGGCCGCCGCCCAGTCCGGAGCGCGGTAGCTCCACCAGGTGTAGAGCTTCTGCTCGGGCGGCACGAAATGGCGCACCGCGTCGACCCAGCCGCCCGCCGCGCGGACGCCCTCGAGGCCTTCGGTCTCGACCGGCGTATGGCTGACGACGCGGAGGAGCTGCTTGTGGGACCACACGTCCGTCTCGAGCGGGGCGACGTTGAGGTCGCCGACCAGCACCGCCTTGCGGTCCGTCTCCGGGCCGGTGAGCCAGCACTTCATCTCCTCGAGGAAGGCGAGCTTGTGGGCGAACTTGGGGTTGACCGCCGGGTTCGGCTCGTCGCCCCCGGCGGGGATGTAGAAGTTGTGGAGCTGGATGTCCTCGTCCCCGTCGGCGACGGTGACCACCGCATGGCGCGCGTCGCCCTTGTCGCAGAAGCCGCGCCGGTCGGTCGCCGTGAACGGCACGCGCGAGAGCGTCGCCACGCCGTGGTAGCCGCGCTGGCCGTTGACGAGGATGTGCCTGTAGCCGCGCCGCTGGAACGGCTTCACGGGGAACCGGTCCTCAGGGCACTTGATCTCCTGGAGGCAGAGGATGTCCGGCTGGTAGCGGTCGAGGAACATGCCCACCTGCCGGATGCGGAGCCGCACCGAGTTGATGTTCCAGGTGGCGATGGAAAGGGTCATCGGGAGGGGATCACTCGCATGTCTGAATGATGCGGTCGCGTGCGGCTCACGCGACCCAGCCCTCCCCTTGTGGGAGGGTTGGGCGAGGTGCCGGCCCCGCCGATACGCCCCGCACCGGGGAAGGCGGCTTACGCCGCCTTCTCCTTGCCGCCTTCGACCCGGGGAAGGAAGAGGAGCTTGTCTGTGCCGCCGGTGATCTTCACCTTGGAGCCGTCGGGCACCTCGCCGAGGAGGATCTTCTCGGCGAGCGGATCCTGCACCTCGCGCTGGATGACGCGCTTGAGCGGCCGCGCGCCGTAGGCGGGGTCGTAGCCCTTCTCGGCCAGCCAGTTGCGCGCCGACTCGTCGAGGTCGAGGACGATCTTGCGCTCGTCGAGGAGCTTCTGGAGCCGCCGGAGCTGGATGTCGACGATCGCCCCCATCTCGCTCCGCTTGAGGCGGTGGAAGAGGATGATGTCGTCCAGCCGGTTGAGGAACTCGGGCCGGAAGTGCGCCCGCACCACGCCCATCACCAAGTCGCGGACCTGATCGACGTCCTGGTCGTCGCCGAGATTGGCGAGGTAGTCGGACCCGAGGTTCGACGTCATGACGATGATCGTGTTGCGGAAGTCGACCGTCCGTCCCTGCCCGTCCGTCAGCCGCCCGTCGTCGAGCACCTGGAGCAGCACGTTGAACACGTCGGCGTGCGCCTTCTCGATCTCGTCGAAGAGGATCACCTGATAGGGCCGGCGCCGCACGGCTTCGGTCAGGACGCCGCCCTCCTCGTAGCCGACGTAGCCGGGAGGCGCGCCGATCAGCCGGGACACGGAGTGCTTCTCCATGAACTCCGACATGTCGATGCGGACCATCGCGGTGTCGTCGTCGAAGAGGAACGCGGCCAGCGCCTTGGTCAGCTCGGTCTTGCCGACGCCGGTCGGGCCGAGGAACATGAACGAGCCGATCGGCCGGTTCGGGTCCTGGAGCCCGGCGCGCGCGCGCCGCACCGCGGTCGAAACCGCGCGCACCGCCTCGCCCTGGCCGACGACCCGCTTGCCGAGATCGTCCTCCATGCGCAGCAGCTTGTCGCGCTCGCCCTCGAGCATCTTGTCGACCGGAATGCCGGTCCAGCGCGAGACGACCTGCGCGATGTGGTCGGGCGTCACTGCCTCCTCCATCATCTCGCCGGCGGCGCGGGACTTCTCCTCGGCCTCCTGGAGCTGCTTCTCGAGCGTCGGGATCGTGCCGTAGGCGAGCTCGCCCGCCTTGGCGAGATCGCCGGTCCGCTGCGCCCTGTCGAGGTCGCTCCGCGCCTGGTCGAGCTGCTCCTTGATCTTGGTGCCGGCCGCGAGCTTCTCCTTCTCCGCCATCCAGCGGTCGGTGAGCGTGCGGCTCTGCTCCTCGAGATCGGCGAGCTCCTTGTCGAGCCGCCCGAGCCGGTCCTTGGACGCCGCGTCGTTCTCCTTCTTCAGTGCCTCGCGCTCGATCTTGAGCTGAATGATGCGGCGGTCGAGCTCGTCGAGCGCTTCGGGCTTCGAATCGACCTGCATGCGGAGCCGCGACGAGGCCTCGTCCACGAGGTCGATCGCCTTGTCCGGCAGGAACCGGTCGGTGATGTAGCGGTTCGACAGCGTCGCGGCCGCGACCAGCGAGGAGTCGGTGATCCGCACGCCGTGGTGCAGCTCGTACTTCTCCTTGATGCCGCGGAGGATCGAGATGGTGTCCTCGACCGTCGGCTCGCTGACATAGACCGGCTGGAAGCGGCGGGCGAGCGCTGCGTCCTTCTCGACATACTTGCGGTACTCGTCCAGCGTGGTGGCGCCGACGCAGTGCAGCTCGCCCCGGGCGAGGGCCGGCTTGAGGAGATTGGACGCGTCCATCGCGCCATCGCTCTTGCCGGCGCCGACGAGGGTGTGCATCTCGTCGATGAAGAGGATGATCTGCCCTTCGGAGGACTGGACCTCGTTGAGGACGCCCTTCAGCCGCTCCTCGAACTCGCCGCGATACTTGGCGCCGGCGATCAGCGCGCCCATGTCGAGCGCCAGGAGCTGCTTGTCCTTGAGGCTTTCCGGCACGTCGCCGTTGACGATGCGGAGGGCGAGGCCCTCGACGATCGCGGTCTTGCCGACGCCGGGCTCGCCGATCAGCACCGGGTTGTTCTTGGTGCGTCGCGCGAGGACCTGGATGGTGCGGCGGATTTCCTCGTCGCGGCCGATCACCGGGTCGAGCTTGCCGTCGCGAGCGTCCGCGGTGAGATCGCGGGCGTACTTCTTGAGCGCGTCGTACTGGTTCTCGGCCGAGGCGGAATCGGCCGTCCGGCCCTTCCGGATCTCCTCGATAGCCGCGTTCAGGGTCTGCGGCGTGACGCCGGCCTTCTGAAGGATTTCCGCCGTCTTGGCGTCCTTCTCCATCGCCAGCGCGAGCAGCAGCCGCTCGACGGTGACGAAGGAATCGCCGGCCTTCTTGGCGATCTTCTCGGCGGTGTCGAACACCTTGGCGGTCGGCTGGGCGAGATAGATTTGGCCGTTGCCGCCGGAGACCTTCGGCAGCGCGTTCAGCGCCTGCTCGGTCGCGGCGAGCGCCGAGCGCGGATCGCCGCCGGCGCGGGCGATCAGCCCGGCGGCCAGGCCTTCCGGATCGTCGAGCAGGACTTTGAGGATGTGCTCGGGGGTGAACTGCTGGTGGCCCTGCCCCAGCGCCCCGGTTTGGGCGGACTGGATGAAACCGCGCGCCCGGTCGGTATAGTTCTCGAAATTCATGTGCCCTCCTGACACGGACCGCTTCCCGGATTCCCGGCGAAGGCGAGCCGTTCATCGTCTCGAAATACCCGAAGCGCCTTCATGGAAGCACGCTCCGCTTCCGGGCGATATGGGGTTGCCGGAGCGGTGAATAAAGAGGCAGAACAGAGCGGGATCGGGATTTTATGGTGATGCATGTCACAGCACGCGAGCGTTGCGGGCCTCTATCGCTATCCGGTCAAGGGACTGACCCCGGAACCGCTTGACGCCGTTGGCCTTTCGCCCGGCCAGACGCTGCCCCTCGACCGTGCCTTCGCGATCGAGAACGGCCCGACCGGATTCGACCCCGCCGCGCCCCGGTACCTGCCGAAGACACGCTTCCTGATGCTGATGCGGAACGAGCGGCTGGCCGCCCTCGATACCCGGCTGGACGACGCCACCCGCACCCTCACGATCCGCCGTGACGGAAAGGTCGTCGCGGAGGGCCGGCTCGACACCCCGGAGGGCCGCGCCGCCATCGAGGCCTTCTTCGACGCCTACGAGGCGGACGAGCTGCGCGGCCCGGCGAAGGTGCTCAGCGCGCCGGGCTTCTCGTTTTCCGACATGGCGGCCAAGGTCGTGTCCCTCATCAACCTCGAATCCGTCCGCGACCTCGGGGCGCGGATCGGCGCCGAGGTGCATCCGCTCCGCTTCCGCGGCAACATCTACGTCGAGGGCCTGCCGGCGTGGTCGGAGCTCGACCTGGTCGACCGCCGGATCACGATCGGCGACGTCGTCCTCGAGGGGGTGCAGCGGATCGTGCGCTGCGCCGCCACCAACGTGAACCCGGACACCGCCGAGCGGGACATGAACATCCCGAAGGCGCTCTCCCACCTCTACGACCACGGCGACTGCGGGACCTATTTCCGCGTGGTGGAGGGCGGCGAGATGCGGATGGGGGATACGCTGCGGGTGGGCTGAGCCGGGCCGGCGGGCGCCCCCCTCTCCCATGGGAGAGGGGTGGGCCGTGCCCCGCCGTTTCGCACCTATTGCGGTCCAGAACGACGCGGCGGATGCCTTCCCGGCTACACCGGCAGGATCGGCACCGTGCCGGCGGCGATGAACCAAGGATTGCGGAACGCGGCGACGCCGTCCGCGCCGCTGGGCCCGTAGGGCAGCGCGCCGCCCTCGGCCGACTGGCAGGCGCCGCCCGCGGCGCGGAGGACCGCATCGCCCGCCGCCGTGTCCCACTGCATGGTGGTGCCCATGCGCGGGTAGAGGTCGGCCCTGCCCTCGGCGACGAGGCAGAACTTCAGCGACGAGCCGGCCGAGACCAGGTCGCCGACCGCGTATTTCGCGATGTAGGCGTCGGTCTCCGGGGTGCGGTGCGACTTGGAGGCGACGACGTCGACCTTGCCGGGCGCCGCGCGCACCGCGATGGGCGTCCTCTCGGCGGGGCTCGCGGCCTTCGCCATCCAGGCGCCTTCGCCGGCGACGCCGACATAGAGCGTGCCGGTGGCCGGCGCGAGCACGATGCCCATCGCCGGGGCGCGATCGCGGACCAGTGCGATGTTGACGGTGAAGTCGTCCCCGCCCTTGACGAATTCCTTGGTGCCGTCGAGCGGGTCGACCAGGAAGAACGCACCGTCGACGGTCGGCAGGCGGCCGGCGGCGACCGCCTCCTCCGCCACCACCGGCACCCCCGGCGCGATCGTCTCGAGCGCTTCGAGGATGATGGCCTCGGCGGCGTTGTCGGCTTCGGTGACGGGCGAGGAATCCGCCTTGCGGCTGACGGCGACGCCGCCGGCGCGGACCTTGAGGATGGCTTCCCCCGCGGCGATCGCGGCGGGGATGAGGGCTTCGGCGAGCTGGGTATCGGTGCGCTGGGTCATGGCCGCCGTCTTAAACGATCGACCGCCCGCGACAAGGGAAAAGGCAGGGCGCGATGCGCCTCAGGCGGGCTTCTCCCATGCCATCAGGGTGAACCACGGCACCCGCCGGTAGGCGGCCGCCCGCTCCGGGTCGCCGCCTTTCGGCACGGGCTCCTCGAACGCCCGCAGGATCAGCCCCGCGCCGAGGAACGCCGTCATGTAGGCGCCGAGCGGCCGGTGCCAGTTGACCACGTCGATGCCCGAGAAGCGCACGCGGTCCTCGCGCTCCTCGAGGTAGCGGTCGATCGGGAACCGCAGCCTCCGGCCCTGCCCGTCCCGCTCCCATCCGTCCGGCGGGCCGGCGGTGAAGAAGCTGCTGAGATTGGCGGCGAGCAGCGTGCCGCCGGGCCGGAGCACCCGGGCCATCTCCATGATCGCCTCGCGGAAGCCGGCGATGTCGAGAAGCGACAGGCAGCTCACCGCAAGGTCGAAGCGCGCGGCCGGAAAGGGCAGCGCCTCGGCGCGCGCCACCTCGTAGCACCCGGCCGGGTCGCGGCGCCGCGCCTCCGCGATCATCGCGGGGGCCGCATCGATGCCGACGGCGTCGATGCCGCGCGCCCGGAGGAGGCGGCAGAAGCGCCCCTCGCCGCAGCCGACGTCGAGCGCGTCGGCGAATCCCCTGCCCTCGACATGGCCGAGGAGCACGGGATCGAGCACCCACTCGCGCGCCCAGTCGCCCCGCTCGCCCATGTGGCGGATCCAGGCGGCCGCCGATTCGTCCCATCCGGTCATCCCGCTCTCCCCGTTCCATTCGGCGGCCGGCGCGATAGACTCGCGCCGCATGAGTGAAACCTATGACGTCGTCATCGTGGGCGGCGCCGCGCACGGCGCCTCCGCCGCCTATCACCTCGCCGCCGACCCGGCCTTCTCGGGCCGCGTCCTCCTCGTCGAGCGCGACCCGAGCCTCGCCCGCGCCGCGACCGCCCTTTCGGCCGGCGGCATCCGCCAGCAGTTCTCGACGCCGGTCAATATCAGCCTCTCGCTCTACGGCATCGATTTCCTGCGGCGCGCCCCCGAACTGCTCGCGGTCGACGGCGAGCGGCCGGACATCGGCCTCGTCGAGGGCGGCTATCTGTTCCTCGCGACCCCCGCCGGGCTCGACACCCTCCGCCGCAACCACGGGCGCCAGGCCGGCCTCGGCGCCGACATCGCCTTCCTCGAACGGGATGCGCTCGCCGCCCGCTTTCCCTGGCTCGCGCCCGGCGACCTCGCCGCCGGCTGCTTCGGCGAGACCGGCGAGGGCTGGCTCGACGGCTACGGCCTCGCCCAAGCCCTCCGCCGGAAGGCGAAGGCCCTCGGCGTGACGCTCCGAACCGCCGAGGTGTCGGCGATCGGGTCCGGCAACCTCGTCCGCCTCGCCGACGGAACGGCGATCTCCGCCGGAGCTGTGATCGTCACGGCCGGCACCGGCACGCCGGGACTTCTCGCCCCGCTCGGGGTCGTGCTCCCCGTCGAGCCGCGCAAGCGCTACGTCTTCGGCTTCGCCTGCCGCGAGCCGCTGCCGCGCCTGCCGCTCACCGTCGACCCGAGCGGCGTCTACGTCCGTTCCGAGGGCGCGGGCTATATCTGCGGCGCCTCGCCGCCGGAGGACGCCGAGCCGCCGGCGGACGACTTCGAGGTCGACCACGGCTTCTTCGAGGACGCGATCTGGCCGGTGCTGGCCGCGCGCATCCCCGCCTTCGCCGCGATCCGTCCCGGCGGCGCCTGGGCCGGTCACTACGATTTCAACACCTTCGACCAGAACGCCATCGTCGGTCGCCTTCCCGGCCGGGAGAACCTTTTCGTCGCCACCGGCTTCTCCGGTCACGGGCTGCAGCAATCGCCCGGCGTCGGCCGCGGCCTCGCCGAGATCGTGGTCCATGGCCGGTACACCAGCCTCGACCTCACGCCGCTCGGCTACGAGCGCATCGCCGCCGGCCGGCCGCTCGTCGAGGAGAACGTCGTCTGACCGGGAGCGGAGGTGTCGAAGATTTAATCTCCGTCCGGGATGCCTTCACCCGCGACGTCAGTCATATTGCAGCGGCCGGACGTCCGCCCGGGGGCGGAGCCGGAAGGAGGGGGAGCGAACATGGCGATACACTTCCAGACGGATAGCCTCCAGACCTACAGGACCTCGATCGAGGTCAGCGGAAGGAACGAGATCTGGATCATCGAGCGCGGCGTCACGGTGCTCTCCGAAACGGCTTACGCAATCCACGCAGACGGCTACCAGTACCGGACCACCCTCGAGAACGAGGGCCAGCTCTCGTCCTGGCAGGACTACGGCGTCCGCCTCGACGGCCAGGGCAACTGGGTCATCAACAAGGATGGCGCGACCATCTCCGGCCGCGGCGGCGTCAAGGCCGGCGCCGGCAGCAACGTCGACAACTTCGGCGAGATCATCACCTACAGCGACACGCGGCCGGCGATCGACATCGACGGCCGGAGCGGCGCCGGACCCGTCGGGGTCAGCAATTCCGGCATCATCGCGGGCACGAGCGCCATCCGCGTCAAGGGCGGCGCCTCGGTCGAGATCTCCAACGACGGCACCGTCACGGGCGCGATCGCCCTCGGCCGCGGCCACGACAGCGTCGTCAATCACGGCATCCTCGACGGCGCGGTCTCGCTCGGCGGCGGGCGGGACCTGTTCATGGGCTCGTCGGGCGGCGCGGTCAGCGTGAACGGCGGCGCCGGCCGCGACGTGATCATCGGCGGCGCCGGTGCCGACCATCTCGTCGGCGGTCGCGGCAAGGACAAGCTCTTCGGCGGCGACGGCGACGACATCCTCGTCGGCGGGCGCGGCAAGGACAAGCTCTCCGGTGGCGACGGCGACGACATCCTCGTCGGCTGCTACGGCAAGGACGTGCTCGAAGGCGGGGCCGGCAGCGACACTTTCGTCTTCCTCAACACCAAGGGGGTCGACCGGATCAAGGACTTCACCCCCGGCGAGGACCTCATCCAGCTCGAGAACGCCGTCTTCCGGAAGCTCGGCGACGAGGGCGGGCTGGCGGCGAACGCCTTCCAGGTGGGCGCGCGCGCCCACGATGCGGACGACCGCGTGATCTACAATGCCAAGACGGGGGTCCTGAAATACGACGCCAACGGCGACGCGGCCGGCGGCGTCAA
>Ga0182738_1002180_pt1 | contig 23525 bp, 24 predicted proteins | sample eDN5th30CBELigMG_FD_128876 | JGI IMG/M metagenome (GOLD analysis project Ga0182738, IMG submission 128876) | Enriched Miracle-Growth compost microbial communities from Emeryville, California, USA - eDNA 5th pass 30_C BE-Lig MG (version 2)... ...
AAAAAAATAAAATTTTAATTTAATTAATATTTATTTTTTTTTTTTTAAATTTTAAATAATTTTTATTTTAAATTTAAATTTTTTTAAGGAAAAATTAGTTTTTTTTTTTTTTTTTTAAAATCTTCATTCATCCAATCCAGAGACTTTGAATATCTCATCTCACCTCATCTGAAACTAAATACATAACGTCATACAGCAATTAACATTTCTCTTTGCCTCTTGAAAATATAAATTTATCTGAGTTTGAGGGAAATTTTACACAAATTAATTTGTCAAAATGCAGAAATCGCAAAACCCACTTGAAAATGTCCTCAATTCCAAATTTGCATTCAAATTGGCTGTGAGTTGCAAATGCCTAGTCTCTCCAGACAATAAAATCATTTATGCTGGGTAACTTTCCCAAATGATTGATTTAATGTTAATTATAAGATTAGATAATGGTACTCTCTCTGTTTTCTCAATAGAAAAGTTTGAATTTATCTTGACTCAACAAGTAAAATTTCAAGCATTCATATAGGTCACTAAAAAACAAGATTTTAGATGGAGCCATCATAAATATCGAAACCATCTTTTTAGATAATCAAGAAAAAATTCAATCACATGCTTTATTCATTCAGGGAAAAGAAGGAGAAATAGTCATAATGTCCTATAATATTGATTCAAATCAGACTGAAATCCTGCTCAGATGGAAAGACCCAGAAATTGTCGGATTTACTAAAGTATCAACAAATAATAAAATCTGGATCTCGCAAGAATTATCTTTCAATGAACAAAATCGTATTTTTAAAAGCTTGGACCAGTTGAAATTCTTTTATCCTGACAATAATGAACAGCTCATGCTTTCCTTTTCTCTTGTCGAAAAAGATTTCAAAAAACAAGAAATTATGCTTCCACCACCGAAAGCAGGAGCAAAAGAAATTAGTGTTTGCTGCGTAAAATATATAGCATACGAAAATCAAGGAAATCTGAAGGAATATGTCCTGACAGCCGAAGAAAATTCACGATTGGGAATCATAAATGTCAATCAAGAAAAGTTTACTCAAAGTAAATTCAAAGAACTTTATCAACATCAAAAACAAGTAAAACACCAAAATTTATTGAAAATAAAATTATTTCAGAGTTATGCTCATTTTATATTGCCTTATCAACTGATCCAAGAAAATGGTACCACTATCCTCAAGTTAATTGTTGGGTTGAATATTGAAGATACATTGATGCTCTGTGTTGATTTACAAAATTTACAAGTATCTCAAATAGTTTCTTATTGATCTTATCTAAATAATTAGGTCTTATCATCAAATATCTATCAATTTTCTTCAACTTTAAAACCAGGAATCACCAATGGTTTGATGTTCCGAGAAGGAAAATATCTCCTCATCTCAACTTCAGATTACAAGTACAAAACTTCAGAATTTCGTTATAAATTTCATTAGGGTCAAAATATTTAGAACCAAGGATTTTAAACAGATTGTTTCATTGACTATGCATGACAATTACATCAATAGTCTTTTCTTAACAAAGTCTGATGAAAGCCAGAAGGAATACCTGGTTTCTTGTAGTGAAGATAAAGATTTTTGTATACTTGATTTTTCATCGCTCAAAAAGTAAATTAAAATTTCAACACAAGCCTTTGAAAAAATAATTCAACGCCACTTCTCTTTCTTTATCCTTGAAATATTTTCAAAGAATTAGTATTTAGGTCAAATTCAACAGCATCTCATTTAAAACTCTTTTATTGGTTAGAATTCCTTGGAGCATGATTAAGATGATAAATCTTGTTGCCTGCAATATATTTTTGAGAGGCCAAATTAAATTGATAACGATTAGAATAATTTTGTCATCCTCAGATGTCGAATAACGAGACTTCCAAGGAGCCTGTCGATCCGCCAACAGATCCAAATGTCCCTCTTGACTCCAAAGAGGATAATCAGGTCACGCGCCAAGATTATGAAAATTTCGAAAACGAAGCAAATTTAACTAATGGTTATCTATCTCAATCGTGATGGTCAATTTATAAAAACTTCAGGTACCGAACCAAGGAGCAAAAAGGACGATCCAGAAGCCAAAGCCAAACGTGTCTTCGTGGGAAATTTATCTTTCCAAACCAGTTGGCAAAAAGTGAAGGATTATATGAAAGAAGTCGGCAGCGTCGAAAGAGTTCACATTTTTACCAATAAAGACGGTCGATCAAAGGGCTGTGGGTATTGTTTGTGTAATTGTTCTTTGGCAATGATTTTTCAAAAGTTTGGTGGAATTTTCCAGTGTCGCAGACGCAGACAGAGCAATCCAGAAATTAAATCATACACAACTTGATGGGCGAGATATCTTTGTCAGAAAGGTAATATACTGTTCATACTCGGGCCTTGTTTAATTTCGATTCTGCCAGGATAACTCCAACGGACCCAAAACCGACCGCGAATTCCAGGATAAACGTTTGAACCGATCTAATTCTAGAGATAGATTCCGATCCCGCTCCAGATCTTACGATAGAAGGAGATATAACGATCGTCCCAGGTCCAGATCTCCCAGAAGAGACGATAGATATTACAGACGGAGTTATAGTCGTGACCGCAGCTATAGTCGAGGAAGAGGTCACAGCGATAGTTATAGAAGAGATAGCAGAGACAGATATGACCGCGGAGGCTATCCTCGCGATCACTATAATAGAAATGATGATCGATATAGAGACAGAGACAGAGACAGAGATCGATATAGAGAAAGAGAAAGAGATCGAGATAGAGATCAGTATAGAGACAGAGACCCTTATCGAGGCAGAAGTTACAGTCGCGATCGAGCCAGAGGCAGCCCATCCAGAAGTTATGACAGAAGAAATAGAGATTCGCCTTCAAGAACCCAATATAGAGGTACCATATCTGGATAAAATCTCTCATATCTTAAACAAAGGTTACCAAATTATTATCAAAAATATTCCTTGGAGTGTTAGTTGGCAGCAACTCAAGGATGCATTTAGAGAATATGGGCCAATCAGCCGAGCTGATGTTCCCCAGGATGAAACTGTATTTCTGCAATTTCAACGTTTTTTTTTTACACCATAAAATAGGGTAAATCCAAGGGATATGGTTTCATACGATTCGAAAGAGAGAGAGATGCTCTTGCTGCAATTGGTGAGTTCAGTTCTTTTCCAATCTAACATTTAACAGATAGCATGGACAATGCTTTATTTAATGGTCGTGAAATCAGCGTTCGAATGTGTGACAACTGAGCTGAATAAATTTTTCAATTGTTCAAAACCAAATTTTGTTTTTGTCGAGTGAAAAATTCTGGATTTTCTTCTGCATCATTACATAAAGAGTAAAGTTTGATTTGAAATTGACCGTCTCTGTCTATCTGCCTGCTAGGCTATATTTTATAAAATTAGAGTGTTCTTCATATGATGGACAGAATTTTGTTTTCTCCAATCATTCCATCAAATTTCCGTTCGTAGTATTTTTCAAATGAATAACTGACACTCAACACATCACACACATTTACTATTTTTAACCCTCTCTCATTCAATCCCCTTTTACGTAATATTGCGTGTCTCCAAAATTAAACTTCTAAATATTCTCTCTGCATATTCAACTTTAATTTTGCTATTGACGCAGTATAAATCGTACTTATTTAGCCTCTTGAAAAATATTCTCGAAACTTTTATCGCAACCCATCTCATCTCATGGAAGAGGAAGATAATGAAATTGCTTTTCTGAGGCGCTAAGCTCTTCTTTGCGCTTGCGCATGAAAATACAATCTATGAAAAGTGATTCACCTATCCTCTCTTGAAAGTAGCCAACAGCCTTTTGAGAAAACTGCATGACATTTAAACCCATTAAGATCAAAGTAATCATTCCAAGAATTTTCAGGTTGGGATTTTCAGGTTCAACAGATGTCGATTTCCATTTTTATAAAACTTACTCTTTCGAACTCTCGAGAGAAACAGATCAATATTGAATTTCCCATCTCCATCTATCTTACTAGATGAGCTGATGAAGTCTTTCTTGGCTAAACGCTCAAACTACAAAACCCTCAAAAACTCAGCTCCAAAAAGAAGATAATCACAATAAAACTCTTTTCCCAGGCTCCGGTATCAAGGGAATTCCTAAACTAAAACTTTACTCCTCCCAGCAGGCTCAAGAGATAATCCAACCAAAAGAATGCAATATCATCTGGATCGACTTCTATTTCCAGTCCATTTTTACGGGAATCCTTCATTTAACATGATTTCGTTATTTTTTTGTGAAAGATTAAATATTGTAAATAAATTATATTATGCATGAAAATACGTAATAGTATTCCAACTCTCGAATACAATAAAAGTTTTAATTCTTGACTCCAACTTATAATGCGAATCTTTCATTAAGAGAAGCAGCTGATCATTCCTTATTTAATTAAATCTCCTGAGCCTCGACTATTTATAGAGCCTCCAAGCTTACTCTAAATAATAATTAATAAATAAAACCATTTTTCCTCTTCTCTTATGGACGCTGAACAAAAAGTTCTTTTTGACCAGATCACAGGTGAAGCAGCAGCCTATTATAAATCCGTCTGCGCCCTTGATGCAACAAACCAATGGGAACTCAATGAAGATAGTGATGACATCAAAATCTATGTCAGACAAGACCCTGCAAGCGGCTTGAGAATGACAAGAGCTGAAACCACTTTCAACATCAGACTCCCTTTAATCAAAGAAGCTCTTCAATTTGGCTCTGATATGCTTGAATGGGACCGTAGCTTGTGTGCATATGATGTCCTTCAACAAATAGAAAACTATAAAGTCTCCTGCTCCCTGAGTACTAAAGTAACAATGGTTACACAAAGAGAAGCCATTCTTGTTGACAAAACTATTGAGATGGAGGATAAAAGCGTCTTAATTGTGGGTAAATCTATCTACCACGACTCTTTCCCCGCAGACCCAGATTATGTCACTGCTGATGTCAGTCTTCTCGCATGGCATTTGATGCCAGTTGAAAATAAACCTGATGAAACTAAAATTGTTTATATCCTTCATGTCGATCCTAAAGGATGGATCCCCACAAGTCTCTTTAATTTGGGAGTTCAAGAAGAAGCCAAAAAGGTTCAACTCCTCAGAAAATATCTCGAAGATAAAAAGACTCAGTCTTGTGACCAAGAAGGTACCACTGCAGCTGAGAATAAAATTTCATCATCATCAGAAACTCAACCCAAAGAAATTCTTGTTTAATATTACCATTTATTTTTATACTTTATTTTCCCCTCAATTCAGAAAAAACCTTGAGAAATTTTTGTGATCAAGAAGAGTATCATAAATTGATATAAACAAAAAAAGGTAAAAATTAATTTTTTCAAGAAAATAAATTTCATAATATTTTTACAAATATAACGAGACTTTTCCATTGACAATAAATTACTGGTTACTAGTTCGTTTTTTCTTTATTTTTATCCATCATAGAGTTTTTCTTCTGACTTATTAGGTCATCTTCAGAAAACTCATTCTTTTTCGAGTGCCTACCTCTATTATTAGGAGCCTTATTTTTCTCCTTCATATTTTGTTTGAATAGATCCTTAGCATTGAATTGATGATTTAAAGGATTTAAGCTGGGATCAAATCTCTCAAGTTTGGGTTTCTTGACACCATATAAATCAATTTCCATGTCTTCCTCTTTCAATCTTTCAATTTCAACTTTCAATATTTTATAAGCAATTAAGAGTGGCTTGACTTCTGAAGACGCGTAATCATCGATAGCTGCGACTCTTGTGCCGATAACATCAATGATATTTCTCCAATATTTCACCTCTTCTGCAGGAATCTTTGTTAATAAATCAAGATTTTCATTCACATTGGTATAATTATGGTCCCACAAGTCTTTCAATTGTTTCATCTCATTTGCAAGGTCATCCGAATTCTGAATTTCTAAGAATCTGTCTTGTTGTGCATCGCTAAACAGCGTGTATTCAACACATACCACAGTAAACTTATCAAATGTCAAATTCATCTCACCGTCAATCTTGACATCTGCGTGTTCATTAAACACAGTTTCAGCGAACCAATAATCATATTTCTCTTGCTCAATATTCTTATACAAAAGAATAAATTCTTTCATGCTACAAGTCTTGTTTCCATCAAGATCTGCAGCCTTGAAAGCATTTACCACATTTTGTTTTGTTCTGTTACAAATAATTCTATACTTGGCAAGCACCTTCGTCATCAACAGATCGAAATCAATGATACCATTTCTATTGATACCCCTTGGATCGGCCTCTTTTATCGCCTCAATTCCCTTTCTAAACTCAGTATACTCTTCGAAACTCATCTTGGTCTCGGCAAAGTATTTTATGTAGTCTGCTCCCTTCAGGAAAGCGACATAATGTTTCGAGTCGGTGTCCACATTTTGAATTGGAGAACCCATATTCACCTTGCTTATGTAGTCCATAGCCTCCAAGTATTTACCAAACTCGTCCAAATTGTAATTTGAAGAACCATCCAAAAGACCCAAAAATCTTGCAAACAAATTGATTCTCACGATGTAAATGTACTTCTTCACACTCAGTACAAAGATAATGAATTTCTGTTCAGCAAGCTTCTTGAAACCGAAGTTGTTCAAGAACCATGTGTACACAAACTTGGGGAATTCCTCATCCTTTTCAATGGCATTATCTTTGGATCTATCATTGTACAAAGTGTAAATATGCTTCAACACACCCTTCATTGGCATAAAGTTCTTGAATTTTCTCATTCCATTATTCTTTATACTAGCAATAATCGCCAAAGCTGGATTTCTTGGCTCCTTTTGCTTCTTCTTTGTTCCAAGTTCGGGAATAGTGCCGATTGTTGGCTTTGTCGTCTTCTTTCTTCCACCTCTGCGATACTTGGATTTTCTAGCTTTCTGCTCAGGATCTTCGTCATTTTCGCCATCTTCCCCTTCTTCACCGCTGAGTACAATTGATCCAGCTGGCTCTTTGGCTTCATTCTCCTCATCCAACTCTTCCTTGGAAATGTCACCGTTTTCTTCTTCCTCTTCTTCTGCGGCAGCTGGAGCCTCTTCTTCTTCCTCCTCCTCAACAGCATTATTTTGTTCTCCACAGATTGGACAAACTTGATGGATACATTTCTCAGCTTTCTTTTCAAGCTTCTTCATCTTTGCGAGCAGTTCCGAAACCTTCTTCTCACTCTTTTCTTCTTCCTTCTTTGTGTATTCCAGTTTTTCTTTCAAGTCATCAATATCCATACGATAACTTTCGGCCTTTTCTTTTTCTGTCTTGTACATTCTTGCCAGCAATATCAACTTGACTTTGCCTGATAAATTAGCATCCATGTCGAAAGTTGGTTGTTGCTGTTGCTGAGACTCTCTTCTAGGTTCACCAAATGGTGTCAAGAAATTCACTTTGGATGGTCTATTACTTGCTACACTCAATCTCACTGTTGAACTACGTCTAGATCTTCTTGCCAGTCTGGCACTAAAAGATTCAGCTGACATTTGATCAAAATCAGCTCGTTCCGGAGAATAATTATGTTCTGATCGCTCAGAGAAATTCACACTGCCAACAGCTTTCTTATCCGCAATAGCTTCTGGCATAAAGTCTTGATCCATATCTAAATTACCCATTGAATGGATCTTTGTAATCGACAATGATTTTCTTATCTTCTAGATTTTTGAAAAATTTTAGTTCAATTAATTCATTCAAGGAACTTACGGTTTTAGGAGCTGTAACCAACACTTCTGGAGCTTTATTCACTTGAGTTTGATCAGTTTGTTCTGTTCTCCGAACTAATTTGGGAACTTTCATGGATTCTTCTTGCTGTCCATCAATCACCTTTGATCCACCAGTTCCAGCACTGGCGATAGCACCAGAGAGTGATTCAACTCTTGAAATCTTCAGCTCTTTTTCTGCTGAAGCAACTCGGGAAATCCTCAAATCTTTTTCTGCTGACACGACTCTAGAAAGAGTTAAATCTTTTTCTACTGAGCCCTTCTCTTCAGTCCTCCTCTTAAGAGTTGGGCTTCGATTGGTCTTTGAATTAGGGATGGAATTCTTTGTTGCAACTTCAGTTTTATCAGATTCTAAAAAAAAACTTTCAAAATAATTCTTAAAATAATCCATACCAATGACTTTCAAACTCTTTGGAGGAGGAGGAGGATGTAACTCTCTCTTAATTTTCTCCTCTTCTTCAAGAATTACTAAGAATTTCTTAGATGATTTTTGTCCCAAAAAATTATACCTTGTGGCACAGTGGTAATGGTATTTCTTATAATCACAGTTTCTTGAGATTGAGATTGAGCCTGGATTTGGACTTGAACTTCTTGTTGTGAAGGGGTTGACCCTTGAAGAATAGCATCGATGACCTCAAGTTTTGATTTATGGGTGAATTGAGGCGATGCGATTTCATCACCAATTTTAGCAAAAAATTCAGGAGTTGCTCCTTGAGCAAGAGCTTTTTCTGTCAAGTAGCGCAATGAATCAAGGAGAGCATCAGGAATATTGAGATTTCCTAATTGTGTTTTCAGCTCTGCGAAGGATATCTTCTTCAGGAGTTTCTCTTCAAGATTCTTTTGTTCGGCCTCAAGCTCCCTAAGGATCTTTTCAGTCGTTTCAGCGAAATTGTCAACTTCAGTCTTCAGCTTCTTCTCCACAAGGAGTTCGTCTAAAATGACCTGAGCATTAAATAGAGAATCAAAATTGGCATCCATCAGAGAAATATGTGTCTGCACTCCGGCATCCTCTTTGTCAACATCCATCAATTTCAAAGGATTTAGTTCACCCTTTGTCGAAATTCGACTTGGTCTGTACGCCAAAAGATGACTGTTTAGCTGGCTGAATGTGTACTTTTGCTTTGTATTGGTTTCTGTATCCAGGAAAACAAACTCAGCTTCAGAGATAATTGACTCATCTGAATCAATATCATCAATATTGTTATGAGTTTTCGGGCTCTTGCTGGTCGGATCTTCAACTGTTAGATTCGTGCCAGAGTCAACGATCAAGTTGATCTGGGGTACCTTCTCTGCATTCGTATCGGTCTCTGCATCTTTAGAAGCAAAGATCACCTTAACCTTAGCATCGTCTCCAGCGTACTCCACCTGGATGCTACTTGATCTGCTGAGTCGCTTCTTTGAATTCTCTTTCAGAAGGGGATTTTTTATAAAACGCTTTGCATAGTTATGATTTTCAGCCTTCAGTTCTTCTATTTGCGTCTTCATATGTGAGATAATGTCTTTTAACGTATCAATCTTGGCTTTATACTTGGTCTCTTTATTTAAAAACTTGTCGTTCTTTGTTGTCAATTTCAAGTTTTCTTCCTGGAAATGTTTAGACTCTCTTATTAGCCTTTCAATCTCTTGATCTTTTTGAGCGATTATTTTGAGATAATCAGTCTTTTGGTCTTCAAGCTCCGTCTTGTGCTGGATCTTGGCTTTCTGATTATCAGCAGCGACGTTCGTTTTGAACTGCAAAAGAAGCTTATAGTATGACATCCAAACCTGGTATAAAAAGTCTCCTCTTTCAACACACTCGAGGGATACTTGTCTTATCAAATCATTCAGGCATATATTATAAACTTCATCACATTTTGTGAGCTTTTCATTTTCGCTGCTATTACTCTTATTCACTTCATTCAAAGTATCCTTCAACCAAGAACTCAACAACAAAACATCTTGCCTTCCAGCAAGAACACCACTGAAAAGATTTGGACATTCTTTCTTGCATTTTGCCAACAATTCATTCTCTTCAGTTTTGACATATGCTCTCTGAGGGGTGCCGAAAAGGACATTTGATAGCTTTGGAATCATCGGCATGTCTTCAGGACTTCCCATGCTTGAAGTTCTTTGATGTCTTGGAGTCCTCTCATTACTGGTCATCACATAGTCTGTTGCGCTTATTTTGTCTAACAATCCTGTATTGAAGTTTTTTGAGATATGCTCATTAAATCCAGCATTCAAACTTCCAAGGTCACTGCTGTTGATCTCTGAATTTCTCGCAGTATGTGGTGGTGCACGACGTCTATCGAATGAGGCAATAGGCGAGCCAGCATCCAATGTGTCCTGGCCTTCTGTCTCATTAGTAGCTTCAAATCGAACCTTCAACAATTTGGAAAATTGCTGGCGGTCTAAACTTGAAGTAAGTATCGGTCTTGTCTTGAGTTTTTGGGGATTCGGACTTTCACCTTGAATTGAAGCCATTTGTGATGTGGGAGATCCAAAGTTTTCATTTGCTAATATTGAGCTTTCTCTACAACTATCCATCTTTAACTTCCCCGGGGTTGATGGTCTGGATATAGCATCTGCAATATATGAAATATCCCTTCTTTTTAACAATTTAGACTGAGATTCACTTCTATCCTTTTCAAATCTCGCTCGAGCAAGGATCCTTTTTTCAATTTGAGACAAAGTCTGAAAATCTCCATCAAGCTTCGATCTATTCGTTGCAGCACTTGGCGTAGTAGCCGTCGATGAAAAAAATTTCGTGGATGTTTGATTGGCAAATATCCCTCGTAATTCATTCAGCTGACTCTTTGCGGTCATAAGCTCCTCCTTTGCTGCCCTTGGGGAATTTGGGCGAGTTTTTGATTGGTTGCTTGTTGTATGAAATCCGGACCTTTTTGTCTGTGACATCCCTGATCTTTCATCCCTAGGCGTACTGGTAGCAAAAACCTGAACGTCTGACTTATTTCTCAGGTCGGAATTTGCAAGATTTACAAGACCTGGGAGTGCGAAGCTACGAGTCGTCTGATTAAAGCTCCTCGACGAGTTAATTGTGAGATTTATTCTGTCATTATTTTCTTGGATCTTGTTTTTTAGATCAATACTCAGGGTCAAATGGTTTGTATTATTCCCATGCAAATCTCCCTTCGAAGCGGTCCTTCGCAATGGCAAAGGTTTGCCTGTGAAGTTGTAAACATTTTGACTTTGCGAGGGTTTTTCTTTGGCATCCATAATAAAATTTGTTTATATGGAATAGATGACAATTATTCAGAAAAGTTTAACTTTATTCAACCAAATACTGATTCACTTCGTGCTTTTTACTTTTCCAAAAAAATCTGATTTTACTGAATCTCCTCCCCAAAGAAATATTATGCTTTCCCACCTTTAATAATTTTTCTCCAATTCAAACTTGACAGAAAACGAAAAATTTCAATCATTCAAAGAAGTTAGATTAATAATAATGATTTTTTGCAAAACTCCGCTTTTTTTCGGTTTAATTTCTTTAATCTTGAAAAAAGTTATAGTTTCGCACTCACTACGTTTAATTCACATAAAGTTTTGATGTCAAAAAAAAAAGGGAGACAATAAACCACAAATACAAAATAAAGTTCATACATATGCTAATCTTGATATTTTTTAAACAATAAAGAAGCGTTGGTTCCTCCAAACCCAAAGGAATTTTTTAACGCATATTTAATTTCTTGTTTCACTGAATTCTTTCTCACATAATTAAGAGGAACCTCACTTTCTGGGTTCTCCAAATTCAATATAGGAGGCACTTGGTTCTAAAAAAATTAGTTTCTCAAAAATATCCACTTCATACGCTATAAAGACTCAAAACTGTAAAGATTGCTTCAACACTACCAGCAGCCCCGAAACAATGTCCAACAGCACTTTTATTTGCTGTAACAGTCACCTTTTTCAAAAGTTCTTCGTTATTCTCCAAAAGTCTTCCTATAGCTCTTGCTTCACAAAGATCTCCTGCAGGAGTTGAAGTCGCATGCGTATTTATATGATCAAGTTGATCACTTGAAATACCTCCTTGTCTTAATGCACTTCTCATTGCTCTATACGCGCCATCTCCAGTTGTCTCAGGTCGAGTTAAATGATGACCATCACCTTTCATAAATTTAGAAAATATTTTCTAAAGAAGTTTACTTGAACAACCAAAGCTGACGACTTCAGCATAAATCTTTGCATTTCTTTTCTTGGCATGTTCGAGTTCTTCCAAGACGAGGATTCCTGAGCCTTCGCCCAAAATAAATCCTGCTCTCTTTGCATCAAATGGTCGAGAACTTTCTTCAGGTGTATTAAATTCCTTATTACACATTGCTTTCATCCTTTTTTCAAAAATCAGAAAATTCCTCTCACAGAAAATACTTATTGGAAGCATAAATGATAGTTGGATTTACAGATTCTTCGCTTCCTCCGACAACCATCACATCAGCTTCTCCAAGTTGGATGTATCTTAGCCCATCTCCAATTGATGAGGCACCTGTTGAGCAAGCAGTAGCAGACGTGCTTGAAGGTCCCATAAAGTTATACTTGATGGAAATATTGGCAGTGGGCATATTGTTAAGAACATGCAACATTGTCAAACGACTAATATTCTCATATCCTCCCTTTGCTCCAACTTTCACTAAACTTGCTGCTAATCCAGGAATATTACTTCCCAAAACTCCAATATTCACACCCGTTCTTTCTTTCTCTTCTCTTGATTCAGGTAACCAATCTAAGGAATGATATTGCCGAAGAATTCTCAATAAATACCAGCATCTCTTAAAGCTTCATCAACTGCAGCTAATGCAAAACTGTTGGTCAAATTATTAGTCACCTATGAACGATGAGCAAGTCTAATTTATCACAAATAACCATACAGAAACTTCCCATTTCTTTTTGTCGAAGCTTGGGTGAGCAGGAGCAATCGTACAGTTAGGAAAGTCCATATTATCTTTGTATTCAGGAATTTCACGAATGCTTCTGATTCCGGATTTGCCTTGAAGTAAGGAATTCCAAGATGATTCAACATTTGATCCAAGTGGACTGACCATACCTTTTCGAGAAAATTATGGCACAAGTTTTACACTAGATTTCTATACCCATTCCAGTGACAACAACTCTTTTGAGAGTTACCGTCGTTGAAAAATTGTATTTTCCAAGAGTCTTTAAGCTAAAAATTCGAGAAAACTGCATAAATCTTTTTTCCTTATTTTATTGTTTTTAAATTGAGGAGATTCTTTGCGAATAATTTAAATTTGTCTTCTGTGAGATGATTATTAATGTAAATAAAAATAAGACCAGACCATCACATAGCAGAACATAGAACAACATTAATACAAAAAAAAGTTTATTTGAGGATTAATAAAACTGTAAAAATAACAGATATAACAGAAAAGGCAACTATTCTATACATCTGAGCTTTTTCTGAAGCTTTGATATTTGAAAATTTATTCTTCTTCTTTCCTTTGATTTCACTATTTTTAAGTTAGAATTGAAAATATTGCACAAATAATTTACTCATCAAGCCCATCATCATCTTTTTCTTCGATGTCAAACATCACAATTTCTCCTTTATGAGCTCTTTTTTGAGCAATATCATTCATATCTTTGATAATGTCTTGCATTATCTCAAGATCTTTTCTCACACTTTGATCTCGTTCTCCTTCTTCATCCTCGTAATTTATAAATTTCTAAGTGGAAATATTTAGTATTCTTCAATTCACTTTGAAAATATTTTCTACTTCGTGTTTTTTCTTATTGTTTAATAATCCGAAAACTTCACCTTCTCCATCAGCTTCCTCTTCTTCATCTTTTTCAAAGGATTCGGTGGCAGCAGTTGTTCTATTTGTCAAACCTGATTCCTCATATTCGGTCTTTTTTGCATCTAAAATTTCTTGGAATCTTCTTTTTTGAGTTCTCAAAGCTTTTTGTGCCATAATTATTGAAATCCTCGTTTTTCCTTCTGTTTTTATGATCTCTCTATTTGACACCCATTATTCTCACATACTCATCAATCCTAGATACCTGTTAAATTCTGAATCCATGTTTTTCATTCTCTCTGTGTATTGATTCTTGATTTCTTCAATGTCGATACATTTTTCTTTTTCAATATTATCAATATCTTGAATTAATTTTGTCATTTGTTGTTCCATTCTATTGGTGATAGTTTCGGCTCCTATTTCTCTTTACACCAATAAAACTTGGAGGCTTCACCTGTCATATCAATAGAAGTCATGGTTTCTTCTTTTAACTTTTTGAATTTTGTGGGAAATTTATAATTATAGTTTGTTGAATTAAACGATTATCTATTTGAACTCTTGAAAAAACGAATAACTCTCGGAAAATAATTTTAGCTTGAGACTGAGCAGACTAGTATTTCTTTGTGAATAAAAATAAAGCTCAGAAATTATTGCCTTCAAGATATTTTTGCAGTGGGAAGGAAATTTTGGCTTAGAAAATGGTGACAGATATTTTGACCGTCTTGGCCGTACAGAAAAAAATATTTTTGTAAAATTATTTTTTGCAACTCTGAGTCTGCAAAGTTTCGTTCAAAAAAGAATCACAGCACAGCAATAGATCCAGTAAAAAAGTGTTCCAATAAGTATGAATTAAATATTTATTTTAAACTTTTTCAATTAGAAATTTCTTTACAACTCCAATCAAACCGAAAATCATTACCGAAGCCATTATTTTTCATTGCCATTCCAATCAAATTCCGTAAATAGTTGTAATCTGGTTTTTCCTTAAAGCTGAGTCCTTTACAATATGTCAAAAACATCAAAAATTCATCTATTTTTCTTGGTTAGATCTTTCTAAAAATCCACCTATTTACCCGGTAACCCTTTACATAATAATTCAGGAGGAAATGACATTTTATTCTCCATAACATGTAAATAATTTTCAGCTTTACTCTGGCACTTTTCATCATCCCAAGGGAATTTTCCTTTAGCAAGATAGATCAAAACATAAAATAACGACTCCAAATCATCTCTTCTACTTTGTTCTACAAAAATCATGATGAAATCAAAAATTGATTCTGATTACCTGCACCAAGCTGAGCGTTGACACTGGCAAATCTCATATTACCTCTTAAAGCTTTCCCTTCTTTGTAAGGTTTATGTTCTCCAGTTTTTAGATCCTTATAAGGATCACATAATCCATAGTCCATCAAGTAAATAACATGGGATCTTTCCCCATAACCAATCGCTATATTTGCTGGCTTCAAGTCATTGTGGATAAAGCCACAACCATGCAAATATTCTAACCTTTGCAACTATCTCTATCAACCAAAATCCATCTCAGATAAATACCATTTGATATGCTATCATGAGAACACACTTTAAAGAAAATCTCTTATTGCAAGATCTCCACAAGCTTTCGATATTTGGTCCTAAAAGCTCAAGAGCCATGACGTCTGATTCTCCAACTTTTCCACACCAATAAATCTCTGGAATTCCTTCCTTTTTGCCTAACTTTTTCAAGCCTGAATTTCACCTTATTTTGAATTACCTTTCTTACATATCAGGTTCAAAATCTTGCCTTCTCTCAAGATTATCTGGCCTTTTCCTCCAACCCTTTCCTTTTAAATCTTATAAAGTGCCTCTAGATACATCGTATACAGTTTTTACTGCTATCAACTTATCTGTTTCGAGGTTTTCACCTAAGAGTCAAAGTAAGTTGACTTTAGATAGAGTATACCAAGATACACTTTGGAAAACGCTCCTGAACCAATCTTGTTTCGCAATAGAAATCGTCCATTAATTATCCTTTCACTCTTTGAAGAACTTTCGGCTTGGACAGTTGCTAATTGCATCTCAAGTATTGAAATTAACTATAATTTTCCTCAAATTAAAATCAAATCCATCAATAAGTTTTAATTTATTCCCAACAGAAATTCTTTGATAATAAATCAAAAATAGATAATGATGTGATGTTGTCATATACATACAAACATTAGATAGTACAATAAATATTATTTATCTGAACTGATGCTTCCACCAGTTGTATTCACAAATCTTAATGATTCCCATGACTGAGAACTTGTCGGAGTGCCTGACGCGGCTTCCATGAAATTCTCGGTTGAAACATGCGAATTTACTGTTCGCACTGCAGTGTTTCCCTTTACGCTTTTATCTGAATATGTACTGAAAGTTCTCTGAAGAGAAAACATCCTTTCTCTGTCCTTCTTGAACCCTGCAATCACATTGGGAGTCAGACGAAGATCATCAGCGTTCAATATCTCATTATCGCCATTATTCACTTTGAATTCTTCATCTTCTCCCATCTCATTCTGTCTATCTTTCAAGTATTGATCAATCTCTTCGAACTTTGGATCTGAAACTCGAGATATCCCCAAAATCTCTCTCAACTGTCTATTCTCTGCTTCAAGTTGCGCTTGCTCCCTCTTTATCAAAATTATAATTATTCTCACTTTATTATCAAATTACCTCTTCTTCAACTAGATCTTTTTGTTCTTCAGAAGCTAAATTTTGCAAAAACCCGATCAACTTCAAATTCTTTTCCTTTAAATGGAGATTCACTTTACTCAATCCTCGATTTCTATTCTAATTTTTTTAATAAATAATCTCCATTCTCAAGACTACTCTTTCATCTGCCAGTTGCTGTTGTAAGAGTTGAATGGTCTGATCTTTACTTTTTTCAAATTCAAGTTGTTTCTTTTCAAAAATTATTCTCCTAAACTCAAAAATTCAAACCTGTAATTCTTTATGTTTAGCAACAAGAAATTCCATTGCTTTCTTATAATCCTGAATGTCTTCACGTAATGTATTATTGTCAAAATTTAAAGCTTCAATTGTTTGTTTCAAATTTCTTATCATCTCTTTTTGTACAATTTTAATATTCTCAGAAAAAAATCTTGCACAAATACCATTGTTTCGGACAGATTCCCTTTGAGTCACCTTTTGCGGACTTTTGTACGGTCTTTTATTATTCTTGTAATAGTTTTGAGAAAATTCAGTATCTGTTTCATTATCAATATGACTTTCAAATTCTGCTGTTTTCATATAAATCTGCTGCTCTCTTTCATCGAATCCATGTTGAGGTGTATTAAATGGCTGGTTTATTGATATATAATCACTCGTACGAGATCGACTTTGATGTAAAATTGGCTCAACTTCTGATCTGTTTTTTGAAGAAGAACTATGCACTAGTTCCAAAGGAGGACTTTTCATAATTCTTGTCTCAATGGGATAGTCAAATGACTCATCATTGGCCAAAGTGTCGTGTAAATCATCCAAATGATCATATGGTAATGAAATCTATTCAAATTTTATCAATAAGTTCATATTCTCCTTTCTCACCTTTGAAGATAGAGGCTTATCTGTATAAGATTTTGGTAATTTCAAATTTTCTTGGACTGCTTTCTATTTCTGAATTATTGAATGTCAGTTTTAACAAGAACCTTGAGTCTGTTTGTTTGATCTCGAATTGAAAAGATCAGATCTTTAACATCTTTTTCGTCCATTTTTAGAAAGTTATTTCAAAATAAATATATTTTTATTTTCCCTATCTCGAGAGAGATAGAGAAATCCCTCACTGATGATGAATAACAAATTTTTTAAAGATATTTAAGTTAAGTCAACGACAATGACAATCGCAGTGACAATGGAATGATGTAAAAAACTCCAAAGGGTTGCACAGCACAAAGTACATTTAACAATAAAATAGGCAAATAATACAATGAACTCTCAAGACACCTGATAGAGAGGTGTATGGCTAAATACATGAATAAACTCACAATTTATGCAGAATAATTAAAAGACTCATGAGGATGAGCTGGTTTTATTACAAATTTATTTCAGGTCCGAAAGATCAACTAGATTCGATTCGATTTTTGTCAGACATTCTGATGCTTCTTTATTTTGTTTGTCCTTTATTTTCTTCTTCATATCATCCTTTTCTTTACCCGCTTCTCCTGTCTCTTTCAACTTTGCTAATTTCTTCTTTTCTATCTTTTTCTCCAAACCAACTAAAAAATTTTTAGAAATATTCAAAACTCATTTACTCCTTACTGATAATTTTTTCCCAGACACTCTCATCTACCGCGCCATCAGGAACTAACCCGAGGCTTTCTTGGCAACTCTTGAGAAGATTTTCTGTATAATGATTGAAATTACCATTCAATAAAATATCATTATCTGTTAAAAGTTCCAAACATGTTTGAAGCATTTTAACATCTTCTGTATTCACTGATGGATCATTTCTTTTCAACACCCCCTTTATTTTGTAATTCTACGGGTGAAAATTAGGCTAAAGATTTCTCGAATCTCTCTTACTTTTATCTTTTCGATTAATTCAGTTGATTGAAGTTTCATATGTGTCGATTGTGAGAAACTTTTATTTGACTGGTCAGACATATTTGTCAGATTCTTTGCACTCTTATTTGAAGGGAAAGTAAACACTGGCTGGTTCGGCTTTGCAAGATTTCCTGCAGAGTTTTGTGCAGCATTAAGTGTCAGCTTCTGAGCGAGTGGATTTGCCTGAACAGATTGTGTTGTTGCTTGCTTATTAATATTGCTATTCTGAGCCAAAATAGGCTGCTGATTTGCTGGAGTATTGAAACCTTTAATTGTCGCCGAATTAGGCTGCACTGGAAGAGCTTGCGCTATGTTTGCATTTTGGCGAGGTGTAACGGAGGCGTTACTGCGGTAGCCAGGCCTGGATGGGTCATTTTGCATGGCGTTTGTTGGAGTCGAAGTTCCTTGGATGAAATTCACTGGATTATTCACCAAAATATTCAAATTAGTTTGGATCGATTTTTTATTTTCAGATGAAGGCTGTGATTGTTGAACAGGAGTTTGTGCGCTTCCTTTGAGGATAATTCTAGGCTCATGAACAGGCTGCTGCTGAGATCCTTTTTCAGCAGGACTGGAGTTGTTTGTATTTATTGTCAATTTCTCATAAATCACTTCTTTCTTCTGCTCTACAACTATCACTGGAATTGTCACTTTCTCAGATTCACTTGGAGCAGTATGGTGAGTTGAATGCTGAACCGGGGTACTTTGGAGCAAGGTTTGTGCAAGCTGGTGAGCCGCTTCTGGAGTCTTTTCAATACTTGATCGTTTTGGAGGAACTTCTATTGGAAGTGTGTCCTTATCACTAGCATCACTTGATTTCTTTTCTTTTTGTCCGCTCTTGTCAGATTGAGTTTTAATCACATTTGGCTTCATTGCATGCATTGCAAAGTTACTCACTGAGTGTTTAGTATTCAGTGGGTTGGCACCTGCCTTGGGGGAAATTATTGTTGGAAGCAGCTGTTGCTGTGAACTAACTTGGCTCTTTGGAGTTTGATGACTCTGATCCAAATTTACATTGCTGCTCAATCTTTCAGTATCGCTTGGCACTTCTGAAGTCTGAACTTGTATCTTGGAAATTTCTTCCAACATATTTGTCGGAATCTCTTCTTTCTTTGGCACTGGAATATTTATTTCTGTCCAATTACTTATCGAATGTATATTATTCCCTGATGAACATGTCGGTGATAACGTTGCTAAGTTATGGGAATGAGGCATGATATTATTAAATAGAAAGTACCAGAGTCAACAGAAGAAATTGAAAACTCAGTTCCTCTTGACCCTTTCTTTTTTATTTCGGATCTATAACTTATTTCGTTGAGCTGGAATAATTTGTGATAAAAATCATCTGTATCCAAAGTTGTCACTTCTAAAAATTTTTATTACCATGTGATTTCAAAAATTCTAAATCTTACGGAATCCATTGTAAACCACTCCGTTGTAAGAATTATTCGACATTATATTTTGACGGCGATCCCATAAATTTCTTTTTTGGGCTAAATGGTTATTCTCCAATTCCATAATTTCTCTTTGATGTCGAAGATTCATTGCTTCTTCTGTCTCTAGCATCAAATATTCTTTTGGTATCTCAGACTGCAGGGAAAATGTTAGAAAGAATTTCTCAATTCTCTAATCTACCAAATATTTTTTGTAAAATTTATTGAAATTTTTCGGCTGGAAATAGACAGAATTTGGATTAGTCGTTAAAACACTTCTGTCAGGACTTCTTTGAGATTCATTTGTTACAGACTTGGCATAAGCAGATGAACCAAACATCACATTTGGAGTTTGCAAAAGGTTTTGAACAATCAGAGCATCAACTTTGGGGAAAATATTAGAGGTGAACAAAAACATCAATTAGTTACTGAGAGCATTAAACTGTTGGGTGAAATAATGATCAGAGGGATTTCCAATGTCAAGGTGTTTGTATAACTTTTTCATAATTTTATCTGGATAAATTTTATCTCTGTGAATTTCAATGATTGTTTCATTTTGACCGCCATCATATTGATCATATCTTATGGCAATAACCAAGTAATTGTTCACCATTCCCTTTGACACAAAATGATATCTATGTGATTCCCGACTATTGAGGAGAAAAGTTAAAAATTTATTCAACAATCTCATTTACTTCATTGGCTCTTCATGAACATGACCATGAGCATGAGATTTTTTCATGTCGACAGATCTAGCATCATCATCATGATTAGTGGTGGATTTGGGATGCTCTTTCATTCTTCGAATATACTCTGGCATTTTTCCGGTTGGATCAGATTTATATCTTTCAATCTCATGAGAATCTTTGACTGTCTCAGGTTGCTTTTTCTCTTCAGATTTTTGAATTTGTTCTTGCCCTCTTGAGACCACTTCTTGAGATTTTTGCGTCAAATATTCTCGTTTCACCTCTTCTTGTTGCTCTACAACTGGTTTTTGGACTGCTTTCGCTTCATTGACTCCAAAACTTTGTCCTTTTGGGATATTGATCAAAGCTGCCTTTTCAGCTTGTGTTTCCAACACAATTTTCTCACTCACAGCCTTTTTCTTTAGCTCATATGAAGCATCAACTTCAGCATTGCTTGCTTGGAACTCTGCTTTTCTCTCTTCTTGTTTTCTTTCCTCATTTTGATCACTCTTCACCTCATCAGCCTCTTTTTCGCTTCCTGATCCCTCTTCTAACGCTTGTTGATACAACTTTGTCATCTTCTCGTTTGCTTTTAATGACCCTTTTATGCTTTCTTCTTCATCAATTTTAGGAACTTGAGGTGTTTCATAAAGTTGAACAGGCTGATTATCTAATTCTAGATCCACAGTATTCAAAAATCTATCAATATTACTCAACTTCTTCTCTCAAAAACCATACTCTGATTTTAATAATTCCGTGGCTGAAGGACGTTCATCTTTAGGTTTCAAACACTCGCTGATGAAACTTCGGACTTGTTCATTCGCAATTTGATTCAAAGAGCATGGTTTAATTCCTTTACTCACCTTCTTGTAAATTTGAGCAGGGTTCATGCACTCTTTATAAGGTGTTTCATTTGTCACCATTTCTAAAACACACATTCCAAAAGAATAAATGTCAACGGAAGGGCCATAGACTTCTTCGTACATTTCAGGCGCCATGAATTCAGGAGTACCTAATTCGTTCAATATAGAATCAGCTCTATTTAAAATAAACACCTAGAACGGAGTCAGCATAGGCATGGCTCATAAATGTCGCAAGACCGAGGTCTCCTATTCTTATCTCTCCTTTATTGCTGTTGATGAAAATGTTGTCACACTTGATGTCTCTGTGAATAATTGGATGCGGCTCCAAATTATGCAAGTATTCAATTCCTTGCAAAATCTCGCGACACCAGGTTTTGATTACCTTGAGTCTTGGAACCTTGATCTTCTTCATAAATCTGTTTTGAGGCTATTAGACGATATTTCAACTCAATTCAAACCTTTTGAGAGATCCTCCTGTTACAACTTCAGTGATAAATACAACCTCTTCTCTTTGGCGATTTATCCAGGCGCTGATGAAATGAATAATGTTGGGATGCTTCAATTGTTTCAGCAATGCAATCTCATCAGAGATTCTCTTCCTCTCCTCTTTTCAAATTTTATTTAAATTCAAATTCTCTTTACTGTCAGGGAGCCTCTGCAACTTTATTATATTCCAAGCCACTTCCCACCCGGTTTCGTTGTCATATGCCTTGTATACTGTTTTATATGCCCCAGAGCCAAGTTCTTCGTTAAACTAGAAAGCTATTAGTGATGCAATTATCATTTTCTCACTCGAACGAACCGCCCCTTTGGCGAATACTCCACTATTTTGTTCTTTTCTGATTCAATATCATAATGCTCAGTAAAGTCGTCATCATTCTCCTCCTCTTGAAATATATGAGGATATTTCTGTGCACATGAGACCAATGGAATCCCTAAATTTACCTTCTCGGATTCTTCGAGCGTAGCTTTGCTCATTCCCCCGCAATCTTTAGATATTTGAGGAAAAATTCATTCAACTTAATTATTTTTTAATACAAAGTTGCAAGGGACAGCAAATTCCTTTATGTCCGCTTCACTTTCAAATTTCGCCTTTCCCAACTCCTTACTCTAATCCCACGTTTGATTTACCCACCTCTCTTAAAGATCGCCCCCTTGAGAAACTCAAACTCCCTCATCTCTCAAAACTTATGTAAAAAAAAAATACTCTTTCTTTCGAGAAATTTTTTAACGAAAAATCACATTCAATTGCATAATTAACAAAAATTTTAGCGCTATACTACGTATAAATATTTCTTTTGAAGGGTTTGCTTTCAACTCATAAAACTCTTCTTCGATTTCTTAATATTCTGGGCCTTTCATTAATTCTAGAAAAAATTTAATTTGCCAAAAAATCCTCTCATTTCCATTTTTCACATTATCTAATCGTTAAATCCAACATATTTTAATTGAATTCAATCAATCCCTTTCCTCAACGAATTTTCATATCACCTTTATCACTCTCAGTATACTCAGCTTCGTGGAATTAGGCGCTTAATTAAATCTAATTTAGACTAGAGGGTTGTTTAGGCTCAGAATTAGATTTCGGCAACAAAAGGTTTAAAGATAAAATATCAAATTGATATTCCACCCAAAAATTCTCAATGAATTTTTTTTCGCAACAATTTTTCAAAATTCTTTTTATGAAATAAAAATCATTACTATTCAAGACTAAAACAAATCTTTATCTGCTAAATCAAACTTTTTCTTGGTCCCAATTTCACTGTAGAATTGCTTGTACCATCTTCTATATTGGACAATGGGCCCGTCATTTTTCACGATTTGAGCAGCAGGGAGATATTGCTTTTGATTCCAGATAACAATGTCCTTTTCATATTGATTCACCCAAGCTTGCATAGCAATTTTGGCCAAAAACAGTGGCACATATTTACCTGTCCAAACTTGATACACGGAATCTTGTAAGAATCCTTCCAAAGGCAACAACTGGAAGGCAACCAATAATTCACCAAAAATAGCCTTGATCCTAAAATGAACTGTAGAAGGCCCAATATGATGACCTTTGACACTGACTGTAGTTCCAGGAATAGTCACGTTGCCAACCTTCATTTGCTCACTCACACCAAAGTCTGTCATATGCTTGATGTCGGTTCTGGGTTCCCAATTTATACCCCATTGATGCCAAAGGATAGGAATTCTGAGGATTGTTCTCCAGTGAACAACAGACAAATGGGCAGAATCAGCTCCATTTTCGTGAATTTCTTGGAGATGAGTGTGAACGGAATGACGAGCTCTAGCAACATACTTGTATTTATGTTTCTGCCCTTCGAAAATATCGGGGATCTCCCAACTAGGCTCTTTTCCATCAACATCATACCAAGCATAAATCGCATTATTTATCTCCCTGATAGGAAGAACATCTTTACATTTCATTGCCTTGGGGACTTCTTCTTGATAAGGAATCTTGCTGCAAGTACCGTTTGTGTCAAAGTGGAAAGCGTGGAAAGGACAAACCAAATCTTCTCCCACAACTGTTCCCATGCTCAAGTCAGCTCCTAAA